>Ga0209061_1000430_pt1 | contig 109548 bp, 98 predicted proteins | sample Coa_R1_10_FD_187157 | JGI IMG/M metagenome (GOLD analysis project Ga0209061, IMG submission 187157) | Surface soil microbial communities from Centralia Pennsylvania, which are recovering from an underground coalmine fire - Coalmine... | ecosystem: Environmental > Terrestrial > Soil >... | reverse complement strand
CATCGCCCAGCGACTGCTGGCCATGGCCGCCGCCATCTGGCACAACTGGCAGCTCACCACAACCGGCCTGCGATCCCTGATCGCCTACGACCACTGAATCCATAAGGAATCACTCATCTAGGCGCGCGACAGCCCGCCAACCTCCTCGGCGCCCTGGCGCTTGCCGTCGGTGATCGTCTGGAGCCCGCCCTCGAGGCGACCGTGGGCCGCTCGCAGAGCGGGGCGGCGCTGCTGTCGGCGCTCGATCAGCGCACGGCCTTGACGTCACCTGCCGGCCGCTTTGCCCGTCGCCGTGATGCGAGGACCCGGCGCGGGCCGATGGACCTGCCGGCTCTGCGGCCTCGATGCGTGTGGGCGACCAGAGGGCCGCCGCCCTCTGGAGCAGGAGGCCCGGCGACGCTATGGCTGACGGAATGCTCGTCGTGCGCGACGGCGACCGCATCTCCCGGTTTGTCAGACTTGGCCTTGTCCGACTGGTACAGTCCCGGAGAACTCATGCTCGCGGCTCTTGCCGTCGAGGGGCCCAGCGCCCGAAGATCAGGCAAGAATATCCTAAAAGGACTGAAAGATGGCAAATCAGGGATACGGCCAGGGACGACCAGAGTACGGCGGCGCCACGGGTCAGACACCGCCCGGCGCCGGCTATCCGGCGCAGGGCGAGACCTACGTGCCGCCCGGCGGCGGTTACGCCGGGCCGGGCGCCGCGGGCGCGGCGGGCCAGGGCATGCCCTATGGCGGTGCCGGCGGCTACAGCGCTCAGCAGGGAGCGTCCGACGCCAAGGGCTTCGTCTCGTCCCTGTTCGACTTCGGCTTCACCTCGTTCGTGACACCGAAGGTCGTCAAGGTCGTCTACGCGCTGATCGTGATCGTGCTCGGCCTGGGGTCCCTCGGCTTCGTGCTCTTCGCGTTCCTGAACAGCCTCCTGTTCGGCCTGCTGGCGCTGATCATCCTCGCGCCGCTGTACTTCTTCATCTCCCTCGCCCTGTGGCGGATCAGCCTGGAGATCGTCATGGTCGTGTTCCGGATCGCCGAGGACATCCGGGCGATCCGCGCCGGCGGCGGCCCGAGGTAGCACGCGGGCGGGCCCGGCCTCACTCCGGGACGACCGCCCGGTACTCGGGCCGCCACATCAGGCTCCGCACGTGCCCGGCCAGGTCGCCCGGGCGCGTGGCGCGGGCCACGCCCTCGCGCCAGGCGGCCTCGGCCACCGCGGCGGCGACCGTCGCCGAGACGTCGCGGAGCGCCGCCACGGGGGGAAGCAGGGGCGCGCCGGGCACGGTGGCATCGGTCAGGCCGGCGATCGAGTGGGCGGCGGCCGCCAGCATGCCATCGGTGATCCTGGACGCCCGGGCGGCGACCACCCCGAGCCCGATCCCGGGGAAGGCGAGGGCGTTGTTGGCCTGCCCTATCTGGTACCGGACGCCGTCGTGCTCGACCGGGTCGAACGGGCTCCCGGTCGCGACCAGGGCGCGCCCGCCGGTCCAGGCGATCAGGTCCGCGGGGGTGGCCTCGGCCAGTTCGGTCGGGTTGGAGAGCGGGAGGATCACCGGCCGTGGCGCGTGCTCGGCCATCAGCGTGACGACCCCCTTGGTGAACGCGCCGGACCTGGTCGAGGTGCCGATGAGGATGGTCGGGCGCACCCGCCGCACGACCTCCGCCAGGTCGATCCCGCCGATCTGGGGGTCGCGCCGCCAGCCCGCGACCTCCGCCGGATCCCTGGCGCAGCGGCGCTGCGCCGCGCTCAGGCCGGGCATGTCGGTGGTGAGCAGGCCCTGGCGGTCGATCGCCCAGAAGCACGCGGCGGCCTGCTCGGCGGTCAGGCCGTCCGCGACCAGCTGCCCGCGGAGCTGGTCGGCGATGCCCATGCCCGCCGTTCCCGCGCCGTAGATCACCACCCGGTGCTCCCGCAGCGGCGTGCCGGTCGCGCGGACGGCGGCCAGGACCGCGGCGAGGTTGACCGCCCCGGTGCCCTGGATGTCGTCGTTGAACGTCAGCCGGTCGCCGTAGCGGTCGAGCAGCCGGCGCGCGTTCGCCGCGCTGATGTCCTCCCAGTGCAGCATCGCCTGGGGAAACAGCCTGCCGGCCGCCCCGACGAACGCGTCGAGGAACCGGTCGTACTCCTGCGGCCCCACCCGGGGATGGCGGTTCCCGATGTAGAGCGGGTCGTCGAGCAGGCTCTGCCGGTCCGTTCCCACGTCCAGCATCACCGGCAGCGCCCGGTCGGGGTTGATCCCTCCCGCCGCCGCATAGACGGCGACCTTGCCCACCGCGATGTGGATGCCGCCGACACCCCAGTCGCCGATGCCGAGGATGGCGCCTGCGTCAGTGGCGACGATCAGGTCGACGTCGCCTTCCTCCAGGCCCGTCGCCCGCAGTGACTCCTCGATCAGCTCCGGGTGGTCCACCGACAGGTAGACGCCGCGCGGCCGGCGGTACTCGTGGCTGTAGCTCTTGATCGCCTCGCTGATCGTCGGGGTGTAGACGATCGGCAGCATCTCGGTGAGATGGGTGATCAGCAGCCGGTAGAACAGGACCTGGTTCCGGTCGTGGATCTCGGTGAGCAGCAGGTTCCGCATGAGGTTGGTCGGCTGCCGCTGGTACTGGGCGTAGACCCGGGCCACCTGCTGGTCGAGGGTCACGTGAGCGGGCGGGACCAGCCCGGTGATCCCCAGTTCGTGGCGCTGCGCGTAGCTGAAGGCGGTGCCCTGGTTCAGCCGCGGGTCGGACAGGACATGGCGCCCGCGCAGCCGCGTGTGCCATCTGCCGTCATCGCCCAGCCACACCGCGCGCATCCTGGCCCCTTCGCACCGAGTCCCGCGATCCTCCGGAGAGAAGCCGATGCTATCGCCACAACGCGGCGAAAGCCGGCGGCGGCACCAGGCGCCCGGCGCGCGGGCGGAGTGCCCGGCGCAGCGGGCAATGTGCCCGGCGCAGGCGCGACGGGAACCGGGCAGGCCCGCAGGCCGCCGCGCGGATCAGGACGGATCCCCCGCGCCTCCGGCCCACAGCGCCCGGACGGCGTCGATCGTGTCCGCCTCGCCGGCCTGCTTGTCGGTCCGGTAGCGCAGCACCCGGGCGAACCGCAGCGTCACCCCGCCCGGGTAACGGCGGCTGGCCTGGATCCCGTCGAAGGCGACCTCCACGACCAGCTCCGGCCTGACCCGCACCACCCCGCGCGGCCAGGCCCGGGCCTCGCCCTCGCCCGGCTCGTCCCCGGGCCCGCCCGGCAGCCCCCGCCCGGCGGGCATCCCCTGTCCTTCCGGCATCCCCTGCCCGCCCGCCGTCCATGGCCCGCGCGCGGGCGGGTCGGCGATGGCGAGCAGCCGCTCAGTCTGCCATGCGAGCACCGCGTCGGACAGGCCCTTGAACGTCTTGCCGAGCATGATGAACCCGCCACCGGGGTCCCGCGCGCCCAGGTGCAGGTTGGACAGCAGGCCCCGGCGGCGGCCGTGCCCCCATTCCGCGGCCAGCACGACCAGGTCCAGGGTCACCCGCGGCTTGACCTTGATCCAGTCACCGCCCCGCCGTCCGGCGCGGTATGGCGCGGTCACCGACTTGACGACCACTCCTTCGTGGCCGCGGGCGAGAGCCTCACGGAAGAATGCCCCGGCGCGGGCCGGATCGGCGGTCACCAGGCGCGGGATGACCAGCCCCGGAGGCGCGATCGCCTCCAGCACCGCGAACCTGCGCCGCGCCGGCTCGCCGGTGAGGTCGCGGCCGTCGGCGTAGAGCACGTCGAACAGGAACGCGGTCAGCGGCACTCGCCCGGCGGGCCCGGCATTCCGCCCGCCGGCGCCTGGCCGCCGCGAGGTCGCGACGCGCGCCGAGGTCACCTGGAACGGCCGGGGGCGGCCATCCGGCTGGAGCGCGATCGCCTCGCCGTCGACCACCGCCGAGCTGGCCCGCAGCGACAGCCCGATCGCCACCAGCTCGGGCACCCGGTCGGTGATCTCGTCGCACGCTCTGGTGAAGACCCTCACGTCGGTGCCGTCCCGGTGGACCTGGACCCGGATCCCGTCGATCTTCCACTCCAGGGCGGCCGGGCTGATCCTGGCCAGGGCGGCGTCCAGGCTGGGCGCGGATGCCGCGAGCATCGGCCTGACCGGCCGGCCGACCGTCAGGGTGAACGCGGCCAGCGCGGCCAGCGCGGCATCGCCGGGCCGCCCGCCCCCCGCGGCCGCCGCGAGGGCGGCGCGGGCGACCTCCGGCAGCGATCCGCGCACCTGATGGGCGCGCCGCAGCTGCCCGGCCGGGACCCCGGCCGCCTGGGCGACCGCCTCGGCCATGACGCCTTCGAGCGCGCCCTGCCGCAGGTCGCCTGCCATGAGCCGGATCAGGAACTGCCGTTCGGAAGGGGTCGCGCGGCCAAGCATCGCGGCGAGCAGATCATGGCGCTGCGCCTGGGAGCCGGGCCCGATCATGGCCGCGATCCGCCCGAACGTCGCATCGACCGCGGTCAGGGTCAGCACCGGAGAACCGGGGCCATGCGCCGCCTCGGCGTCCCCCGGCTGGACCGCTCCCGTGAGGCCGGACAGCGTCGCGTAGCCGACGCCGATCTGGCCCTGGGTCAGCTCCCCGGACAGGAACGCAACCGCGGCCGGCACCTCGGCGGGGGGGACCCGGGCGAGCAGTGCCGCGATCAGCCCCACCTTGGCCTTGCGCCCGGGCGACCTCGCCACCGCATCGGATGTGGCGACCAGATCGCTGAGCAGCACGCCCCGATTCTGCCCGACGGCACCGACCCCTGATCAGGCGCCTGGCGTGCTGCCGGGCCCGCCCGGGCGCCCCGGCGCCAGGCGCGCACCGCCGCCCGCTGGCTGCCCGGCCGGCTCCCCGTCCCCCTGGCCTGCGCCGGGCCGGCCGGCGGACCGGGGCGCGGCCGCCGCGGCGAGGCCCCTGGCCCGGCTTCGCACCGCCATGGCGGTGGCCGCCGCCACGCCGGCGGCGAGCAGAGCCGTCCCCGCGAGAACCCGCGGCAGCCGGCTGGAACGGGTTCCGGACGGATCCAGCCGCCGGGCCGCCGATGCCAGCGCCGACGAGATGCGCGGCGCAAGGCTCTCCTGGACCGCCACGCTGCCCCGCGCCGCCCGGGCGGCCATCCAGGAGCGGGCCAGGCCGGCCCGTGGCCGTGCCCAGCCGATCGCCCCTGCAGCCCCCCGCCCGGCCGTCATGGCCGCCCGCCAGGTCACCGGCCCGGCACCGCCAGCCTTCCGCGATGGCTGCTGAGTGATCTTCCCCGACTGCCGCCGCCCGGCCGCGGACGGCCCCGGCGGTTCCCTCCTGGTCATGACAGGCACTGATGCTCTCCCCCCGAGAAGTCCTCCGGGGGGAACTTCCCCGCTCCCTCCCGGCCAACCCCGCCAGCCCCGGCCCGGACCCTGCCAGCGTGCCCGGGCGCCCCGGGGACATGGCAGGATTTCGGATATGACCACGACCCTGACCGCACGGCTGCGGACCAGCGAGGGCACCGTCGTCGTGCGGCTGCTCCCGGAGCACGCTCCCAAGACCGTGCGCAACTTCGTCGATCTGGCCGAGGGCACCCGAGACTGGACCGACCCGAGGACCCGCCGGACGGGCCCCTCGAAGCTGTACGACGGCACGATCTTCCACCGCGTCATCGCCGACTTCATGATCCAGGGAGGTGACCCGCTCGGCACCGGGACGGGCGGGCCCGGCTACAAGTTCGCCGACGAGATCCACCCGGACCTCGCCTTCGACCGGCCCTACCTGCTCGCGATGGCCAACTCGGGCCCCAACACCAACGGCTCGCAGTTCTTCATCACCACGGTCCCCACGCCGTGGCTGACCGGCAAGCACACGATCTTCGGCGAGGTCGTCGCGGGCACTGAGGTGGTCGATGCGATCAGCCGCGCCCCGACCGGCCGGAACGACCGGCCCCTGCGGGACGTCGTGCTCGAGTCCGTGGAGATCGAGCGCTCGGAGGGCTAGCGTCATGGGCAGCATTCCGCCGGATGCCGGGCCGGGCGCTGGTGGCCTGACCACCACGCCGCCGACCTGCTTCCGGCACCCGCAGCGCGAGACCTGGGTGTCGTGCGTGCGCTGCGGAAGGCACGCCTGCCCGGACTGCCTGCGATCGGCGGCGGTCGGGCAGCAGTGCGTCGACTGCATCAGGCAGGCGAACCGGGGTTCGCGGCAGGCGACGGGGCGCTTCGGCGGCAGGGTCTCCGGCACGCCGCTGGTGACCTGGGCCCTGGTCGGCCTCAACGTCGCCGCCTACCTGGTCGAGATCGCCTACCCGAGGGCGATCAACTACGGGGCGCTCGTCGGCCAGGCCTACGATCCGACGCTGCGCGAGAACGTCGGGGTCGCCTTCGGCGACCTCTACCGGCTGATCTCGAGCGCGTTCCTGCATGACCCGCCCGGCAGCGGCCTCGGCATCCTGCACATCGTGTTCAACATGTGGGCGCTGATCGTCGTCGGCCCGGCGATCGAGCGGCTGCTGGGTTGGGCCCGCTTCCTGGCCGTCTACCTGGTCAGCGCGCTGGGCGGCGGGGTCCTCTTCTACCTGCTCGCCAGCCCGGCGGCCGGGGCGTTCGGCGCCTCCGGCGCGGTATTCGGCCTGTTCGGCGCGTGGTTCGTGCTGTCGCGGCGGCTCCGGGTCGATGCCAGGATGGTCATCGGGCTGATCGTGATCAACCTGGTCATCAGCTTCACCGTGCCGGGCATCGCCTGGCAGGCGCACATCGGGGGGCTAGTCACCGGCGCCGCGCTCACGGCGGCCTACGTCTACGCGCCGCCGCGGCACCGCGTCCCCGTGCAGGCAGGCGCCACGCTCACGCTGCTCGCGCTGCTCGCGCTCGGCGTGGTGCTGCGGGACCAGGCCCTCGCGCAGAGCGTGGTGATCCGCTTCTAGCCCGGCCGGGCCCGGCTACCGCCACCTGGTCGCCAGGACCACGCCGGAGACGATCAGCCCGAACCCGGCGACGAGGTTCCACTGGCTGATCGCGGGGACCGGCAGCTGCTGGCCGCTGATGTAGAACGTCGCGATCCAGGCCAGGCCGATCACCAGGCAGGCCACCATGACGGGCGCCAGCCACGGCGGGCTCACCTGGGCCTTGGCCGAGCGCGGCGGCGGGGTGTACACCGCCTTCTTCCGGACGCGGGACTTGGGCACGTGATCGCTCCTCGGTGGTGACTCGCGCTAGGACGAGCTCGGCGACGGGCTCGGGGACGGCGAGGAGCCCGTCGGGCTCGGGCTCGGGCTCGGGGACGACGACCCGGGCACGATGTAGACCGTGACCGTGCTGTTCGGCAGCACCACCCGGCCGTCGCCCGGCACCGTCTTCCACACCGTTCCCGGCGTGGCGCCCGGCGGGCCGGGCACGTTGGTCACGAAATTCGGCACGAGATTGGCCGCGAGCAGGGTCGACTGCGCTTCCGCCCGGGTGTCGTAGAGCAGGTACGGCACCTTGACGCCGCCGCCGGAGACGTTGAGCGTGATCAGCTGGTTCAGCCCGACGGTGGTGCCGGTCGGCGGGCTGGTGGAGACCACGTGCCCGGCCGGCACCGTGAGGCTGGCCACCGGCGTGGGGCTCTGCTGGACGTTCGTCCAGCCGTCATGGTTCAGCAGCGTGGTGGCGGCCGAGACGGACAGCCCCTTGACGCTGGGCAGCGCCCTGGCGCCCGGCCTGGTGTTGTAGGTGAGCGTCACCTGGGCGCCCCTGGCGACCAGGGAGCCGGCCCCGGGGCTCTCGTTCAGCACCACGTTGTACGGCCCGGTGGCGGATGAGTGCGAGACCAGGTTGGCGACCAGCCCTGCCCGGGTGATCGCCGCCTCGGCCTTGGTGATCTTCTGGCCCATCACGTCGGGCACGCTGATCTGGCCGGACCCGTGGCCGGTCACCGTGTAGTAGACCAGCGCCGCGCCGCCGATCACCACGAGCGCCAGCACGGCGGCGACCCACGGCCACACCGGGCGCCTGCGCCGCCGGCTGCCGCGGCCCGGCCCCTGCCCGGAGCCGTACTCGTACGGTGGCAGCGCGCCGGGCGGGCCCTGCGCCTGGGTCTGCCCGAGCGGGTCCATGCGGCGGGTCGCGCCCGCCGGGCCGGGCCCGGGGTAGGCGGCGGTGGGCCGCAGCTGCGCCGCGACCGGGTACCCGGACAGCGCGCGCTGGATGTCGCTGCGCATCTCGGCGGCCGACTGGTAGCGGGCGGCCGGGTCCTTGGCCATCGCCCGCAGGACGATCGCGTCGGCCCAGGCCGGCAACTCCGGGTCGAGCCTGGACGGCGGGACCGGCGCCTCGCGCACGTGCTGGTAGGCGATCGCCACCGGCGAGTCCCCGAGGAACGGCGGACGGCCGGTCAGCAGCTCGTAGAGCAGGCAGCCCACCGAGTACAGGTCGGACCGCGCGTCCACCCGCTCGCCGCGGGCCTGCTCCGGCGACAGGTACTGGGCGGTGCCGATCACCTGCGCGGTCTGGGTCATGGTCGCCTGCGTGTCGGCGACGGCGCGGGCGATGCCGAAGTCCATCACCTTGATCTCGCCGGACCGGGTCAGCATGACGTTGCCCGGCTTGATGTCCCGGTGCACGATCCCGTTGCGGTGGCTGTAGTCCAGCGCCCGCAGCACGCCGTCGGTGATCTCCAGCGCGCGCTCGGGCAGCAGCCGCCGGTCATCGCGCAGCAGGTCGCGGATGGTGCGCCCGTCGACGTACTCCATCACGATGAACGGCACGTGGGCCGGCCCGGAGGTGTCCTCGCCGGTGTCGTAGACCGCGACGATCGAGGGGTGGTTGAGCGAGGCCGCCGACTGCGCCTCGCGGCGGAACCTGGCCTGGAACGTCTGGTCCCTGGCGAGGTCCTCGCGCAGGGTCTTGACCGCGACGACGCGGTCGAGGCGCAGGTCGCGGGCACGGTAGACCTCGGCCATGCCGCCGCGGCCGACGACACCGTCGAGTTCGTAGCGGCCGCCGAGCAGCCGGGGCTGAGTCATGTCTCGCACTTACGTTACCGTCCTGCGTGATGGTGGCTTCGGCCGTCCGGCATTCACCGCTGCCCCAGGTATGCCTGAATGATCTTCAGCGCGATCGGGGCGGCCGCGTCGGCGCCGAAGCCGCCGCCCTTGACGATGACGCCGACCGCGATCTGCGGGTTGTTGGCCGGGGCGAAGCACGTGAAGACCGCGTCATCCAGATTACTGTTGTTGACCCCGTTCTGCGCGGTGCCGGTCTTGCCGGCGATCAGGATCCCGGTGGCCGGCGGCCCCGCGGTCAGGTACGCCGTGCCGGCGGGATTCTGGGTGACGCTCTCCATCATCGTGGTCATGTCGCCGGCCACCCGGGGGGAGACGACGCGCCGCAGCGCGGCCGGCTGGGCGCTGTAGACCACGGACTGGTCGGGCGCCCTGATCTGGGAGACCAGGAACGGCCGCATGAGGACCCCGTGGTCGGCGATCGTCGCGGCCATCATCGCCTCCTGCAGCGGCGTCACCGTGTCGTCGAACTGGCCGATCGCCGACATGGCGGTCTCCGCCGGGTCGGCCAGCAGCGGGTAGCTGCTCGGCGAGACCGGCAGCGGGATCGTCAGGCTCGGGTCGTTGAAGCCGAACAGGTCCGCGAACCGGTGCAGGGCCGCCCCGCCGAGCCGGGCGCCGAGCTTGCCGAACGCGGTGTTGCAGGAGACCGTGAACGCGAAGATGATCGGCGGCGTCCCGTTCCCGCACGGCGAGTCGTTGTCGTTGGTCAGGACATGGGTGCTGCCGGGCAGCCGGTAGAACTGCGGCGCCGGGATCGTCGAGTCCGGGGTCGCGACCGCCCCCGTGCTGAACGCAGTCGAGCCGGTCACGATCTTGAACGTGGAGCCGGGCGGGAAGGTGTCGTTGATCGCCCGGTTGAGCAGGGGCTGCGCGGGGTTCCTGCGGTACTGCGCGTCGATGCGCGCCACGTACGCGCTGTCGATCGGGGCGTACTTGTTCGGATCGAAGGTCGGGTACGAGGCCATCGCCAGGATGGCCCCGGTGCGCGGATCGATCGCCACGGCCGCCGCCGGCCTGCCCATCGCGACCAGCGCCTGGTAGGCGGCAAGCTGCGCCTTCGGGCTGATCGTCAGGTAGACGCTGGCGCCCTGCTTCGGCTTGCCGGTGAACAGGCCCTTGAGGTTGTAGATCGCCAGGCTCGGCGCGCTGCCGTTCAGGTACCTGTTCTCGTAGTACTCGATCCCCGTGCTGCCGAAGACCGAGTCGTACCCGGTCACCGGGGCGTAGACGTAGCCGCTGGGATAGTAGCGCTGGTAGAAGCCGCCCTTGATGAGCTTGGACTCGGCGATCACCTGCTGAGCGCCGCCCGGCCCGCCCGCCGCGATGATCTCCCCCCGCCAGATCTTGAACTGCTGGATGAACACCCGCTGGTTGCCGGGCTCGCTGGCCAGCGAGCTGGCGCGGAAGACCTGCAGGTAGTTGATGTTGACCAGGAGCAGCAGGAACATCGCCAGGCAGGCGAGCGCGACCCGGTGCAGTGCCCTGTTCATGCCGCGCGCACCACCTGGGTCATGCCCTCGTCCTGGATCGGCTGGGGCGGAGGCCGCCGGGCGGTGTCGCTGATCCGGGCCAGCAGGGCGATCACGATCCAGCTCGCCACCAGCGACGAGCCGCCCTGGGACAGGAACGGCGTGGTGATCCCGGTCAGCGGGATCAGCTGGGTGACGCCGCCGACGATGATGAAGATCTGCAAGGCGAGCAGGAAGGACAGGCCCCCGGCGAGCAGCTTGGAGAACGGATCCTTCACCGTGATCGCCGCCCGCAGGCCGCGCTGGACCAGCAGCCCGAAGATGAGCAGCAGCGCCATCAGGCCGGTCAGGCCGAGCTCCTCGCCGAACCCGGTGACGATGAAGTCGCTTTGCACCAGCGGGGTCCAGTAAGGCTGCCCCTGGCCCAGGCCGGTGCCGAGCAGCCCGCCGAACGCCATCCCCTCGAGCCCCTGGACGGGCTGGTAGGCCAGTCCCTGGATGAGGCTCGGCGCGAACGGGTGGAGCCAGACCACGAACCTCTCGTGCACGTGGGCGATGACCTGCCCGGCCACGACCGCGCCGGCGAGGAACAGCCCGACGCCGATCAGCAGCCACGACTTGCGCTGCGTGGCGATGTACAGCATGACCGTGAACAGGCCGAAGAACAGCGCCGAGGTGCCGATGTCGGACTCGAAGATCAGGATGAGCATGCTGATCGCCCATAGCGTCAGGATCGGCCCGAGGTCACGGCCCCGCGGCAGGTCGACGCCGAGGAAGCGACGGCTGGCCAGGGACAGGACGTCACGCTTGGCGACCAGGTACCCCGCGAAGAAGACCGCGAGGGCGATCTTGGCGAACTCCCCGGGCTGGATCGAGAACCCCCCGAAGATGATCCAGACCTTCGCGCCGTTGACGGAGCTGTGGCTGGACGGCAGCAGCGCCGGGATCGCCAGCAGCACGATGCCGGCGGTGCCGAGCGTGTAGGTGTACCGCTGGAGCACCTTGGCCTCGCGGACCAGCGCGAGCGTCCCGGCGAACGCGCCGATCCCGACGGCGGTCCACATCAGCTGGTACAGCGCCGAGTGGGCGGTGAGCGTGATGATCAGGTTGCCCGGATTGGCCCCCCGGCCGGACTCCTGCAGCCGCCAGATCATCACCACGCCGAGGCCGTTGAGCACCGCCGCGAGCGGCAGCAGCAGCGGGTCCGCCCACGGCGCGAGCCAGCGCACCGCCAGGTGCGCGCCCAGCACGAGCACGGCGAATCCGCCCACGTAGGTCGCCAGGCCAGGGGGGAGGTGCCCGTTCAGCCCGAGGCCGGCGTCGGCGTAGGCGAACGCCATGATCGCGACCGCGAAGGCGAGCATCGCCAGCTCGCTGCCACGCCTGCCCCGCGGCAGCGGCACCCGCTGGACCGCATCCCCCGGCGCTCCCGCGATGGCCGTCACCCGTCACTCCCCCCGTAGATCGAGCAGTAGCCGGGCAGGGACGGCGGCGACGCGGAGGGCGGGGCCGGGGGGGCCGCCGAGGGAGAGGGCCGGGCCGCCGAGTGGGAGCGGCGGGCCGCCGCCCGGCGCGCGCCGCGCTCCTTCCGGGCGGCGGCCGGTGCCCCGGCCCGGCTCGCGTGGCCCGCGCGGGTGGGGCGCGGCGCGGGGTGCGCGAGCATCCAGCTCCTGATCCTGGCCTGGGTCACCGCGCAGCGGTAGTCCTTGCTGATCCGCAGCACGATCTGCCGCGCCTGACCCAGCGTCCGCGCCGGGATCGTCTGCCTGATCATCCCGGCGTCGCCCGCGGGGACCGCGGCCAGGGGGATGTCGGTGCGCTGCACCACCTGGGAGAGGCTGATGCCCGCGACGTTCTCGTTCACGCCCCTGAACACGGCGACCAGGCCGCCGGCCGTGCCCACGTAGTACTCGCTCTGGGTGAAGCGCCAGCCCATGTAGGCGCTGCCAGCCACGACTGCCACCAGCATCGCGAGGACGGAGGTGACCACCGGCCGCCGCCTGCGCCGGGCGGGGGCCGGGCCCGCGTCCTGCTCGTCGTCCGCGTCGTCCTGGTCGAGGTCCTGGCCGCCGCCCGCCCCGGAGGGCGGCAGGGCGGCCTCCGGGGCCTGGCCGCCGTCCGATCCCGCCGGGCCCGCGGGCAGTGGTCCCGCCGGCACCTGGCCGCCGTCCGATCCCGCCGGGCCCGCGGGCAGTGGTCCCGCCGGCACCTGGCGCTGGCCGGCGGGCTCACCGTCGCTGGCCGTGCCCGGCGTCCCGTCCGCCCCGGCGGCGGGATCCGCCGGGGAGAAGGCCGGGGCCACGACGGTGACGTCCCCGGGCCCGGTGAACGCGGCGGCCCCGGCCGCGGGCCTGAAGTGCCGCTGGGTCAGCAGCCGGGCGCGGGCCGCCGGGCTGTCGCCGCGGGGCGGTTCGGCCGGCCCGTCGCTGGCCACCGCGCCAGCCATGATCACCTGATCCGACGGCGTGCCGCCGTGCCGCGGGTCGATCACGTCGGCGAGGACGCAGGTGATGTTGTCCGGGCCGCCGCTGCGGATGGCCAGGTCGACGAGCTGGTCGGCCGCCTCGTCCAGGTCGGAGAGCTCGGCCAGCGTCCGGCCGATGGTCTCGTCGGTGACCACGTCGGACAGGCCGTCGGAGCACAGCAGGTACCTGTCTCCCTCCCGGGCCGTGAGGAGCCGCAGGTCGGGCGCCGACTCGGCGCTGCCCTGCAGCGCCCGCAGCACCAGGGAGCGCTGCGGGTGGGAGGCCGCCGCCTCCTTGGTGATCCGGCCCTCGTCCACCAGGGACTGCACGAGGGTGTGGTCGTGGGTGATCTGCTCCAGCGAGCCGTCCCTGAGCAGGTAGGCGCGGGAGTCGCCGATGTGGCACAGGGCCACCTGGTCCCCGGACCACAGCAGGGCGGTCACCGTCGTCCCCATGCCCTCCGTCGAGGGGTCCGACCGGGCGATCTGCCGCAGCGACTCGCTCGCGGCGTCGATCGCGCCGGCGAGCGCCCCCAGCATGTCCGCGCCGGGGGAGGCCGAGTCGAGCGGCGCCAGCGCGGAGATCGCCACGGCGCTGGCGACCTCCCCCGCCGCGTGCCCGCCCATGCCGTCGGCGACGGCGAGCAGCCGGGGGCCGGCGTAGGCCGAGTCCTCGTTGCCGTCCCGCAGCAGCCCGATGTCGGAGCGGACCACGTACCGCAGCGCCAGCGTCATCGGCGGAGCTCCAGCACGGTCTTGCCGATGCGGACCGGGACCCCGACCGGGACCGGCGTCGGCCCGGTGACCTTCTCCCGGTCCAGGTACGTCCCGTTGGTGGAGCCGAGGTCCTCGACGATCCAGGTGCCGTTCTGCGGGTACAGCCTGGCGTGCCGGCTGGAGGCGTAGTCATCGGTCAGCACGAGCGTGGCGTCCGCGGCCCGCCCGATGGTGATCTGCTGGTCGCCGAGCTCGATCGTGGTGCCGGCGAGATCGCCGCTGGTGACCAGCAGCACCCTCGGGGTGCCGCGCCCGGGCCTGACCGGGCGGGCGGGCCTGGCCGGCCCGGCCGGCCGCGCGGAGCGCGGCGCGCGGCGCGCGGCGCGGCGCTGCTTGCGCGGCGACGCGGGCTGATCCAGCAGGTCCGTCCTGACCACCCCCACCGCGGCGATGACGAACAGCCAGAGCACGGCGAGGAACGCCAGCTTCAGCAGATCGAGGGTGAGCGGGTTCATCAGGTCATTGAGTCCTTCGGTAGCCGGCAGCCGTAGGCGTTCGTCGGCGTGTGCGTCGGCCGCGGCGTCACGGACTTCCTGGCGGTCTTCCTGTTCCTCAGTAGGCGGGATCCCGGCGGAACACCAGGGTCGTGCGGCCAAGGGTAACGCGAGCACCATCGGTCAGCGACACCCTCCGGATCGGCTGCCCGTTCACGAACGTGCCGTTGGTGGATCCGAGGTCCACGAGGACGACGTCGCCGTCCTCCACCCGGATCTCGGCGTGGTGCCGGGAGACCCCCTGGTCGACCAGGCGCAGGTCACAGTCGGTGCCGCGGCCGAGGATGGTCAGCGGCGAGGTGAGCGGGAACGTCCGCGAGGTGGCGCCCCCCGGCTCGGAGCCGGACACGAGCAGCCTCGGGGACCCGGGGAAGCCCTGCTGCGGGACGGGCAGGTCGCTGGCCGGGCGGCGGATCTCGCCGTCCTCGACCGTGGTGCCCCTGATCACGCCGGAGCGGACGCGGAACGTGCCGACCGCCAGGTCGGGCGCGGGCTCGAAGCGGATCCGCACCGGGCCGACGAAGGAGTACCCCTGCTCCCGGGCGTGCTCCCTGGCCAGGGTCGCCAGCTCGATGCCGAGGTTGTCGGCGAACACCTGAAGGCGATCGAAGTCGGCCTGCGAGATCTCCGCGACGAAGTCGTTCGGCACCAGGGTGCGGCCCTGCGCCACGATCGCGGCCCGGTCGTCCATCTCGCGCTGCACGGCGCCCGCTATCTCGGTTGGCTGCAGGTCGGACTTGAACACCCGCGCGAAGCCGCCGTCGTACATCTCCTGGAGACGGCTCTCGAAGCGCTGCAGGACTCCCACCGTGCACCTCCTCTCCCGCGGCTGCCTTCGATGGTATCGGCGCTATGGCATAGCTCGCGGCGTGCTAACCTTCCAGTGCCCCGGGCGGGTGGCGGAACGGCAGACGCGCACGGTTCAGGTCCGTGTGTCCGCGAGGACGTGAGGGTTCAAATCCCTCCTCGCCCACCACGGCCGGCGGCTGGCCTCCCGCGCCGCTGCGCTCGCATCCGCGGGGCTGAGGCAGAATCGGTATCGTGCCGGAGCTTCCCGAAGTTGAGGCCCTCGCGGCGGACCTGCGTGAGCGAGCGGTCGGCCGGGTCATCGACCGGGCGGACGTGGCGGAGTTCTCCGTCCTGAAGACCTACGACCCGCCGCTCGCCGCGCTGCGCGGAGCGGAGGTCACCGGTGCCGCCCGCCGCGGGAAGTTCCTCGACCTTGCCGTGGCGCCCGGCGACGCGGCGGGCGCTGGCGGGGGCGCGCTTCACCTGGTCATCCACCTGGCGCGGGCAGGCTGGCTGCGGTGGCGCGATGAGCTTCCGCCGGCCCCGCCGCGGCCGGGAAGGGGGCCGCTGGCCTTCCGGGTACGGTTCGCCGACGGCGCCGGGCTGGACCTGACCGAGGCGGGCACTCGCAAGCGGCTGGCGATCCACCTGGTGCGCGATCCGCGGCAGGTGCCGGGCATCGCCTCCCTCGGCCCGGACCCGCTCGCGCCGGAGTTCACCGCCGAGGTGCTGGCCGGGCTGCTGGCGGGACGCCGGACCCAGATCAAAGGGGTGCTGCGCGACCAGAAGGTCATCGCGGGCATCGGCAACGCCTACTCCGACGAGGTGCTGCACGCCGCGCGGATGTCGCCGTTCCGGCTGGCCTCGAGCCTGAGCCGGGAGGAGGCGGACGCGCTCCACGCGGTGATGGTGCGCACGCTCCGCTCGGCCGTGGAGCGCTCGGCCGGCCTGCGCGCCGCGGACCTGAAGGCGGAGAAGAAGGCCGGCCTGGCCGTGCACGGCAGGGCCGGCCAGCCCTGCCCCGCATGCGGGGACGTGATCCGCGAGGTGTCGTTCGCGGACTCGGCGCTGCAGTACTGCCCGACCTGCCAGACCGGGGGCAAGCCGCTGGCCGACCGGCGCATGTCCCGGCTGCTCAAATAGGGCCGGCCGCCGGCGGCGGCCAGCGCAGGAGCGTGCTGACCGTGTGGAACAGGCCGAAGTCGCAGCCGCCGTCGAGGATCACGCGGTGAACGCGCTGGCCGAACCAGGTGCCGGTGACCACGATCCGCCCGCCGATGCCAATGATCATCGGGCAGGCGATGCCCTTGGGGAGCGGCGCGAACGGGTGCTTCAGCCGCAGCAGCACCCGGCACGCGACCGCCGGCTGAGGCTCGGTGCCACCGGGCGGATCGCAGCGCAGCGTCCGGTGCAGGGGAGCGGCGTGCCCGTAGCCGCTGAGCGTGAACGCCAGATCCACCTTGGCCCTGGGGGTGCCGCCAGCGCCGTGCCCGCCTGCGCCAGGCGCGGGCACCGTCCCGCACCCGGCCGCCGCCACGGCGCAGGCCACGGCGCAGGCCGCCAGCGCGTGCCTGGCTCGCATGACTGTCATGGCCATTGGACGCGGCGCCGCCCGGACCGGTTCCCGCGTCCGCGGCCATCCTGGCACGCACCGTCCCGACCTGCGCCGTCCTTCCGCTGGCCTGGTTGTCATTCGGGGCCGCGACGCGCCGACCGGTGCGACCATAGGGGCGTGTGGCGGAGGCGTACGGTGGCCGCGGGGTCGGACCAGGCGCGGCTCGATGCCACGGCGCGGGCCGTGATCGAGTGCGCCGCCGCTCCGATCATCGCGCTGGGCCGGGACCGGGCCGTGTGCCTGTGGAATCCAGCCGCCGAGCGGATGTTCGGATGGAGCGCGGCCGAGGTGCTGGGGCTCGAGCCGCCCATCATCCCGAGGGAGCTGCGGGCCGAGCACAGCGCCGTGCTGGAGCGGGTCGCGGCGGGCGGCAGCGTCTCGCTGGCCACCAGGCGGGTCAGCAAGGCAGGCGAGGTGCTCGACCTGCGGATCGACACCAGCGCGCTGACCGGCGCCTCAGGTGAGTGGCTGGGCTGGATCAGCGTCTGCCACCGCAGCGGCCAGGACGCCGCGGTCCGCCACTACATGGCCGAGCGCGCCAGGATGGTGCGCAGGCTCGGCGACGTGGTCGCCGACATCACCGCCGAGCTGGACCTGGAGGCCGTGCTGGACCGGATCGCCGCGAGCCTGCGGGAGCTGACCAGGGCGGACGCGGGCGGCTTCGTGCTCATCGAGGGCGACAGGCTGCGGCTGGTCTCCGTGGACGGGCTGCCGGGTGACCTGCGCGGGCGGACCGCGGACCTGCCCACCAGCCTGGTGGGCGAGCTGATGCGATCAGGCAAGAGCGTGCTGATGCGGACCGGCCCGACGGGCAAGTTCGACGACCTGATCTGGTCGGCCCTGCCCGGGCTGCACACGATCACGCTGAGCCTGTCCTACGTGGCGGGCCGGCCCTACGGCGCGCTCTACGCGCTGTACTCGGGCCGCAAGGCCGGCAACATCGACCTCGAGCTGCTCGAGCTGCTGGCGGGGCACGCCAGCGTGGCCTTGTCGAACGCCACGGCCTTCGCCGACCTGGTCAGGCAGCGCGCGCACGAGCGGGCGGTGATCGACGGCAGCCCGGACGGGATCGCGGTGCTCGACGGCGACGGCAGGGTCCGGCAGTGGAACCCCGCGGCCCAGGAGCTGACCGGAGTGCCTGCCGCGGAAGCGATCGGCGCGCCGCCGCCGTTCCCCGTCCCCGGGCCGGGCGCCACGCTGACCTGCCGCCTGGCGAACGGCCGCTGGGTCGGCGTGCTCTGCACTGCCCTCGAAGGCCGGGACGAGAAGGTGGTCGATTTCCGCGACGTCACCGCGGCCAAGGAGCTCGACGAGGCCAAGGACCTGTTCCTGGCGACCACCAGCCACGAGCTTCGGACCCCGATCACCGTGGTGCAGGGCTTCGCGAGAACGCTCGCGAACCGATGGGACGACCTGCCCGACTCCGACCGGCGCAGCGCGGTGCGGACGATCGCGGAACGGGCCGAGTCCCTGGCCAGGCTGGTCGACCAGCTGCTGCTCGGCTCGCGGGCCGGAGCGAACCGGCTGACGGTCAGCAACCGCCCGTTCGATCTCGCCGCGGTGGTACGGGACGCGGTGGCCGCGTTCCGGCCGCTGTCCGACAGGCACGTGGTGACCACGAAGATCGACGCGGACCTGCCGCAGGCGCACGGGGACCCGGCCGCCACCGATGGCATCCTCGGCCAGCTGCTGGAGAACGCGCTCAAGTACTCCCCGGACGGCGGGACGGTCACCGTCGCCGCGCGGGCAGCCGGGCACCTGATCGAGGTGTCGGTGGCCGATGAGGGCATCGGGATCGCCGCCGCCGACACCGAGCGGGTCTTCGAGCGGTTCGTCCAGGGCGAGGCAGGTGACCGGCGCCGCTTCGGCGGCATCGGCCTCGGCCTGTACATCGTGCGCCAGCTTGCCCGGGCGCAGGGCGGGGAGGTGACCGCGGCGCCGCGCCCGGGTGGCGGGACGATCATGCGGCTGACCCTGTGCCGCGCCGGCGCGGTCCCGCCGGGCGCGGCCAACGGGGATCCCGGGCCGCAGCCCGCCGGCGCGGCCACCGAGGACCCGGCGGCGGCCCGGTCGCCGCGCCCGGCGCTGCCCAGGCCACGGCCGCCGGGCGACGGCACGCCGTGACCGGGCGGCCGATCCCGCCCGGGAACCCGGCTCGCTCCCGGGCTCAGCTGGTGACCGGCTCGGGCGCGCTGATCCGCTTCCTGGTGACCGGGTCCCTAGCGACCTTCTCGCCGCCCGAGGCGTCGATGTAACGGTCGATGATCCCGATCACGTCCTCGCCCTGCTCGACGATCTTCCCGCTGTCCAGCCAGATCACCCGGTTGCAGGTGTCCTCGACCTCCTCCAGGTCGTGGGCGACGAGGAACACCGTGCCCGCCTGCCTGCGCAGCTCATCGATCCGGGCGTGGCTCTTGACCCGGAACTCGGCGTCCCCGGTGGCCAGCGCCTCGTCGATGAGCAGGATCTCGTGGCTCTTGGCCGCGGCGATCGCGAAGCGCAGCCGGGATGCCATGCCCGCCGAGTAGCTCTTCATCGGCAGGTTGATGAACTCGCCCACGCCGGAGAACTCGACGATCTCGTGGAACTTCGCCCTGATCTCCTTCTTGGTCATGCCCATCGCCAGGCAGCCGAGGACCACGTTCCGCTCGCCGCTGAGGTCGTCGAGCAGCGCCGCGTTCACCCCCAGCAGCGACGCCTCGCAGGAGGTGTAGACGGTGCCGGACTCCGGCGGGAGCAGCCCGGCGATGGCCCGCAGCAGGGTGGACTTGCCCGATCCGTTGCGGCCGATGATCCCGATCGCATCGCCCCGGTAGGCCACGAATGACATGCCGCGGATCGCGTGGACCTCCCGGATCGCCGGGCGGGTCCGGCGCCTGAGGATGCGGAACAGCGCGGTCGACGCGGTACCCCGGCCGCCGGCACCGTACACGCGGTACACCACGTGCAGGTCGTCGACGATCACGGTCGGCTGGGCGTCAGCCACGGCCGTAGAACACCTCCTTGCGCCAGAAGTACCAGAAGCCGAGCACCAGCATGACGACCGCCCATCCGGCGCCGAACAGCCACAGGTGGCTGGAGACCAGCGTGGGATGGCAGTAGGCGCTGTAGTACGGGTGCCTGCCCGCGAACCCGCCGGCGTCCCTGGCCCAGGCCTGGCACCTGGCCGGGTCGAACGGCCTGGCCCCGAACGCGCTGGCCCGCTGCGAGGCGAGCAGCGAGTCACGGACCAGGGTGAGGTAGATCGCGGCCGGGTTGAGCTGGAGCAGCGTGGTCGCCCAGGCGTAGTGCTGGGAGTGGGCGGCCACCACCTGCTGCACGCTGTAGATCACGCCGGACAGGTAGAGCCAGGTCCGCATCAGGAACGGCAGCAGCTGGGCGAAGTCGTTCACCCGGGCGCCGGTCCGGGCGGCGAAGAAGGCCAGCCCGGCGTTGAACATCGTCAGCAGCGCCAGCGCGGGGACGGCCAGCAGCCAGCTCCAGGCCAGCGGCTGGCCGCTGGCGAGGATCATCACGACGAGCACCGCCATGGACAGCGCGAGCTGCTGGAGCTCGATCATCACGTACGCGAGCGGGAGCGCGGCGCGGGGGAACTGGAGCGCCCGGATCAGCGGCAGGCTGTCGGTGATGACCTTGGAGGTTGAGATGAACACCCGCTGGGTGAAGCTGAACACGAACACGCCGGTGACCAGGAACAGCAGGTAGTCAGGCACGCCGCGGCTGACGCCGCGGATCAGCAGGCCGAAGATCAGGAAGTAGACCCCGGCGTTGAGCAGCGGCGCGAGCACCTGCCACAGCTGGCCGAGCTTGGCCTCGGTGTACATCGCGACGTTGCGCGCCGTGGCGAAGCCCATGATGAAGCTCCACCGGTGCGCGAGCTCGCGAAGGTAGGTGCCGAGCCCCGGGCGCTGGGCGCTCGGCTTGAGGCCGTGCTCGGCGGCCAGGGCGGCCAGCGAGCCGCCCCGCGCCTGCCCCGCCTCCTCGGCGCGGGAGGGATCGAGGAGCTGGCCAGGCACGCCGGCCCTGACGGTCCTCATGACAAGCCGGGCGGACGGCGCAGGCTGCCGGAGCTGGCGGATGTCACGGCGCAGACTGTACCCGAGGCGCCCGCCACCGCGCCCGGCGAGGAGCCGGGGACGGAGCCGGCCGCCCCCCATCCGGTCAATAACGATTCGATTACGTCACGCGGCGGTCAGGGGCGGGTCAGGGCGCCGCAAACCCCGTGCCTGCTGGCGATGCGGCCGCCCGGGCCGGGCCGCCGCGCGCGGGCCGGGCCGGGCTGTGACCGGCGCCTCACGCCGGGCCGGTTTCCGGCCAGGTCACGGCGGGCATCTCCCGGTCCGCGGCGGCGGACGTGACCGCCAGCGGTGACGCGCCGCCGCCGGGCCGGCGGGGCGGGTGCGCGGGAGGTGAGGGCGGCGAGCGTGGTGCACCTGCCGTGCACGGCAGCGAGCGTCGCGGTCGCGCGCCGGGTGCTCGCCGACGAGCTGCGGGCGGCCGGGGTGCTCGATGGCGCGGTCCGGGACGCCGCCCTGGTGGTCAGCGAGCTGCTGAGCAACGCGATCCTGCACGCGTACCCGCTTCCCGGCGGCGGGGTGGAGGTGGCCTGGGATGTCGATGGCGCCTGCGTCGAGGTCGCGGTCAGCGATGGCGGCGGCGCGACCACTCCCATGGTCGGCCACCCGTCGGAGTTCTCGCCGGGCGGGCGCGGCCTGGGCATCGTCGCTCACCTGTCCCTGACCTGGGGCGTGCGGGCAAACGGGGCCGGCCTGACGGTCTGGGCGGTCCTGCCCGCACCGCGGCCCGGTCACGCGGGTGGCGCGGGCGTTCGCGGCGAGGGCGAGCCGGTGGTCCCGCGGAACCCGGCCCGGCGGACCTGGGCGGCGGCCAGCCGGCCGGGGAGCGCGGGGTGACGGCTCGCCCGGCCCGCGAGGCGTAACCGGGCGGCAGCCGGTGATACTCCCAGGGGAGCCGCCGGGCGCGGGGGCGACGGGCACCGGGGGGGCCGTTGAGCCACACCATCGGCACGGACAGCGAGATCGGGCCGCTGCGCTGCGTGCTCGTGCACAGGCCGGGCGAGGAGCTGCGGCGGGTCACCCCGCGCACGCGCGGCAGGCTGGCGTTCGGGGGAATCCCGTGGGTCGCCCGGGCGCAGCAGGAGCACGACGCGCTCACCGATGTCCTGCGCGCCCGCGGCGCGGACGTCCTGTACGTGACCGGGCTGCTCCAGGACGTGCTTGAGTACCAGGAGGCCAGGGACGAGGCCATCGCCGGCACGCTGGGCGGCGCCCCGCTAGGTGACGAGCTAGGGCGGCTCGTGCGCGGTCACCTGGAGTCGCTGGCTCCCGAGGACCTGGCCGGCGTCCTGGTCGCCGGGCTGGCGCGCGGGGAGCTTCGGGCGGGCCGCGGCCTGGTCCATGACCTGCTCGGCCCGCACGAGTTCATCCTCGACCCGCTGCCGCACCTGATGTTCAGCCGGGACTCCAGCGTGCCCATCGGCGACCAGGTCGTCGTCGCGGGGCTGGCCGGGCCGCGGCGCCGCGAGGCCGCGCTGCTCGCCACGGTCTACCGGCACCATCCGAGGTTCGCGAGGCTGACCCGGCTCCACCTGGCCGGGCGGCGCCGGCTCGACGCCGGCGACGTCGTGCTGCTCGCGCCGGGGGCGATCGCGGTCGGGGTGGGCGGCCGGACCAGCCCGGAGGCCGCGGAGTGGCTGGCGCGGGAGCTGCTGGGCGCGCGGGCCGCCGAGATTGTCCTGGCGGTCCCGATGGGCCGGGCCGCCGACGGCGACCCGGCCGCGCGGGGCCCGCTCGGCGCGGCCTGCGCCGTGATCGGAGCCGACGCGGTGGTCATGACGCCGTCGCTGGCATTCACCCTGACCGCGCTCACGATCACGCTCCGCGGCTGCGAGCTGGCAGTCTCCCACCCGAGGCCGTTCCTCGAGGCCGCCGCGCGGGCGATGGGGGTCAGCCGCCTCACGGTGATCGGCACGGGACTCGACCCGCTGGCCCTGCCGGGCCACCGGTGTGCCGCCCGGCCCGGCGCGCAGTGGGACGACGGCGGGGGCGCGCTGGTGGTCGGCGAGCGGGCCGTGGTCTGCGACGAGCGCAGCTGCGAGACCAACGCGCGGCTCGCGGCGGCGGGGTACGAGGTGCTCACCGTGGCGTCCGGCGAGCTCGGGGGGAGCTGGGCGGCGGACCGTGGCGGCGGGCCGCGGGCATTGTGCGCCGCGCTCCGGCGCGATCCGGTGCCGGTGCCCGGCCAGCCGCTGCCCGGCCCGGCGCGCGAGGCGATCCGGCGCCAGCTCGGACCGGTGCCGCCAGCCGGTCCCGAGGCCCAGGCCGCGCGGGCGCCCGGCGCCGGGCCAGCGCCCGTGGCGGCCCAGGCCGGCCAGGATGCCCGGGAGCTCGCGGGAGCCGGGTGGTCGCTGCGGGTCCCCCGGTAGCGACGGCGGCCGTGCTGGCCGGCCTCAGCCCCGGGACCGCCGGGCCGACCAGCGGCCGACCTTGAACACGGTGACCCCCGCGACCACGGCCAGGACGATCCAGAAGCCGATCATGATCGTGTGCAGGAGCGTCCAGAACAGCAGCCAGGCGACCACGAGGGCGACGGCCGCAGCCACGATGAACCCGATGATGCGCGCCATGCATCCACAGTACGCGCGGGCCGCCCATGCCCACGCAGCCCGGGCGCGGGCCCCCCGGCTCGCGGCGCGACCGCCGGCTGGTGGTCCGCGCTCCGGGCGAGTAATGTGCGGCTGGTGGAGCTAAAGGTCACAAGCCGGCCCCAGGGTGATTACATCGTGATGTCGGTCCACGGCGAGATCGACCTCTACACGGTGCCCGTGCTCCAGCGCGAGCTCGCCGGCGCCCTGTCCGGCGCGGGCCGCGTCCGGCTGATCGTGGACCTGTCCGGAGTCGACTTCTGCGATTCGACCGGCGTGAACGCGCTGCTCGCCGCCCACCGCCAGGCCCGGGAAGCGGGCGGGGACCTCGAGCTGGCCGCGCCCCGCCCCGCAGTCAGGAAGATCCTCCAGGTGACCGGCCTCGAGACGGTGTTCACCGTGGTGGACGATCCGGCACACGCCGTCGGCGGCTAGCGGGCGCCACTAAGATCACAGCCATGTCGCCCCGCGGCGACCTGGCCGTCGTCATCCCCGCCAGGAACGAGTCCGACCGGATCGGCGCGACCGTCGAGGCCGCGGCCCGCATCCCGGGCGCGGACGTCGTCGTCGTCGTCGACGACGGCTCCGCCGACGGGACGGCCGCGATCGCGGCGGCAGCGGGCGCCGTGGTGGTGCGTCACGGCCTGGCCCGCGGCAAGGCGGCAGCGCTGGAGACCGGGGCCGAGGCGGTCCGGCTGATCGAGGCCGAGCGCGGCTCGCCGCCGGCCAGGCACCTGCTGTTCCTCGACGCGGACCTGGCCGCCACCGCCGCGAACGCCGCGCCGCTCGCCGAGCCGGTCAGGGCGGGCCGGGCGGACATGGTGATCGCCGTCTTCCGCGACCGGGTCAGGCTCGGCGGCCACGGGCTGGTGACCGGCCTGGCCGGGGCGGGCATTCAGCGCGCCACCGGCTGGCGGCCCGCCGAGCCGCTGAACGGGCAGCGCTGCCTGACGAGGGCGGCGTTCGAGGCGGCCCGCCCGCTGGCGCCCGGCTGGGGGGCCGAGGTCGGCATGACCATCGACCTGATCCGCAAGGGCATGCGGGTCGAGGAGGTCGTGGTGGCGCTCGCGCACCGCGCGACCGGCCGGGAGCTGGCCGCGCAGGCGCACCGGGCGCGCCAGCTCGCCGACGTGGCCCGGGCGCTCGCCGCCCGGCAGGCGTGGCATGCGCCGCCCGCCGGAGGCACCCTCCCCGCGAGCGGACGGGCCGGGATCGCGTGATGGCAGGCGGATCCGCGAGCCGGCCTCCGGCCGGCACCTGCGCCTTCCTCGGGCCGTCGGGCACGTTCTGCGAGCAGGCCGTCGCCGTCCTGCATCCGGATGGCGACGTGAAGCCGCTGGCCTGCGGGTCGATCTCCGCGGCCCTGGACGCGGTGCGCGGCGGGCACGCCGACCGGGCCGTCGTCCCGATCGAGAGCTCGGTCGAGGGCGGGGTGAACGCCACCCTCGACGAGCTGGTCGCCGGCCCCGAGCTTCGGATCACTGCCGAGGTGATCGTGCCGGTCGAGTTCGCGCTGCTGGTGCGCCCCGGCACCGCCGTCGCCGGGATCAGGATGGTCGGCAGCCACCCGATGGCGCAGCCGCAGTGCCGCCGCTGGCTGGCCGAGCACCTGCCGGACGCCCTGTGGCGGGCCACGCTGTCCAACGCCGACGCGGCCCGCCAGGTCGCCGACGGCGATCTCGACGCCGCCCTCGCCGGGAGCTTCGCGGCCGGCCACTACGGGCTCGAGGCGGCGGTGACCGGGATCGGCGACCGGCCCGGCGCGGTGACCAGGTTCGTGGAGGTGTGCCCGCCGGGCCCGTTGCCGCCGCCGACCGGGGCGGACCGCACGTCGGTGGTGGCTTTCCTGGCCGATGACCACCCGGGGGCGCTGATGGACATCCTCAGCCAGTTCGCCGTGCGGAACGTGAACCTGAGCCGCATCGAGTCCCGGCCGACGGGCGAGGGCATCGGGCGGTACTGCTTCTTCATCGACTGCGAGGGCCACGTCGGCGCCCCGAGCGTGGGCGAGGCGCTGATGGGGCTGCGGCGCGCCTGCGCCGGGGTGCGCTTCCTGGGCAGCTATCCGCGAGCCGACGAGGTCGTCCCGCCCGCGGCACCGGCGGCGCGCGGGACGGCGAGCACCGACACCGATTTCACTGAGGCGGCGGCCTGGCTGGACCAGGTCAGGTCGGGGGCAGCGGCCGGCTAGCCGCCCGCCCGGGCGCGCCGGCTACAGGTACGGACCCGACGCCCGCTGCTGGGACTCCTCGCCGGACGGCGCTGCGACCACCCCCGGTGGCAGTGCCCGGCGCATCTGCTCAAGCTGCGCCCGCGCCGCCATCTGCTGGGCGAACAGCGTCGTCTGGATGCCGTGGAACAGCCCCTCGAGCCAGCCGACGAGCTGCGCCTGGGCGATCCGCAGCTCCGCGTCGCTGGGCACCTCGCCCTCGGCGAACGGCAGCGACAGCCGCTCAAGCTCTTCGACAAGCTCGGGCGCGAGCCCGTCCTCCAGCTCCTTGATCGAGCTGGCGTGGATCTCCTTCAGCCGCACGCGGCTCTTCTCGTCCAGCGGGGCCGCCCTCACCTCCTCCAGCAGCTGGCGGATCATGCTGCCGACGCGCATGACCTTCGCGGGCTGCTCGACCATCTCGGTGACGGCACGCTCGCTGGGCGGCTCGTTCCCGCTCTCCACCGCGACGCCATCGGGGCCGACCACCACAACCTTGGCGAGCGCCTCCGCGCCGGGCTTCCTCTCGTCGCTCATGCCTCTAGTCTGTCGAGAGACGCCCGGCCGCGCATCACCGGGGCACGAGGTCGGGCGCGAGCAGCACCTTTCCGACATGCGCGCCCGCCTCGAGGAGCCGGTGCGCGTCCGCGGCTGCGGCCAGCGGCAGCACCGCCTCGATCACGGGCCTCACCCGGCCGGCGCCGATCAGCGGCCACAGCCCCTCCCGCACGTCCTCGACGATGCGCGCCTTCTGCCCGGCGGGGCGCGCGCGCAGCGAGGTGGCGTGGACGCTGGCCCGCTTGCGGAGCAGGGCGCCCAGGTCGATCTCCGCCCGGGCGCCGCCCTGGAGCCCGATCACCACGAGCCGGCCGTCCGGGGCCAGGGCGGCGATGTTCCTCCCCAGGTAGGCCGCGCCGATGATGTCGAGGATCACGTCGGCGCCCCGGCCCCCGGTGAACTCCCCGACCGCCGCGACGAAGTCCTGGTCCCGGTAGGAGACCGCCAGGTCGGCCCCGAGCTGGCGGCAGCGGTCCAGCTTGGCCTGCGACCCCGCCGTGCACGCGACCCGCGCCCCGAGGGCACGGCCGAGCTGGATGGCCAGCGTTCCGATCCCGCTCGCCCCGCCGTGGACCAGCAGCGTCTCCCCCGGTCGCAGCCCGGCGAGCGAGACCACGTTGGACCAGACCGTGCAGGCGGCCTCGGGCAGGGCCGCGGCGTCGCGCAGGGACACCCCGTCCGGGAGCGGGAGCACCTGCGCCGCCGGGACCGCGACCCGCTCGGCGTAGCCGCCGCCGGCCAGCAGGGCGCACACCTCGTCGCCGGCCCGCCAGCCGGTGACGCCGTCGCCGGCCGCCGCGATCCGGCCCGAGCACTCCAGCCCCGGGTAGGGCGGGGCGCCGGGGGGAGGCGGGTAGCGGCCCTGCCGTTGCAGCAGGTCGGCGTGGTTGACGCCGCTGGCGGCGACGTCGATGAGGACCTCACCCGGCCCGGGCACCGGGTCCGGGACCTCGGCGAGCACGAGGACGTCGGGGCCGCCGGGCCCGGTGACCGTGATCGCGCGCATGGCCGCCATTCTCCGCCATGCCCCGCCCCGGCGCGACGGCGGCGGCCTGTCATCGCGTCATGGGCTGCACTGGTTGATGCCGGCGATGTTGCCATCCGCGGCGTAGCTGCCGTTGCCCGCGCCGTCGGCCATCGAGTCCAGCCAGGTCTCGCAGGTGCTCGGCGCCGTGTAGCTCCAGGACCACGTCGTCCACGGGGCCTGGCTCGCGTCGGTCAGCCCGAAGTTGGTGCCCTTGGGGAAGAACAGCGTGTACCACTGGCTCGTCGACACCGGGCCGTCGCCGGTCACGGTCGCCGGGACGCCCGCCGTGACCGGGGTGGCGGCGTCGGCGTAGAACTCCATCTTCCCGCCGCCGCTGAACGACCCGGTCAGCTGGCCGTTGATGGTCAGGCCGCTGCAGCTGGTGTTGTTGGGCTCGGTGCACTGCTGGTTCGGCGTCTGGGCGCCGGAGACCGTCGTGAACGTCCCGCTGTCGACCATCGTCGCCGTGTACAGCCAGCACTGCGTCGCGGCGCTGCCGCAGTGGCTCGCCGGGACCGCGCCGTTCCGGGTGACCGTCATCACCCGCGTGAAGGTGTCCGTCGCCCAGCAGTCGTTGCTCGAGCTCGCCGGGCAGTTACCGGTGCCGTTGCCGCTGTCGTCCCGTCCGGTGATCGCCGTCGTGCCGGTGACGCTCAGCGTCGCCGGCCCGGGCGGCCCCTGCGGGCCGGCGGGTCCCTGCGGCCCCTGCGCCCCGGCGGGTCCCTGCGGCCCCTGGGGCCCGGCGGGACCTGGCAGGCCGGCCGGCCCCTGCGCCCCGGTCGCGCCGATCCCGACGAGCACGTACCCCTTGTCACACGCGTGGGGCACGACGCCGGAGGTCTCGAAGTAGTAGACCTTCGGATCGGCGATCTTGATGCACTCGAAGGTGGGCTTGGCGGTCACCCCGGCGAGGTGCCCGCCGCTGGCCAGGGCGTATCCGCCGCCCGCGATTGCCGCGGCGGCAACGCCTGCCGCCGCGGCGAGAGGACCGATACGAGGAGACATCGCGTTCCCAGCTTCCGTCGTCGATGACATGGCCTGCCGCACTCCATGGCGGCCATGGTCATGACGTTTGGCACAGAAGGCAGGTTTACCGGATTCAAGGATGGATTCTCCGGGATTCCCCCGGTCACCCGGGCCCGGGCACTGCCAGGCCAGCGCCCGGCCACCGCAGGGCCGCCGCGACGTGGCCTGTCCCGGCGCCGCCCATGGCAGGGCGCCCTCGGAAAGCAAGCCGCCGGCGGGATGTCGTGCACCTGCGCCGCGGCCGCACCCGCCACAGGCACCCGGCTCGACGGCACGTGCCCGATCCTCGGCGCCGCGACCTGGGCAGCCAGCTCCGCATACGACGGCTGATCCGCATGCGGCATACCCGGACGCAACCATGATCACAAGGCGGGCGCCAGCACCGATACGCCGCGGATCAAACGGGGCGTGACTAGTTGCCTCGGAAAGCCGGGTCGCTCTCCCGGCGCCCATTCCAATGCGGCCGATCGCCGACGCCGCGTAGATGCGCGGAAGCGGATACGGGGCGCATGGCCGCCACCGAACAGCAATGAACGTCTGAGGGGACGCCGGGAACCCGCCCGGGTCTTCGCGAATCCCTGTTCCCGAAGCCCTGAGCGGAGGGTGTGGGATTCGAACCCACGGGGACGTTCACGCCCCAGCGGTTTTCAAGACCGCCGCCATCGGCCACTAGGCGAACCCTCCGCGGACAACCTTAGCGAGCGGGGCGTCATCTGCGCGTGGCCGGGCGCCCGCCCGCGCCGCGTGCCTGGGCGGGAGCGCGCGCTGGCGGGTAGGCTCGCTGGCGAAGGAGGTCCGATGCTCCCCCCGTTCGGCTGGCAGGCCGCCCTGACCCAGTGGCAGGCGGCGCCCGCGGTCACCGCCTTCCTGATCGCGGCATGCGGGCTGTACCTGTGGGGGGTGCGCCGGGTCGCCCGGCGCCATCCGGCGCGGCCCTGGCCGCGCTGGCGGGCCACCGCGTTCCTGGCCGGGCTGGTGGTCATCCTGCTCGCCCTGCAGAGCGGGATCGGCTCCTACGACGACGTGCTCTACACCGACCACATGGTCCAGCACCTTCTGCTGGTGATGGTCGCCCCGCCGCTGCTGATCCTCGGCGAGCCGATCACGCTGCTGCTGCACGCGAGCCGCAACCCGCTCCACACCTGGGTCAAGCGGGTGGTCCGCTCGCCGGTGGCGAGCGCGCTGACCTCCCCGGCGTTCGGGTTCTGCGGCTACGCCGCCGCGGTCGTGGTCGCCCACCTGACCACGCTGGCCAGCCTGGTCGAGCGGAGCCAGGTCGCCCACGACGCCGAGCACGTCGCGTTCCTGGTCCTGGGCTACCTGTTCTTCCTGCCGATCCTGGGCACCGAGCCGATCCGCTGGCGGCTGTCCTACCCGGCGCGGCTGATCCTGCTGTTCCTGGTGATGCCGGTCGACACGTTCACCGGGGTCGAGCTCGGTTATGGCACCCGGAGCTCCCCCGGCCTGCCCGGCGGGCCCCGGCCGGCCTGGGCCGGGAGCGCCGTCGCCGACCTGCACGCGGGGGGGTCGGTGATGTGGGTGGCCGGTGACGCGATCATGCTCGTGCTCATGATGGTCGTGTTCGTCCTGTGGGCGACGGACAGCCGGGCCTCCGCCCGGACGCAGGGCTGGCTGGAGGCGGCCCGGCGGGCGACGGTCGCGCCGGCGCTGCCCGGCTCCGCTCGCACCGACATCGACGACGACGATGAGCAGCTCGCCGCCTACAACGCCTACCTCAGCCGGCTGAACGCGGCCGGGCCCGGCCGCTCGCGCCGGCCCGCGGACCGCGGCGCGCCCTGACGACGGCAGCCTCCATCACGGCCCCGCAGCGGCCCGGAGCGCGCCCGCCCGGAGCGCGCCCGCCCGGGGGAGGGTCCGGGCGCCCGGGGGACGGTCCGGGCGCCCGGGGGACGGCTCGTTCACCCCGCGAATCCGCGACACGCCGGGCAAGCGTTTTCTACGTCAATCTAGGGAAGCCGCTAGATCCGCTCATAGGCTGCTATGCCGTGGACCCGGTGCGGAACCCGTACGCCCCCGGCGCCGGCCAGCGCCCCCCTGAGCTGGCCGGGCGGGACTTCGAGCTCGGCCAGTTCGAGGTGGTGCTCGAGCGGATCGCCCGCGGCAGGCCGGAACGCAGCATGGTCCTCACCGGCCTGCGCGGGGTGGGCAAGACGGTGCTGCTCAACGCCTTCCGCTCGATGGCCATGCAGCGGCTGTGGGGCACCGGGAAGATCGAAGCCCGGCCCGACCAGTCGATCCGCCGGCCGATCGGGAGCGCCCTGCACCTGGCGGTGCGCGAGCTGGCCCCGCGCCACCGGGCGCCCCACCGGATCGACGAGTTCCTGGGCGTGCTCAAGGCGTTCCTGGCCAGGGACCCGCGGGCGGTCAAGGGCGCCCAGGTCAGCCACCTGGGCATCGACGTGCCGATGGCCAGGGGCCGGGCGGACTCCGGTGACCTGGAGATCGACCTCACCGAGCTGCTCACCGACGCGGCGGGCATCGCCGCCGACCTCGGGGTCGGGATCGCCCTGTTCATCGACGAGATGCAGGACGTGCCGCCCGCGGACGTCTCCGCGCTCTGCGCCGCCTGCCACGAGCTGTCGCAGAACGGCGGGCCGCTGATCGTGGTCGGCGCCGGGCTGCCGCACCTGCCGACGGTGCTGTCGGCGAGCAAGAGCTATTCGGAGCGGCTGTTCCGCTACGTCATGATCGACCGGCTCGACCGGCAGGCCGCTGACCTGGCCCTGCTCGCCCCGGCGCGCCGGGAGGGAGCCGACTTCCGGCCCGAGGCGCTCGACGCGCTCTACGCGGCGGCCGACGGCTACCCCTACTTCGTGCAGGCCTACGGGAAGGTGACCTGGGACGTGGCCGCCGCAAGCCCAGTCACCGCGGCCGATGTCGCGGTCGCGTCCCCGCTGGCCGCCGGCGAGCTCGCGGTCGGGTTCTTCGGCAGCAGGTACGAGCGGGCGACCCCGGCCGAGCGGGAGTACATGCGGGCGATGGCGCAGCTCGGCGACGAGCCGGTGCCGACCGCGCAGGTCGCCGAGGAGCTGGGGCGCAAGCCGTCGAGCGTCTCGCCGGCCAGGGACAGCCTGATCAAGAAGGGGCTGATCTACAGCTCCGAGCGGGGCCTTGTCGCGTTCACGGTCCCGCATTTCGGCCGCTTCCTGCGCGCGCAGCCGGCGTGACGGGAGCGACGGCGCTCGCGCCGGGCGCGGGAGCGCGAGCGAGCCGTTCTCTGCGCCCGTCTAGCCGCCAGCCTAGACGGGCGCAGAGAACGTCATGGACCGCCCGGGCCGGCGCCGTTCGCTCCCGCGCCGGCGCGGCGTGCCCGCATGGCCGTCCCGCGCCGGGCGGGAAGCGCCGGCTGCGGCAGGCCGCGCGGCCTGGCCGGCCACCAGGCCCCGGCGCGGCGCGGCGCGGCGGCCGGCCAGGGCAGGACCGCGCCGGTCGCCGAGTCGACCAGCGCGGACAGCACGACCGGCCGGCGGTGCTGCAGGTACACCGCGAAGACGGCCAGGGCGTCCCGGTCGCCGGACCTGCTCGCGAAGACCAGGTACCGCCAGCACAGCTCACGCCATACGTCGACCGGCCGGTTGTCGGCGATCTGCCCGCGGTGCCGCCGCCACTGGGCGCTGCGCTGGAGCACGGCCAGGGTCTGCTCCGGGCTGATCGCCCGCAGCTCGCAGGGCTGCGAGTAGCCGATGCTGACCAGCAGCTCGCGCATCTCGGGAGACAGGCCGACGAACACCAGCACCTCGGCGGCGAAGAGCCCGAGCAGCGCCGCCGCGCCGCCCGCCGTGCGGGGCAGCTCGATCGGCGGCAGGCGGATCGTCGCGAGGGCCGCGACGGCCAGCAGGGCGGACCTGGCCAGCGTCCGCCCGGTGATCGGCGTGACGCTGAACTCGCCGAAGCATCCGCAGCCGACGTCCGGGCGGACGCTGCGCACCTCGATCAGCGCGCACGTGGCGACCACGAACATCAGCCCGGTGCCCAGCCGGATCAGGAACGCGGGCCAGCCTTGCAGGAGCCGTCCCGAGGTCAGGATCAGGCCGAAGCCGAACGACAGCTCGCAGGCGCAGACCACCCTGGTGGCGAGGCGGCGCAGCCGGATCGGGAAGAGCACGGTGGGGCCGAGCGCGGCGTCGAACGACCGCCGCCGCGCCACCTGGAAGAGCTTGGACGCGCAGCCGCCGAGCAGCATCGCCGCGACCAGCGGGATCTGCACGTCGCCGAGTGCCGCGAGCATCTCACCGGCCGATCGTGATCGTGGCGTTGAAGCAGCCCCGCTCGAGCTCGCCGCCGAGGGCCACGAAGCTGGCCAGTGTCAGGTCGGCGACGCGGCCGCGGACGGAGGCCTGGCAGGCCCCGCAGCGGTCGCCGGGGTGGCACGCGGTGCAGCGGTCGTTGAACAGCCGGGCGGTGGGGGCGCAGCCGGTGACGGGCAGGGTCCAGGCCAGGCCGGTGCAGTCGTTGCGGACCAGCAGCGCGCTGCCGACCGCCAGGTACGGGAGGGCGCGGGCCGCGGGCGCCTGCCCGGGCCCGGTGCCCGCCGCCTGGTCCTCGGCGCACCCAGCGGCCGGGTCCACGGCCGGGTAGCAGACGCCCAGCATCCCGTAGGGCTCGTCCAGGGCGTCGTGCCACACCGCCGAGCCCGTGATCGCCTCGGGGATCAGGCCGCCGGGCCGGCCCTGCGGGCGCGCCTGATCGCTGCGGTACGGTGGCTGGGAGGTGGCGGGGGCCAGCGCTTCCACGACATCGCCGCGGCGGGTCCCGATGACGTCGATCAGGTAGCCCGGGAGCAGCCGCGGGAACCTCACCTGGATCCTGCTGGCGGCCCGGCGCGGGATGACGACCGTGCGCTCCCTCTTGGTGATCCCCTCGCTGACGACCACGGACTCGGCGTCGGCCCGCAGGATCGTCCCGCTCACCCGGCCGATGTTGGCCCAGATCCGGTCGGCAACGCCCGGCCGTGACGGCACCAGGCGGATCACCGCCTCATCCCCGGGCCAGACCGCGGCGGGCTCTAATGGGCCGCCCCGCCACGCCGTGGCGTCGGCGGTCAGCGCGAACCGTTGCTGCCGCTCGCCGCCGGGGAAGCCGATCGTCACGAAGTGCGGGCTGACGTCCAGGACCTGGCCGGTCACCGACCGGTACAGGTGGGCGGGCGGCGTCTGCCGCCCGTCCTGCTCCGCGAGGTCTGCCGCTCCGCGGGCGCCACCAGCCCCGCCGGCCGCCGGCCCGGCGCCCGCCCGCACGCGGCCGCCCCCCGCAGTCCCGCCGGTTCCCGCGGCCCCGCCCGCGTCCCGCTGGGCCCCGCCCGCGTCCCGCGGCCCCCCGGCTGGCGATGGCTGGAAGACGGCGGCCTTGAGCATCCGGCGCCGGGCGAAGTCGCCGATGCGCTCGGGGGTCGCGCCGGGGCACCGTTCACAGCACACGCCAGTCGCGATCAACCAGCACCAGCCTTCCGCGGGCGACTGCCAGCCCGTCCCGGGACGCCGGACAGGGCAGACGGGCCTCAACTCCGTCACGATACAGACCCATGCCGTCATCAGGGGCGGGCTTGGCGCAGAGTCCCGTTCCGGGAACACGGCGCTGACCTGAGATGCGTTACATCAGGCGATGAGACGGCGACCGACAGTCATCGGTACGGTGGGGTTGTGAGCGTCGGGGGCGGTCACGCGGGCCACGGGGGGCCCGGACGCGCGGCGCGCGGCCGGGCCGCTGCCGCCCGCCCGGTGCCGCCCCAGGGCGGCCCCGCGGACGGGGGCGAGGAGTTCCGCGAGTACGTGCACTCGCGCCGCCGCGCGCTGCTGCGGTCCGCCTACCTGCTGACCGGCAACCTCGCCGACGCAGAGGACCTGGTGCAGGCCGCGCTGGCCAAGACGTACCAGGCGTGGGGCCGGATCGAGGATCGCGGCGCCCTGGACGGGTACGTCCGCCGCGCGATGGTGAACACGCACATCTCCTGGTGGCGGCGGCGGCGGGTGGACGAGTTCCCCACCGACGAGATCCCCGACCAGCCCGTCGCGGACCAGTTCGGGACCGCCGAGCTCAGCGACTCGCTGTGGCGGGCCATCAACCGCCTGCCTGAGCGCATGCGCGCGGCGGTGGTGCTCCGGTTCTTCGAGGACATGACCGAGTCCGAGGTCTCCGTCATCCTCGGAGTCAGCCTGGGCACGGTGAAGAGCACCATCTCGCGCGCGGTGGCCAAGCTGAGGGCCGATGCCGACCTGAGCCCCGAGCGGTGAGACTGGCGGCCCGCCAGCGCCCGGCCATCGCGCACGACGGTGACGTTTGCCCGGCAACGTGGGACTATCCACCCCAGGGATACATCTGGCACCCCGGCGGGCGGCCGGGAACGCAGCAGCAGGAGGTTCCGTGCGCAGCACGATGATGGATGTGCCGCTGACCGTCACGCGGATCTTGCGGTACGGCAGCACCGCCTACGGCGACCGGGAAGTGGTGACGTGCACGCCCACCGGCACCCGTAGGCAGACCTACGCCCAGACCGGCGCGCGCGCGGCGAGGCTCGCGCACGCCCTTCGCTCCCTCGGCGTGGACGGCGACCAGCGCGTGGCCACCTTGATGTGGAACAACTCCGAGCACCTCGAGGCGTACCTGGCGGTGCCCTCGATGGGCGCTGTGCTGCACACCCTGAATCTCAGGCTGGAGCCGCAGGTCATCGGGTACATCGCCACGCATGCCAGGGACGACGTGGTGATCGTGGACCCGAGCCTGGTGCCGCTCCTGGCGCAGGTGCTGCCGCACGCCCCGACGATCCGCCACGTGCTGGTCACCAGCTCGGCCGGCGAACCGGACGCCTCGGCGCTGGCCGCCCTCACCGAGGCTGGCCGCGAGATCCACTCCTACGAGGAGCTGCTGGCCGCGCACCCGGACGCGTTCGAGTGGCCCGAGGTGGACGAGCGCTCCGCGGCCGCGATGTGCTACACGAGCGGCACCACCGGGCACCCGAAGGGCGTCGTGTACAGCCACCGCTCGATGCACCTGCACTCGATGGCGGTGAACTCGGGCTCAGTCTTCGCGCTGTCCGAACGGGACCGCGTGCTGCCCGTCGTGCCGATGTTCCACGCGAACGCGTGGGGCCTGCCCTACGCGGCGGTCATGGCCGGGGCCAGCCTGGTGATGCCGGACCGGTTCCTGCAGCCGGAGCCGCTGGTCAGGCTCATCGAGGCCGAGCGCCCGACCGTGGCCGGAGCAGTCCCGACGATCTGGAACGCGCTGCTGCTCCATGTCCGGGCGAGCGGCGGCGACCTCGGCTCGCTGCGGGTGGTGCCGTGCGGCGGGTCGGCCGTCCCCCGCTCCCTCATCGAGGCCTACGAGAAGGAGCTCGGCGTCCAGATCGTGCAGGCATGGGGGATGACCGAGACCTCGCCGCTCGGCAGCGTCGCCTTCCCGCCCGAGGGCACGAGCGAGGAGGAGGCGTGGGCCTACCGGTCCACCCAGGGGCGGCTCATCTGCGACGTCGAGGCCCGCCTGGTCGGCGAGGGCGGGGTGGTCCTGCCGCACGACGGGGTGGCGGTCGGCGAGATCGAGGTCAGGGGTCCGTGGATCACCGGGGCGTACTACCGGGACGACGACCCGGAGAAGTTCCGGGACGGCTGGCTGCGGACCGGCGACGTCGGGACCATCGACCGGCTCGGCTACGTGAGCCTCACTGACCGGGCAAAGGACGTCATCAAGTCCGGCGGGGAGTGGATCTCCTCGATGGAGCTCGAGAACGCGCTGATGGCCCACCCCGACGTGGTCGAGGCCGCGGTGATCGGGGTGAGCGACGAGCGGTGGGGGGAGCGGCCGCTCGCCGCGGTCGTCCTCGCCCCCGGCGCCACCACGACCGCCGCCGAGCTGCGGGAGTTCCTGTCCGGCCGCGTTCCCCGCTGGCAGCTGCCCGAGCGGTGGTCGTTCATCTCCGAGGTGCCGAAGACCAGCGTCGGCAAGTTCGCCAAGACCAGGATCAGGGAGGCGTACGCCAAGGGCGAGTACGAGGTGATCGAGGCGCGCTGAGCCCGGGGCGGCGCCAGCGGCCGGCCCGCGCCGCCCGGGGCGGTGTCCCGGCGGGCGGGCGCTTGCGGCCAGCCGGCCACGTGCCGCCCGGAGCTTTGCGATGGCCGGGCTGATCCCGGTAGGCTGGGCCTGCGGCCCGGGTACCCGGCCGCGCGGTGCTCGAGTTCCCGGTCAAGACGCTCGCTGTGACGTCGGCACCGGGTCGGGCACCGCGTGCGCGCGCCCGCGTCGCCGCGCGGCCCGGCTTCCCCCGGGGAGCGCGAGGAGGCTTCGCCTAGTCCGGTCTATGGCGCCGCACTGCTAATGCGGTTGGGCCTTGCGGCCCTCCGGGGTTCAAATCCCCGAGCCTCCGCCCCTGACCAGGGACTTCCCGGCCAGCCCGGGGTTCCTGGCCGCTGCGGCCCGGGGCCTCTCACCGCCTGGCGTGACCGGAGCGCCCGTTTCCGGCACCGTGCTGGCACATGCCGCCCGGACGGCGGCGTCCCGGCGCGTCAGTCCCCGGGCATGATCGCGCCGCAGGCGGGGCAGGTCGTCGGCGGGTCCTCGTCAGCCACCGAGCCACAGCTCTGGCACACCCGGCGCATCAGGCACGCGGGATCGCCGGGCAGGTCGTCATCGATGGGCACGCGCGCGCTCGGCACGCCCCGGAGAGGCTCGTTCATCTCGCCGTGGTTTCCCTCTCGCCGTGGTTTCCCTCTCGCCGCGGCCCCCTCCTCCCCGCAGCCCCCTGCTCGCCGGCGCGGCAGGCCGCCGACGCAGAGTATGCCCGCGTCGTCACACGTACAACCGCCTCGTCACGATGCAGTCCGCGATGTCCGCGCCCAGCCACAGCGCGAAGTGGTCGCCCACGTCGAGGTAGTCGCAGGCGTCATCATCCCGGACTGCCACCGTGACGATCTCGTGGCGCTCGTCGAGCCAGTCGGCGCCGTCCCCGTTGTTCGCCACCAGGGCGCTGAAGAACTGGCAGCGGCGGGTCCGGTGGTGACGTGCCCGTATGGTCATCCTGCGCGCGGCTCCCGGCGGCACGACCACGCCCGGAACGCCGGGATCCTTCGTGAGGAAGGCCTGGAACTTGTAGCGCTTGCCTGCCATCGGCTCTCCGAAGTCTGTCTTCGCGGCGATTCGCCTCCCAGCCGGCCCATGTCTATCGTAACACGATATACATGCCTGGATGCCGGGGAGGTGCTCGCCGGGCCGCCGGGCCAGCCCGGGGCGGGGCAGGCCCGCGCCCGCCAGGCCATGCCTGGCCTGTGCTGGGCGGGCCAAGCCTGCGCGCGCCGGATGGAACGGGGAGCCCAGGGGCGGCCGAGTGCCAGGCGAGGCCGGCGCCGGGCAGGTGGGGGCGCGAGGATCAGAACTCGTCGCCGAGCTCGGGGCCATCCTCGATCACGAACGTGTCGTCGAGATCGCCCTCGAGTGGCTGCTCGGGCGGGGCGACATCCCCCGTCCCGTCGTCCTGGCCAACGGCGTCCTTGAAGATCCGCCCGCAGACCAGGCGGTACAGCTGCTCCGGGTACGGAATGTGATCGATTTTGCGCAGCGCCTGGTCCTGGCCGGCGGACTCCACCACGAACTCGCCGTACCCGAGCAAGCGCCCGGCAAAGGAGCGGTGGAAGCTCATGTCCGTGACCTTGGACATCGGCATCATGTTGACGCTGCGGGTGAACAATCCCGAGGTCAGCAGGATGCGCTCGGATGTGATGACGAAGTAATCAACGGCCCAGTTGATCACCTTCCAGATGAGCCGCAGCGGCAGGAAGGCCCACAGGACCCACAGGACATCGGCGAGCGCGGTGTGGGAGCGCAGCACCGTCGCCGCGAGCACGGAGACGACGAGCAACCCGCCGATCGCCTGGGCGGCCGGCATGATCAGCACGGCGGGATGGCGCCGCACCGTCGCCACGCGGACCTCACGCGGCAGCAGGTACTTGTCGACGGAGGCTTGCGCGTTCTTGGTGGAAGCCACGCGGCTCATTGGTCACAGCTTGATATGGGTGAGGAACATCGACAGCGCCCCGGCAGCGGACTTCAGCCAGCCAAGGATGCCGGAGACGAACCCGGCGGCTCCCTGCGGGGACGTGGCGAGGTAGTAGATCACGAAGGCGACAGCACCCCAGGTCAGGACCTTCTTCAGCATCCCCATCACCTCCAACCCGCGCACGTCACTGGGCGTAGTCGCTGCTCGGCCTAGCATAACCCGCGGCGCATTGGCCACCAATGGCACCGCCCGGTGGCCCCACCCTAGCCGGTCGGCGGGGCAAGCCGACGCATCCACGCCGATTCCAGCCAGAAAGCCGTTACTGTTCATGCTGCGGCGCGCGGCGGCGGCGCGCAGGGTGACCGGAGCCAGGCGGTGGTTGGAGCGTGACCGACGTGACCAGCGGCGACTTCTGCGTCGCCGTCTACCGGGAGGATGACGCGTGGGAGGCTGCAGTGCTGCCCGTCGCGGTCACCGGCGACCTCGACGCGATCATCCGGGCGCTGCGGCAGCAGCCGGGCATCGGCGGCGCGATCGGCCTGACCGTCGTCGGTGACGACTTCTTCGTCATCGCCCGCGTGGTCGGCGCACACGTCTCGGTCTTCCTCTCCGACGTGACCGCGGCCACCGACTGGCCGCTGGCCCGGCAGGTGCTGGAGCACCTCGACATCCCGGTCCCGTACGACGAGGACATCGACCAGGTGCTGCCCGCCGGGGACCTGTCCATACTGGCCGACCTCGGGGTCGACGAGATGGAGCTGTGCGCGCTGGCCGGGGAGCTCGATCCTTACCCCGACGAGGTGCTCTCCAGCCTCGCCCGGCGGGCCGGCTTCGGCCAGGCGTTCGAACGCGCGCTCGACTCGGTCGGCGCCCAGTGACCCGGCGCCGGCAGGCTAGCCTGCCATGACGTGAGGACCTTCGAGCCGGCCATGCGCCGGGCTCTCCGCCTGGCCGGCGCCGCGAGCCCCGGAGACGATGTCCCGGTCGGGGCGCTGGTGCTCGCGCCGGACGGCGGGGTGCTCGGCGAGGGCCGCAACCGGTGCGTGGGCCTTGGCGACCCGACCGCGCACGCGGAGATCCTGGCGATCAGGAACGCCGCCCGCGCCGCCCGCGCCTGGCGGCTGGACGGCTGCACGCTCGTGGTGACCTTGGAACCCTGCACGATGTGCGCGGGCGCGCTGCGGGCGGCCCGGATCGGGCGGCTGGTCTACGGGGCCGCCGACCCCCGGGCCGGAGCCGCCGGCTCGCTGTGGGATCCGGTGAGGGACCGGCGGCTCGGCCCGCCGGTCGAGGTGATCGGCGGCGTCCTCGCCGAACCCTGCGCCGCGCTGCTGCGGGACTTCTTCGCGCGCCTGCGCTGACCTGGCCGCGCCCGCCGCGGGGCCGGCCCGGCGTCAGGTAGGCTCTGCGGCGGTGGAGTCGCCTAGTGGCCGAGGGCGCACGCCTCGAAAGCGTGTGAGGGGGCAACCCCTCCGTGGGTTCAAATCCCACCTCCACCGCCACTGACCTGGGCTGATGTGGAGTCCACAGTTGTCGTTCATCCCTGCGGCGGCCTCCTGGTCCCAGTTTCGGTCTCATCTGACGGCGCCGCCGCGGCCGGCAGCCCGGCGCAGTGGCCTGCGAGCGCGGCCCACGTCGGCGGCCGGGGCCGGTGCCGCGGTGCTGGCGCGGGATGCACTGCTCGGCTGCGGTCAGGACGGTGGCGAGCGGTGCGCAGAGTGCTCTGCTCGCCGGCGCGCAAGGTGAGAGGCGCCTCGTCGGGTCCGCGATGCCCGCCGCGCCCGGCCGCCGTGACCAACGTCGTGGCCCTGGTGGCGGAGGTGACCGGCAATCGCTGTCGGGTGATGGCGGTCGGGCAACCTGCGGTGACTCGGCAGGACGCAGGCCAGCTGGATCCGCACGACCCCCGGGCGGCCTGGCCCGGCCCTTGACGCGGTAGGAGGTGCCTCTAGCATGGGGGGTATCCTGCCGACGGTATACAATATTGCCCGGCGGGCTTCCGCCCGGCGGGCTGCCTTCTGCCCACCGCAGGCCCTGACCAACGCCGAGGAGTAGATATGTGCGCACGCCACCCCCGGCCCTCGCTAGCCGCGCCTGCCGGTGCCTTTGCGCCCGGACCGGCCGGCGGCACCGGGCAGCGAAGACCCGGATCGCCGCCGGGAAGCAGCCGCCCCCGGCTCCCACATCGTCCCCACTCCGCCGCACGACGTGAACGAAGGGATGGCTGAGATGTCTGCCGGTGCCGTGGATGTCACCTACCGGGGCGTCTTCCAGAAGAACCTGGCAGGCGTCATCACCAAGGAGCTCGTGAAGGCCGCCCGCCGGGAGGACAAGTTCGGCGGGACCGTCGCACGCTACGGGGACTCGCCGGAGCGCAACGGCATCCCCGCCAAGCAGTTCGCCGTGATCGCCAGCGACATGGCGTCGCTGCAGGTCGAGATGACCAAGTACGAGCCGGACAACGTGGTCGTGGTCGCCGTCATGGACGACACGCTCGCAAAGGGCATCGAGTCCTGGGCGTGGTACGGGGTGCGGCCCATCAACCTCAACCTCGCCCCGGGCGGCACGCTGCTGGTGATCTCGCGGCAAGATCCCGCCGCCTTGCTCAAGTGGATCCCGCGGCGCCCGCAGCCGTGGACGCTCGCGATCCTGCCCGGGGAACCGTCGTTCGGCGGGCTGTGGGTCTACAACGACGACGGGACCGACTACCGCACCATGGGCGCGATCGCCCGGGTCACCGACGGCCTGGTGTCGCTGGAGAGCCTGATCGCGCAGGCTGCTGGCACCCGCGACGGCGGCAAGCGGGAGCAGCAGCTCCGCGAGGGCTACGAGGCGGTCCAGCTCCACCAGGTCGCCGCGGGCGAGGGTGCCGAGGACACCTACGTCCCGGTGCAGATGCCGGACTGGACGCAGATGCGGGAGGGCCTGGTCGTCCCGGCCGTCGAGGTCGGGCGGACGAACGAGCTGTTCATGAAGTACACCACCCGGACCGCTCGCCCGCTGATCAAGTTCGACGCCTGCGTCAAGTGCCAGATCTGCTACACGGTCTGCCCGGACGAGTGCTTCATCCCCACGCCGGAGGGCCACTACGACGTCAACTACGACCACTGCTGCGGCTGCGGCATCTGCGCGCAGTCCTGCCCGGTCAGCGGCTGCATCGAGATGGTGAACGAGGCCGTCTTCGACGGCAACGAGCCGCTGCACGGCGTGTATGAGCGCGATCCGGCCGCCTACGAGGAGCTGCGGGCGGAGAAGCTCGCCAAGGCCGGGGGCCCGGTCCCCCACTACGGCATCTACTGACCTGGCGCCAGGGAAGGACAGCCATGACGACGATGGAGACCAGAGCCGCCGGCACTGCTGCGGCGGCCGCTGGCAGCGAAGAGATCATCACGGGCTGCGACGCGGTGGCCCAGGCACTGCGGCTGGCCGACGTGGACGTGCTGGCCGGCTACCCGATCCGGCCGTACGACAGCGTCATGACGGCGGTCAGCAAGATGATCGCGAACGGTCAGATGGACGCGGAGTTCATCGTGGCCGAGTCCGAGCACTCCCAGTTCGAGATCGGCAAGCACGCGTCGCTGGTGGGCGCCCGGGCGTTCATCGGTTCTTCCGGCGTGGGCTGGATGTACGGCATGGAGGCGCTGGTCGTCACCTCCTCCCTGCGGCTGCCGGTGATCGCGCTGGTGGGCAACCGGGCGCTGGATGACCCGGGCGCGTTCGGGGTCGAGCACAACGACGCGCTGATGGTCCGCGACACCGGCTGGCTCCTGTACTGGGTGGAGAGCGCCCAGGAGGCGCTGGACACCACGCTGCTCGCCTACCGGGTGGCCGAGGACAAGCGGGTGATGCTGCCCTGCGCGCTGTCCATGGACGGCGCATTCCTCACCCACAGCCAGCACATCGTGCAGGTGCCCGGGCCGGCTCCGGTGGCGGAGTTCCTGCCGCCGTACGACCTCGGCGACCGCAGGTTCCACCCGGACAACCCGGTGTCGATCGCGCCGCAGTTCAACGAGGACTGGGTGATGGAGGCGCGGCGCCAGGCCGACGCCGCCATGCGCCGGGCACGCGGCGTGATCGCCGAGGCGACCGCGGACTTCCGCCGCGTGTTCGGCCGGGGGCCTGACGACCCGTTCGTGGACACCTACCGGATGGAGGACGCCGAGTACGCGCTGATCGGCATGGGCACGGTCGGCCTGGTAGGGAAGGTGGCGGTCGACCGGATGCGGGCCGCGGGCCGCAGGGTCGGCTTCGTGCGGGTGAAGTGGTTCCGCCCGTTCCCCCGGCCGGAGCTGCGCGCCCTGCTGCGCGGCGTCAAGGGCGTGGGCATCGTGGACCGGGACTACTCGTTCGGCTCCAACGCGCACGGCGGGGTGCTCTACACCGAGGTCGCCGCGGCCCTCTACCCCGAGCCGACGCGCCCGGTGATCGTGCCGTTCATCGCCGGGCTCGGCGGGCGTGAGGTCTCGGTCGAGAACATCGAGGAGATGACGGACATCACCGAGGAGCTGACGGCCAGGGGCGAACTGGACGCCAGCTGCCAGTGGATCGGCGTGCGCGGTCCCGCCAGTGACCCGAGGTACGACGTGGAAAGGGGTGCGCGCTGATGACCGCACCGGAAATGACCATCCCCGACCTGGAGATCAACCGCAGGCTCACCATCCTGCCGATGCAGGAGTTCTACACCTCCGGTCACCGCACCTGCCAGGGCTGCGAGAGCGCGCTCGTCATGCGGTACATGGCGAAGGTGGCGGGGCCCCGGACGCTGGTGACCGGCACCACGGGCTGCATGTACGTGGCGAACACCAGCTACAACTCCACGCCGTGGGCCCTGCCGTGGGCGCACACCCAGCTCGGGTCGGCCGGCTCGTCGGCGGTCGGCACCGCCGCCGCGCTCAAGGCGCTGATGCGCAAGGGCAAGATCCCCGACGAGCGGATCAACGTCATCGCGTTCTGCAGCGACGGCGGCGGCGGTGACATGGGGCTGGCCACGCTGTCGGCCGCGCTCCAGGACACCCGCTACAACCTGCTCATCCTGCTGTACGACAACGAGTCGTACGCCAACACCGACATCCAGGCGTCCGGGATGACCCCGTGGGGCGCGGTCACCGCGTTCACCCCGTCGGGCAGCCAGATGCGGATCACCCACCACCGATGGAAGAAGAACGTGCCCGCGCTGCTGATGGCCGGCCACCCGACCGGGCGGTACTTCGCGAACGCCTCGTCTGGGTTCGGCATGGACCTGATGGAGAAGGTGCGCACCGCCCTGGACGTGGGCGGCCCGACCTTCGTGCAGACCCACGACCCGTGCCCCAAGGGGTGGGACTTCGACCCGCGGATGTCGCACGAGCTGGCGATCCTGGCCGTCGAGTGCGGCATCACGGTCCTGTGGGACTGCCTGGAAGGCGAGCTGCGCTACCAGGGCCTGACCCGGCAGCAGGTGGACGGGGCGGTCAAGCGCCGCCCGGTCGCCGACTACCTGCGGCGCCAGGGCCGCTTCGCGCACTTCGCGGACGATGACATCGACTTCTTCCAGGCCCGGATCGACGAGATGTGGGAGGACTGGATCCTGCCCGGAGTGCTGCGGATCAAGCAGACTCCGTTCGGGCCGCGCCCCGAGTCCGGCCGGTCCGTTCCCGAGCCCACCGAGGGAGGCAACCATGGCTGACCTGCTGCCCGGAGCGCCCGTCACCGACCTGGGCTCGCTCGGACCCGCCGAGCCGCTCGCGGACTACACTGCGCGCGGCGGGTACGAGGCGCTGCGATCCGCCCTGACGGCGCCTGCCGCCGACATCATCGGGGCAATCCGCGACGCCGGGCTGGCCGGCCGCGGCGGGGCCAACTTCCCGGCCGCGGTCAAGTGGGAAGCCGCCCGCCAGCACCCCGGACCGCGCTACCTGGTGGTGAACGCCGCCGAGGGCGAGCCGGGCTCGTTCAAGGACCGCCACCTGCTCGCCCGTGCCCCGCACCAGGTGCTGGAGGGCGCCCTCATCGCCGCCCGGGCGGTGGAGGCGCAGGAGATCATCGTCTACATCAACCGCGCGTTCGCCGGCGCCCGCGACGCCCTGGCGGGCGCGATCGCGGAGCTGCGCGGCAGCGACCTGGCCAACGCGCTGGTGCCCGCCAGGCTGCTGGTCGAGCAGCACGTGTACATCGCCGGGGAGGAGACGGCGCTGCTGGCCGTGCTCATGGGCAGGCCTGCCTGGCCGTGGCCCAAGCCGCCGTACCCGACCGAGCGGGGCTACCTGGACAGCCCCACCGTGGTGAACAACGCGGAGACCCTCGCGCACGTGCCGCTGATCCTCCGGCGAGGGGCGCAGTGGTACCGGGAGCGCCGGCCCGCCCTGTTCTCGGTGACCGGCGACGTGGCCGCGCCGGGCGTGTTCGAGCTGCCCCTCGGGCTGCCGGCGCGCGACCTGATCGCGGCCGCGGGCGGGCCGCTGGCCGGCGACCGGGTGGCGGCGGTGCTGCCAGGCGGCTACTCGCTGCCCTGGCTGCGCGCCGACCAGCTGGATGCCCCCATGGATCCCGCAGCGCTCCGCGCGGCCGGCACCGGCCTGGGCGCCTCGGTGATCGTGATCGGGGAACGGCAGGGCCTTGGCCTCGCGGCAGCGAAGATCGCGGCGTTCTTCGCCAGGGAGACCTGCCAGACCTGCCCGATCTGCGTCACGGGCACCGCCCGGCTGGCCGAACTGCTGCGCCCGGGTGCCACCCGGGCGCTGACGCCGCCGGAGAGCGACGAGATCACCGCGCTCGCCGCGGCGCACCGCGGCAAGGGGATCTGCACGTTCCTCGACACGGCTGCGCTGATGGCGCTGACCAGCGCCCCCCAGGTGACCGGGGCGGGGCAGGCGCCGGCGCCGGCGCGCTGACGCCCGGCAGCCCCGCACGGCGGCGACCCGCGGGCCGGCCGCTCCCCCAGGGGGAGCGGCCGGCCCGCGGCGTTTCCCCGCCCCCTGCCCCGCCCCGCCTCCGAAGTTGCCGGGCCGCTGCCCGGTGCCGGCGCGCCGCAGGTCCATTCGGCCGGCATCTTGACGTCGCGGGACGCCAGCCTAACAATGACTAGTATCCTGACGACGGTATACAATTAGAGGACGAACCGTGGTACACCGGACCCCGGACTCGCCTCCAGGCGCGCCCCCGCGGGCGGCGGCGCGAGATCCCCCCGCCCCCGGGCTCCTGCGATGGCGCCACGCGAGCCATCTCCAGCAGACAGCGGGACGCCCGCATCCCCCCACCTCCCGGCGGCGCGCCCCGGCCGAACGGCCGCACCCGCCGGGACCACCCGAGCCGGCTCGGATCCTCCCCGCCGCCACCGGGGCAGGATCGCCTGCCGGAGGGACCCGGTTCCCGCCGGGTCACGAGCACGAGCCTCAGATGTCTCATTCCGAGAGGTTCCGAGTGGTGACCAATGGCTGTTAAGACAGGCAGTTCAACCTACCAAGAGATCGTCAACGACACCGGCCGGGTGTTCCGGGTCGGGGAGAGCCCGAAGGACATCCTAGGGTACGGCCGGTGGGTGCCGATCATGGCGGCCTGGCTGGCGATGTGCCTCGCCGGCCTGCTCGAGTACACCTGGGGCGCGCTGTCCGGCGTGCTCCAGCCGGCCCACCACTGGGGAGCGGCCCCCACGTTCTGGCTGTTCTCCTTCTACGTCATCTTCGAGTCGTTCATCCAGCCGGTCACCGGCTGGCTCCGCAACCGCGGGATCCTCCCGGTCCGGTGGGCCGTGATCATCGGCGGGATCATCTGCGGCGTCGTCGGCTACGGGCTGCTGGACGCCTCGGGCACGAACATCTGGATCGCCTACCTCGGCTACGCGTTCCTCGGCGGGGTCGGCTCCGGGATGGTCTACAACAGCTGCATCAACATCGTGGCCAAGTGGTTCCCGGAGAAGAAGGGCTGGCGGACCGGGTTCGTCAACGGCGGCTGGGCCTACGGCGCCGTGCCGTTCATCTTCGCGATCGGCGCGGCCAGCTCCGGCGGCGGCGCCATCCCGATGAGCGCGTCGTCGGCGTCGAGGTTCATCCTCATCCAGGGCATCATCATGACCGTGGGCATCGTCCTGGCCGGCGTGTTCATGAAGGATCCGCCGAAGAACTGGTGGCCCAAGGAGATCGACCCCCTGCAGTGGCACAAGCACAGCACCCGTGACCTGCGGAACAACCCGCCCGCGCTGCGCCACTACACGCTGCGCCAGATGTGGAACACCCCTCAGCCGAAGTGGATGGGCCTGCAGTTCGCCTGCTACGTCGGCTGCTCGCTGTTCGGCGTGGCCTACTACTACCCGTTCGCGATCGCCGAGCACCTGGGCACGGTGGCGGCGGTGGTCGGGTTCGCCGGCTTCTCCCTCACCGACGGCATATTCCGGCCGATCTACGGATACGTGTCCGAGTTCATCGGGCGCCGGAAGACGATGACGCTCGCGTACCTGCTCAACTTCGTCTTCCAGCTGCTCGCCTACGTGGCCGGCGCCGCGCACAACGCGCCGCTGTTCGCGATCTGCGCGGTCATCTCGGGTGGCCTGTCCGGGGCCAACTTCCCGATGACGGCGGCCATGGTGGCCGACTACTACGGCGAGACCGGGAACGCGCTCAACTACGGGTCCGTCTACCAGTGGAAGGCGCTGGGAGGCAGCTTCGCCGGCGGCGGGGCCGCGCTGGTCATGACCGGCACCCTCTACGGGGCCGCGCACTTCCACTGGCTGCGGGGCTTCATCTTCGGTGCCCTCCTCGGCCTCATCGCCGCGCTCATCGTCTGGTTCCTGTGCAAGCCGCCGACGGTGGAGCAGATGCAGGCCGCGGTCCGGAAGGCCGAAGCCAGCGAGGCCCGCAGGGCCAGGCCGGTGACAGCCTAGGCCAGTCAGTCGCCGCGGTGGCCGGCGGGCCTCGGGCCCGCCGGCCACCGCCTGGTCATGGCGCTGCCGGCGCGCCCCCAGGGCGGTGGTATGCCGTGCGGGTCCGCTCGGTGTGGAACTGGGCGGCCTTGGCGGCCCGCTCTTCGTCGCCGGCCTCGATCGCGTCGATCAGCTCCAGGTGCTCGGCGCAGGACTCCGGGCCCCGCATCGGCGCCACCAGCCGGTAGTACCAGCGGACCCGGCGGGCCACGATCGCGACCAGCTCGGCGAGCACGGCGTTACCCGCCAGGTCGGCCAGGGCGGCGTGGAACGTGTTGTTGACGGTGATGAACTCCTCGATGTCGCCGGACTTGACCGCCGCCTCTCCCTCGGCGCAGATCGCCCGCAGCCGGCCGGCCCGTGACCTGCGCGGCGACCGGGCGGCCAGCCTGGCCGTCTGCACTTCGAGCAGCTCCCGCACGTCGAGGAGCTGGTCCACCTCCTCCTGGGTGGGCACGTGCACGAAGGCGCCCTGATTGGGGCGCAGGTCCACCCAGCCCTCGGCCTCCAGCCGGTGCAGGGCCTCGCGCACGGGCTGCCTGCTCACCCCGAGCTGGCGGGCCAGGTCGGTCTCCACCAAGTGCTGGCCGGGCTGCAGGCTGCCGCTGATCACCAGCTCCACGAGGTTGTCGTACACGGCTTGCCGCAGCGGCACCGGCCGCCGCACGGGCTCCAGCAGCGAGCCATCTGCCAGCGAGGTCTTCACGTTCCCTCTCCCTGAAGTCGTCTGCCTCCAGGATATCGCTCTTTGTATCCAAAATGCGCTCAGGGCGGCTACCCAAGGGAGCAGCCCGGCGCGCCGGCCCCGGGAGACGGTGGCGGCGAGGGCGCGGGCCATCGGGCGAGCAGCCCCGGCCAGGTGAGGAGCCGAGCCGCCCCGGCATGCCCGGGCCGCGCCGCTCGCCCGGCTATGCTCCGCTTGACCCGCGCCGCGCGCGGCGCGCGGCGCGCCGCGCCAGCCCGGGCCCGGGATCATCGCCTGGCGCGGCGCCGGGTGCGGGCGCACGAGGAGGCGGTGAGATGAGCGATCGGGCGCCTGCTTCGCCGCCCAGGGCCGGCGACGGCAGGGACGAGGCGCGGCGCGCGGTGGGCGTGCGCTCGCTGGGCCATCCGAACGCGCTGGCCTGGACCTTCGAGTTCACCGACGACCGGTATGAGTGGCGGCGCCTGTTCTCGGAGCTGTTCGGCACGTTCCTGCTCGTTCTCGTGGCCGCCGGGGGGCCGATGGTGAACGCCCGGCTCGGCGGCCAGGTCATCGCCCCGGCCGCGATGGAGGTCTCGCCGGGCCTGATGGTGATGGCGATCATCCTGTTCATGGGGGCGGTGTCCGGCGCTCACCTCAACCCGGTGGTGACGATCGCGTTCACCCTCAGGTCCGACTTTCCCGTCCGCCGGGTCCCGCTCTACCTCGTCGCCCAGCTCGCCGGCGCCGTGGCCGCCACGGCCGTGCTCGTCGGCCTGCTCGGCCGGCACGGGGCCGCCGGCCTCACGCTTCCCGGCCCGGGCATCCCGGCGGCGGCCGCGATGCTGTGGGAGGCGATCCTGTCGGCCGGGCTGGTCAGCGTGATCCTCGGCACCGCGTCGGGCGCCCAGCAGATCGGGGCCATGGCCGCCCTCGGCGTGGGCGGTTACATCGCCCTGGCCGGGCTGATCGGCGCCCCGGTGAGCGGCGCCTCGATGAACCCGGCCCGGTCGCTCGGGCCCGCCCTCGTGCTGGGCGACTGGAAGTCCTGGTGGGTGTACCTGGCCGGCCCGCTGCTCGGCGCCCTGGCCGCAGTCGGCATCGCCCACATCCTGCGCGGCCGTGGCGGCGGGTGGTCCGGGCGGCGCGCCGCCCAGGGCACCCTCGGCATCGCATGGGTCCCTGGTAGCCCCGGGCGGCCGCCGGAGGCGGGCCGGACCTGAGCGGGGGGGCCGCGGCGCGGGCCGGCTGAGCAGCGCAGCTCCCGCGGCCCGCGCGGCCGGGCAGCTGATCTCGCTGTCGCGAAGCTGATCTGCAGGCCGGTCCCCGCTATTCCTCCGCCGTCGCCGCCGGGCGGCGGACCTCCCACTTCTGCTCGATCTTCCCGAAGCGCCAGATGCCCACCGCGACGGCCCATGTGATGACGAAGATCGCGACGATGACGAAGCCGGCCTTGTTGATGTTGAAGCTCTGCATGAACGCCCAGAACCCGCCGCCGAGGTTGGCCTCCTGCGCGATCAGTCCGAGGATCTCGATCGTCCCGATGAAGAACGCGACGAAGACCGACAGGCCCGTGATGGTGAGGTTGTAGAACACCTTGCGGACTGGCTTGGCGAAGGCCCAGTCGTAGGCGAAGTTCATGAAGCAGCCGTCCAGGGTGTCGAACAGCGACATCCCGGCGGCGAACAGGATCGGCAGCGACAGGATCGCGTAGAACGGCAGCCCGCTGACCACGGCGGTGCCGGCCAGGACCAGGAGCGCGACCTCGGTGGCGGTGTCGAAGCCCAGCCCGAAGAGCACGCCGACCGGGTACATCTTCCACGGGGCGTCGATCCGGCTCGCGTAGCTGCCGAAGACGCGGTTCATCAGGCCGCGCTTGTTGAGCTGGCGCTCGAGCTCCTCGTCGCTGAACCTCCCGGTGCGCATCTGCCGGAAGACCCTGATGATGGAGACCAGGATGACCAGGTTGATCCCGGCGATGAGGTAGAGGAAGGTGCCCGAGACGCTGGTGCCGATGATGCCGGTGTACCGGTGCAGGTCGGAGCTGGGGTTCTTCACCGCGCTGTTGAGCGATCGGATGCCGAAGTTCAGCAGCACCGCCAGCAGGAAGACGATCGTCGAGTGCCCGAGGGAGAAGAAGAACCCGACCGACAGCGGCCGCTTGCCGTCGTTGACGAGCTTGCGGGTGGTGTTGTCGATCGCGGCGATGTGGTCGGCGTCGAACGCGTGCCGCATGCCCAGGGTGTAGGCCAGGATCCCGGTCCCGAAGCCGAACAGCTGCGTGCCCCCGATGTGATAGTGCCCGGCGACCGCGGCCGACAGCATGGCCCAGCCCGCGACGTTCAGCCCGACCACGACCGCCGCCATGCCGCCTGCCCGCGCCCACTCCCGGGGGGTCAGCGCCGCGCGGATCCTCGCCAGCCGGCCACCTTGATCGGCCATCGACGTCGTCACCCTCCCGGGGTTGGGGCTAGAGCGGGACACGGCGAGCATACATCTGGTGCAACTTACTTGCAACGGCGCCTCAGCGGCAGGTACCGCTGGGCCGGATCGACGCCCATCGGCCGGCGGGCGGCATCCTCACGGCGGCCGCCTGGCCCGCTCGCGTCCCGGCGGGCAGGCGCCCGGACGACCCGCGCCCTGGGTCAGCCGGCGGTCCGGCGCGGCGCCGGGCTGGGCGACGGGCGCCTGGCGTGCCTGCGGCGCCGGTGCACTGCCCGCTGCCGCGGGCGTGGCGTGGCCGTCGCGCGGGCCAGCCGCCTTGCCCGCTCCTGGGCGAGGTGCACGTTGGTCGCCAGGCGCGGCGTCATCCACTCCAGCATCGGCGGGACGAGCAGCCGCCAGGTCAGCATCGTGTGCCCGCCGCTCGGCACAAGCTTCAGCACCACGGCCGGCTGGCGCAGCTGGACGATCTGCCGGAAGATCTCCGCGGCCCGGACGTCGCCCGGGTCCTTCGCGCCCGCCCCGATCCAGAACTGCGGGACCAGCGCGCCTGGCGGCAGCCTGAGCAGCTCGGTGGTCGGCGTGTTCCGCGCGCGCAGCCGGTTGTCGTGGCCGAACGGGTCCACCAGCCGCGCCGGGTGGCCGAGCTGGTTCCTCATCGGCGTGAAGTAGCCGCTCAGCACTCCGGCGAAGCCGAACCGCGAGCCGTACTGGATCCCGAGGTTCGCCGCGCAGAACCCGCCCTCGGAGTACCCGGCGATCCCCCAGGCGCGCCCGGGCGGCCACACGCGCAGCGACCGGGCGATGAAGTTGGGGACGTCCTGCGCGAGGAAGGTGGCGTCCTGGGGGCCGTGCACCTGGTTGAGGCACTGCAGCGACACGCCTCGCGCCCCGTTGGCGTCGGGCATGACGAGCACGGCCGGCTTGGCCAGGCCGCCCGCGATCAGCCCGCGGAGGGTGCTGGTGATGTCCAGGACGGTGATCCAGTCCTGCGGCTCGCCGGGGAAGCCGTGGATCAGCTCGATGACCGGGAACCGGTAATGGCGGTAGGCGGCCTGGAAGTACTGCGGCGGCAGGTAGACGTAGACATTCCTGGTCAGGTGGCTGAGCCGCCCGTGCACGACCACCCGGAGCGTGAAGCCGTCCTGCGCCGCCAGCCTGGTGTAGGCGTAGTTCCCGTCGATCAGCCGGGTGATGCCGCGCACCGAGGTCAGGCGGACCCCGGGGATGCCGGCGACCGGCCCTGGCTGGCTGCTGAAGTCCGCGATCGCCGAGTTCCAGTTCTGGTAGTAGTCGTAGTACTTGTTGACCGCGGCGATCCCGAACACCACCGCCGGGATGAAGGCCAGGCAGGCCGCGAGGACGCGGAAGACGATGTGCTTCGCCAGGACAAGCCAGCACACCAGCGCGGCGAAGATCACCATGAGTAGCACGAAGAATGCAGTGCTCTGCGGTCCCGGCACGACGATCTCCCCTGGTACGACCTGCCTGCCACCCGTTCCGCCACCGCGACAACGCGCGGGCGGTGCCCGGAGTGCCCCGCCGGGCGACCGCGGCCGACCCCTCGCGGGCCGCCCGCCCGGAGTGTACCTGACCCGCGCCGACGGCACGGCCGCGCGCTCAGTCATCCGCCCCGGGCTGATGACGTGAGGCGGGGTGGCGTGACACGGCGGTCCAGGACCGCGAGCAGCGCGACCCCGAGCCAGCCGACGCCGACCAGGCCGATCAGGGTGAGCGCCCGGTAGACCAGCACCGCGGCGCCCGCGCTCGCTCCTTGACCCCGCCGGCGATGAAGATGGCGAGCATAACGCCCTCGACGATCCCCATGCCGCCGGGCGTGACCCCGACGCTGCCCGCCACCTTCCCGCCGGCGAAGGCATGCAGCACCGCGCCCACCGGGATCGGGGCGCGCGCCGCGGCGAAGGACAGGCCGAGGCAGAGCGCGTCCAGGAGCCAGTTCAGCGCCGAGAGCGCCCAGGCGACCGCCCACGACCAGGCAGGCGGCCGCACGTGCGTCAGCGAGCGCGCCGCCTGGCGGAAACCTCCAGTGATCCTCACAAGCGCCCGCCCGGCCGGCCCGGCGTGCGCCTCGGTCCAGTCCAGGCCCGCGGCCAGCAGGATCGGGTGCCGGAGCAAGATCATCGCTCCGGCGGAGCCGGCGCACACGACCGCGAGCGGCGGCAGCAGGACCGGCCCCGCTCCGCTGCCGGCGATGACCGCCCCGGCCAGCGCGAGCGCCGCGAGCGCGCAGAACGCGATCGCCCCGGCCGCCAGCTCGCTCCACACGGCGGGGCGCGCGCCGAAGCGGCGGTACCTGGCGAACGAGTAGCCTTCCGACAGCGCCAGGCCCGCCGGCACGGAGGCCGAGATGGCATTGCTGGCCACAGTGACCAGGCTCATGCGCCACCGGACGGCCCGCACCCCTCCGGCGGCCAGGATGACGAGCTGCTCCTCGGCCAGCGCGGGCACCGACGCCAGCTCGGCGGCGAAGGCCGCGGCGGCCCAGTGCCAGTCAAGGTGGGCGGCCGTCGAGGTGAAGCCCGTGAACAGCGCCCGCTCCCGGACGATGAAGAACGCCCCGCCACCGCGGCGGCGGACAGCCCCAGAGCGTAGAAGCGCCAGGCGGCCCTCCGCCCCCGGAGCCTCCGGGCCGTGGCCGGCGGTCGCTCACCGCGATGACGGCCCACGCTCCCAACGTAGGCGCGGATGGCGCGCCGTGCGGCGGCGCCCCCTGGCCGCCTGGCGATGGCCCACCATGGAAGGAGAAGCCGGGACCGCCGGGAGATGGAGGGCCGGATGAGCCATGGCTGATCCCCTGGACGCGGGCGGCCTCAGGCGCTGGTGCGCCTTGTCCGCCGGGCAGCTGCGCCGGCGCGCGGATGAGATCGACGCGGTGAACATCTTCCCGGTGGCCGACGCGGACACGGGGACGAACATGTCGCTGACCATGGACGCGGTGGCGCGGGCCGTCGAGGCGGCGGTCGGCGGGGGGGCCAGCCTGCCGGAAGCCGCCGCGGCGATGAGGGACGCGGCGCTCATGGACGCCCGGGGAAACTCGGGCCTGATCCTCAGCCAGGTCCTGGCCGGCTTCGCGCGGGCGCTGGCCGGCCGGCCGGCGGCCGGGCCCGAGTCGCTCGCCGACTGCCTGGAACAGGGAAGCGATCTCGCCTACGCGGCGGTCGCCGAGCCCCGGGAGGGGACAATCCTCTCGGTGGCCCGGGCGGCCGCGGCCGGCGCCCGGTCCGCGGCGGCCGATGGCGGGGCGCGCCTCGCGGACGTCGGCCACGTCGCCTTCGCCGCCGCGCAGCACGCGGCCGGCGAGCTGGCGAGGACCCCGCTGCTGCTGCCCGCCCTCGCCGAGGCGGGAGTCGTCGACGCCGGCGGCCTGGGACTGGCCGTGATCTACGCGGCGCTCGCGGGAGCGGTCTGCGGCCAGGTGCCCGAGCTCCCGGCGGCCGCGATCGTGGCGCTGGAAGGCGAGGGGGCGGTCGCGATCCGGGAGGGTGGCAGCGAGTCCTACCGGCATGAGGTCACCTATCTCCTGCGCGCGGCCGCCGGCGACCTGCCTGCCCTCCGCCAGCGGCTGGCCCGCCTGGGCGACTCCGTGGTGATCGCCGGAGCAGGCGACCTGTGGCGCGTGCACGCGCACGTCAACGACGTCGGGGCGGCCGTGGAGGCCGGCCGCCGCGTCGGCGCCCTCGCCAAGGTGGCGAGCGCGCGGCTGCTGGACGCGCGCCCCGCGGCGTCGGACGGCCTCAGCGGCCGGGGCGGCGCCAGCGCCACGCCAGCCCCAGGGTCCCAGGCCCCGCGTGCGCGACGATCGCCGGCCCCGCCGCTCCCACGAGCACGAGCGCGGCGGGCGCGCAGGCGCTGAGCTCCTCGGCCAGCGCCTCGGCCTCCCGCGCCGCGCAGGCGTGGGACACCGCGATCTCGGCCGCGCCGCCGGGTCGCAGGTCACGGCGGAACGCGGCGAGCAGCCGGCCGATGGCCGCCGGGCGGCTGAACGCCGGCCGCAGCGGGCGGACGCGGCCCGACCGCAGCTCGAACATCGCGTGCAGGCCGGCCAGCCTCCCGGCGGCGCCGGCGACACCGGGCAGCCGGCCGCCCCGGACCACGGCGTCCAGCGATCCGACCACGCCGAGCAGCCGGAGATCAGCGGCCGCGGCGCGGGCCGCCTCGGCGACCGCGGCGGCCGGCAGGCCGTCCGCCGCCGCCCGGGCCGCCGCGAGCGCCACGAGCGCCTGACCACCCGCCGCCGACCCGCTGTCCACGACCTCCACCGGTGGGCCGCCCTCGCGCGCCGACAGCCGCGCGGCGAGCGCCGCCGCGCGATGGGCGGCTGACAGGGTGCCCGCCACGGTCACGATGACGACGCCCGCCGGGGCGGGCGGATCGGTGACGGCCTCCAGGAAGCGGCCCGGGGAGGGAGCCGACGTGCGCGGCCTGCCATCCGGATCCGCGGCGGGCACGCCGCCGTGGCCCGGCCGCGTCCCGGCCTCCACCGTCATGGGGACGATCCGCAGCCCGCAGGCGGCTGCGTCCCGCGGGTCGAGGGCGACCGCGCCGTCGGTCACCACCCGCACGCGACCGCTGCCCGTGCTCGCCGGCACGCTGTCTGCCAACCCTTGCCCTGGCTCGTCACCCGTGCCCGGGTGCCCTGGTGACGGCCATGAGGCCATGCGGGGCGCGCCCCGGGGGGTTACCTTCACACTGTAGCCTCCGGGGGAGGGCATAGTGGGCGCGGGGTGGATGACCACGGACCGGAGCCCGCTGGCCGGGGCCGCGCTGGTGGCCGCGTCGTTCCTGGCCGGCGGCGTGCCGCTGTCGAACATCGCCGCCCGGCGGCTGGCGGGCGCCGATCTCCGGCAGGTCGGCTCCGGCACGGTCTCCGGCACCGGCCTGTTCACGGTCGGCGGCTTCCGGCCGCTGGCGATCATCGGCCCCCTGGAGGTGGCGAAGGGGGCGCTCGGACCGCTTCTCGCCGGGCGCGCGCGGCCGGCGCTGGCCGCGGCCGCCGCCAGCGCCGCCATCGCCGGGCACAACTTCTCCCCGTTCCTGCGGGGCGCCGGCGGTCGCGGCCTCGCCCCCGCGCTCGGCGCGACGCTGGTGCTCGCGCCGGAGGGCACGGCGCTGCTCGCCGCCGGCCTCGCCGCGGGGCGGGCGGCCCGCCAGACCGGGCTCGGCTGCTTCCTCGCCTACGTCGCGCTCGGGCCGGTCCTGTACCGCGCGCGGGGCCGGGACGGCCTGCGGATCGCGGCCGCGATCGCCGGGCCGCTCCTGGTCAAGCGGCTGACCGGGAACGGCCCGCCCGCGAGGCGACGGCCCGGAACCTACCTGCGCCGCCTCGTCTACGACCGCGACTAGCCAGCCGCGCCACTCAGCGCACGTGCGGGCCGGATCGCGGCACTGGCGGCCGGCCGGCACCAGGCCACCCGCGCGCGCCCGGTGCCTGTCACCCGGTGATGACCGTGCCCGTGGCCGTGGGGCCGAGGACCACGTCGTTCTCGGCGCCCGCGATGTGGTTGCCGGCGATGTGCACGCGGACGACCCCGGTGGCCGAGGCCGCCGCGTCCCCGGCCCACACCCCGTAGCTGCCGGCCAGCGGGCCGCCGGGGAACGAGATCGCGTTGCCCGTCATCACCAGGTGCTCACCGCCGCCCGAGAGGCCGAAGTCGGAGCAGTAGTAGTCGCACGGCGCGGCGAACACGCCGATGCTGCCGGCGATGCCCCCGCCGGTCTCGCTGATCGCGTTGCCGCGCAGCGTGGAACGGCTGTGCACCACCTCGATCGCGATCTGGTCGTTGGTGAGCGTGTTGCGGGTGACGTGGGTGTCGCCGCGGGCGCCGTACAGCAGGATGCCGGCGGCATAGTCGGCCTGGGGCTCGGTGGGGTTCGTGGCGCCGGTGTAGTCGTCGGCGCTGATCTGGTTCCCGCGCACCCAGCCTCGCGCGCCGAATCCGATCTGGACCCCGTTCTGCGCGATGCTGCCCGTCACCACGCCGGTGACGGCGTTGCGCCAGATGCCGCACGTGATCCCGGGGTCATTGCAGGTGATCCCGTTCTTGTCATAGCCGGTGACCGTGTTCATGCCGATGGACACGCGAGCTGTTCCGGTGGGCTGGTTGGGCGTGCCGCTCGGGGCTCCCTCGATGAGGATCGCATTGCCGTCCTGGCAGCCGAACAGGTTCGCGGGCAGCTCGACGTTCTGGACCACCGTCCGGTCGACCGAACCCGACGCCGCCTGGAACAGCACCCCGGCGAACTGGTCGCCGCAGCCCGGCCAGCTGAACCCGCCGGTCAGCCCGCTGCCGTCGATGGCCAGGCCGCTGATCCTCACCCTCCTGGTGCCGGGCGTGACGTCCACGATCGGGACAACGGGGCTCAGCGAGTCCGAGTCCCGCACGGTGACGGGAGAGCTGGTCGTGGGATCGATCACCGTTCCCGGCCCGCTCCCCTTCAGGGTGATCCCTGACGTGGAGATGGTGACCTGCTCGTCGTAGGTGCCAGCGCAGACGAACACCTCGTCTCCTGGCCGCGCGGCCGCCAGGGCGCTGCCGATCGTGGTGTAGGCGGCCGTGGCGCACGAGGTGTCCGCCCCGCCAGGGCTCCCGCTGGGCGACACGTAGAGCGTGCGCGCGATGTCGGACGCGGTTGCCGCGGAGGCTCCGGCGCCCGCCAGGGCGAGCGCCGCGCCCGCTGCGGCGAGCATCGCGGCCAGCCGGGCGCCGCGCGACCGGGACTGCCACGGGAAATCGCCTGAATTCCTGGTCATTCTGATCTTTCGCACCTAACCTCCCGCGCCGCCGGCCTGAAGCAGGTCATGACTAATATCCGAGCATGTGCTGGGTCGGCCGCGTTTATCATACTGCCTGCAATAGAGGCCGGACATAGCCCTTATTCACGTTGCGGTGAAGTGATGGCAGCCTCGCGCGGCGGCCCGGGACCCGCCGGCCCGCGCCTCCGGTAGGCTTGGCCGGGTGGAGGGACCGGCCGGGCCGGCCGTGGTGCGGGTGTGGCGCTACCCGGTCAAGTCGCTGGGCGGCGAGCACGTGGCCGCGAGCAGGGCAGACGAGCGCGGGCTGGCCGGAGACCGGACCTGGGCGATCCAGGACGGCGATGGCAGGCTGGGCTCGGGGAAGACCACCAGCCGGTTCCGGCGCATCCCCGGGCTGCTCGGCCTCAGCGCCCGGTACCTGGGTGACCCGGCCACGGAGGCAGCCGCAGCGGTGGTCATCGGCCCGGACGGGCGCGCCCACCCCGTCGCCTCGGGCGACGCCGAGGCCTTCCTGCGCCGGTTCACGGGCCTGCCGGGCATCGTCTTGCGCGAGGACCCGGGGATCTCCCATTTCGACGAGGTTCCGCTCACCCTCGTGGGCACCGCCACGCTCGACTGGCTCGCCGGCCGGCTCCCGGGCGTGCCGGCCGATGCCCGCCGGCTGCGGCCGAACCTCGTCATCGCGACCGCCGAGCCGTTCACCGAGGAGTCCTGGCTCGGCCGCCCGGTCAGCATCGGCGCCGGCCCGGACGCGGTGCGCGTGGTGTTCGACCGCGTCCTGGAGCGGTGCGCAATGGTCGGCATGCGCCAGCCTGGCCTGCCCGAGTCTGCGCTCGTGCTCAAGCGGATCGCGGGCCGCCCCGATCGTCCGCTCTGCCTGGCGATCGGCGGGCGCGTCACCCGCGGCGGCGTCATCCGCGTGGGCGACCCCGTCCGGCCTGCCCCTGGGTGAGGAGGATGGCCGGGCCCGCCAGCCCCGGCGGCCTCGCCCAGGCGGCGGGCACCCGGATGCTCAGGTAATCGTCACGTGCTGCCTGCGCCTGGCCCGGCCTCGCTGCCTCCGCCGGTCCCGCTGCCTCCGCCGGTCCCGCTGCCGGGATCGGCAGGCGGGCGGGCGGCCCGCTGGATGAGCCCGCCAGCATGGCCGAGCTCGCGGGCTGTGTCAGCGTAGAGATGGTGCAGGAGGCGATGGGTTTCCCGGACGAGCGTGAGCCGTTCCTCGTCCATCCTGCGGCGCTTGCGGTCCTGGCTGATCAGGTGCAGGGTGCCGCCGGCCGCGATGCATGCCCCGATGTCGCTGGTGACATTGGTGTAATTGCCGCCGATCAGCTCCGCCTTGGCCGTCACGACGACGCCCAGCAGCGGCAGCACGATCAGGTAGAGCCCGAGCCCCATCAGAGCGATCACGTGCGGTTTGCTGGCCAGGATGCGGGGGACCCACTGCAGGGCCCGGTCAAGGCGTGATGTGGGCGTGTCCGCGGCCAGGTCGTTCGTGGACCCGGCAAAGGCACTCCGGGAGCCGGGGTCGGCCCGGGCCGTGTCTGCTGATGACAAGGTGGCACCTCCGATCTGGCTGGGCGCGCGGCCGCGCGGACCACTCCGCGGCTGGTGGGCCACGCTCCGGGATCAACACGCCCGATGGCAGCGTGCCAGGCCGGCCGAGGCACCCGGCTGGCCTGGCATCGTGCCTGGTCGCCAGTGGCGGAGGATGCGAGATTCGAACTCGCGAGGGGTTGCCCCCAACACGCTTTCCAAGCGTGCGCCCTAGGCCACTAGGCGAATCCTCCGGGGCAAGCCTACCGACCCGCGACGGCGGGGCCGAACCGGTTCCGGCCTGACGCCCGCTCTCCTGCCGCCGGGTCCCGGCGAGCGGGCCCGGGCCGTCCCGGGGCCTGGCTAGACTGGGCGACAGGCCCCTCGCACGGCGTTCATCCCGCTAACCCCCCCAGGGCCGGAAGGCAGCAAGGGTACGCGGGCTCTGGCGGGTGTGCGAGGGGTCCCTTCCCCTCCCTCGCGAGGATGAGGTCATGGCAGGCGACGTCGCTGGTTCCGGTCAGCCTCCGCTGGCGCTCTACCGCCGTTACCGGCCTGCCACGTTCGCCGAGGTCAGGGGCCAGGAGCAGGTGACCGAGCCGCTGCGGCAGGCGCTGCGCAGCGGGCGGGTCCACCACGCCTACCTGTTCAGCGGGCCGCGCGGCTGCGGCAAGACGTCCAGCGCCAGGATCCTGGCCCGGTCGCTGAACTGCGAGGCCGGGCCGACCCCGGACCCGTGCGGCACGTGCGCCTCGTGCGTGGCCCTCGCCCCGTCCGGCCCGGGCAGCATCGACGTGATCGAGATCGACGCCGCCTCGCACGGCGGCATCGATGACGCCCGGGACCTGCGGGAGCGCGCCTTCTACGCGCCGGTCTCCGCCCGGTTCAAGATCTACATCATCGACGAGGCGCACATGGTGACCGGCGGGGGGTTCAACGCGCTGCTCAAGCTTGTCGAGGAGCCGCCGCCGCACCTGAAGTTCGTGTTCGCGACCACCGAGCCGGAGAAGGTCATCCCGACGATCAGGTCGCGCACCCATCACTACCCGTTCCGGCTGGTGCCGCCTGCCGTGCTGCGCGAGCTGCTGGAGGAGATCCTGGCGGCCGAGAAGATCAGCTACGAGCCGGCGGTGCTGCCGGTCGTGATCCGGGCCGGGGCCGGCTCGGTGCGGGACACGCTCTCGGTGCTGGACCAGCTCATCGCGGGCGCGGACGAGTCGGGGCTGCGCTACGACCGGGCCATCGCGCTGCTCGGCTACACCGACGACGCGCTGCTGGACGAGATCGTCGGAGCGTTCGCCGCCGGCGACGGCGCGGCCGTGTTCCTCGCGATCGACCATGTCGTCGAGGCCGGGCATGATCCGAGGCGGTTCGCGACGGACCTGCTCGACCGGCTCCGGGACCTGATCGTGCTCGACGCGGTTCCCGGAGCGGCGGCGACGGGCCTGCTGGACGCCCCCGAGGACCGGCTCGGCCGGATGCGCGAGCAGGCCGCGGCGTTCGGCCGGGAGCGCCTGGTCCGGGCGGCCGAGACGATCAGCGCGGGCCTGGTGGAGATGCGCGGCGCCACCTCCCCGCGGCTGCAGCTTGAGCTGATGTGCGCCCAGGTCCTGCTCCCGGCCACGCGGCCCGCCGCTCCCGGTGCCGCGGCGGACGGCGGGCCCGGCCCTGGCGACCTGCTCGGCCGCCTGGAGCGCCTGGAACGCCTGGTGACCGCCGCCCGGGTTGGCTCTCCCGCCGCAGCCGGCCCGCCCGGGGCCGGGTCACCCGGGGCCATGCCGCCGCCGAGCGCCGGCCTGGCCGCCCAGGCTCTGCCCGCGGCCGGGCGCGGGGCCGGCCCTGGCGAGCCGCCGCGGCCACCAGCCCGTCCCGGGCGGGAGCGGCCTTCGGCGGCCGCCTCCGCAGGAGAGCAGCCTCAGCCGGCCCGGAACCCCGCTGCCCAGGGATCGCCGCCGCAGCCGCGAGCCCGGGCCCCGCGCGAGGCCGGCCCGGCAGGCGGCGGGACAGCCGCCCTCGACGCCGAGGAGCTGCGCGCGAGGTGGCCGGAGATCCTGGAGGCGGTCAGCCGGGTCAGCAAGGTCACCTGGATCCTGCTGGGCAACGTCGTCGTGGAGTCCCTCGACGCCGGCGTGCTGACGCTCGCGTTCGACAACGAGGGATCCGCCAGGGGCTTCGCGAACAACGATCGCGGGGCCGACCTGGCCGCCGTGCTGCGGTCGCAGTACGGCGTCGAGGTGACGGTCAAGGCGGTGACGGCCGGCGAGCGCGGCGGATCCGCGCGGCAGCGGGGGGCGCAGCCGCTCCGGGAGCCGCCGGGCCGCGACCAGGGGATGACGCGCCCCGACGCCGCCGGAGGCATGCCGCCCGCGGATGCCGGGCCGGGCAGGGGCGCCGGGCCCGCCCGGGGCGCCGGGCGCGATCAGGGCCATGGCCGGCCCGCGGAAGGCCCGCCCGCGCCAGGCGGGCGAGCCGCCGGGCCGGGGAGCATCAGCGATGACCCGCGGCTGGAGACCGGCCCCGAGCCACCGGGTGCCGCACCGGAGCTGGCGGGCACGGACCTCATCGTCCGCGAGCTCGGCGGGAGGATCATCGACGAGTTCGGCGCCGGACAGTAGCCGCCCCGGGGGCGCGACGCGCGAGCGCGATCCGTCCGCGTCAGGCCGTAGTCTGGCTGGAGGACGCGCGCTGGGCGCGGCGCCGGGAGGCGGGTGAGCACGGCATGGAACCGGGCGGCCAGATCGACCTTCAGCAGCTCTTCGCCGCTGCGGCGCAGGTGCAGAGCCACCTGATGAACGCCCAGGAGCAGCTTGAGCGGACCGAGGTGACAGGCACTTCCGGAGGCGGGCTGGTGACCGTCACGCTCAACGGGCACGGTGAGCTCACCGACGTCTCGATCAGCAAGGACGCGATCGAGCCCCAGGACCCGGCGGAGACCGCGCAGACCGTGGCGGACCTGGTGCTGGCCGCCGCGAGGGACGCCCGCCGGGCGCTGGAGGAACGGCAGGCCGAGCTCATGGGACCGCTCGCCGGCGGCTTCGGCCTGCCTGGCCAGCCTGGGGATCCGGGCGGGCCGGGGATTGCCGGGACGCCCGGGCTTCCCGGAGTGCCTGGTTTCCCCGGCCTGCCCGGAGTGCCGGGCTTCCCCGGGATGCCGGGCCTTCCGGGCTCCGGGGGCGGCGCGGGGACCGGCGGCGAGGAGACCGGCGGGCGCTGACGTGTACGAGGGCATCGTCCAGAGCCTCATCGACGAGCTCGGCCAGCTCCCCGGCATCGGCCCGAAGGGCGCCCAGCGGATCGCGTTCCACCTGCTCACCGCCGACCCGCAGGACGTGCGCCGGCTCGCGGCCACGCTGATCGAGGTGACCGAGAAGGTCAAGTTCTGCCGGGCCTGCGGGAACGTGGCCGAGGATGACGAGTGCCGGATCTGCCGGGACGCGCGCCGGGACCCGTCGGTTCTCTGCGTGGTGGAGGAGCCCAAGGACGTCGCGGCGATCGAGAGGATCCGCGAGTACCGGGGGCGCTACCACGTGCTCGGCGGCGCGATCAGCCCGATCGACGGGGTCGGCCCTGAGGACCTGCGGATCAGGGAGCTGATGGGAAGGCTCGCCGACGGCCAGGTCACCGAGGTGATCCTGGCGACCGACCCGAACCTGGAGGGCGAGGCCACCGCGACCTACCTGGCCAGGCTGATCAAGCCGCTCGGCCTGCGGGTCACCCGGCCTGCCAGCGGGCTGCCGGTCGGCGGGGAGCTCGAGTACGCCGACGAGGTCACCCTCGGCCGGGCGTTCGAGGGGCGCCGGGCGATGAGCTGACCGGCCCGCCGCTCCCCGGGGCCGCGGCGTGACCGCGCCCGCCGCCCGCCCGCGCTCCGAACGCCGCAGGTAAACTCGGGTGCCGCATGCCCGTCCAGCCGGCTCGCGCCGGGCCGGCGAGCCGGCCTCGCGGCGCCGGCTCCCGCCGCCGCGACCGGCATGGGGACCCGCGAGGAGCGCGCAACGTGGCCCTGATCGTGCAGAAGTACGGCGGATCGTCGCTCGCCGACGCCGACGGCATCAAGCGCGTCGCGCAGCGGATCGTCGCCACCCGCAAGGCCGGGAACGCCGTGGTCGTCGTGGTCTCGGCCATGGGCGACACCACCGACGAGCTGCACGACCTGGCCCTGCAAGTCAGCCCGGTCCCCCCGGGGCGGGAGCTGGACATGCTGCTGACCGCCGGAGAGCGGATCTCGATGGCGCTGGTCGCGATGGCGATCGCGAACCTCGGGTCCGAGGCCCGCTCGTTCACCGGATCGCAGGCAGGCGTGATCACGGACTCGGCCCACGGCAAGGCGCGGATCATCGACGTGACCCCCGGGCGGATCTCATCCGCACTCGCCGACGGGGCGATCCCGATCGTCGCCGGGTTCCAGGGCGTCTCGCAGGACAGCAAGGACATCACCACGCTCGGCCGCGGCGGCTCGGACACCACGGCGGTCGCGCTCGCCGCCGCCCTGGGCGCGCAGCTGTGCGAGATCTACACCGACGTCGACGGCGTGTTCACCGCGGACCCGCGGATCGTGCCCGGCGCCCGCCGGATCCCGCGGATCAGCTACGAGGAGATGCTCGAGATGGCCGCCGCCGGGGCAAAGGTGCTGCACCTGCGCTGCGTCGAGTACGCCAGGCACTACGCGATGCCGATTCACGTCAGGTCCTCCTTCAGCAACAAGGAGGGCACCTGGGTCATTGCACGGGAGCAGGAGGAGACGATGGACCAGCCGATCATCACCGGGGTCGCCCACGATCGCAGCGAGGCCACGATCACCGTGGCCGGGATCCCGGACAAGGTCGGCGTGGCAGCCAAGATCTTCCGCGCGGTCGCCGACTCTGCGATCAACATCGACATGATCGTGCAGAGCACCTCGAGCGCGACCGGCCGGGCCGACATCTCCTTCACCCTGCCCAGGCAGGACGGCCAGGCGGCGATGACCTCGCTGCGGGCGATCCAGGCCGAGATCGGCTTCGAGTCGATCCTGTACGACGACCGGATCGGCAAGATCTCCCTGATCGGCGCCGGCATGCGCTCGCATCCCGGGGTCAGCGCCGACTTCTTCGGCGCGCTCGCCGAGCGGGGCATCAACATCCGGATGATCTCGACGTCGGAGATCAGGATCTCGGCGGTGGTGGACGCCGCCGACCTCGACGACGCGGTGACCGCCACCCACCGCGCGTTCGGCCTGGACGGCGACCAGACCGAGGCGGTCGTCTACGGGGGGACCGGCCGGTGAGCGGCGGGGAGGCGGTGCCCGGCGCGGACGCGCCCGGCCCGAGTACGCGCGGCCCGGTGCGCCGGGACAGGCCCGTGCTCGCGATCGTCGGAGCGACCGGCGCGGTCGGCACGGTCATGCGCGAGGTGATCTCGGAGCGGGCCGGCGTGTGGGGGGAGATCCGGCTGATCGCCTCGGCCCGGTCCGCGGGCCGGCGGCTCCCGGTCCGTGGCGAGCTGGTCGAGGTCCGCGAGCTCGCCGCGGCCGCGTTCGACGGGGTGGACATCGCGATGTTCGACGTGCCGGACGAGGTCTCCGCCGCCTGGGTGCCCGTGGCGGCCGCCCGCGGGGTGGTGGTGATCGACAAGTCCGGCGCGTTCCGCATGGACCCGCTGGTCCCTCTGGTCGTCCCCGAGGTGAACCCGCAGGCTGCCTTCGGCCGGCCCAGGGGGATCATCTCGGTCCCGAACTGCACCACGCTCTCGATGATCGTCGTGATCGGCGCCCTGCACCGCGCCTACCGGCTGCGCGAGCTCGTGGCCGCGTCCTACCAGGCCGCTTCCGGCGCCGGGCAGGCTGGCACCGAGGCCCTGCATGACCAGCTCGCGGCGGTGGCAGGCAACCGGAGCCTCGGCCGGCGCCCCGCGGACGTGCGCGCCGTCGCCGGCCCCGCCGGGCCGTTTCCCGCGCCGCTGGCGCTGAACGTGATCCCGTGGGCCGGGTCGCCTCGCCCGGGCGGCTGGTCGTCGGAGGAGATGAAGATCAGGGACGAGACCCGCAAGATCCTCGGCGAGCCGGGCCTGCGCATCTCCGCGACGTGCGTGCGGGTCCCCGTGGTCACCGGGCACTGCCTCGCGCTTCACGCGGCCTTCGACGCCGAGGTCGACGCGGACCAGGCCCGCAAGCTGCTGTCCGAGGCGCCCGGCGTGGTGGTCGCCGACCGGCCGGAGGCGGCGGAGTTCCCGATGCCCGTCGACGTCGCGGGCACCGACCCGACCGTGGTCGGCCGGATCCGCCGAAGCCTGGACGACCCGCGGGCGCTCGAGCTGTTCGTCTGCGGCGACAACCTGCGCAAGGGAGCCGCGCTGAACGCCGCGCAGGTCGCCGAGCTGCTCGTCGCCTCCTGAGGCCCACCGCGTGCCGCAGGCGGCTCACCCGGCCGCGCCGTCCGGCGGGGAATCCGCGCCGTCCGCGGGGGGAGCCGGGACCGCGCGGCCGTGCCCTGTGGCCGCCCCGTTGCCGCCGAGGCTCCTCTTGACCGAGTCCAGGATCGTCAGGCCCTGGGCGACCAGGCCGGCCGCGACCTCGCTGAGCCCCTCGGCGCCGTTCAGCACGCTCAGGTTCGCTCCCGCCAGGCCGGCCGCCGCCTCCTTGACGATCTGGGGGAGCTGCTCGATCAGCATCCGGTCGAGCGCGACCCGGTTGTGCGACGCCGCGGCCTCCGCCTGCATGGTCACCCGCTGGGCGTCCGCCTGGGCGAGGATCCGCGTCTTCTCCGCCTCGGCCTCGGCGGGCTTGATCACCTCGGCGACCAGCTGGCGCTCCCGCAGCTCCGCCTGGCGCTTGGCGAGCTCGGCCTGCGCGGCGAGCACCTCCATCTGCGCCTGAGCCTCCGCCAGCGGGCCCGCCTGCGCGGCCTGCGCCTGGGCCCGGTCCACCTCGGCCTTGTACTGGGCCTGGACGATCGCGGTCTGGCGGGCGTACTCGGCCTGCGCGCGCATCGACTGCTGCTGCGCCTCGGCCGCCGCCTGGTTCGCCTGCGCCTGGGCGATCTGCGCCTGCCGCTGGATGGCGGCGTTGTGCGGCGCGGCCATCGCGTCGATGTAGCCCGAGCCCATGTCGTCGATCGATTGGATCTGCAGCGAGTCCACGGTCAGGCCGATCTTGGCCATCTCGGCCTTGGAGCCGTCGAGCACCTCGGTCGCGAGCTTCTGCCGCTCGGTGACGATCTCCTCGACGGTCATCGAGCCGATGATCGACCGCAGGTGGCCGGCGAATATCCGGCCGGTCAGGGTGGACATCTGGTCCTGGTCGGACAGGAACCGCTGGCCCGCGTTCACGATGCTCTCCTGGTCGTTGCCGACCTTGAACGCGATGACCGCGCGCACGTTCAGCGAGATGCCCTGCCTGGTCACGCAGGTCTCGGCGACCTCTGCCTCGCACATGGCGAGGGTCAGGAAGTTGGCCTTCCTGACGAACGGGAGCACGAACGCGCCGTGGCCGGTCACGACGCGGAACGGCGCGCCGCCCATGCCGAACTTGCCGCCGGATATCAGCATCGCCTCGTCGGGGCGCGGGACGCGGTAACCGAGCATCGTCTTCTCCTCTTGAGGGGCTCGCGGGCTCCTGGCCGGGCCGTGGTCGCATCCCGGTCAGGCCTGGCCGGCCAGCGGGTCGTCCCACGGGCTGACGTCCACCGTGCGGGTGCCGCGCTCGTCGATCACGAGCACGCTCGTGCCCGCGGGGAGCGGCTCATCCGACCACGCGATGAACGCCTCGGACCCGCCCCGGATCTGCACCAGGACCTCGCCGGGGCCATCGCGGCCGCGGGTGGCGACCGTGATCACGCCGGTGCGGCCGATGGCTGAGACGTAGGCAACCATCCCAGGCCGCTCCCATGCCGCGCCGTGCCATACCGGTGCCCTCAGCGTATCCCCGGCGCAGTGCGGCGCGGCAGGGCAAGCGGCACGGCGAGGGAATGCCTCACCTGTCCCGCGCGTTGACGTCATCGCCGGTGTGACCGTGTCCCCGGGCCTCACCTGTAACTGCCCTCGCGGAATACCGTCTGGCTGGAGCCGCGTCGCGCCGATCGCCGAGAGGCGACCGCACGCCGGCATGACGCGCCCTCGCCGAGCCTGGCTCGCGGGGGCGTTGTCGTGCCCGGCCCGGCCCGCCGGCAGGCGCCGCCCCGGCCCGCGGCCCGGGCCGCGTGCCCCGGGCGCGGGCCGGGTAGGCATCGGGTGTGCGTGGCGATCCCGTGACCGGGGACGGGCCGCACGGTGACCGGCCGGCCGGGCAGCCCGCCGGCGCGGGGCCGGTGCGGCGCGGCTTCGAGCTGTTCCTCGGCTGGTCCCGGCTCCTCGTGCTGGTCGCCGTCGTGTTCCTGCTCGCCGACGCGGCCGCGTCGTTCATCTACGGCAGCGACATCCTCGTCCGCACCGCGGCCGGGGTGATCGGCAGGCCCGCCCGCATCGGCGGGCGGCTCGGCATCCTCCTGGTCGTCATGGACGCCTACCTGGTCGGGGCCACGCTCATGGTCGCCGCGTTCGGGCTGTACGGGCTGTTCGTGATCCGGGACGGGCCGGCCCGCGGCACGCACTGGCTCCCGAACTGGCTGGCCATGCGCGACCTGGATGACCTCAAGGCCCGGGTGGTCTCGATGCTGATCCTCGTCGCGGCGGTCACCTTCGTGGACATCGCCGTCGAGTCCCGCGACGAGGTGGGCATCTTGTACCTCGGCCTCGGCATCTCGGTGGTGATCGCGGCCCTGACCGCGTTCCTGAGGTTCGGGCGGCAGCGAGCCCCCTGACAGCGGGGCCGCCCGGCGGGGCTACCGGTCAGGGCCGGAGCGAGAACGGCGGGTAGGCGTCGGTGACCATGATGAATGCGTATCCGACCACCCGGTTGTGCCAGCGGATCACGCCCTCGGCGAAGTCGAAGGCGGCGCGCGGGTACCGGCCGGTGAGCACGATGGCGAACCACGCGAGCACGACCATGATCACCATGGCGATGTCCAGGAAGAACAGCACGATGTAGTGCGGGACCGCGAGCAGCCACTTGACCAGCGGCAGCCACCTGTTCAGGTCCGTGCCGGCGTCCGGATAGTCGATGTCCAGGCGCACCGACTGCTGATCGTCGGTGGACGGGTACCTGTCGTCCATCAGGGCCAGGTACACCCCGACCCGGTTGCTGAACCGCAGGAGCTCCAGGTTCCAGTCGAACCACCAGCGCGGGTACTTGCGGCGGAACAGGATCATCAGCAGGGGACCAGCCACCAGCAGGCCCCCGGCGCCGACGACGGCATCCCGCGTGCCTGAGCCCGACGATGACGACCATTGCCAGGTGCCGCCGGAGACCGCCCCCAGCACGATCGCGATCGGAATGACCGTGACGATCCGGAAGAACGTCGTGAGCCTGCTGAGCGGGCGATCCGGGTAGCCGACCGAGAACCGCACCGGGTAAGGCGACTGCTGGTCTGTCATGGCTCCTGGTGTTCCCGCCCCGGCGCGACGGAATCACCCGCCGCCCGGGCGCGCCGGGACGCGATGCGCCCGGGAGGCCGCCGGGGGCGCGGGCGCGCCGTCGTCATCAGGGCGCGCCGTCGACGCGTCCGCCCAGTGCGGGTTCCCGGCCGGAGCCTGCGGCCAGAACAGCAGCCAGCGGATCTCGCCGAGGCCCCGGTAGGATTCGCCGGCGCCGACGCCGACGCCGGCGCCGGAGCCGTAGCGGAGCAGGTGCGCTGCGGCGCCCACCCGGGCATCCTGCTCGGCGACGAGCGTGACCCGCTCGCTCACCCAGGGGTCGGTGATGGACTCGCCCGGCTCGCCCTCCAGCTGCCCCGCGCCACCCGGCCGGCCGGCGCGGGCGCTGCCGCCGGCTTTGCGCCTGGGGTGATCGTGCGGCACAATGGCCCTGGCGATGAGGCTCGCCGGAACCGCGGTGAGTACCGCTGATGGCCTCTGTCCTGTGATCTGCCTGCGGGAACGGAGGCCATCGCCAGTGGATGAGGTCGCGCCGGAGCAGCCCGGCAAGGATACCGGGGGCTTCATGCCCCCAGCCCGCACGGGACAGGCCCCGCCGCTGCGCGCCGCCGGTGACGGGCCATGAGCGTCGTGCTTCCGGTCCCGGTCATCCAGGCTCTCCAGGTCGTCACGATCATCGGTGCCGCGCCTGGCGTGTCGGGCTTGATCTCGCGCGTCGAGGCGCGGCTCCAGGGCCGCCGCGGCCCCCGCGTGCTGCAGCCCTATCACGACCTGGCGAAGCTGTTCCGCAAGGAGGCGCTGGCACCGCAGGGCGCGAGCTGGGTGTTCCTGGCCGCGCCGGCGGGGGCGTTCGCCTGCTACCTCACGGTGCCGCTGCTGATCCCCGTCCTGACCAGCTACCCGCTGCCGCTCGGCTACCTGGGCGACATCCTGGGCGGCGGCTTCATCCTGTCGCTGGCCAGCTTCCTCGTGGCGATCGCCGCGCTGGAATCGGGCAGCCCCTACGCTCAGCTGGGCGCGAGCAGGGCCAAGACCTTCGGCGCGATTACCGAACCCGTGGTCCTGTTCGTGGTGTTCACGGTCGCGCTGCTCACCGGGACCGACCTGCCGTACGCGCTCGCCGCGACCGTCCGGGCGTCGGCCGGGCAGATCATGCGGCCCGCCCACCTGCTCGCGGCGGCGGCGCTGCTCATGGTCATCCTCTACGAGACCGGGCGCATCCCGGTGGAGACCCACGCGGCGGCCAGTGAGCTCGGGATGATCGAGGAGGCCCGGCCGTTCGAGCATTCCGGCCCCTACCTCGCGCTGCTGCGGTGGGGCGCGGCGGCCAAGCAGCTGATCCTCTACACGATCTTCGTCAACGTCTTCGCCGCTCCCTGGGGCCTGGCCTCCTCCCAGCGGGCACCCGCGGTGGCCCTGGCGGCCGCCGCGCTGCTCGGCAAGGCCGCGCTGCTCGGCTGCCTCGTCGCCGTCATCGACAGCTCCTTCGCCAAGCTCCGCCTGTTCAAGATCACTGAGTTCGCGGCGGCGGCGTTCCTGCTCGCGGTGCTCGGCGTGCTCACCCTCTACCTCGGGGGCGGCTGATGAGCGCCGGGCACGCGCCAGGCGTCTACGCCGGCGGCGCGGACGTGATCGCGGTCCTGATCCTGCTGGCCGAGTTCGGCATGCTGCGCCAGGCGCTGGCGCGCGACCAGGTGCGCCTGTACGCCGCGCAGTCCGGGCTGATCTCGGCGCTCGCGGTCATCGTCGGCGCCGTCCGCGGCCTGCCCGAGCTGTACCTGCTCGCCGGGCTGTCCGCCGCGCTCAAGATCATGGTGATCCCGCTGGTGCTCCGGCGCCTGCTGCGGGCCGGCCGCGTCGGCGCCGACCTGGCGGGCCCGGACGGTGACATCGCGCGCAGCGGCGGGATGAGCCTGGCCAGCACGGTGCTGGTCGCGACGGCGGTCGCGGCGGCCGGGTTCTTCGCGGCGAGCCATTTCACCGTCGGCGGGGCCGCCGCCCCGCCCGCCGCGCTGTCGCTTTCGGTTTCCGTCGTGCTCGTCGCGTTCATTCTCATGATCCACCGGCGGGACGTGCTCTCGCAGGCGATCGGGCTGTTCTCGCTGGAGAACGCGATCTCGCTCGCTGCCCTGGTGATCGCCGCGAGCCTTCCGCTCGTGCTCGAGGCGGCACTGCTGTTCGACCTGCTCGTCGCCGTGATCGTGTTCGGCCTGCTGATCCGGATCCACCACGGCCGCGCCGAGTCGCTGTCCACCACCGACCTGACCAGCCTACGGGGGTAACCGGCCTTGCTCATCGCTGTGATCGCCCTCCTGGCCGTCCCGGCGGCCGCGGCTGCGGGCTCGCTCTGGCTGCCCCCCCGGGCCGCCGCCCTGGCCAGCGCTGCCTCGGGGATCTCCTGCCTCGCGCTCGCCGCCGGCCTCGTGCCGGCCGCCGTGCGGGGCGGCCTGGCCGGGCCGGGCCCGCTGCGGCTGGACGCGCTGAGCGTGATCTTCCTCCTGGCCACCGCGTTCGGGTATGCGTGCGCCGCGGCCTACTCGGTCGGCTACCTCAGCACCGCCGGGGGTCACGGCCTGGCGCGCCCCGGGCGCCAGCACTGGTACTGGGCCGGGCTCAACCTGTTCGCCTGCTCGATGCTCGCCGCGCCGCTGATGGGCAACCTGGCCCTGATGTGGGTCGCGGTGGAGGTGACGACGATCGTGTCGGCGCTGCTGGTCGCGCTGGAGGGGACCGCTGCCGCGGCGGAGGCCGCCTGGAAGTACGTGCTGCTGGCATCTTCCGGGCTGGCGATCGCGCTGCTCGGCACCATGTTCGCCTACTACGCCGGGGCCCGGGCGCTCGGGCCCGGGTACGACCTGGCGTTCGCCCCGCTGCTGCACGCCTCGGCGCATCTTCCGGCCACGGCGGCGCGGCTGGCATTCGTGCTCGCGGTGCTCGGCTACGGCACGAAGGTCGGCCTGGTCCCGGTGCACACCTGGCTGCCCGACGCCCACTCGGAGGCGCCGTCCCCGGTCTCGGCGCTGCTGTCCGGCTCGCTGCTGGCGGTCAGCTTCTACGCGATCCTGCGCTTCTTCCAGATCGCCCAGGGCGCCCTCGGCCCGCGCTTCCCGCGTGACGTTCTGCTGGCCTTCGGCGTTGCCTCGCTGCTGCTGGCCGCCCTGTACCTGCTCGACCAGCGTGACGTGAAGCGGATGCTCGCCTACTCAAGCGTCGAGCACATGGGCATACTCGCGGTCGGCACCGGCTTCGGCGCCCCGGTGGCCCTCGCCGGCGTGCTGCTCCACGTGCTCGCCCACGCCGCGGCGAAGGGGAACGCGTTCCTCGGCGCGGGCGTGCTGGCGCGCGCGTTCGGCACCAAGCGGATCCCGTCGCTGCGCGGCGCGCTCGACGCGCTGCCATGGAGCGGGCCGATGTTCCTGCTGGCCCTCGGCGCGCTGGGCGCCCTGCCTCCGTTCGGCATGTTCCGCAGCGAGTTCGAGATCGTGGCCGGCGGCTTCGAGTCGGGCGCGACGGCGGCCGCGGCGCTGCTGGTCGTGCTGCTGACCCTCGCGTTCCTCGGCCTGTCCGCAGCGGGCACGGCGCTGCTGCCGCCGGGAACCTCGGGCGCGGCCCGCGGCGCGCCGGACCGCGCGGCGCCCGGACGGCCCGGCGCGGCCCGCGCGAGGATGGCGAATGGGGCGGCGGGCGCGTCCGCCGGCCCTGAGCCGGCCCTGAGCCGGGGCGAGCCGAGCGCCTGGATGGTGGTGCCCGTGCTGGCGGGGCTGGTGGTCCTGCTGGTGCTCGGCGTGCACCCGCCGGCGGAGCTCCAGGGGCTCCTGAGCCGGGCGGTGGACCTGCTGCGGGGTGCGGCGTGAGGTCGGCCGGACCGGCCGCCGCGGGTGGCCGGGCGCTCGCCGGCGCCGCGGGCCTGGCCGCGGAGCTCGCCGCGCGGATCGGGGCGGGAGCGCGGTTCGCGGGGCTGATGGCCGCCCGGCGAGAGGACCGCCTCCTCCTGTCCGCCCACCTGGCGGTGCCCGGCGGCATGGAGACGGTCGAGGTGGCGCTGCCGTCCGGCGCGGCCTCCTACCCGGCGCTGACTCCCGCGGTCGGCGCGGCGTTCTGGTACGAGCGGCAGATTCACGACCTGTTCGGCGTCGTCCCGGCCGGGCACCCCAGGCTCGAGCCGCTGATCCTGCCGGCGCACGGCGAGGCGGCGCCCCGCCCGTGGCCCGGGCCCGGCGCGGCCGGCCCGGAGCCGGGCGGGATCTGGCCGGATGAGCACAGCCTGCCGCGGCGGGTCATGGGGGCGGGGCTGTTCACCATCCCGCACGGGCCGGTCCGGTCGGGGGTGACGGAGTCGGTCGAGTACCTGATCGAGACCCCGGGCGAGGACATCCCCCACCTGAACATGCGGGTCTTCTACAAGCACCGCGGGGTGGAGAAGCGGTTCGAGGGCATGACCGCCGGTGACGGCGTGCTGCTCGCCGAGCGCGCCGAGGGCGTCGCCTCGGTCGCCCACGCGCTGGCGTTCTGCCATGCCATCGAGCGGATCGCCGGCGTGACGGTGCCGCGCCCCGCCGCCCTGGTGCGGGTGCTCCATGCCGAGCTGGAGCGGATCGCCGCGCACCTGGACGCTGGCGCACGGCTGGCCGAGGCCGCCGGCCTGGCGGTCGCCACGGCCAGGCTCGCCGCCCACAAGGAGCGGGTGCTCCGGCTGGCCGGCCAGATGTGCGGGAGCCGCTTCGGCCGGGGCGTGGTCGTGCCGGGCGGCGTCGCCGCGCTCCCTCGGCTGGGGCCCGCCGAGGTGCGGGCGCAGGCCGGGGCGCTGGAACAGGCGGTCAGCGCCGACGCGCGGGCGCTGATGGGGACGGCGTCGTTCCTGGACCGCCTGCGGGACACCGGCCCCCTCCGCCCGGAGCGGGCACGCGAGCACGGCGCGCTCGGCCCGGTCGGCAGGGCGTCGGGCTTCGCCGACGACGCCCGGCTGGCCCGGCCCTACGACGGCTACCTGGCGCTGCGCGCCGGCGAGCCCGCCGTGGAGGCATCGGGTGACGCCCTCGCGCGGCTGCGGGTGCGCTGGCACGAGGTCGGGCAGTCGTTCCGCCTGGTGGGCCAGGCCGCCGGGGAGCTCGCGCGCCTGCCCGCCGGGCCGGTGCGCGTGACGTGCCCGGCGGGCGATGGCCGCGCGGTCGGGTGGGCGGAGGCCCCGGCGGGCGAGGTCCTGTACGACGTGAGGATGACCGGCGGGGTGATCGAGCGGTGCTGGCCGCGGTCCCCGTCGTTCCACAATCTCGTGCTCCTCCACGAGGTGTTCGCCGGGGACATCCTCACCGACTTCCCGTTCATCGAGGCCAGCTTTGGCCTGTCCGCGGCTGGGGTGGCGCTGTGAGGCGCCGGCCGCCGGGAGGCCGGGCCAGCCCTTGGGTGCTGCGCGGCCTGCGCGATGGCGTGGTCACCACCCGGTGGCCCGGCCGGCCAGACGGCTACTCCGACGCCTGGCGCGGTCCGGCCGTCCTCACGGCGCCGCTCCCGGCGGGCGCGGCCGGCGACCTGGCCGGGATCTGCCCGACAGGGGCGATCCGCCCCGGCCCGGACGGCGTCGTCCGGCTCGACCGCGGCAGGTGCATCCTGTGCGGGCGGTGCGCGGAGCGGCGGCCGGCCGAGTTCGGATGGTCCCGCGGCAGCGCGGCCGCGGTCGTCAGCCGGGAGGCCCTCGTCGTGCCGGTCACCGCGGAGACTGAGCGGAGCGTGGGCCAGGTCCGGGCGGCGCTGCGGGCGCGCACGGCGGCCCTGCGGCGATCGGTCCACGTGCGGCACGTGGACGCCGGGTCGGACGGGAGCGAGGAACAGGAGATCGCGGCGCTGCTCAACCCGGTCTACGACGTCCACCGGCTCGGGATCTTCTTCACCGCGAGCCCCCGCCACGCCGACGTCCTGCTGGTCACCGGAGCGGGCGCGCACGGCATGGCCGAGCCGCTGCGCCGCACCTGGGAGGGAATGCCCGACCCGAAGGTGGTGATCGCGGTGGGCACCGACGCCTGCGGTGGCGGGCTCCTGGCGGACTCGTACGCGACCTCGGGAGGCATCGGCTCGGTCATCGACGTGGACGTGTGGCTGCCCGGCTCGCCGCCGCCCCCGTTCGCGATCCTGCATGCCCTGCTGCTGGCGATCGGCCGCCTGCCCGGCGGCTCCGGGTACGGCTCAGGCGAGCGGGCTGGGGGGATGGCGCAGTGACCGGGAGCGGGTGGATCCTTGGTGCCGGGCTCGCCCTGCTCGTCGCCGCGGGCGCCGCGGACCTGCTGGCTGGACGCTGGCTGGCGGGGCAGCGGGCATCCCGGGAGCGGCCCGGGAGCGTCGCCGGCGGGCGCTGCGGCCCGGCGTGGCCGGCTGGGTTGCCGTACCTCGCCGGAGCTGCGGCCGCGGCCGTCCTGACAGCCGCCGGCGGCCTCGCCCTGGCGGGGGAGCCGGCCCGGCTCGCCGCCGGGCTGCCGGTCCCCGCGCTGCGCGGGCCGGCTTCCTGGCCGCTTGGGCGGGTCCTTGCCGGCCCCGGTCCGGCGGGCGCCGCTCTTGCGGCGGACCGGCTCTCCGGGCTGTTCCTCGTGATCGCGTTCGGGGTGGCGGTGCCGGCCTCGCTGGCGTTCGCCGGCTGGGCGGCCCGCGGCGGGGCGGGCGGCCGGCGGGGGCTGGGTGCCGGGTACGCGCTGACCCTGCTCGCGGTCGCCGTCGTGCTGACCGCGAGGGACGCGTTCACGTTCCTGTTCGGCTGGGAGCTGATGACCGGAGGCTTCTGGCTCCTCGCCGGCTTCGAGCGCCACCGGCTGGGGCGTCCGTCCGGCGCCCTGGTGACGCTGTCGTTCGGGAAGGTCAGCGGGGCGGCGCTGCTCGCCGGGCTGCTGCTGCTCGCCACCCGGGCCGGCTCGCTGAGCCTGGCCGCGTTCGCCGGGGTGCCCGGCGGGGCCGCGCGCGCGGCCGCGCAGGTGCTGCTGGTAGCCGGGTTCGCGGCGAAGGCGGGCCTGGCTCCGTTCCACGTGTGGCTGCCCCGCGGCTATGCGGCTGCGCCCGGGCCGGCCCGCGCGATCATGGCCGGGGTGGCGGTCAACGTCGGTTTCTACGGCCTGTGGCGGACGCTCGCCTTGCTGGGCGCGCCGCCCGCCTGGCTGGACGGCCTGCTGCTTGCGCTCGGCGGGTTGACCGCGCTGATCGGCATCGCCCATGCGGCCGTGCAGCCGGGCCTGCAACGCGTGATCGCCTATTCGAGCGTGGAGAACGCCGGCCTGATCCTGGTCGGGTACGGAGTGGCCCTGGTCGGGCTGACCGTCCGCGACGAGCGGCTGGCCGCCGCCGGGCTGCTCGCCGCCACCTTGCAGGTGATCGCGCACGCGATGGCCAAGGCCCTGCTGTTCACTGCGAGCACCGCGATCGGCACGACCGCACCCGGCGCCCCGGCCGCACCCGGCGGGCGGGATGGCGACGGGGGACCGGAGGCTCCCGGCGATGACGACCTGGACGCACTGCGGGGCATCGCGCGGCGGCTGCCGTGGAGCGGCACCGCGCTCGCGATCGGCTCGATGACACTCGCGGGCCTGCCGCCAACGGCGGGCTTCGCCTCCGAGTGGTTCCTGATCGAGGCCCTCATGCAGCAGTTCCGGGTGCCCGGCCTCGGGCTGCGCCTGGCGCTCGCGATCACTGGCGCCGCCGTGGCGCTGACGGCCGGGTTTGCCGGGGTGACGTTCGCCCGGCTCACCGGGCTGGTGGTCCTCGGCCCGGCCGGGCCGGCGGCGTCGGGCCTGCCGGCCGGCCGCCTGGCAGGCCGTGAGCACGGCTGGCCCGGCCGGGCAGCGATCGTGGCCCTGTCGGTCGGCTGCCTGGCCACGGCCGCGCTGCTGCCGCTGGTGATCCGGGTGGTCGCGGCCGGCCTGGTGCCGGTGGTGCCGAGTGCGGTGACCATGGGCGCGCTGAGGTCGCCGTGGGTGGTGCAGCCGGTCTACGGCGGGTTCTCGATCCTGTCGCCGACGTGGCTGTGGGTCATGATGCCCCTCCTGGGGCTCGCCGCCATCGGCCTCGCCTGGCTGGCCGCGGGCCGGCGGCTGCTGCGGATCCGGCGAGTGCCCGCGTGGCGCTCGGCGACGGCGGGGGTGGATGGGGCCGACTGCTACACGGCCACGGGGTTCGCCAATCCGACACGCCACGTGCTCGCCGCGGTGCTGCGCTCCACCTCCAGCGTGCGCCCGTTGCCGGGCAACGAGGAGCCCGAGCCGGGCCGACCCCGGGCGGCGGCCGCTCCCGTCCCGGCGGCCCGGGACGCGCGGCTTGGCTACACGGCGGACGTGATCGAGATCGTCGAGGAATACCTGTACCGGCCGGCCACGCGGCCGGTGCTCGCCGCCGCTCGCGCCGCCACACGGCTGCAATCCGGGCGGCTCGGCTCCTACCTTGCGTACATGCTGGTCACCTTGGTCGCACTGATCTCCCTCGTCAGCGCGCTCGGCTGAGCGGCGGCAATATCCCGGCCGGGACCCTGCGGCCATCGCGGCCGAATGCCAGCCCGCGGCAGGCTGGTCCACCATCGCCGCCGGACGCGGGCACATCGGAAGGCGAATCCGCTGGCGCGGTCCCTCGCGGCCGCCTGCATCCGCGGCTCAACCTGCCGCGGGCGCTGACGGCCGTCAGGCCCGGGCGGGCACGGCGAGCAGGAGGCTATCGCCCGGCGCCACGACGGGATCGTCGCCGAGCGCGAGCGAGAACCTGCCGTCGCGCACCAGGCCCAGCACCAGGCCGGACCGTTCACCACGGATCGCGCTGAGCGGCCGGCCGATCGTTGCCGCGTCAGCCTGGACCTCCGTGAGGCTGTGCGCGTTGGACGCGACGAGCTGGGCGAGCATGTCCGCGGCGTGCGGGGCCTCCAGGCTCTTGGCGAGCATGTGAGCGATCATCTCGCTGGGCGAGATGACCTGCCAGACGCCGAGATCGCGCAGGGCCTCGCGGACCGATGGTGACCGGACCAGAGCGACCGCCCGCAGGTCCGGCGCCTGCTTGCGCAGCAGGACAGCGCTCACGAGCACGTCGCCGTCGGTGGCGCCGGTGATCAGGGCCTGCCGGGCCCCCTGCGGCCGGGCAGCGGCAATCACGGCGGGCTGGACCGGGTCGCCCCGGATCAGATGCACCTCGCCGCGCACGCTCGATGGATCCACGTCGGCCACCAGCACCACCTGCTCGCCGGCCTGGACGAGCTCGTCGAGCACGGCCGGAACCGGCGAGTCCATGCCGATCACGATCCGGTACGCCCCGTCGGGAAAGCGGTGCCTCATCGCCAGGATCCTCCGTACCCCGCTGGCCGCAGCCGCTCCCGTGAGCAGCGCGAAGACCGACGCGAGCAGCGGGATGGTCGTGAGCATGACCGCGACGGCCACGACCTTCCCGGCCGGGTTGTGCGGCGTCACGTCACCGTACCCGACCGTGGTGGCCGTCGTGATCGCCCAGTACAGGCCCGTCGTGAACGGGATGCGCTGGGTGAGCGCGAACAGGCCGGCCCCGGCCACGACGCACCCGATGGCGGACGCCAGCAGCACGGCCACGTGCCTGCGGTGGCTCACGGTGAAGATCTTCAGCAGGAGGGTGATCATCGCGAGTTCCCGCTGCCGGCATCGTTGGCTGCCGTGCACGGTGCCCGGGCCCCTGCACGCTTCCGGCCGGCCGATTCCACGGCGAGTAGTCTGCCGCATGCGACGTCGGCGGCGGGCGTGCATGCCCCGGGGGACTCGCCCACGGGCGCCGCGTCGAAGACCACCAGGATCTCCTGGTCACCCTCGCGCCAGCGCCCGGCCCCGATCAGGCGCGTGGCCATGAGAGGGCGGCCGTGCCGGGGCCGGCTCGCACGCCCGGCCCGGGAAGTGCCTCCACCGCACCGGGGCGGAAGGGCTGGCCGCAGGCGTCGCAGCCGACGGTGGGCGTGAACTGGTGCCCGCATCGGCGGTCCCGGAGCACCGGGGCTGCCCGCCCTCGGGCGTGGCCCACCGGTCGCCCCGCGCGGTGAGCGCCAGCAGCACGGGGGCACCGGGTCACGCCCGGCCCCGGTGAGCAGGCACCGGCCCCGGGCGGGCGCTCCTGCGCGAGGGACAGGGCAGCGGGAAGGCCGTCACAGCCGAACCATGCCGCGCGGCGCCCCGGCGGGTCACTTGCGCCCCGCGAGGGCGCCAGGCACCAGGCGAGTGCCCGGGCCTGACCGCGCCCCTGGGCCCGGCAGCGCCTCCACCTCCCCAGGGCCAAGCGGCTCACCGCACGCCGAGCAGCTTACGACCGGCGTGAAGACGTGCCCGCAGCTACGGTGCCTGAACCGCAGGGGCGGTCCGCCTTCCGGAGTCGCCCACCGGTCGCCCCAGGCGGTCAGGGCGATCAGCACCGGCATCAGCGCCCGCCCTGCGTCGGTGAGCACGTACTGGAACCGCGGCGGGCGCTCGCTGTAGGCGCGGCGCGCCACGATGCCGTGCTCGGTCAGGTGGTTCAGCCGGGCGGTGAGCAGGTTCCTGGAGATGCCCAGGTCCTCGGCCAGGTCATCGAAGCGATCGATCCCCAGGTGCAGGTCGCGGATGATCAGCGGCGTCCACCAGTCGCCGATCAGCTCCAGGCTGCGCGCCATTGAGCACTGCATCGCCGCGAAGCTCGTCTGCCGCATGACTCCGTCCTGCCTTCCCGCGCTCTCCCCGCGCTCCTCCCGCGCTGAGGGTTGACTTATTGAACTCGCTCAGGCTACCGTCGCCACCTGTAAGTTCAATACTTGAACTCATTGGGGCAGGCTGCGATGAGCAGGAGCAGAGCCGGCCGTCCGCCGGACCGGCATGGCGGGCTCATCCTCGCGGGGCTGTGCCTGGCGGCATTCATCATCAGCCTTGACACGACGATCGTGAACGTCGCGCTGCCGAGCCTGGTGCGCGAGACCGGTGCCACCACTGCTGGCTTGCAGTGGGTGGTAGACGCATACAACCTGTCGTTCGCCGCACTCGTGCTGGCCGCCGGAGGCCTGTCAGACCGGCTCGGCCGCAAGGGCATGCTGCTGACGGGCTTGGCAGTCTTCGGGCTGGCGAGCCTGGCAGGCTCGTTCGCCACGTCCACGGCCAAGTTGATCGCAGCGCGCGCGGCGATGGGCGCCGGTGCGGCGATGATGTTCCCGTCCACTTTGTCGTTGCTGACAAGCGTGTTTACCGGGCGCCGCGAGCGGGCGCGGGCGATCGGCCTGTGGGGCGCCACCACCGGTGCGGGCATCGCATCCGGTCCGATCATCGGCGGCTGGCTGCTTGAGCACTTCTGGTGGGGCAGTGCCTTCCTGTTCCTGGCCCCCGTCGCTGGCGTGGTGGCTGCCGCGGTGGCGGCGACGGTTCCCACCTCGCGCGACCCCAGCACTCCGCCGGTGGACTGGCGGGGCCTGGTGCTGTCAGCGTCCGGCATGGGCCTACTGGTGCTCGGGGTCATCGAGGCGCCCGGCTGGGGCTGGACGTCGGCGCGGACCATCGGCACGCTGGCTGGCGGCGGCGCCGTCCTGGCCGCCTTCGCGGCCGTGGAGATCAGGACCGCCCAGCCCATGCTGGAAGTGAGCCTGTTCCGCAACCCCCGGTTCGCGGCGGCCAGTGCCTCGGTCGCGATCGCGTTCTTCGCGCTGCAGGGCTTCATCTTCCTGATGACCCAGTACTTCCAGGCCGTCAGGGGCTACGCTCCCCTGTCGACCGGCGTCCGGCTGCTCCCCGTCGCCGCCGCCGTGGCCGCCGCGGCCGTGGTCGGCACCCGGCTCGTGGTCCGAGTCGGCAACAAGGTCGTGGTCGCGGGCGGCCTCACCCTGTATTGCGCTGCACTGGCCTGGATCTCCACCTCATCGCAGGCCACGCCCTACGCCGTGATAGCGGTGAAAGGCGCGCTGCTCGGCGCCGCGATGGGCCTGACCCAGGCACCGGCGACCGAGGCCATCATGGGCGCCGTGCCCGCGAACAAGGCCGGGATCGGCTCAGCCGTCAACGACGCGACCAGGCTGTTCGGTGGCACCCTCGGCGTCGCGGTGGTCGGCAGCGTCGCCGCCTCGCTCTATTCGAGCCGACTTGCGGCCACGCTCCCCGGCGGCCTCCCCGGCCCCGCAGCGGCGGCCGCGCACGGATCTGTCGGCGGCGCCGTCACCGCGGCCCGTGCCCTCGGCAAGGCCGGGCACGCCGGCCTCGCCGACTTGCTCGACCACGCGGGAATCCTCGCATTCCTGCACGGCTTCGCAGGCGGATGCATCGTGGCCTCGGCGGTCGCCGCCGCAGGCGCCCTGCTGGCCGCGTCATCTCTCCCGGCCAGGCCGCGCGTGCAACCGGACCAGGCGCCGCCCGGCTGTTCCCCGGCCGGGTCCTGCCGCCCGCCCGGGAGAGGGATTCACGCCACGGCCACCCGCATCGCCCCCGGTCAACGGTGCCCGTCCTCGACACCCTGCTCCCCGCCCGTCCGGGGCAAGATCCGCTCCCATTTCGCTCCCAGAACCGGACACACGGAACGACGCCAGAGAGCGCATGAGCCGCCTGCGGATAGCTGACCCACGGAAACACTGGTGGGCCTGCGAGGACTTGAACCTCGGACCTCTTCCTTATCAGGGAAGCGCTCTAACCGCCTGAGCTACAGGCCCCGGTGCGCCGGGCTCGCCCGCGTCGAAGCCGCCACCATCCGGGCGGGCACGCCGACTGCTCCGGCACGACATCGGATATGCCACTGACCGGGGAGGCGTCCGGCTGGGCACCGGGCGCGCCGAGCTAGAGTACCGCACTCCGCCCGCCGGAGCGAAGCCGGCTGCCCGGTAAGTCGGTCTCCCTCAGCGTGACCTCGATGCCGCCGGCCAGGCGGGTGACGGCGTTGTAGATCACCGCTCCGACCGTGGCGACCGCCGTGATCAGGAAGATGTCGACCACCCCGGCAGCGAGCGTGTACCCGAGTACCGTCGAGGCGGAGAACCAGTTCGCCGCGTTGCTGCCGGGGTGCCCCTTGGTCGAGGTGACGATGCCGATGGTCTGCTCGATCGCGTGGAACACTCCGAGCGCGGACAGCGCGAAGTAGATGACGGCCACGAAGACGAACAGCACCACCCAGGCGACCAGGGACAGGACGAAGCTGAACTTCATCACCGACCACGGCTCGATCCGAGCGATGACGAGCTGCGCGTCGCGCGCGGCGGCGCTCTCGCGCTGCAGCCCGCCGGGCGCGCGCCGCGGCACCGCGCCGCTCTGGGCGCCCGGCTGGTTCCTGACGGGCACTGCCCGGCTGGCGCTGATGGTCCCCCCTTGCCCCTGGGCCGATGCCGACCGCGACCGCTTCCTGCCCGCGGTGGCGAACGTCGCCGTGATCTTCGACCTCAGGTCATCCGATCGTACCGGCACCGGGCCTCCGGCGGAGGGTTTCGGTACCGATGGCAGGTCCGTGACCTGCGCGGACGTCGGCCTTGGGGCGCCAGCGGCGTCGGCCTGCCCAGCTGGCCCGGCGCTGGGCCTGGATCCGAACGCGGCGAAGTCGAAGGCAGCCGGGCCCGGCGCCGGGCCGTCGGCCGGACGGGCGATGCCGGCGGAACCGGCGCTGGCTCCGTGCGCGGAACCGGGGGCGGCGAGGGGCGCCGAGGTGCCCACCGACCCAGGAGGCACCCTGGGCCCTCCGGGAGGCACCGATCCTCCGTGCCCAGCCGGGCCAGACGCGGGGCCGGCCGGCGCCGCCTCCCCGGGCGAGGGAAGCCTGACGGGCCGCACCGACTCCCCGGGCGACGCCGGGGACGGATCGCGTGGCGGGCTCGCCGCCTGCGGCGGTACCGGGGGCGAGCCGGCTGGCGGGGCTTCACGTGGCTCGGCCAGGGCGTTCGGCCTGGTCACCTCTGACGCGGACGGCCGGGCGGCGGGCGTGCCGGGCGGAGCAGCCGGAGCGGCGGGCGTGCCGGGCGAGCCGACAGCTGTGGCCCGCGCGCCAGCCCGGGGATCCTCCCTTGGTCCCGCTTGGGCGGCCGCCCCTCTCGCCGGCGCCGAAGCGCCCGGCTCGGCCTTCGCGGTCGCCTCGGGACCGGCACCGGGACTCGTCCCGGCCGGCTTGCCCGGCCTCGCGAACCAGGAACTGTCCTCCGTCGGCGGCTCCGCCTGCGGCGGAGCCGCCGACGTGGACGCTGGCTTGACGGCGGCCTCGGGCTTAGCGGCGGGCTCAGGCTTGACGGCGGCCTCGGGCTTAGCGGCGGGCTCAGGCTTGACGGCGGCCTCGGGCTTGACGGCGGGCTCAGGCTTAGCGGCGGGCTCAGGCTTAGCGGCGGGCTCAGGCCCGGTGCGGACGCCACCGGAACCGGCCATTCCCGCAGAACCCGGCTTCGCCGGCGGCGGCCCTTCATCAGCCTTGGCAGGGGCGGCGGGCTTCGCCGGGTCGCTGAGCCTCACCGCGCTCGCGGGCTTGGCGGGGTCATCAGCTCCCGCCGGGCCACGGCGCTTCGCCGCGCCGCCAGGCTCCGCCGCGCCCGTGGGCTTGGCCAGGGCCTTGCCGTCCTTGCCTGGCGATGCCGTCGCCGCGGCGGCGGCTCGCTCGCCGTCGCCATGGGGCCTGCTGTCGGACTTTGGCGTGCCGGGCGGCGATCCGCTTGCCCGGGTAGGCGCCACGCCGGGAGCGGCCTCGCCTGCCTCGTCGGCCAGCTCGGCGACTGGCTTCGTCGGATTGTCCACGCCGACCGTCCTCCAGGGGGAACGCTGTGCCACTTGACACTATCCGGCGCCGGCACATGCTGCGGCTCAGATAGCCGGATCGTCACGATGGTGACACCTGGGTAGACGAAGCGGGTGGGCTGACAGTTGCCGGCAGGACCGGGCCGGTTCGGGCTGGCCGGTCCCGGGGGCGAGCGGATCGCCCGGCATGAAGGCGAACGTGGCAGGCAGGATGGCGGGCGAGTATCCGGCGCCGGGACGGGGCATCTGATCCTGCGGGGAACTGCAAGCCAGGGGAACTGCGAGCCAGGGGGAGAGATGGCCACCTGTGAAGTCTGCGGAAACGACTACGCCAGGGCCTTCCAGATTCAGATGAACGGGATCGCGCACGTCTTCGACAGCTTCGAGTGCGCGATCCACCGCCTCGCGCCGACGTGCGTGAACTGCGGGTGCCGCGTGATCGGGCATGGGGTGGAGTCCGGCGACGAGATCTTCTGCTGCGCCTCCTGCGCGGTGGCGCGCGGCGCCGTCGGGCTGCGCGACCACGTCCCTGCCTGACTCGCGGCCGGTCAGCCCGGCTGGGCCGGCCCGGTCGCCTCGGGCTCCCCGGGCTGCCCGGCCGCCTCGGGCTCGTCGGGCTCCTCGGCGTTGCGCGCGAGCGCGACGAGGGTCTGGCCGGCCGCGAGGTCCACCAGGCGCACGCCCATCGTCTGCCGGCCTGACCTCCTGACCTCGCTGGCCGGCGTGCGGATCACCCCGCCGGCCGATGTGATCGCGAAGATCTCGTCGTCCGGGCCGACCATGAGCGCGCCGATCAGCTCCCCGCGGGTCTCCACGATCCGCGCGGTCCGCACGCCGAGCCCGCCCCTGCCCTGGACCGGGTACTCGCTGGCCGGGGTCCGCTTGGCATATCCGCCCTCGGTGGCGACGAGCACATCGACGTCGGCCCCGGGGTCGACCACGTACATGCCGAGCAGCCTGTCCCCGTCGGCGAACCGCATGCCGATCACCCCGCTGGTCGCCCGGCCCATGGGGCGCAGCGCCTCGTCGCTCGCCCGGAACCTGATCGCCTGGGCATGCCTGCTGATCAGCAGCAGGTCCTGCTCGGGCGAGACCAGCCGGGCACCGATCACCTCGTCGTCCTCGCGGAGGTGGATCGCGATGATCCCACCGGACCGCGGCGAATCAAACTCGCTCAGCCGGGATTTCTTGACCAGCCCCGAGGCCGTCGCCAGCACCAGGTACGGCGCGACCTGGTAGTCGGGGATCGCCAGCACCTCGGCGATCCGCTCCTCCGGCTGGAACGCCAGCAGGTTCGCCACGTGCTGGCCCCGGGCGTCCCGAGCGGCCTCGGGAAGCTCATAGGCCTTGGCCCGGTAGACCCGGCCCTTGTTCGTGAAGAACAGGATCCAGTGGTGGGTCGAGGTCACGAAGAAATGCTCGACGATGTCATCGGTCCGCAGCTGGGCACCGCGCACGCCCTTCCCGCCGCGGCGCTGCGCCCGGTACTGGTCGGTCCTCGTCCGCTTCGCGTACCCGCCCCGGGTGATCGTGACGACCACGTCCTCCTGGGCGATCAGGTCCTCCTCGGAGACCTCCCCGTCCCACGGGATGATCTGGGTGCGCCGGTCGTCCCCGTACCGTTGGGCGATCTCATCGAGCTCAGAGCCGATGATCTGCCGCTGCCGCTCCGGCGAGCCGAGGATGGCCTCGTACTCCGCGATCTGCGCCATCAGCTCGGTGTACTCGTCGATGAGCTGCTGGCGCTCCAGCGCCGCGAGCCGGCGTAGCTGCATGTCGAGGATCGCCCGGGCCTGGATCTCGTCGATCTCCAGCAGGTCCATCAGGCCCTGCTGGGCGGCGGCGGCCGAGTCGCTGGCGCGGATCAGCGCGATCACCGCGTCGATCCGGTCGATCGCCCGCAGCAGCGCGCTCAGGATGTGCGCGCGCTCCTGCGCCTTGCGGAGCAGGAAGCGGGTGCGCCGCACGATCACGTCGATCTGGTGGGCGACCCAGTGCCTGACCATCTGGTCCAGGCGCAGCGTCCGCGGCACGCCATCGACGAGCGCGAGCATGTTCGCGCCGAACGTCTCCTGGAGCTGGGTGTGCTTGTACAGGTTGTTCAGCACGACCTTGGCGACCGCGTCCCGCTTGAGCACGATGATCAGGCGCTGGCCGGTCCGGCCGCTGCTCTCGTCGCGGACCTCGGCGATGCCGGCGATGCGGCCGTCCTTGCTCAGCTCGTCGATCCGGACGGCGAGGTTCTCGGGGTTCACCTGGAACGGCAGCTCGGTCACGACCAGGCAGGCCCGGCCGCGCCGGTCCTGCTCGACCTCGACGACGGCCCGCATGGTGATCGACCCGCGCCCGGTGCGGTACGCCTCGGCGATGCCGCGGCGGCCCACGATCAGCCCCCGGGTCGGGAAGTCGGGCCCCTTGATCCGCGCCGTCAGGGCGCCGAGCAGCTCCTCGTCGCCGGCGTCGAAGTGCTCCAGGTACCACCGGACGCCCTCGGCGACCTCGCGCAGGTTGTGCGGCGGGATCTTGGTGGCCATGCCGACCGCGATCCCCTCCGAGCCGTTGACCAGCAGGTTGGGGAAGCGCGACGGCAGCACCACCGGCTCGGCCGAGCGGCCGTCGTAGTTCGGGCGGAAGTCGACGGTCTCCTTGTCGATGTCCCGCAGCATCTCCATCGCCAGCGGCGCCAGGCGGCACTCGGTGTACCGCATCGCGGCGGGCGGGTCGTTCCCGGGCGAGCCGAAGTTGCCCTGCCCGTCGACGAGCGGGAGCCGCATTGCCCATGGCTGGGCGAGCCGGACGAGGGCGTCGTAGATGGCGGCGTCGCCGTGCGGGTGGTACTGGCCCATCACGTCGCCGACGACGCGCGAGCACTTGGAGTAGCCGCGGTCGGGCCGGTAGCCGCCGTCGTACATCGCGTACAGGATGCGCACGTGCACCGGCTTGAGGCCGTCCCGCACGTCCGGCAGCGCGCGGCCGACGATGACCGACATCGCGTAGTCGATGTAGCTGCGCTGCATCTCGACCTGGATGTCGACCGGCTCGAGCCGGCCGCCCGGTCCGCCGGGCGGAGCCTGCGGGGTGTCCACGCTCATTGGGTTGGTCTCCGGGAAGCTTGGCGGGTGCTAGATGTCCAGGAAGCGGACGTCCCTGGCGTTGCGCTGGATGAACGCCCTCCTGGCCTCGACGTCCTCGCCCATCAGGACGCTGAACAGCTCGTCGGCCTGCGCCGCGTCGTCGAGCGTGACCAGCTTCAGTACCCGGCGGCCGGGGTCCATCGTGGTCTCCCACAGCTCGTTCGCGTTCATCTCGCCCAGGCCCTTGTACCGCTGGACGCCGTCGCGGGGGCGCGGGTCCCGCCGTCCCGCGGCGATCCCGGCCTCGATCAGCGCGTCACGCTCCCGGTCGGAGTAGGCATAGTCGGGCTGGACGTTCCGGCCCTCCCACTTGATCTTGTAGAGCGGAGGCTGGGCCAGGTACACGTGGCCGGCCTCGACGAGCGGCTTCATGAACCGGAACAGCAGCGTGAGCAGCAGCGTGGTGATGTGCTGGCCGTCCACGTCGGCGTCGGCCATGAGGATGATCTTGTGGTACCTGAGCCTGGCGATGTCGAAGTCGTCGTGGATGCCGGTGCCGAGCGCGGTGATCAGCGCCTGCACCTCGTTGTTCTTCAGGACCCGGTCGATCCTGGCCTTCTCGACGTTGAGGATCTTGCCGCGGATCGGCAGGATCGCCTGGAAGTGCGGGTCGCGGCCGCCCTTCGCCGAGCCGCCCGCCGAGTCCCCCTCCACCACGTACAGCTCGCAGATCGCCGGGTCGCCGGACTGGCAGTCGGACAGCTTGCCCGGCAGGCCCGACCCGCCGGCCAGGCCCTTCCTGGTCAGCTCGCGGGCGCGCCGGGCCGCGATCCGAGCCCGCGCGGCCTGCGTGGCCTTCATCACGATGGCCTTGGCCTCGCCCGGGTTCCGCTCCAGCCAGTCGCGCAGGTGGTCGTTGCAGGCCTTCTGCACGAACGACTTCGCCTCGGTGTTGCCGAGCTTGGTCTTGGTCTGCCCCTCGAACTGCGGGCTGGCCAGCTTGACGTGGATGATCGCGGTCAGGCCCTCGCGGACATCCTCCCCGGTGAGCGGGTCATCCCTGTCCTTGACCAGCTTCTGCTCGCGGGCGTAGCGGTTGATGATCGAGGTGAGCGCCGCGCGGAAGCCCTCCTCGTGAGTGCCGCCCTCGGTGGTGTTGATCGTGTTGGCGAACGTGTGCACCGACTCGGCGTAGGAGCCGCTCCACTGCATCGCGACCTCGGCCGAGATGCCCGGGCCCTCGGCCGCGAACTCGATCACCGAGCCGTGGGCCGGCTCCTTGGTCGCGTTGATGTACCGGACGAAGTCCGCCAGCCCCCCGTCGTAGCGGAAGGTGACCGTCCGCGGCTCGCCGTTGATGTGGCCGGGGCGCTCGTCGGTGAGCGTGATCGAAAGCCCGCGGTTGAGGAACGCGATCTCCTGCAGCCGCCGCGAGAGAGTCTCGAAGGTCCACGTCGTGGTCTCGAAGATCGCCGGGTCGGGCCAGAACGTGACGCTCGTGCCGACCCGCCCGGTCGCCTCTCCCCGGGCCAGCGGCCCGAGCGGATCGCCTGCCGCGTAGCCCTGCCGCCAGGCGTACCCGTCCCGGCAGACCTCCACGTCCAGCCGGGCGGAGAGCGCGTTGACCACCGAGACGCCCACGCCGTGCAGGCCGCCGGACACGGCGTAGGACGTGCCCCCGAACTTGCCGCCGGCGTGCAGCGTCGTCAGCACGACCTCCACGGCCGGGCGATGCTCAACAGGGTGATCGTCCACGGGGATGCCGCGGCCGTTGTCGGTCACCCGGACCCCGCCGTCGGCGAGCAGCGTGACGTCGATCCGGTCGCAGTAGCCGGCCAGCGCCTCGTCAACCGCGTTGTCCACGACCTCGTAGACCAGGTGATGCAGGCCGCGCTCACCGGTTGAGCCGATGTACATGCCAGGGCGCTTGCGTACCGCCTCCAGTCCCTCAAGGACCGTGATCGAGCGTGCGTCGTAAGACAAGCGGCTGCTCCTCTGCCAGGCAGGACGGGCGCGCGGGCGCGGTTGCGCTTTCCCGGCGGGTCACTGCCGGGGTACGCTTGCCTATTTTACCTGGCTGCACCGTCAGCATCAGCCGCATCGGGCCGCCGCGAGGGCGCGGCGCCTCACCCGTAGGTGTCGCGGGGGCCGCGCCCGCCCCGGACCCGCCACTGCCCGCGCGGGCCCGCAGGCGCGCCAGGCCCGTGCACCCGGACCCGGCGGATCGCCCCCTGGCCCAGCTCAAGGTCAAGCCGCCTGATCAGCTCGCCGGCCAGCAGGCGCAGCTGGGTCGCCCAGGCGGTCGAGTCGGCCGCCACCACGAGCTCGGCGCCGTCCAGCCGCTCGGGCGCGGTGTGCGCGGCCAGGTCCGGCCCGACGATCCGCGCCCACTGCGCGAACACCGACCCGGTCGCGACCGCCGCGGCCCACCCGGACTCGGCCACCAGGTGCTCGATCGCGTCCGCGAGCGGGGCCGGGTCCTCGCGGCGTTCCCGGCGGCCGCCGGGAGGCCGGCCGGGCCCGGGTGCCCCGCGCCCGGCGCCCCGTTCACCCTGGCCGCCCTGGGGCCAAGTCCCGCCGGCGGCCCGTGGCTCTCCCGTGGACCCCGGTTCCCCCGGGCGCCGGGCGAGCGGGCGGCCGCCCCGGGCCAGCGCGTCGGCCCGCGCCCGGGCCAGGGACGCCGCGGCCAGCGCCGACCGGTCCGCCCCGGCCGGGCCCGGGCCATCTGCCCGGACGGGGCCATCGGCTGGCCCGGAGGGCACTGGCAGGCGCGCCGCGCCTGGCCGCACCGGATCAGGCGGCACCGGATCAGGCGGCACGGGCCACCACCCCGTCCGCCACCGCGTACCGCGCGCCGGAGAGCCTGGCCGGCACGTCGGCGCCGACCGCCGCGGTCACCAGCACCTGCTCGGCGGACCCCGCCAGCTCGGCGAGGCGCTCCCGGCGGCTGGAATCGAGCTCGGCGAACACGTCGTCCAGCATCAGCACCGGGTCCTCCCCGTCGGCCCGCAGCAGGCTGAACGCCGCCAGGCGCAGCGCCAGCGCCAGCGACCAGGACTCGCCGTGGCTGGCATAGCCGCGGGCGGGCAGCTCGCCGATCCGCAGCTCCAGGTCGTCCCGGTGCGGCCCGGCCAGGCAGACGCCGCGCTCGAGCTCGGCGCGCCGCAGCCGGCTCAGGTCCTCCAGCAGGCCCCGGGCGAGCTTCGCCGGGTCTGGGTCGGGGTCGAGCTCGCCGGAGCGCTCCGACCCCTGCCGGTAGGCCAGCCAGGCGCCGCCACGCCCGCCGGAGACCTCCGAGTAGCTGGCCGCCACCAGCGGGCGCAGTGCCGCGACCAGGCGCAGACGGGCGGCGGTCAGCTCAGCGCCCTTGGCGGCGAACTGCTCGTCCCACGCCTCCAGGCTCGCCGGGACGACTCCCGGCGCGTCCCGGCCCGGGCCGGCCGGCCTGGCCGACTTCAGCAGCGCGGTCCGCTGCCGCAGCGCCCGCTCGTAGTCGGCCCGCACCGCCGCGTACCTCGGCCGGCTCGCCACCAGCAGGTCGTCCAGGTAGCGACGGCGCTGCTCCGGGTCGCCCTTGACGACGGCGATGTCCTCGGGCGCGAACAGCACGCAGCGCAGCGTCCCGAGCGCGTCGCGGGGCCGCTGCAGCGGCACCCGGTTGAGCCGGACCCGGTTCGCCCGGCCCGCGTTCAGCTCGATCTCGACGAGCTGCTCGCCGGCCGCGGACCGGACCGCGGCACGCAGGATCGCCGACCGCGCGCCGTCCCGGACCAGGGGGGCGTCCGACGCCACGCGGTGGCTTCCGAAGGTCGCCGCGTACCAGGCCGCCTCGATGAGGTTCGTCTTGCCGGCCCCGTTCGGGCCGGTGAGGACCGTGACGCCGGGCCCGAGGGCCAGATCCGCCGACCGGTAGCAGCGGAAGTCGGTGAGCGCGAGCCTGGCCAGGTGCACGCCTTGCAGGGTAACGGCCCTCAGGGCGCGAGCCGGAACGGCATGAGCAGGTAGCGGTAGTCCGGGTTCCCGTCCGGCCCGGGCTTGCCGGTCAGCAGGGCGGGCTTGCCCGGCTCGGTGAACGAGATTCGCGTGGTGTCGCTGTCCACCGCGGACAGCCCGTCGGTCAGGTAGCTCGGATTGAAGGCGATCATCAGCTCGTCGCCGTCAAACGCCGCCTCGATCACCTCCTCGGCCTGCGCCTCGTCGCCGGTGCCCGCCTCCAGGGCGAGCTGGCCGGGGGTGAACCGCAGCCTGACGGCGGTGTTCTTCTCCGCGACCAGGGCCACCCGGCGGACCGACTCGGCGAGCAGCGCGGTGGCGACCTCGGCCGACGTGCTGACCGACGTGGGCAGCAGCGAGCGGACGCGGGGGAACTCGCCGCCGAGCAGCCTGGTCGTCGTCCGGCGACCACCTGCCTCGAATCCGATCATTCCCTCCCCGCCGGCACCCTCCTCGCCGGGCAGGGCGAGCGCGATCGAGACCTCCGCCGCCGTGGTCAGCGACCGGGCCGTGTCGGTCAGCGCCCTGGCCGGGACGAGCACGGCCGCGGACATGTCCGGCCGGGACGGCGTCCACCGCAGCTCGCGGATCGCGAGCCGGTACCGGTCGGTGGAGATCAGCGTGAGCCGGTCGCCGTCGATCTCGATCCGGATGCCGGTGAGGGACGGCAGCGTGTCGTCGCGGCCGGCGGCCACCGCCGTCTGGTTCACGGCGGTGGCGAACGCGTCGCTGCCGACCGTGCCCGCGGCGGGCGGCATCTGCGGCAGCGCCGGGTACTCGTCCTCGGGCATGGTCAGCAGGCTGAACGTCGCGCTGCCGCAGGACAGGACGGCCCGGGCGCCATCGGAGGCGAGCTGGACCGGCCGGTCCGGCAGGCTCCGGCTGATCTCGGCGAGCAGGCGGCCGGAGACCAGCGCGCTGCCCGGCTCGGTGACCTCGGCCGGCAGCGTGGCCAGCGCGGAGACGTCGTAGTCGAAGCTGGACAGCGTGAGCTCGCCCTGGCTCGCCGCGAGCCGCATCCCGGCGAGGACCGGCACGGTCGGCCTCGCGGGGAGGGCGCGGGCCGTCCAGGCGACCGCATCGGCGAGGACGTCACGTTCGACCACGATCCGCACGGCGTGCTGCCCTTCCGCTCGTACCGGGCGCCCCGCTGTCCCCGGACGGCCCGGGCGCGCCGCCTGGTGAGCGCGGGCGCTGCGAGCAGCCTAGCCCGCGGCGTGCCGCAAGGCCGGCGGGTTCGGCAAACCCCTGGGGGGCAAGGCGCCGTGGCCGGGCGGGCGCGCTACGGAAGTCTGGGATCGCGTGATGGAGAGAGGCAGTAGTCGTCATAGGGGCGGTGGATTCTGGGGACGGCGACATCCGCCCCGGTCAGTGCCGGTGCCCCGTCCACACCGGCAGTGGACGGGGTGTGGCGGGCGCGGGCTGGCTGTGGACGGCCGTGACGCCGCGGGCGGGCTCGGGCCCGGCTGTCCCCCGGCCGTTGCAGTCCCGGGGCCGCTGTCCGCAAGCCATCCACAAGGTTGTCCACAGCCTGTGTGTGCGGATCGTGACCCCGATGACCGCTGGGTGACGGTTGGTAGGCGGTCGGCTACATGACGCGCATCGGCCGGGCCTGGCGCCGGCCGCCAGCCGCTAGGGCTGGCGGGGATGGTCGCGGGGCAGCGCCTGCTGCTTGATCTTGTTGGTGAGCTCGGTGACCTGGTTGTAGATCGAGCGACGCTCCGCCATGAGCGAGCGGATCTTGCGCTCGGCGTGCATCACGGTGGTGTGGTCGCGGCCGCCGAAGTGCTGGCCGATCTTGGGCAGGGACAGGTCCGTCAGCTCGCGGCACAGGTACATGGCGATCTGCCGCGCGGTGACCAGCACCCTCGAGCGCGAGGTGCCGCACAGGTCGTCGACGGACAGGCCGAAGTAGGACGCGGTCGTGCCCATGATCATCGTTGCGGTGATCTCCGGGCTGCCCTGCGACTCGGGGATCAGGTCCTTGAGGACCAGCTCGGCGAGCTGGAGGTCGACCGGCTGGCGGTTGAGGCTGGCATAGGCGCTGACCCGGATCAGCGCGCCCTCGAGCTCGCGGATGTTGGTGGAGATGCGGCTGGCGATGTACTCGAGCGCCTCGGGTGGCGCGTGGAGGCGGTCCTGGACGGCCTTCTTGCGCAGGATCGCGATCCGGGTCTCCAGCTCCGGCGGCTGGATGTCGGTGAGCAGCCCCCACTCGAACCGGCTGCGCAGGCGGTCCTCCAGGGTGACCAGCCGCTTGGGGGCGCGGTCGGAGGAGATCACGATCTGCTTGCTGGCGTTGTGCAGCGTGTTGAAGGTGTGGAAGAACTCCTCCTGCGTCCCTTCCTTGTTCTCCAGGAACTGGATGTCATCGACGAGCAGGATGTCCACGTCGCGGTAGCGCCGGCGGAAGCCGTCCTGCTTGCCGTCCCGGATCATGTTGATGAAGTCGTTAGTGAACTCCTCGCTGCTGACGTACCGGACGCGGACCCCGTGGTAGAGGCTCTGCGCGTAGTGGCCGATGGCGTGCAGGAGATGGGTCTTGCCGAGCCCGGAGTCGCCGTAGATGAACAGCGGGTTGTAGGCCTTGGCCGGCGCTTCGGCGACGGCGACGGCCGCCGCGTGCGCGAAGCGGTTGCTCGACCCGATCACGAATGTCTCGAAGGTGTACTTCGGGTTCAAGCGCGTCTGGGCCGGCCGGGCGGCGGACCCGCCATGGCCGGCGGGCGGGATTCCAGGCACCGGCGGTACCGCGGCCGCGCGGGCCATGCCCGCGTCCCCGAAGCTTGCAGGGCCGGCCGGCTCGGTCGCCCCGATGGCGGGTGCGGCGGGGGACAGGTAGCGAGCTGACTGGGTCCCCGCCGGGCCCGGGCGCGGCACGCCGTTCCCGGCGTGCCGCGGGCCCGGGGGGAACTGTGACGCATGGCCGGGCGGCGCAGGATCACCGAAGGCGTCGTGGGGCAGGGCCGGCGGGCCGGCGGGCGATCCGCCGCCCGGGACGCCGAGCGGCAGGCGGATGCCCAGCGGCCCGGGTGACCCGCTCCCGGCGGGGCCGGCGGGATCCGCGGGCCGGTCGTCCTCCGGCTCGGGCAGGGCAGCCGAGACGGCCGGGTCGATGATGACGGCGAGCTGGATCGCCCGGCCCAGCTCCCGGGAGAGCGCGTTGGTGATCAGCGAGCGCAGCCGGTTCTCGAGCTGGTCCTTGGCGAACTCGTTGGGAGTGGCGATCAGCGCGGTGTTCTCGACCAGGCCAAGTGGCCTGGTGAGCTGCAGCCACGCGCGCTGGTAGGGCTCGATCTGGGCCTCGGTGAGCTCGCTGAGCGACCGGGCCCAGATGTCGGCGAGGTCTGGTTCACTCACTGGCCGATCACCTCGCGTTCCCCCACCTCGGGCTCGACTCGTCCACAGCACGCGCGACGCCGCGGCGCCGACCGTACCGGGCCGCCCCGGGACCGATCCACAGGAGCCAGCCACGCCTTCCACAGCCTAGGCCGGTCCTGTGGCGCTCGCCCGGCAAACGGTGACTGTTCGCGCCCGCGGCGCCGGGCCCGCGGCTTGACCGGGCCTGCCGCGCCGCGTAATGTTGGCTGGCCTGGTCCGGTGCCGCCGCTGGGCCTGCACGCGGTGCGGCACGCGGCGCCCGGCCGGCGGATCGCGGCCGGCCGGCGGATCGCGCCGCCCGGCCGGGCCAGCGGGGCCGGACGTGGCGCCGGCCCCGGCGAGACGGGCTTTTGGCGCAATTGGAGTACTCCTGTGAGCAAGCGCACGTTCCAGCCGAACAACCGCCGCCGGGCGAAGGTCCACGGGTTCCGGCTGCGCATGCGCACCCGGGCCGGGCGGGCGATCCTGGCCGCCCGGCGCCGCAAGGGCCGCGAGCGGGTCAGCGTCTGACCGCCGGATCGCGTCGCGGCGGTGGCCGCCGATGCTGCCCGCGCGGTACCGGATGCGGCGGCGCGCCGACTTCACGGCCGCGGTCAGGCGTGGCCGCCGGGCGGGCGGCGCGCTGGTGGCCGGGCACCTGCTCGTGCCGGGGGTTCCTGCGCGGCAGGCTGGCCTCGTGCAGCCGCCGAGGATCGGCTTCGTCGTCGGGCGCGCAGTCGGCCCCGCGGTCACTCGCAACCGCGTGCGCCGCAGGCTGCGGCACCTGGCCAGGGGGTACCTGCACCGCCTGCCAGAGGGTAGCCTGCTTGTGTTGCGCGCTAATCCCCCGGCCGCGACTGCAAGCCATGCGGAATTGGCCGCCGAGCTGGATACGGTGATCCGGGCGCTGCTCCGGCGGCAGGGTGGTGCGGTGTGAAGGTAGGACACGGAGCCGGAGCGGTGCTTGACATGCTCAAGACGGTGCCGGCGCGGCTGCTGATCGGGCTGATCTCCGGGTACCGGATGTTCGTCAGCCCGTTGCTCGGGCCGCGGTGCCGGTTCTATCCGTCATGCAGTGCCTACGCGCTGGAGGCCGTCCGGGTGCACGGGGCGCTGCGCGGCAGCTGGCTGGCCGTGCGGAGGCTGAGCCGCTGCCACCCGTTCCATCCCGGGGGACTGGATCCGGTTCCGCCGGCCCCGGCGAGCGTCGCGGGCGGGCCGCCGCGGCGGCTGACGATGGCGAGAACCGAGCGAGGGAATTGACGCCTTGAGCATCCTGAACCCGATCAACGACCTGGTCGCCTGGGTCATCATGCACATCTACGGGCTGCTGACGCCGGCGTTCGGCGCCACCAGCGGGGTGACCTGGCTGCTGACCATCGTGATCCTGGTCGTGCTGATGCGCATGCTGCTGCTGCCGCTGTTCATCAAGCAGATGCACACCCAGCGCGCGATGACCGCCCTGACGCCGAAGCTGACGGAGATCAGGAAGAAGTACAAGGGCGACCGCGAGAGGCTCAACCAGGAGACCATGAAGGTCTACCAGGAGGCGGGCGTCAACCCGCTGATGGGCTGCCTCCCGGTGCTCCTGCAGATGCCCCTGTTCTTCGCGCTGTTCAGCGTGCTCAGGGCAATCGCGACGCCCAGGCCGCCGCTCCCCTACCACCTCACCCAGTCGTTCGTCAGCAACGCGGCCCGGGCCCAGATCTTCGGCGCGTCGATCAAGGACAAGGTCCTGTTCACCGGCAGCATGTACGTGCCGCTGCACGCCAAGATCGTGATCGTCGTCGTAGTGCTGATCAGCATGGGCACGACCTACCTGACCATGCGGCAGAACGTCAAGCGCGGCATGATGCCGGCCGGCACGGACAGCCCGATGGGGCAGTCGCAGCGGATGATGACCTACGTCATGCCGCTGTTCGCGCTGACCGGCCTGTACTGGCCGCTCGGCCTGGTGCTCTACTGGGTCACGACGAACCTGTGGACGCTGGGCCAGCAGTTCGTGCTGCTGCGCAAGTACCCGATCGGCGCCGCGGCGCTGGCCGGGGACGCGGGCGCAGGCGGGAAGGCCACCGGAGCGGCCGGCCAGGCGGCGGGCGGCACGGGCCGGGCTCCCGCCGGAGGCGGGACGCCGAAGCCGCGCCGCGCCGGGAAGGCTGCCGGTGCCACGGCCGCGAGCAGCACCACGGCGGCGGCGAACGGCCGGGCCAAGGCGGAGGCAGCGGCGGAGCCGGCCGCCCCGGGGACGTCACCAGGCGGGACAGCGCCGAACGGGCACCGGCCGCCGCCGGGCGACGGCGGCCTGCTGCGCCGCTTCGGGCGTGGACGCTCCGAACCTGGGGCGCAGGAGGCGGCCCAGCCTGCGGCTAGGATCGTCAGGCAGCAGCGCATCCGCCAGCCCCGGAGCAAGCGGTCGGGCAGGCGGTAGGGCACGGACCCTGGCTGGATCCGGGCGGCGCCGGCACGCGGCGGCGCAGCAGGCCGGCCGCCGTGCGCTGGCGGAGGCGCGGCGCTTCGCAGGCCGGCGGGGACCGGGCCCGAGCGGGGACCGGATGAGGAGGATCGTGTCGTGAGCGACCAGGAGGACGTGCCGGCCGGCCCCGGCGCGGCAGCCGGGCAGGCGGAGGGACTGGCGGAGGACGAGCTTGCGGGCCTGGAGTCCGAGCCGGAGAGCTTCGACTCCGGGCCGGATGGCGACGACGCCCGCGACGGGGCGGGCGTGGCGGACCTGGAGCTCGAGGGCGAGATCGCCGCCGACTACATCGAGGGGCTGCTCGACGTCGCGGACCTGGACGGCGACATCGACATGGATGTCGAGGGCGACCGGGCGGTGGTCTCGGTGGTCGGCGCCACGCTGGACGAGCTGGTCGGCCCGCGCGGCGAGGTGCTCGACGCCCTGCAGGAGCTGACCAGGCTCGCGGTCCTCCGCCAGACCGGCTGGCACAGCCGGCTCATGCTGGACATAGGAGGTTACCGGGCGCGCCGGCGCGCGGAGCTGACCGAGCTCGGCGCGAGCGTCGCCGAGGAGGTGAAGCGGACCGGCCAGGCGCGCGCGCTGGCCGCGATGAACGCCTTCGAGCGGAAGATCGTGCATGACGCGATCGCAGCCGCCGGCCTGCGGAGCGAGTCGGAGGGAATCGACCCGAACCGCAGGGTGGTCGTCCTCCCTGTCGGCTGACGCGAGCGCGGGACTGGTCCCGCCGGCGCCGCGGGCGGCGGCCCGGCTGTTCGGTCCCGCGCTTCCGCTGGCGCGCGCCTATGCCGCGCTGCTGGCCGGGCCCGGCGTGGAGCGCGGGCTCCTGGGCCCGCGCGAGCCGGTGCGCATCTGGGAGCGCCATCTGTTGAACAGCGCCGTGCTCGCCGAGCTGGTGCCGTGGCCGCGGGGGCGGCTGGCGGACCTCGGCTCCGGAGCCGGCCTGCCCGGGATCGTCCTGGCGATCATGCTGCCGCGAGCGCGGGTCGTGCTGATCGAGGCGATGGAGCGCCGGGCGGCGTTCCTGGCCGAGTGCGTCAGCGAGCTCGGGCTCGGCAACGTGGAAGTCCAGCGGGCGCGCGGGGAGGATCTGGCCGGGCGGGTGGGAGCGGACGTGGTGACGGCCCGGGCCGTGGCCCCGCTGGAGCGCATGGCGGCGATCGCGGCCGGCCTCGCGCGGCCAGGCGGGCTGGTGCTGGCCGTCAAGGGGGCCGGCGCGGCCGGGGAGCTGGCGCGAGCCGGGCCGGTGCTCCGACGGCTGGGCGTGGTCGGCGCGCAGGTCGTCACCGCCGGGGCTGGGGTGGTGAGCGAGCCGGCCACGGTCGTGCGGTTCGGGGTGCCTGCCGCGCGGGGCGGCGGGTCGCCGCCCCGCCGCCGAGGTTCTCCCGGTGCCCGTGAGGGCGCCACGGGCGCGGGAGCTGGTGCCCGGCGGGCCGCGGCCGGGGGGCGGCCGCGCCGTGGCACGGGTCTGCCATGAACCTCCCCGGTGGAGGGAGTCGAGCTGGCAGCCACGGTCGGCGCACCGGGCCGGCCCGCGTCACGGTGAAGCGCACCGGACGGGCCTACGCTGGGAGCGACTGCGGTCGGCCTGGCGGCGCGCACCGCCGGTGACGTGGCGAGGTGAGAAGTCGCGATGATGGCGGCGGGCATCGGCTGGCCGCAAGGACCCAGGCGAACTCCAGCGGGCGCGGCGCCCGGCGGCGCGGCGGGCAGCGGGCGGCGGGCCGTGGGCATCGGCTGGCCGGGCGCGGGCGGACGGGCGCGTCACGCGGCCGGCCCGAAGGCGGAGGCCCGGCCCGTCGCGCAGGTCACCCCTGACCTGGCCAGGTCCGGGCGGCCGGGTTGCGGCCACCGGGCCGCGGGCGAGCCGGGTTCCCCAGGGCAGCCGGGCGACTCCGAGGGCACCGACGGCGCGGAGCCGGGACTCGGATGGCCGGCGACCTCGGGTGCGGGCGGCCCCGGCGGCCGGAACGGGGCGCTGGCGGGGGTCGGGTGGCCGGGAGCGGAGCGCGCATGCGGTGCGATCCGGATGGACCCGCTGGCCGGGGGCGCGCCAGCGGTCGGGCGCGCTGCCCGGCCCGGCATTGCCGTGGCGCGTCCTGGCCCTGTGCGCGAAGGCGTTTCACGTGAAACCGGTGCTGCGAGAGCCCCGTCGCCCGGGGCGGCGGAAGGGCCGGCAGGCGAAGGGCGCGGGCACGGCGGCTGGGAGGGCTCGGCCAGCGGATACGGCCGGCGGCTGGGCATTGCGTGGCCGCCGGCGCCGGCGGGAGCCGCCGGGGAGGCGACCGGCGGTCGCGGCTCCGGGCCGGACTTCAGGCCGGCGGCGCGCAAGGCGGCGGCCCGGCACGGGCCGGAACCCATGCTGCGCGCGCCTGAGATGCCCGATCCCGGGACGCCGGGTCCCGCGCCGCCGCCGGGCGCCGGGACACCAGGGGCTCCGCTTCGGATGGCACCGCGTCACGGCCGGCCGCTCGGGTGGTCCGGTCCGGCGGACGACGGTCCCGGACGGCCCGAAGCGGCTCCGCCGGAGATGGAAGGAACCTTTGAGGATGGGACCGCGGCGCCGGGTGCCGCGCGTCGGCCGGGCGACGGGACCCGGTCGCCTGATCCGGCTGGCCGGCCACAGCCGCAGCCGGGCGGGCCTATGATCGCGAGTACGCACCGCGGTGCGCCTGCTGTCCGTACGGGTGGAAGTGAGGTTCAGGTGGCCGTTCCCGTCGCGCCCGACGCCTCGGCTGACACGCCGATCGCGCGGGCGGCCCAGGCCGCCATGCACGCGCGGGCGGCGGGGACCGAGGCCTGGCCGCGCCCGCGCTCCTGCCGGGTCCTGACCATCGCGAATCAGAAGGGCGGCGTCGGCAAGACGACCACGGCGGTGAACCTGGCAGCCAGCCTCGCGATGCATGGCGCCCGGGTCCTCGTGGTCGACCTCGATCCGCAGGGCAACGCCTCGACGGCGCTCGATGTGGAGCACCGGTCGGGCACCCCCTCGGTCTACAACGTGCTGGTCGAGGGGCTGCCGCTGGCGGGCATCGTCCAGAAGGTCCAGGGGTTCCCCCAGCTCTACTGCGCCCCCGCGACGATCGACCTGGCCGGAGCGGAGATCGAGCTCGTCCCCGTGGTGGCCAGGGAGTCGCGGCTGGCCCGGGCGGTCGCCGAGTACGACGCATCGCTGCTCGACTACATCTTCATCGACTGCCCGCCGTCCCTCGGCCTGCTCACGGTCAACGCGCTGGTCGCCGCGCCCGAGGTGCTGATCCCGATCCAGTGCGAGTACTACGCGCTGGAGGGCCTTGAGCAGCTGCTGCGCACCGTCGAGCTGGTCAAGAGCCACTTGAACCCCAGGCTGGTGGTCAGCACCATCCTGCTGACCATGTTTGACAGCAGGACCAGGCTCGCGTCGCAGGTGGCCGAGGAGGTGCGCGGTCATTTCGGGGACCTCGTGCTGCGCTCTGTCATCCCGCGCAGCGTGCGGGTCTCGGAGGCGCCGAGTTACGGGCAGTCCGTGATGACCTACGATCCCGGCTCGAGCGGCGCGCTGGCCTACCTGGAGGCAGCGAGGGAGATGGCCTTCGGGAACGAGCCGCGGCCGGTTGGCTAGCGCGGGCGCGATCGCCGCGGCGGGCCGGTCGCGTTCAGCGCGGAGCGCGCGCCGCGCCTGGCAGGATTGAGGAACGCCGACCAGGGCGGCGGGCTGGCGAGCGGTGATGCGGGCCGCCAGGCGATGGCAGGAGAGCACGATGGCGCAGCAGAAGCGCGGCTTGGGCAGGGGCCTGGGAGCCCTGATCCCGACGGCGCCGGCGGGAGTGCCGGACGGCGCCGCGGTCGCCCCCGGCCAGGCCGGGGCCGGGGGCGTGGCGCTGGTCGCCGTCGGCGGGGCCTACTTCGATGAGATCCCCGTCGGGGCGATCACGCCGAATCCGCGGCAGCCCCGGCAGGTCTTCGACGAAGACGCGCTGGCCGAGCTTGCCAGCTCGATCAGGGAGGTCGGGCTGCTGCAGCCGGTGATCGTACGAAAGGCGGGCGCGGCGTACGAGCTGGTGATGGGCGAGCGACGCTGGCGGGCCTGCCAGCTCGCGCAGCTCGACCGGGTGCCGGCCATCGTGCGGGACACCGCGGACGGTGACCTGCTGCGCGACGCGCTGATCGAGAACCTGCACCGTCAGCAGCTGAACCCGCTGGAGGAGGCGGCCGCCTACCAGCAGCTCCTCGATGACTTCGGGGCGACGCACGAGGAACTGGCCCGCCGCGTCGGGCGGTCGCGGCCGCACATCACGAACACCATCCGGCTGCTGAACCTGCCCGCCGGAGTTCAGCGCCGCGTCGCCGCCGGGGTGCTCAGCGCCGGGCACGCCCGGGCGCTGCTCGCCCTGGACGACCCGGCGGCGCAGGAGCAGCTGGCGCACCGGATCGTCGCGGAGGGCCTGTCCGTGCGGGCGGTCGAGGAGATCGTCGCGCTCGGCGGCGAGGCGGCCAGGGCACCTGCCCGCCAGCCTGCCCGCAGGCAGCCGGTCGCCCCCGGCCTGGCCGCCCTGGCGACCAGGCTCTCCGACATCCTCGACACGAGGGTGAAGGTCGAACTCGGCCGCCGGAAGGGGAAGATCGTGGTCGAGTTCGGCTCCCTCGACGACCTGGACCGGATCGTCGCGGCGATCTCGTCCGGCCCGCAGCAGGAGCAGACGGCCTGACCATCCGCCGCCGGCCGGCATCAGGTGGGCTCCGGCCGCCCCGGCTCGTCCCGGACGCACCAGCGCGCGGCCGCCCCGGGCGCGCGCAGCGCAGAGCCGAGAGCGGGATGACGGCGAACGTCCCCTGAAGGTTTCACGTGAAACACCTTGGCTGGCGGGCTCAGGGCTCAGCCCGGGCAGCTTGATCTGACCGCGGCCGCGAACTCGTCCACCTCCTCGGGGGTGGTGTCGAACGCGGTCATCCAGCGGACCACGCCCCCGGGCTCGTCCCAGGTGTAGAAGAGCCAGTCCCGCCGGAGCGCCGCGATGTGCCCGGGGGCGAGGGTGGCGAAGACGGCGTTCGACTGCACCGGGTAGCGCAGGCGCACGCCCGGCACCCCGGCGATCCCCGAGGCCAGGCGCTGGGCCATCGCGTTGGCGTGCTGCGCGTTGCGCAGCCAGAGCTTGTCCTCGAGCAGGGCGGTGAACTGCGCGGCCAGGAACCGCATCTTCGAGCCGAGCTGCATCTGCTGCTTGCGGTGGAACGCGGCCGCGGGCACCAGGTCCTCCCGCATCACCAGCACCGCCTCCGCGGCCACCGCGCCGTTCTTCGTGCCGCCGAAGCTCAGCACGTCGGCGTGGCGCGCCAGGTCGGCAAGCTCGCAGCGCAGGTGCGCAGCGGCGTTGGCCAGCCGGGCGCCGTCGATGTAGAGGTACAGGCCCTGGGCGCGGCAGAACTCGCCAAGCTGCGCCAGCTCGGCCAGCGTGTAGCAGGTCCCGCACTCGGTGGCCTGGGCGATCTCGACCACGCGCGGCTGCGCCCTGTGCTCATCGCCGCGCCCGCCGAGCCGGGCCGCTACCAGCTCCGGCGTCAGCTTCCCGTCCGGGGTCGGCACCGCGATCAGCTTGTTGCCCAGGACCCGTTCGGCGGCCCCGCACTCGTCCACGTTCAGGTGGGAGGAGTCGGCGCAGATCACCGCCTCGAACGGCCGTAGCAGCAGGCTGATGCCCAGCACGTTGGCCGCGGTGCCGGTGAAGACGAAGAACGCCTCGCTCGCGCCGAACGCCTCGCGCAAGCTCCTGGCGGCCGTGGCCGTCCAGGGGTCGGCGCCGTATGCCGGCACGTGCCCGGCGTTCGCGTCCGCGATCGCGCGCACCACCTCCGGGTGGGCTCCTGCGTGGTTGTCGCTGCCGAAGCTGCGGGGCTGGGTGTCCACCGGCTCAGGGTAGCGGCAGCAGGGCACGGTGCCTCCCGGCGGCCCGCCCGCCGATGGGCCGGCGCGGTCCGGCGCCTCCGGGTAGGATGACCACGCCGGATGGGAGCCGCCGCGCCCCGCACCGGCAGGGGCCGGGAGTCGGCCCGGCAGCCGGCGCGGCGGTGGTGCGGCGGCCAGGGAATCAGCGGACCGAGGTGCCAGGTGTCGCGCCGTCTTGCCAATGTCACTCTGGACAATCTCGACGACCTGCCGACCCGGTGCAGGCGCTGCGTCTTCTGGGAGCTCGACCCGCTCGCCCAGGCGCGGGCTCTCGAGCTGGGCGAGCCCGCGCTGGAGAAGGAGTCGTGGGTCTCCACGGTCCTGCTGCAATGGGGCAGCTGCGGCAAGATCGCCTACGTGGACGGCGCGCCGGCCGGCTACGCGCTCTACGCCCCGCCGCAGTACGTGCCGCGCTCGGTCGCGTTCCCGACCAGCCCGGTCAGCTCCGATGCCGTGCTCCTGATGACCGCGCACGTCATCGCCGAGTTCAGCGGCGGCGGCCTCGGCCGGATGCTGGTCCAGGGAATGGTCAAGGACCTCAGCCGCCGGGGAATCAAAGCCGTGGAGGCCTTCGGCGACCTGAAGCCAGACGCGTTCAGCTGCGTCGCCCCGGCCGACTACCTGCTGGCGGTGGGCTTCAAGACGGTCCGCCCGCACGTGCGCTTCCCCCGGCTCAGGCTGGAGATCAAGACGGTCATGTCCTGGCGCGAGGACGTCGAAGTGGCGCTGGAGCGCCTGCTCGGGTCGATGATCCCTGACCGGCCGCTGCGCCTGGCCTGAGCGGGGGCCAGGCCCCGCCGGGGAGACGAGCTCCGGTCAGGAGAGGAACTCCGCCAGCTCCCGCAGCAGCGCCGACTTCGGCCTGGCGCCGACGATCGACTTGACCACCTGGCCGTCCTTGAAGACGTTCAGGGTCGGGATGTTCATGATTCCGTACGCCTGGGTGACGCGGGGGTTCTCGTCGACGTTCAGCTTGACGATGTCGATCTTGGACCCGTACTCCTGCGCGATCTCCTCGAGCACGGGTGCGACCAGCCTGCAGGGGGCGCACCACTCCGCCCAGTAATCGACCAGGACAGGCTTGGGGTTCTTCAGCACGTCCGAGTCGAAGGAGTCATCTGTCACGGCCTTGCTCGCTGCGCCCACTGTTCCGGACTTCCCTTCTTGGTTTTCGATGCGTCCTGGTCGAAGGACCGACGCCGCGGCCGGCGGCCGTGGCACCGGTTGCCTCAGGCGTCCTGCCCGGCCAGCCACCGCTCCGCATCCAGGGCGGCGGCGCAGCCCGTGCCCGCCGCCGTCACCGCCTGCCGGTAGATCCGGTCCACCACGTCGCCGGCGGCGAACACGCCCGGGACGGCGGTGCGAGTGGTTGGCTGCTGGACCAGGAGATAGCCGTCGGCATCCGTTTCGAGCTGGCCCCGGAAGAGCTCGCTGCGCGGGTCGTGCCCGATCGCGATGAACACGCCCGTCACCGGGAGCGTCCTTTCCGCTCCGGTCTTCACGTCGCGCAGGAGCAGGCCGCTCACGCGGTCCTCGCCGAGCACCTGGACGACCTCGCTGTTCCAGGCGAACCGGATCTTCGGGTTGGACGTTGCGCGCTCTTGCATGATCTTCGAGGCGCGGAGCGCGTCGCGGCGGTGCACGATCGTCACCGACCGCGCGAACCTCGTCAGGAACGTCGCCTCCTCCATCGCGGAGTCGCCGCCGCCGATCACCGCGATGTCCTGCTCGCGGAAGAAGAATCCGTCGCAGGTCGCGCACCAGGAGACGCCGTGCCCGGACAACCGCTTCTCGCCCGGCACGCCCAGCTCGCGGTAACTCGAGCCGGTCGCGATGATGACCGCCCGGGCGAGGTGGGTGGACGCCGAGGTCTTCACGACCTTCGGATCGGCCCGCAGGTCAACCTCGGTCACGTCGTCGGCCACCAGCTCAGCGCCGAATCGCTCCGCCTGCTTGCGGATCGCGTCCATCAGGTCAGGGCCGAGGATCCCGTCCGGGAAGCCCGGGAAGTTCTCCACGTCGGTCGTGTTCATGAGCGCGCCGCCCGCGGTCACCGAGCCCTCGAACACGAGCGGGTTCAGCTTCGCGCGCGCGGCGTAGAGCGCGGCGGTGTACCCGGCAGGGCCTGAGCCGATGATGATGACTTCTCGCACGTCGGTCACTGCTGCCTGCTCCTTCGTCGGATCGCTGCGGCCATAACGGAATCAGAGCCTGCCAGATTCCCGCCCGCCGGTCCGGCGGCTGGGCCGGAAGCACCGGGCATGGCGGGCGCGCCGCAGCACCGGCCCTGGCGGGCGGGCCGGGGTGCCGGTCCTGCGGCGTTCAGCTGGCCGGCACCGTCGCGCGAAGCAGCACATCTGGCCGTCCGGGCGAGCACGCGGGACCGATGAGCAGCGCTTCGAGCGAGGTCGCCGACGCCGATCGCCTGAGGACGACCAGGATCGCCGGCCGCCCGCCATACCGGACGGTCTCGGCCACCAGCGCCTGCTGGCCGCCGGACACCGCCGAGAGGCAGCTCCTGAGCCGGGCCAGGCTCTCCCGGGGCCCGCCGGACACTCCTGGGCGGGGCGGGACCGGGTTGGCCGGCAGATGCTGGCTCGCCGCTGCACGGGCCAGCGCCAGCTTCGCCTGCCGGGCCAGGTTCGCCCTGGTGATCTCGGCGTCGCCCGGCAGGAGGGGAGTGCTCGCGATCCCCCCGAGGGCGCTTTGGGAGCCGGTGGCCGGCCGTGGCACGGCGCCGGCCGGCCGGCCGGACTCTCGCGGGCCGCTGCCGGGTGCGGCTGCCGGGGCGGGCGGCCCGGCACCTCGCAGCGCTCCGGCGAGCAGGTAGCCGCCGCCGGCGACGGCGAGCGCGGCGGCCACCGCCGCGACCCCCCGCAGCACGACGGGCGGCACGCGGTTCGCCGCCCGGCCGCCGGCCCGGCGAGCCGTCTTCCCTGCGTGCCTGGCAGGCCGGGCCGTGCCCGGCGCACTGGCCGTGCCCGGCGCGCGGCGCGGGCTGGAAGGCCCGGCAGAGCCGGCCGCCGGGATGCCGCCGGCCACGTCCTGCTGCGCCCTCATGCGCGCCTCGGCGGCCAGCGCCATCTGGATGCGGGCGCTGACCGCCTCGGGGACCTGGGGCGCCGGCACGCGCGCGAGGGCATCGGACACGGCCGCGAGATCTCCTCGCACGCGCGCGCAGGCTGCGCAGCGCGACAGGTGGGCCGCGATCCTCGCCGCCCGCCTGGCACCGACGGCACCCGCGTCGTACCGGGCAAGCGCCCGCGCCCGCACGTGCCTCACCGGGTCGCCTCACCCCCCTCGTGCGCTGGTAGGACGGATCCGGCGGGGAATCGGTTCCGGCCGGCCCGGCCGGGCCCGCCGCCCGCGCGCAGGTGCGCCAGGCGGGGCAGCAGCCTGGCCCGGCCACGCGCGCAGCGGCTCTTGACCGTCCCCTCGGCCACGCCCAGCACCGCCGCGGCGTCGGCGACCGGATAGCCGAGCATGTCGACCAGAACCAGCGCCGTCCGCTGGTCACGCGGAAGCTCGCGCAGCGCCGCCAGCACCTCGACCGCCAGGTCGCTCGCCGCCGCGGGATCGTCGCCACGGCCTCCCGCGAGCGCGTCGAGCAGCCGGTCATCTCCGCTGGCGACCTCGGGTCTGGCGCCATGGCGGCGCATCCGGTCGAGGCAGGCGTTCACCACGATGCGGTGCAGCCAGGTCGTGACCGCCGACTCGCCCCGGAACGTCGCCGCCCGCCGGAATGCCGAGATCATCGCCTCCTGGAGGGCGTCGGCGGCCTCCTCCGGGTCGGAGAGAGTACGGACCGCCACCGCCCACAGCCGGTCCCTGTGCCGGGCGAAGAGCTGGCCGAACGCATCCGGGTCGCCGGCCACGTGCGCCCTGAGCAGGTCCTCGTCGGCCGGCGTCCCGGGCCGCCGGGGCGGGCTGGCGCTCGTCCCCGGATCGCCGGCTTGCCGCGGTTCCGTCGCGCCTCCCGGTCCGCCTCATGCGCCTGGGGCCGATGCCCAGCTCGCCTGCCAGGTTATGGCGCGGTTCCCTTGATCGCCACGTTGAAGATCTCCGCCATGTACCAGTGCCCCGGCCCGGGCTTGCGCGGGAGCCTGGTGAACCAGATCACCAGGAACCGCCCATCCGCCGGGTGGCGGATCGTGAACGTGTAGCTGCCGGTCGGGCTGACCGCCGAGGCGATCTCCCGCATCGAGGCCAGGTTCGCCGCCGTGTGAGCGCCGGAGTCGCCGACCAGCAGCCGGACGTGGGCGCCGGGCACGGGGCCGAAGGTCACGGTCACCGACGTGAACGTGACCTTCCTGCCCATGTCGATGATGAGGCCCGAGCCCCTCTTGAGGTTGCCGAACCTGGCCGTCCGGTAATACTGCGACGTCCAGGCGGTCCGCGGGTTCGCGTCGATCGCGTACCGCGCCCACTGGCTGTTCTCCTGGTTCCGGTCGGACGGATTGAGCGGGTCGAATCCGGCCGCGCCCGCCGGCGTCAGCACGGTCACCGACGCCCGCGGCCGGGGCGGGCCGCTCGCATGACCGGCCGGGGTGCTCCCGCCGCCGGGCCAGAACGTGAACGCCGCGACGGCGGCCAGCGCGACCGCGCCGACGCCGGCGATCACGGCCGCGCGCGGGCGCGCGCCGGGCAGGACACGGCCGAGCCCGGCGGTCCCGCCGCGCACCCTGGACTGCTCCGCGCGGTGGCTGCCCCGGCCCCCGGCGCGGCTTGGCAGCTCCGGCAGCTCCCCGGGGGCCAGGGCCGCCTGGCGGCCTGGTGCCTCGGCCCGGGCGTCGCGTTCCCCGCTGGCGCTGGCCGGCTGGCCATGCCGCTGCGAGCCGTCGGCCCGGCCCCGGCCAGCCTGCCACTCGGCCGGCACGGGCGCGGGCGGGATCGCGGCGATCAGCGCCCGGGCGAGCTGTTCAGGGCTGCCGATCGGCGGTCCCTCGGGGGCGCCTCGCAGGCCCATCGCACGGCAGGCGAGGTCAGACAGGAGGGCTGGTATCCCGGCGACGACCTGGCGCGGGCTGTACGGCTCGCCGCCGGCCGCCGGCGCCAGGCGCAGTGACGGGTAGTCCTGGCCCGGCCAGGTGGCGGTCAGGGCGGCGTACAGCAGACGGCCCAGCCCCATCGTGTCGGCGAGCACGGGGTCATCTGCGGTCGCCCCGGACAGCGCGGCGTCGATTCCGAGCCCGACGACCTTGATCTCGCCGGTCTGGCTCAGTCGCAGCGACCCGGGCGACAGGCACATGTGCGCGATCCCCGCCGCATGGGCCGAGGCGATCGCCGCGGCGGCTTCGGCGATGAGCCGGGCCGCCCGCGTCGGCTCGACCGGGCCATGAGAGAGCATGTCGCCCAGGGTCTCGCCCGCCGCCCACTCCATCACGACATAGGCGTGGTCCTGGGCGTCCTCGACGTCGAAGACCTGGGCCAGGCGGGGGTCGGTGAGCCTGCTCGCCGCCCGGGCGGCAGTGATCACCTCGCCGATCCTGGGAAACCCGGGCGCCAGCGTGAAGACCGTGACCGCGCGCGCGAGGATCTCGTCGATCGCCTTCCAGGCGGCCCAGCCCGCTCCAGCGGCGATCCGGTCCTCGAGCCGGTACCGCCCGCCGAGCCTGGTGCCTGGCTCAGACGTGTACGTTGTCATCGGTCACTGCACCCGGCGGGTCGGGGCCAGCCTCCGGGGTGCGGCAAGCCGGCCAGCGGGTCTGGACAATTCAATGATGCGGCACAACATGCCCGCGCACTCCGGTGCTACCCTACCGCGCCGCAAAGCGTTACCAGCCGGAGACCTTCGGCCCAGGTCAGCGGCGCAGCCGGGACCGTAGGGCGCCGATCAGGTCAGACACCTCAACGACCCGCAGCGCGCGGGCGAGGATCACGTAGAGCACGACTGCGGCGCCGCCGCCGACGATGACCGTCGTGCCGGCGGCGACCTTTCCCGCCGGGATGGCCCTGGCGACTGCCGCGGCGACCACGAGGGCGGCGAGCGCGGCCGGCACGGCCGCGACGTGCATCCGCACCAGGCTGCGGCCGATGTGCCAGCCGGACAGCCCGCCTAGGCGCCGGCTGAGGACTCGCCAGGCGATGACGGTTCCCACCAGGTTGGCCAGGCCGAACCCGGCACCGAGGGCGGCGACCACGCTGCTCTTGGGGAACAGCTCGAGTGCGGCCAGGTTCGCGCCGACATTGGTGAACATGGTCGCCACGCCGATCAGGGCCGCGGTCTTGCTGTCGTGCAGCGAGTAGAAGACCCGCAGCAGCAGCTGGAAGAGCATGTACGGCATCAGGCCCAGGGAGAACACCGAGAACACCAGGCCGAGGTACCGCGCGCTGGCGTCGCTGTTGTTCCCCCAGCCGAACATGACCTCGCCGAGCGACGGCCCGAGCACCGCGAGCACGAGCGCGGCCGGGGCCACGATCACCGAGCCGAGCCTGGTGCCCACCGAGAAATCCACCCGGAGCAGGTCATACCGGCCGTCGGCGGCGTTCGCGCTCATCCTCGGCAGCAGCGCGGTGATCACTGAGATCGCGATGACCGCGTACGGCAGCTGGAACAGCAGCCATGCGTAGCTGTACGCGGAGAAGCCCGCGCCGACGCCATGGGTCTGTGCCGAGTTGCCCGCAGTGCTCGCGACCATGGCGGTCACCAGGAACGCGACCTGCGTGGTGAGCACGTAGCAGAACATCCAGCCGGACATCCGGCCGATCTCAGCGATCTCGCCCCGGCGGAAATCGAAGCGGGGCCGCCACCGGAACCCGACGCTGCGCAGCGCCGGGATCAGGGCGACGGTCTGGGCGACGATCCCCAGCGTGGTGCCGACCCCGAGGAACACGACCTCGAACGTGGTGATCGTGTTGACGGTCTGCCTCAGGCCCGCGATCGCCATGAACGCGACCGTCACAACGATCACCACGACGTTGTTGACCACGGGCGTCCACATCGGGGCCGCGAAGTGGCCCCGGGCGTTCAGGATCGCGCCGGCGAGCGAGCTGACGCCGTAGAAGAAGATCTGGGGCGTGAAGAAATAGGCGAAGATGACCAGGATGCGCTCGGCGTTCCCGGTCGCGGACGGGTCGTAGAGGCGGGCGATCGGAGCCGCGGCGATGGTCGCGGCGAGCGTGATGACGGCCAGCGCCAGCGTCACCAGCGTGAACATCCGCTGGTCGTACTTCTCCCCTCGATCCGCGTCGCGCCTGGCGGCGTTGACCAGCAGCGGCACGATCACCGAGGTGAGGATGCCGCCGATGGCGAGGTTGTACACGGTGTTGGGCAGCGTGTTCGCATAGTTGTAGGAGTTGGCGAGCGCCAGCTGCCCGATCGCCGGGACGAGCACGAGCGTACGAAGCAAGCCGGTGACGCGCGAGGCGAGGGTGCCTAGGGCCATCACGCCGCTGGAGCGGACCAGGCTAGGGCTAACCGCGCTCTCAGCCACCGGGTAGGCCGCCCCGCCGGTCCCAGGGGAAGCCGGCCTGCGGGTCCCGTGCCCGCGGGGCGCGACGGAAGGCCGGGCCGTGTGCCCCGCCCCCGGGCCCGGAGGTGAATGGGCACCCCGGGCAGACCGTGGCGCGGCGCCGGGCGGCAGCAGCGGGCCTGGCGGAACGGGATCGCCCGCCGAGGGCTTTGACAACGGCATGTCCGGCGGCACAGCACCGGGCCACAGGCTGCCCGGAGGTGGTTCCGGCGGCGTCCAGCTCGGCGGTGCCTGGTGGGGCGGTTGCCAGGTGGGTGGTGGTGCCTGTGGTGGTTGCCAGGCGGGTGGTGGTGCCTGTGGCGGTTGCCAGGTGGGTGGTGGTGCCTGTGGCGGTTGCCAGGCGGGTGGTGGTGCCTGTGGCGGTTCCCAGGCGGGTGGTGGTGCCTGTGGCGGTTCCCAGGCGGGCGGCCCTGGCTGCGCCGGCGGCCAGGCTGCAGCAGCCGGTCCACCTGGCGCCCAGCCGGGTGGCGCACGGTCCGGGGGAACGTCGTCCGGCCGTGGGTTTCCACGCCATTGCCCGGGCCACCGTCCTGGGAAGTCCGGCTCCGGGCGCCCTGGATGTACGACCTGCGGCACCGGGCCGCCGGGCCCCAGCTCCTGGTGGCTGGGGTAGGGGCCGGGCTGGGCCGGGTCCCAGTCCTGGTGGCTGGGGTGGGGGCCGGGCTGGGCCGGGTCCCAGTCCTGGTGGCTGGGGTGGGGGCCGGGCTGGGCCGGGTCCCAGT
>Ga0209061_1000429_pt1 | contig 109567 bp, 107 predicted proteins | sample Coa_R1_10_FD_187157 | JGI IMG/M metagenome (GOLD analysis project Ga0209061, IMG submission 187157) | Surface soil microbial communities from Centralia Pennsylvania, which are recovering from an underground coalmine fire - Coalmine... | ecosystem: Environmental > Terrestrial > Soil >... | reverse complement strand
GACATCTTCAGCCTCGCCCGCCACGCCCCCAGGCGATGACATGGGTAATACGCCCGACCAGCCACCGCACATAACCTGACCAGCAGAAACACGCACAAGATCAACTTATCCCGGAAACTCGGGCTAGCGGGCCGTGGATGAACTCCCAGCACGCGGCCGAGATCTTCTCGGGCATCCGCTGCAGCGCCCGCACTGCCGCCGGGCGCAGCACGACTCCATAGCTCACCGCGCCCGCTTCCGGCGTGCCGCGATGAGGGCGTCCAATGTCGCCATGCAGACGGGGTCCGGCAGGCCGCGGGCGTGCAAGTCGGCTATCACGTCCACGTCGTCGCCGATATCGACCCCCTGCGCCCGGGCGGCCATGATCTTCTCCATCTCGGCGGCCGTGACATAGCGGCCTGCCGCGGAGTCCGCCTTCGACTGCGCGACGTCCTGCATCGCGGCTGCGTCGGCGAGCACGTCGAGCGTCTCCATGATCGACTCGAAGTCCTCGTCGGCGATCATCCAGACCACCGGGACTCCGTTGCGGGTCACCAGGACCCGCTGGTGGGTGGCGACAGCCTCATCGACGAGCGCCGAGAAGTTCTGCCGGGCCTCGGCAACAGGAACAGTCGTCATGTACAGAATTCTAGCGCACTGGCTGGCGACCGGCGAGCGGCAGTCAATCCCCGCTGCAGCCCGCGAGCGCCGCGCCACCTCAATGCGCCGACCATGCCCGCCAGGATGGCACCGGCGATGCCGAGCGGAAGATCAAGATACGTTTTCCCTGGTCAGGCGACACGAGATGCGCAACGGCATCGGCAAGACGACGACGGTGGAGATCCTGGAGGGCTACCGTGACCGGGACGGCGGCGAGGTGTGGGTTCTCGGGCAGGATCCGGCCACCGCGGGCGGTGCCTGGCGGGACCGGGTGGGGGTGGCAGGGCGGGTGCGCTCGGTAGCCGACTGCCCGGCGGCCAGCGGCGCCGGCTGGACTTCGCCCTGGCCCTCATCGGCGACCCGGAGCTGATCTTCCTGGACGAGCCGACCGCTGGTTTCGACCCGTCGGCCGGCGGTCGCCGGCGGCCGGATCAGCACCTCGGTGTACTACGTGCCCGGCATCATCGCGCTCGGGGTGATCGCGGCGTGCTTCACCAGCCTGGCGGCCTCGGTGACCGCCCAGCGCGAGCGCGGCGTGCTCAAGCGCCGCCGGGCGACCCCCGTCCCGGCCGCCGCCGTCATCGCCGGGCGCGTGCTCACCGCGGTCGTCATCGCCGTGGTGATGACAGCCGTGCTGCTGGGCATCGGCTGGGCCGCCTACGGCGCCCGCGTCCCCGGCCGCACCGCGGTGGCCCTCGCGGTCACCGTGGTGACCGGCGCCGCCGCCGCCTCCTTCGGCTGCCTCGGGTACGCGCTCACCTCGCTCATCCGCACCGAGGATGCCGCGCAGCCAGTCACCCAGGCGCTGCTGCTGCCGCTGTACTTCATCTCCGGCCTGTTCGTCGCCGTCCCGGTCCTGCCGCCCTGGCTGGCCGCCGTGGGCGAGATCTTCCCGTTCGCCGGCCCGGACCTGCTGATCGTGGCCGCATGGGGCGCCGCAGGCCTGCTCATCGCGCTGCGCACGTTCAGCTGGCTCCCGCTCGGGCGCTGACTCCGACAGCCGCAACCCCGGGCAGCTCCGCACATGCCGTCACAGAAGGAAGACGAAGACCATGCCCACAGAAGTCCAGACCCGAACCGGGCAATGCGCCACCTACGGCGCAGTCGAGGCAACGCGCGAGATCCGGCAATGGGGTTCCCCTTCGTCGTCTACGCCATCTGGCGGGCCGGCGCCCGGGCGCCGTCCGTTCCGCTGCCCAGAATGCGGAGCAGCCGTCCAGGCCGCTGACCCCACCGGTCTAACTTCGGGTCAGCCGCCACCTTCCGCCGCCACGCCGGTCGGTGGGCATCGTGAGCGACAATGGTGACGACGGGAGGGAGCCGCCGATGACCGCGTCTGCTGACACGCGAAACGACCTGCGGCGTTTCCTGCACGGCCTGCCCGGGGTGGACCGGGCGGGAGCGGAGGCGCGGGCGGCCGCGCTGGCCAGCAGGTCGATCAAGACCACGGCCAAGCGCTGGGCGCTGGACGCCGCCATCTCGATGATCGACCTGACCACGCTGGAGGGCCAGGACACGCCGGGCAAGGTGCGGGCGCTGTGCGCCAAGGCCAGGCGCCCCGATCCGGCCGACCCGACCGCGCCGAGGGTCGCCGCGGTCTGCGTGTACCCGGATCTCGTGCACGTGGCGGCCGCCGAACTGAAGGGCAGCGGCGTGCACGTGGCCAGCGTCGCGACCGCGTTCCCCAGCGGCCGCGCCAGCCTGGACGTCAAGCTCGCGGACGTGAAGTCGGCGACCGCCGCGGGCGCGGACGAGGTGGACATGGTGATCGACCGCGGCGCCTTCCTGGCCGGGGACTACCAGGCCGTCTACGACGAGATCGCCGCGGTCCGGCAGGCGTGCGACGGGGCGCGGCTGAAGGTGATCCTGGAGACCGGCGAACTGGTCACGCTGGACAACGTGCGCCGCGCCTCGTGGCTGGCGATGCTCGCGGGCGCCGACTTCATCAAGACCTCGACCGGCAAGGTCGCCCCGGCCGCCACGCTGCCGGTGACGCTGGTCATGCTGGAGGCGGTGCGCGACTTCCGCGAGGCGCACGGCCGCCAGGTCGGCGTCAAGCCGGCCGGCGGCATCCGCACCGCCAAGGACGCCATCCGGTACCTGGTGCTGGTCAACGAGACGGCGGGGGAGGACTGGCTGGACCCGCGGTGGTTCCGCATCGGCGCCTCCAGCCTGCTCAACGACCTGCTCATGCAGCGGACCAGGATGGCCACCGGCCGCTACTTCGGCCCCGACTACTTCACCCTGGACTTACCCGGCCATGGAGTCGTGCCGCCGCCGGGACGGCCGGGGTGGAGGTCATCGCCGCCGGGCGGCGGCTGAGGTCGGCGCCGCGGCGCCGCCGCGGTGGCACGGTATCTTTGATGGGTAGCCAGATTCGCAGGCGCGGCCTGAGACCAGCAGGCAGGCCGCCCCGTTGCACCACGGACTGACATGGGAAAGTTCGAGTACGCGCCCGCCCCGGAATCGCGCGACATCGTCACGATCAAGGAGTCCTACGGGCTGTTCATCGGCGGCGAGTTCACCCACGGCACGGACGGCCGCGCGTTCAAGACGATCTCGCCGGCTACCGAGGAGGTGCTGGCCGAGGTGACCGAGGCGGGGCCGGCCGACGTGGACCGCGCGGTGGCCGCCGCCCGCGAGGCCTACGAGAGCACCTGGTCCGGCATGCCCGGGAAGGAGCGCGGCAAGTACCTGTTCCGCATCGCCCGCATCGTTCAGGAAAGGTCGCGCGAGCTAGCGGTGCTGGAGTCGCTCGACAACGGCAAGCCGATCAGGGAGTCGCGCGACGTGGACATCCCGCTGGTCGCGGCGCACTTCTTCTACCACGCCGGCTGGGCGGACAAGCTCGAGCACGCCGGGTACGGTCCCGCGCCGAGGCCGCTGGGCGTTGCGGGCCAGGTCATCCCGTGGAACTTCCCGCTGCTGATGCTGGCCTGGAAGATCGCCCCGGCGCTGGCCTGCGGCAACACGGTCGTGCTCAAGCCGGCCGAGACCACGCCGCTGACCGCGCTGACGTTCGCGGAGATCTGCCAGCAGGCCGACCTGCCGCCCGGCGTGGTCAACATCGTCACCGGAGCCGGGGAGACCGGCCGCGCGCTGGTCACCCATCCCGGCATCGACAAGGTGGCGTTCACCGGCTCCACCGAGGTCGGCAAACAGATCGCCCGGGCCTGCGCCACCCAGCCGCGCAAGAAGGTGACCCTCGAGCTCGGCGGCAAGGCCGCCAACATCGTGTTCGAGGACGCGCCCATCGACCAGGCCGTCGAGGGCATCGTGAACGGCATCTTCTTCAACCAGGGCCACGTCTGCTGCGCAGGCTCGCGGCTGCTGGTGCAGGAGTCGGTCCACGAGCAGGTGCTTGCCTCGCTGCAGCGGCGGCTGCGGACGCTGCGGCTCGGCGACCCGCTGGACAAGAACACCGACGTGGGCGCCATCAACTCCGCGGCGCAGCTGGCCAAGATCCGGGAACTGTCCGACGCGGGGGAGGCGGAGGGGGCCCGGCGGTGGTCGCCGCCGTGCGAGCTGCCGGTCAAGGGCTTCTGGTTCCCGCCGACCGTGTTCACCGGCGTGTCGCAGGCGCACCGCATCGCGCGCGAGGAGATCTTCGGGCCGGTGCTGTCGGTGCTGACGTTCCGCACCCCGGCCGAGGCGGTGGAGAAGGCCAACAACTCCCCGTACGGGCTGTCCGCAGGGGTGTGGACCGAGAAGGGGTCGCTGATCTTGTGGATGGCCGCCCGGCTGCGCGCCGGCGTGGTGTGGGCGAACACGTTCAACAGGTTCGATCCGTCCTCGCCGTTCGGCGGCTACAAGGAGTCCGGCTACGGCAGGGAGGGCGGCAGGCACGGGCTGGAGGCATACCTCGATGTCTGAGCCGGCCCGCCCGCCCGCGGCGGCCGCCGCCGCGGCGCCGTCCTCCTCCCGCATCGCGGTCCGCAAGACCTACAAGCTGTACATCGGCGGGGCCTTCCCCCGCTCGGAGAGCGGAAGGTCGTACCCGGTGACCGACCACGGGGGCGGGTTCCTCGCCAACGCGGCGCTGGCCTCGCGCAAGGACGCGCGGGACGCGGTGGTGGCGGCGCGGAAGGCGTTCGGCGGCTGGTCGGCGGCGACGGCCTACAACCGGGGCCAGGTGCTGTACCGGGTGGCCGAACTGCTGGAGGGCCGCCGGGCGCAGTTCGCCGCTGAGGTCCGTGCCGCCGAGGGGCTGGCGCAGCGGCCGGCCGAGGCCGTCGTGGACGCGGCCGTCGACCGCTGGGTCTGGTACGCGGGCTGGGCCGACAAGATCGCCCAGGTGCGGGGGGCGGCCAACCCGGTGGCCGGGCCGTACTTCAACTTCTCGCTGCCCGAGCCGGCCGGGGTGGTCGCGGTCATCGCCCCGCAGGACTCCAGCCTGCTCGGCTTCGTCTCCGTGGTCGCGCCGGCGATCGTGACCGGCAACACCGTGGTGGCGCTGGCCAGCCAGCGCCGCCCGCTGCCAGCGGTGACGCTGTCCGAGGTGCTGGCCACCTCCGACGTTCCTGGCGGCGTGGTCAACGTGCTCACCGGCCGCACCGCCGAGATCGCGCCCTGGCTCGCCTCGCACATGGACGTCAACGCCATCGACATCTCCGGCGCGCCGGGCCCGCTCGTCGGCGAGTTCGCCGTCGCCGCCGCGGAGAACCTCAAGCGGGTGGTGCGCCTGCCCGCCGAGGACTGGGCGGCGGCCCCGGGCCTGGACCGGATGCTGGCCTACCTGGAGACCAAGACCGTCTGGCACCCTGTGGGCACCTAGCCAGCTCGGTGGTCCCGGCCCGCCGGGCCCGCCGGGTCCTGCCGCTGCGACCGCCTGGCGCGGTGCCGGCGCCGAGGGCCCGGCGCGGTGTCGGCGCGAGGGCCTGGCCGGCCGCGGCACGGGCGGGGCGCCGCCGGGACCTGTGTGCCGCCATGAGAGCCTGAGAAAGCAGCATGCGCCTCAAACCGGACATGAAGGGAGTGTCATGGGTAAGCACGCACGGGTGGCTTTGCTCCTTGCCGGCGCCGCCTGCCTTCTGGCGGCCATGGTGGACTGGGTCATCCAGGAACTCGACTAGGCAGCGACTGATCATGCCGCAGGCCCCGCCGCATGCGGCGCCCGGCAGATCCTGGCCCGGCGGGGCCGGCGGCGTGGCTGGCGGCCAGCTCGGCGCGGGAGGCCCGGCGCGCCGCGGGAGTTGACCGCGGACAAGACCACGCGGCGGATCAGCGACCGGCCGGGCCGCCGCCAGGCGTGCCGTGCTCGTCGCGCATCTGCTCCAGCGGGACGGCGACGTGCGGGACGAGAAGCAGGTCGTTGTCGCGCAAGATGACCTCGACCTGGGCGCCGGGGGCGTCAAGACGCAGCGCGCGGCGCGCCTCGGCGGGGATGGTGATCGCCCCGCCGTGGGACTGGACTGCGACGAACCCCAGGCTCTTCTCCATGCGGTCAACGTACCCCGCACAGGCATGCTGGACTCCGGGAAATTGATAAACAGATAAGGTGATACCCTGAATACCCGGGCTGGCGCCGCGTCGTGCGCGACGCGTTGATACCTCCGCACGGCCGGGGTGCCGGCCGTCCCCGGATCGGGGCGGTTCCGTGGATCGAGCGGGTATGCCCGGACCCTGAGGAGCAGGCGTTGCGCAGGCTGGCTGCTGCTGATGCTGAACGTGCTCATGACGTCAAGGATGCTGGTCGCGCCGGCCGGGGCGCCGGCGGCGAGCCGCGGCGGCTGCTGGCCGGGGCACGGTGCCTGCTGTTCCCGGCGTGCTGGGAGGAGCCGTTCGGCATGGTGATGATCGAGGCGATAGCCTGCGGCACGCCGGTGGTGGCGCTGCGGGCCGGCGTCCCGGCCGGCGCCGTGCCGCTACCGCCGGACCGGTCATGACGGCGCCCGATACCACCGCCGCGGGTAGCGGTGACGACAGGCCGCGGGCCTGGCCGGCCGGAAGGTCGGCACCGCAGCCCGCCGGCCCGGGCGGCGCGCCACCCGAGGTCTTCAACACCAGGGGGGAATCGGCGCTGGCCGGTTCCGGAGGTGCGGTGACGCTCGTGGCTGGCAGCACGTTCTGCCTGTCGGACGGCGCCGGCGACATCCGCCCGGGGCGGACGCACGGCCTGTTCTTCCGGGATGCCAGGCTGATCTCCCGCTGGGAGCTGAGCCTGGACGGGCAGCCGCCGTATCCGCTGTCGGTGCTCCCGACCGAGACCTTCGCCGCGCGTTTCGTGCTTCGCCGGTCTCCCCGGCCCGGGCACGCCGACAGCACCCTGCTGGTCGTCCGCGAGCGGCTGGTCGGCGAGGGCATGCGCGAGACCATCACGCTGCACAACCTGGGCAGGGAGACCAGCGCGGTCATCGTCTTCCTGCACGCCGACGCGGACTTCGCCGACCTGTTCGCGGTCAAGGACGGCCGGGCACGGGACGGCCGCGCGGCGGTGACCGTGACCGACACCGAACTGCTGCTGCACAGTCCCGACCGCGCGCGGGGCGCGTCGGTGACCGCCTCGGCCGGCCCGGTGATGCTGCCGGGCGCGCTGACCTGGCGGGTTGCCATCCCGCCCCGGCAGCGCTGGACGACGGAGATCACCGTGCAGCCGCTGCTCGGCACCCGGCGGGTACAGCCCCAGTTCCACCACGGCGAGAAGCTGGAAAGCAGCGGCCCGGCGCGCAAGATGCGCGCCTGGCGGCGCGGCAGCACCACGATCACCACGGACAACCCGGTGCTGGGCGAGGTGCTACGCCGCGCCGAGGGCGACATAGGCGCGCTGCTGGTCGAGGAGGGCAACCGGTCGTTCGTCGCCGCGGGGGCGCCCTGGTTCATGACGCTGTTCGGCCGGGACAGCCTGCTGACGGCCTGGATGGCGCTGCCGCTGGAGGTCGGGCTGGCCCTGGGCACGCTGCAGATCCTCGCCGAGACCCAGGGCAAGCGGGTGGACCCGTTCACCGAGGAGGAGCCGGGGAGGATCCTGCACGAACTGCGCGGGGGACCGGACGGCCCCCGGGTGCTGGGCGGCAACCACTACTACGGCACGGTGGACGCCACCCCGCTGTTCGTCATGCTGCTGGCCGAGTGCTGGCGCTGGGGAGCCAGCGAGCCCGTCATCCGCGGGCTGCTGCCGGCCGCCGACGCGGCGCTGTCGTGGATCGAGCGCTACGGGGACCGGGACGGCGACGGGTTCGTCGAGTACCAGCGCGCCACCGACCGGGGCCTGGTCAACCAGGGCTGGAAGGACAGCTTCGACGCCATCAACGACGTCGCCGGGCGGCCGGCCGGCCCGCCGATCGCGCTGTGCGAGGTGCAAGGCTATGTCTACGCCGCCTACCTGGCCCGGGCCGACCTGGCCGACGGCCTCGGCGACCTGCCCACCGCGGCCCGTTACCGGCAGCGCGCCGCCGAACTGCGCCGCCGGTTCTGCGAGGCGTTCTGGCTGCCGGACCGCGGCTGGTACGCGGTCGCGCTCGACGGGGCCAAGCGGCCGGTCGACGCGCTGACCAGCAACACCGCGCACTGCCTGTGGGCCGGCATCGCCGCCGACGAGCACGCCGCCGCGCTGATCGAACGGCTCGGCTCCCCGGACATGGACAGCGGCTACGGGCTGCGCACCCTGGCCGCCTCGATGGGCGCCTACAACCCGATGAGCTACCACAACGGCTCGGTCTGGCCGCACGACACCGCGATCGCGGTCGCCGGGCTGCGCCGCTACGCCCACCTCGACGGGGCCATGCCGCTGGCCGAACGGCTGGCGGCGGGCCTGCTGGACGCCGCGGCCGCCTTCGGCGGCCGCCTCCCCGAGCTGTTCTGCGGATTCCCCCGCTGCCAGTTCAGCCCCCCCGTCCCCTACCCCGCCTCCTGCTCCCCCCAGGCATGGGCCAGCGCCGCCCCGCTGCTGCTGCTCCGCTCCTTCCTCGGCATCGACCCGGACTGCCCGCACCGCGCCCTCAGCATCCGGCCCCGGCTGCCGGCCGCCTGGGGCACCGTCACCCTCACCGACCTGTCTCTCGGCGGCATCACCCTGAACATCACCGCCACCGGGAACCACGCCGAGGTCCGCGGCCTGCCCGCCGACTGGACGTGCAACAGCCCGTGACACGGGGCGTAACACGCGGGGCAGGATGCCAGCAAGCAGCGCGCCCATCCGGCTGGCCGAGGCCCGGCCCGCCGCCACCACCTCGGCGTGGGAAAGGCCGTGCCCGGCCAGGCCCGCAGCCAGGTTGGTCACCAGGGAAATGCCGAGAACCTCGGCGCCCATCTGCCTGGCGGCGATCGCCTCGAGGACCGTCGACATTCCGACCAGGTCGGCGCCGAGCCTGCCGAGCATGGTGATCTCCGCCGGCGTCTCGTAGTGCGGCCCCGGCAGCATGGCGTAGACCCCCTCGGCCAGGCCCGGGTCGGCGTCGCGGGCCAGCGCGCGCAGCCGCGGCGAGTACAGGCCGGTCAGGTCGACGAACCGCGAGCCGGCCGACGGCGGCGGGCCGGCCAGCGGCGACGCCCCGGTCAGGTTCAGGTGATCGCTGATCAGCACCGGCTGCCCGACCGCCAGCCCGGGGCGGATCGCGCCGGCCGCGTTGGTCAGCACCACCGCGCGGCAGCCGGCGGCGATCGCCGTGCGCACCCCGTGCACCACGGCCGACGGCGGCAGCCCCTCGTACAGGTGCACCCGGCCGAGGAACACCAGCGCCCGCAGCGGCCCGGCGCCGACCGACCGCACCGCGGGCGCGTGGCCCGCCACGGTGGGCTCGGGGAACCCGCCGAGTTCGGCCAGCGGGATCTCGGCGTCCGCGGCGCCGATCGCGTCGGCGGCCGGCGTCCAGCCCGAGCCGAGGATCACCGCGACGTCGTGCCGCCCGGCCCGGGCGACCAGCCCGGCGGCGCTGGCCGCCGCGGCCGTGAATGGGTCACCGGTCACGACAGCCATCATGACGCACGCAGGCAAGGCGGGCGGTCACCACCGCTCGTCCGGCCGGACTGTGCTGTTGATAAAACTACGTATTTACGTATAATCATGTCATGACCGCGAGGGACGGGCGGCCCGAGCCGCCGCTCGCCGGGCGGCTTGCCGCCCTGGAGCAGCGGGTCGCCCGGCTGGAATCCGCCGCGGGCCAGGCCGCCGAGCCGCCCGGCACGGGCGCGTTCTGGGCGCTGGAAGGCCTCAAGCAGCGGGCCGGGCAGCCGGGTGCCGTGCTGTTCGCCGGCACGGTCAGCCTGCCCGGCGGCGAGCACTACGAGTGGCAGTGGGGGCAGCCGGTCGAGGCGCTGCTGGCCGACGACTGGTCCCAGCTCGCGGGCACGCTCGACGCCGTGGCGCACCCGGTCCGGCTGCTGCTGCTGCACCAGGTGCTGCACGGCGTGCGGACCGCGGCCGAGCTGGGCGAGCACGAGCGGCTCGGCACGACCGGCCAGCTGTACCACCACCTGCGCCAGCTGGTGGCGGCCGGCTGGCTGCGCAGCACCGTGCGCGGGCGGTACGCGGTGCCGCCGGACCGGGTGGTGCCGCTGCTCGTGCTGCTGTCCGCCGCCCGCCGGTGAATCAGGTCCTCATGAACCGGAGGTAGCACATGCCCCGCTGGCTTTTCCGGATCCGCACTCCCGTCACCTTGGCCGCGGCGCTGGCCCTGGTCGCCACCTCGCTCATCGGCGTGCCCGGCTGGGCGACCACGGCTGTGGTGGCGGTCTTCCTCGCGGGCGTGGTGTCGCTGTACCTGCCCGGGGCCGGCCCGGACGCCGGCGCCGGGCAGGCCGCCGAGGTGCTGCCGCCGGTGCGGGGGCGGTGGCTGGCGGCGAACAGCCCCGCCGACAGGGTGCCCAGCCACGGCGTGCACGCCTACGGCCAGACCTATGCGATCGACCTGGTGTACCGGCCCGATCCGGCCGCGGCCTGGGCCGGCATCGTGCGCTGGCCGCCCGCCCGGCGGCCGGGCGCCTTCCCCGGCTTCGGGCAGCCGGTGCTGGCGCCCGCGGACGGCGTGGTGGTCAGGGTGAGCGACTGGCAGCGCGACCACTGGAGCCGTAACTCCGTGCTCGGCGTGCTCTACCTGCTCGTCGAGGGGACGCTGCGGGAGCTCACCGGCCCGGGCAGGATCCTCGGCAATCACATCGTGCTCGACCTCGGCAACGGCGTCTACGCGGCGTTCGCCCACCTGCGCCGCCGGTCGGCGCTCGTCGGCGCGGGCCAGCGCGTGACGGCGGGGATGCAGCTCGCCGAGTGCGGGAACTCCGGCAACTCGTCCGAGCCGCACCTGCACTTCCAGCTCATGGATCATCCCAGCGTCCTGCTCGCGGTCGGCCTGCCGTTCCGGTTCCGCTGCGCCCGCGCCGGCGGCCAGCAGCGGTCCGGGATGCCGTCGAAGGGCCAGCCGCTCGCGGTGCCGCCCGGCGACGACGACCCGGGCCGGCCGTGACGGTGCGCGGGGCACGCGGCCCGGGGTACCGTGAGCGGGTGGAGGAGGCTGGGACGGCGGGCCCACCGCACCCGGGCGCCACGGCCCAGCGCGCGTCCTGGGACGACCCGCGGCTGCCCTGGGCCGGGCGGCCGCGGAAGGTCGACATCGCCTGCTGGGCCGGCATCATGGTCAGCGGGATCTACTACTGGGCGCTGCTGCCGTTCCGCGCCTCGCTGGTCGGCACCCACCCGGTGCTGCTCGAGGTGCTGAACGGCAGCACCGAGGCCATCGTCGCCGCGGCGGCGTTCGCCCGCGTCGGGCACGGCACGCTGCTGGTGGTGCTGCTCGCGGCGATCCCGGGGCTGATGAAGTTCGACCCGCTCTACTGGTGGGCGGGCCGGCTGTGGGGCGAGCGCGTCATCATGCTGCTGGGCGGCCGCGGCAAGCGCGGGGCCAGGTACATGGCACGGGTGCACCGGTGGGGCCGCAAGTTCTCCTGGCCCGCGGTGGTGATCAGCCCGTTCCTGCCGGTGCCGAGCGCGATCATCTACGCGGCGGCGGGCTGGGCCGGGATGGGGCTGGTCACCTTCTGCATCCTGGACCTGATCGGGTCGCTGCTGTGGGCCGGGCTGCTGGCCGGCCTGGGCTACGCGCTCGGCCACCACGCCGTGGTGGTGGCGCAGACGATCTCGCGCTACGGGCTGTGGGTCTCACTCGGCCTCGTCACCGTGGTCGTGGCCGCCCAGCTGCGCTCGCAGCGCCGGACGGCGCGGGCCGCCGGTCAGGGCCGCACGCCGTAGAGGTACTCGAGGGCGATCTGGTCCAGCCGCTCGTAGGCCATGCCGCGCCGGGCCAGCGCGTCGACGTCCGCGTGCGGCTCGCGCAGGTCGCGCCAGGTCTCCCCGGGATCGAGCGTCGGCACGGCGAGCTCGGGCACCCGCGAGCCACCGAGCGCCTGCCGGACCTCCGGGTCGGCGCGGAACGCCCGCACCTTCTCCCGCAGGATCAGGTAGTTGCGCATGCACGCGGCCGCCGAGGCCCAGACGCCGTCGTCGTCCTCGGTGCGCGGCGGCTTGAAGTCGAAGTGGACCGGGCCGTCGTACCCGCCGGCCTCCAGCGTGTCCACCACCCAGAACGCGCCGCGCACGTTGCCGGCGCCGAACCGCAGGTCCTGGTCGTACCGCGGCCCGTGCTGGCCGTTCAGGTCGATGTGGAACAGCTTGCCGTGCCACAGCGCCTGCGCGATCCCGTGCGCGTAGTTCAGGCCCGCCATCTCCTCGTGCCCGACCTCCGGGTTGACCCCGACCATCTCGCCGTGCGCGAGCCGGCCGATGAACGCCAGCGCGTGCCCCACGGTCGGCAGCAGGATGTCGCCGCGCGGCTCGTTCGGCTTCGGCTCGATCGCGAACCTGATCCGGTAGCCCTGCTCGCGCACGTACTCGCACAGCACGTCCAGCGCCTCGGCGTAGCGGTCCAGGGCGGCCCTGATGTCCTTGGCGGCCCCGGACTCCGCGCCCTCGCGCCCGCCCCAGAAGATGTAGGTGCGCGCGCCGAGCTCCGCGGCGAGGTCGAGGTTCCGCATCACCTTGGCCAGCGCGAACCGCCGCACCTCCCGCTCGTTGGCGGTGAACGCGCCGTCCTTGAACATCGGGTGGCCGAACAGGTTCGTGGTCGCGGTGGTCACCACCAGCCCGGTCGCCTCCAGCGCCTTGCGGAACGCGGCGATGCGCCCGTCGCGCTCGGCCGGCGTGGCGTCGAAGCCGAACACGTCGTTGTCGTGGAAGTTGACCCCGTACGCGCCCAGCTCGGCCAGCTTGTACACCGCGCGCTCGGCCGGCATCGGCGGGCGCACCGCCGTGCCGAAGACGTCGACCCCCTGCCACCCCACCGTCCAGATGCCGAACGAGAAGCGGTCCTCGGGAGAGGGCACGTAGCGCGGGAGGCTGGGGAGGTGGGTGGGGCTCACCGGACGGTCCTTTCCTGTGCTGTCACGGTCTGTCCAGTTTTTCATGCCAGCGGGCGGTGTCGTCGCGCAGCGCCGCGTACCGGCCGCGCACCTCGGGGCACGGCCGCCCGGTGTAGGTGGCGCCCGCCGGGCGCGGCCAGGCCGGAGGCCCGGCCGCCGCGCCGGAGGCGGCCCAGGCCGCCTGCCGTGCCGCACCGAGCGCCACCCACTCGGGGGGCCCGGGGGGCGGCCCCCCCGGGCCGGGACCGCCGCCCGCGGCGGGCACGACCGCCGGCACGCCGAAGATCGTCGGCGCGATCGCGCGGACCGCCTCGGAGCGGGCGGCCCCGCCAATGAGGATCACGCGCTCCGGCGCGATCCCGCAGCCGGCCAGGTGGTCGACGGCGTCGGCCAGCGAGCACAGCACCGCCTCCACCGCCGCGCGCGCGAGGTTCTCCGGCGTGGTGTTCCCGCTGGTCAGGCCGCGCAGCACGCCGGTGGCGCCCGGCCGGTTCGGCGTCCGCTCCCCGTCGAGGTACGGCAGCATGACCAGGCCGCCGGCCCCCGGCGGCGCGGCGAGCGCCAGGCGCGACAGGCCGTCGGAGTCGGTGCCGAGCATGCGTGCGGTGACCGTGAGCACCCTGGCGGCGTTGACCGTGGCCACCAGCGGAAGGAAGCGGCCGGTGGCGTCCGCGAAGCCGGCCACCGCGCCCGACGCGTCGGCGACCGGGGCGGCCGCGACCGCGTACGCGGTGCCCGAGGTGCCGATCGAGACCACCACCTCGCCGGCGTCCACCCCGAGCCCGAGCGCGGCGCCCATGTTGTCCCCGGTGCCGGCCGAGACCACCGCTCCCCGGCCGGTCTCGCCGACCGCCTCGCCGGGCCGGGCCACTCGCGGCAGCCGGACAGGGTGCCCGAGCGCGGCCTCGGCCATCTCGGGCAGCCACGTCCCCTCCGCCGTGGCGAAGTATCCGGTTCCCGACGCGTCGCCCCGGTCGGTCACCAGTTCGGCCTCCCGGTCCGGACCCTCGCGCGCCCGCGGCTTGCCCGCCGCCCGGGTCCGCTCGCCGACGCCGCCGCGCAGCCGCCAGCTGAGCCAGTCGTGGGGCAGCACCACGGCCGCGGTGCGGGCGGCGTTGGCCGGCTCGCGTTCGGCCAGCCAGCGCAGCTTCGTCACCGTGAACGACATGGTGGGGACGCTCCCGGTCCGCCGTGCCCACTCGGCGGGCCCGATCTCGTCCACCAGCGCGCGCGCCTGCGGCGCGGAGCGCATGTCGTTCCACAGCAGGGCCGGCCTGACGACCTCGCCGTCGGAATCCAGCGCCACCATCCCGTGCTGCTGCGCCGCCACCCCGACCGCCTCGGCGCGGTCGAGCAGGCCCGCCCCCGCCGCGAGCAGCGCCCGCCACCACAGCTCCGGGTCGGCCTCGGTGCCGTCGGGGTGCGGCGCGGTCGCCTGCCCCACCACGGCCCCGTCCTCGGCCCGGCATAGCAGCACCTTGGTGGACTGGGTGGACGAATCGATGCCAGCGACAAGCATCAGCGGCTCCCCGGGCCAGCCAGGTCGAAACTTTTCGTGAATCCGCCCCGCCAGATGCGGCGGCAAGCACACGATAGCGCGCCGGCCTTGCCCGGTGCACCGGGGCGGTGCCGCGGGGTACGCGCGTGTTAGCTGCACGTTACAAATGAACGTGCAGATGTGCTTGCACTCGATGTCCCTTCCGGGCAAGATGTGATGTGCGCCGATCAGCCGGGATAGATGCCTAGACGCTCCGCGGAGTCGCGATGGGCCTGAGCCAAGCAGGTTTGCCGACACGGACCAAGGTCGATCCTGCCGTCCGGCGGCCGCTTGACCTGACGGCCAGGCTGCAGTGCGCGCCCGGCCGGCCGCGGGTGGTCCGGATGCCGTCGGACTGGTGGGACGCGCCGACCGCGGCGGCCTGCTCGCTGAGCAGCGCGGCCGCATCCGCCAGGGCCGCCCGGCGCTTCACGCGGAACACGCTGAAGGAGTGGGGCCTGGCCTCGCTCGCCGATGACGCCGAGGTGATCGTCGGCGAGTTCGTCGCCAATGCGGTGGCCCACGCCGGTTCCGAGCAGCCCCTCGGCCTGCGGCTGCTGCGCAGGACCGGCGAGGTCATGTGCGCGGTGCTCGACCCGAGCGACCGCGCCCCCGTCCTCAAGATGCCCGACCGGACCGACGAGGCCGGCCGGGGCCTGCAGATGGTGGACGCGCTGAGCGACGTCTGGGGCTGGAGCCCGGTCACCGGCCGCGGCAAGGCCGTGTGGGCCATCCTGTTCTGCGCCTGAGTCCCCGCCCGCGCCGCGAATCACCCAATCGCATACTTAGATCAGCTGGTCAGCGCACGCCGAACGAGGGAGGCCGGCATCGATGCCCTGGACGTGGCGGTACGAGAAGGCGGACGGGAGACCGGTCAACGCCAACCTGCACGAGGCCGTCTTCGCCAGCCAGGGCGACGCGGAGAACTGGCTCGGCGAGAACTGGCGCGCGCTGCTTGCCGTCGGCGTGGACCAGGTGACGCTGCTCGAGGACTCCAGGACCGAGTACGGCCCGATGAGCCTGCATCCGGGGAACTGAGCCGGGCCGCCGGGGGTAAGATCGGCTGGCCGGGCTGGACCCGGGGCGCCGGTATCCGGAACCTGCGGATCTGCAGCGCCCGCATCACCGCGTACATGGTCAGGCCCCTGGCCGACTCGCCGGGCAGCCGCTCGGCCATCAGCCGGCGCAGGCCGCGGCGGATCAGCAGGGCGTCGACGACGACGACGACGATGAGCACCAGGATGAACGGCGAGATGTAGGTCTGGATCGCCTTGTTCCGCACGAACACGGCGGCGAGCAGCACTATCAGCACGTACATGTAGTACTCGCTGAGCCTGCGCTTGCAGTCCACGTAGTCGCGGGCGAGCGCGCGCGCCGGGCCCCGGTCGCGCGGGTTGAGCGCCCACTGCTCGCCCCGCTTCATCGCCTCGTACCTGCGGGCGCGCTCGCTGCGCGCCCTGGCCTTCTCCTCGGGGGTGCGCGGCGGGGCGGCGGCGCGGGAGCCGGCGATCGGCTGCCGACGCCCCCGCTCGGCCTCGCTGCGCTTGCGCGTGGGCCGCCCCTTGGCCGCCTCTGCGGGCGAACGGGGCCTGGAACCGAGGCCGTCCGGACCCGGCGCGCCCGGAGAATCCTGGGCCGTGCCGGCCGGCGCCCCGGCGCTGCGGCGTCGGAACACGCGCCCAAGCTTAGCCGGGCACGGCGGCAGGTTCTGGCCGGCCCGGCGCGCGATCCCACGGGAGGCCCGCGGGGGGCGCGGCGGCGCGAGCGCTATCGTGCACTCGGCCGCGACGGTAGGGTGGAACCCGACTAGTCGCACGGGCTCGTCCGCCGTCTAGCCGGGTGCCCGGTCCCCTCGGCCCGGACAGAAGGCCACGCCGGCGGCGAAGATGCAAGTGAAGGGGACGGCCGCACGTATGGGCGTGATGAAGCGAGTCTCACTCGTCTTCAAGGCCAAGGCCAACAAGGCCCTGGACCGGATGGAAGACCCTCGTGAGACCCTGGACTACTCCTACCAGCGGCAGCTCGAGTTGCTGACGAAGGTCCGCCGTGGGGTCGCGGACGTCGCCACGTCGCGCAAGCGCGTCGAGCTGCAGATGAACCAGCTCCAGCAGCAGGCGAACAAGCTCGAGGACCAGGCGCGCAAGGCGCTCGGGATGGGCCGCGAGGACCTCGCGCGCGAGGCGCTGACGCGCAAGTCCTCGGCGGCCAGCCAGCTGAACGACCTGCAGGCGCAGTACGCGCAGCTGCAGGCCGAGGAGGAGAAGCTGACCGTCGCCTCGCAGCGGCTGCAGGCCAAGGTCGATGCCTTCCGCACCCGGAAGGAGACGATCAAGGCGACCTACACCGCGGCCGAGGCGCAGACCAGGATCAACGAGGCGTTCTCCGGCATCTCGGAGGAGATGGGCGACGTCGGGATGGCGATCCAGCGCGCCGAGGACAAGACCGCGCAGATGCAGGCGCGCGCCGGCGCGATCGACGAGCTGATGGCCTCCGGCGCGCTCGACGACGCGGTCGGCGGTCACCGTGACGACATCCAGACCGAGCTCGACCAGATGAGCGCGAACAGCGACGTGGAGCGGGAGCTGAGCAGGCTCAAGGGCGAGCTGGTCGCCGGCGCGCCGAAGCAGCTCGAAGGCGGCGGGGACGCCGGCGCGGGCGCCGACGCGAACGGCAGCCAGGAGCAGGCCGAGCGGCGGGCGGCGCCGGAGAACGCGCCGGCCAGCCAGGCCGCCGGGCTTCCGGTCGCCGACCTGCCTGAACAGCAGGACGGTGAGGGAGCGTGATCGTCAGGATCCTCGGCGAGGGCCAGTTCCGGGTCGACGACGGGCTCGCCGCCGAGCTGAACCGGCTGGACACCGAGCTGGAGAAGGCGGTCGAGCAGCGCGACGAGGCCACGTTCGCCGCCGCGCTGGCCGGCCTGCTCGGCCAGGTTCGGCAGCAGGGCTCCCCGCTGCCCGCGGATATCCTGGAGCCGTCGGACCTGATCCTTCCGCACCAGGACTCGAGCATGGACGAGGTGCGCAAGCTGCTGACCGACGAGGGACTCATCCCCGGCTGACGAGGCCGGGGCCCGAGCCGGGCGAAACTTGCGGCAAACGTTCAGCTGAGGTTCAGCGTTCGTCGGATACATTCCAGCTAGACAAGGGCTGCTGGCACCCGGGCGGCAAACCGAAGGCCCCGGGGCCGAACGGAGGTGGCGTCATGGCGGCGCGTACCAGGTATGCGCCCGACCGGGGGCTGACGGCGCGGATGACCGCGACGATGTTCCTGCTCGGGCTGGTGTTTGTCGCGTTCGTCGCCGCGATCGTGGGCATCGGAGCCGCGGCGCACGCGTCCGACGCGGCGATCGTGTTCTTCGCCGTCGTCCTCGGCGGCGGCGTGGCGATCGCGTCGCTGTTCTACTCCGACAAGATCGCACTGGCCACGGCGGGGGCGCGGGAGGTCACCCCGCAGCAGGCACCGGAACTGCACGGCGTGGTCGACCGGCTGTGCGCGCTGGCCGACATGCCCAAGCCGCGGGTCGCGATCGCCGACACCGACATGCCGAACGCGTTCGCGACCGGCCGCAACGCCAACCACGCGGTGCTGTGCGTGACCACGGGCCTGCTGCGCCGGCTGGACCGCGACGAGCTCGAGGGCGTCATCTCGCACGAGATGTCGCACGTGGCGCACCGCGACGTCCAGGTGATGACGGTCGCCTCGCTGCTGGCCATCATCGCCGCGGTGCTGATGCGGGTGGCGTTCTACTCGGAGCTGTTCGGCGGCGGCAGGCGCAGCAACAACAACCAGAACGCGGCGCTGGTCATGCTCGCCGTCATGGCGGTGAGCATCATCGTGTACGCGATCAGCTTCCTGCTGATCAGGCTGCTGTCCCGGTACCGCGAGCTGGCCGCCGACCGCAGCGGCGCGCTGCTGACCGGCCAGCCGAGCGCGCTGAAGAGCGCGCTGATCAAGGTCAGCGGCGATATCGCCAGGATCCCGACCAGGGACCTGCGCGCCGCCGAGCCGCTGAACGCGTTCTTCTTCGCCCCGGCAGTGTCGCTGCGCGGCGGGCCCAGCCTGTCCACCATCTTCTCCACCCATCCGAGCCTCGAGCGCAGGCTGGCCGAGCTGGACAAGGTGCAGCGCCAGCTGGGCCAGGTGGCCAGGTAGCGGACGACAAGGTGGGCTTCCTCGACACGCTGCTCGGCCGGACCAAGCCGGTCCAGCCCAAGCTGGACGACCTGTTCGCGCTGCCGTCCGCCGCGGTCACGCTGGAGGCGGGCGCCGGGTTCCGGCCCACCGGCTCCGGGTCGGTGTGCTTCCGGGCCGTCGAGGGCAGGTCGTTCGCGGACGTGCAGCGCGACGTGCAGGAACTGCTCGACGTGTCGGCCGGGAAGGAGGGCGGCCTGCCGGTCGAGGTCACCAAGGACTCCTACGGCTTCACCTGGCTGGTCTCCTCCCGCATGTCGAGCGAGCTCGACGCGCTGGTCACCGACCTGCACGCGGTCAACTCCGCGCTCGCCGAGGCCGGCTTCGGCCCGCAGCTGCTGTGCACGCTGGTCGCGTTCCGTGACGACCAGGAGCGCAGGCTCGGCCTGGTGTACCTGTACAAGCGCGGCACGTTCTACCCGTTCGCGCCGACGGGCGGCGAGCGCCGGGACAACGCGCTCGAGCTGCAGGTCAAGGGCGTGATCGGCACCGACCTCAAGTTCGAGCCCGACCTGAGCCGCTGGTTCCCCGTCTGGGGCGCGCCGGGCCTGTGAGCGTCGGGCAAAGCCGGCCGCATGACGCGGAATGCGGCCGCACCGCATATCGTTGTAGCTGACGGCCCGCGCAGACGACGACCAAGGAGCCATGAGGTGACTGTTCAGCACGAGGCGACGCAGGGAGTCATCCTGACCGATGGCGCTGCCGCCAAGGTGAGCAGCCTGCTCGCGCAGGAAGGGCGCGATGACCTGAAGCTGCGCATCGCGGTGCAGCCCGGCGGCTGCTCCGGGCTTCGCTACCAGCTCTACTTCGACGAGCGCGACATCGAGGGCGACATCGTCAGCGAGTTCGGCGGCGTGCAGGTGGTGACCGACAGGATGAGCGCCCCGTACCTGATGGGCGCGACCATCGACTTCGTCGACACGATCGAGAAGCAGGGCTTCACGATCGACAACCCGAACGCGACCGGTTCCTGCGCCTGCGGCGACTCCTTCCACTGACGCGCGGGCGTTCAAGGGTCCGGCGGTGCGCATCGCGGTCACCGGGTCGATCGCGACCGATCACCTGATGACGTTTCCCGGCAGGTTCACCGATCAGCTCATCGCGGACAAGCTGGACAAGGTCTCGCTGTCCTTCCTCGTCGACGACCTGGCGATCCGCCGCGGCGGGGTGGCGGCGAACATCGCGTTCGGCCTCGGCGTGCTCGGCCTGCGGCCGCTGCTGGTCGGCGCGGTCGGCGCGGACTTCGCCGACTACCGGGCCTGGCTGGAGCGGCACGGGGTGAGCACGGCGGGGGTCAGGCAGTCGGCGCTGCGGCACACCGCGCGGTTCATCTGCACCACCGACGCCGACGGCAACCAGATCGGCTCGTTCTACGCGGGCGCGATGTGCGAGGACCGCGAGATCGAGATCGCGCCGCTGGCCGCGGCCAACCAGATCGACCTGGTCGTGATCGGCGCCGGCGACCCGGCCGCCATGGTCACGCACACCGCGCAGTGCCGTGAGAGGGCCATCCCGTTCGCCGCCGACCCCTCGCAGCAGCTTGCCCGCATCCTGGGCGGCGAGCAGGTGCGCGCGCTCGTCGACGGTGCCGCGTACCTGTTCGGCAACGAGTACGAGGAGGCGCTCATCGAGCGCAAGTCGGGCTGGACGAGCGCGGAGATCCTGGCCCGCGTCGGGGTCAGGATCACCACCCTCGGCCCCGGCGGCGCGCGGGTGGAGCGGGCGGGCCAGCCGCCGCTGACCGTGCCGGCGGTGCCCGACGCCCGCCCCGCGGACCCCACCGGCTCCGGCGACGCGTTCCGCTCCGGCTTCCTCGCCGCGGTCGCCTGGGGCCTGTCGCTGGAGCGCGCCGCCCAGCTCGGCAACATGCTCGCCGTGCACGCGCTGGAAACCACCGGCCCGCAGGAGTACGAGCTCAAGCCGGGCCCGCTGGCCGACCGCTTCGCCGCCGCCTACGGCGCGGCCGCCGCCGCCGAGGTCGCCGCGCACCTGCCGCGCTAGCAGAAGCTCCTCTCGGCTGATAGATGCCGAACGGCGTCATGTGATTGTTTTCACAAGAATGCGTGCGCCGCGCCGGTTAATTCGGTTGACATGCGTCAATTTTTCCTCCGCACCCACGTCCCGGGCGCCGGCCGGTCGCGTATATTGGCCCAATGACCGACGTCCTGGAACTGCCCCGGACCGAGCAGGCGGCGCCGCACCGGCACGATCGCCTGGAACTGCCCCGGCCGTGGCGGCTGCTGCGGACGTTCGGTTCGAGCATCGCCGAGGCCGCCGGGCTGCCGCTGGCCGCCTACCTGGTCGCGAACGCCATCGCCGGCCTCGACGCCGGGATCCTGGCCGGGCTCGGCGCCGTGTGGCTGGTGGTGGTGCTGCGCAAGCTGATCTGCGGCAAGGTGCCGGGGCTGGTGATGCTGTCGGCCATGCTGCTGTGCATCCAGACCGGCCTGGTGCTGGCGACCGGCCAGGTGTGGATCTACCTGCTGCAGTTCCCCGTCGCCAAGCTGGTGCTCTCGCTGCTGTTCGCGCGCTCGGCGCCGACCGAGTTCCCGCTGTGCTCCCGGCTCGCCACCGAGGTCATCGCGCTGCGGCACGGCGGCGTGAGCAACCCGGGGCTGCACCGGTTCTTCCAGGGCGCAACCTGGCTGTGGGCGGCGATCTTCGCCGTGCTCGCCGTGGTGTTCGCCGCGCTGGTCGCCACCGAGCCGATCACGCTGTTCATGCTGGTCTCGGCCGGGATCACCGTCACCGCGATCGGCTGCGGGATCGCCGGGTCGCTGCTGTGGTTCCGCGCGGTGCTGCGCCGCAACGGGCTGCGGCTGCGCTTCACCCCCGCGTAACGTCGCGGTCCCGCCGGCACTATCGTGGCGGGCATGGGAACCGCGCTCGCGTCCGGGTACCACGGGCCGCCCGCGCTGACCGTGAGCCGGGCCTTCACCGAGTGGACCCTCGACCCCTGGATGCTGGCGCTCGCCGTGCTGCTCGGCGTCTGGTACCTGGCCGGCGTGCGCAGGGCGCGCAGGACCCCGGGTGGTTCCGGGGGGTCGTCCCCCCGGGCAAGCAGCGCCTGGCCGGCGGCGCGGCCGGTGTGCTTCTGCGGCCTCGGCCTCGGCTTCCTGGTGATCGCCACCATGTCGTGGGTCGGCGCCTACCAGGCGGTGCTGTTCTACGCGCGGGCGACGCAGACGGTGCTGCTGGTCCTGGTGGTGCCGCTGTTCCTCGCGCTCGGCCGCCCGGTCACGCTGGCCGCCGCGGCGTACCCGGCGGCCGGCCGCCGCATCGGGGCGGCGATCCGCTCGCGCCCGGCCCGGATGCTCACCTTCCCCGCCATCACCACGGTCGCGCTGGTGCTGGTGCCGTTCGTGATGTACTTCACGTCCTGGTACACGGCGGCCTTCCGCAGCGGCGCGGTGCGCGAGCTGACCTACCTGGCGCTGATGGCGCCCGGGTTCGTGTTCTTCTGGACGCTGCTGCGGGTGGACCCGGTGCCGAAGGCGTACTCCTACGCGGTCTCGATGTGGATCACCGGCGCCGAGGTGGTCGGGGACGCGGTGCTCGGCATCTCGATCATGGCCGACCAGAACCTGATCGGCGCCGCCTACTACCACGCGCTGGCCAGGCCCTGGGGACCCGGCCTGGCGACGGCCCAGGTCGTCGGCGGGGGAGTGCTGTGGATCCTCGGCGACCTGGTCGGCCTGCCCTTCCTGGCCGCGCAGCTCATCCAGATGATGCGCGAGGACGAGTCGCAGGCGGCCGCGATCGACGCCGAACTCGACGCGAGGGAACTCGCCGCCGCCCAGGCCGCCTCGCCGCCGCCCGGCGAGCCCCGCGCGCCCGGCGAGCCCGGCGAGCCCGGAGAGCCGGCGCCGCGGTCCCGGCCGTGGTGGGAGGACGACCCGCGCTTCACCGGCCGCTTCCGTCCCGTCCGCGGCGGGCAGCCGCACGGGCCGCCCGCGCCCTGAGGTCAGACGCGGCGGCGGATGTACAGCGCCCAGCCCCGCGGCAGTTCGGTATAGCCGGCGAACTCGTGCGACTTCATCGCGCACCACGAGGGCACGTCGGTGTAGGCCGCCGGGTCGTCGGCGAGCACCGCCACCACCGCGCCGAGGGGGACCTCCCTGATCTGCTCCGCGAGCATGATGATCGGGATCGGGCACTTCCGGCCCAGCGCATCGATGGTGAGCGCGGCGGGCCCGGGAGCAGGAACCACGGTTCGTTCGGCGGAAACCGGGCCTTCGCCGCCGGCGGCGGGCGAGCGGCCGGCACGGCGGGCACCCCGGCCGAACAGGCGCGCGCGGCGAGTCACGGGTTCCATCATGCCAAACATGCGGGGGCCGCCGCGGGCGCCGGGGCGGCGCGCGATACTGTGTGCACGACACGCTGTAGCAGACGGAGGAAGGCTCCTCGCTTGACTACCGATCACGCCGAGCACGGGCGGCCCGGGCCCGGGGGGACCGGCAGGTCGCGCCGGGCGCGCCGGGCGGCCGGCCTGACCGCCGCGGTTGCCGCCTGCCTGCTGTGCCTCACCGGCTGCGACAACTCGTTCACGAGGCTCGGCTTCCCGGACCCGATCACCGAGCAGGGCAAGACCACGCTCACGCTGTGGCAGGGGTCGTGGATCGCCGGGTTCGGCGTCGGCTTCCTGGTCTGGGGGCTGATCCTGTGGGCGGTGATCTTCCACCGCAAGCGCGGCGACCGGCTGCCGCCGCAGGCGCGCTACAACATGCCGATCGAGATCATGTACACGGCGGTGCCGTTCGTGCTGATCGCGATCCTGTTCTACTTCACCGCCAAGGACGAGAACTACATCGACAGGCTGTCGCCCAAGCCCGACGTGGTGGTGAACGTGCTGGGGTTCCAGTGGAGCTGGCAGTTCAACTACCCGCAGTACGGCGTGACGAACGTCGGCGACATGTGGGGCGAGGGCCCGCTGCCGGTGCTGGAGGTCCCGACCGGCGAGACCGTCAGGTTCAACCTGACGTCCTCGGACGTGGTGCACTCGTTCTGGGTGCCGCAGTTCTTGTTCAAGCGCGACGTCATCCCCGGCCACCCGAACCACTTCGAGGTCACGCTGACCAAGACGGGGACCTTCACCGGGCACTGCAGCGAGCTGTGCGGGGTTTACCACAGCAGGATGCTGTTTACGCTGAAGGTGGTGACGCCGGCGCAGTTCCGCGCCTACATGGCCGCCGAGCAGGCGGCGCAGAAGTCAGGGAGCACCCAGTGAGGCGAGCACAGTGAGCACGACCGCCGAACGGCCGGACATCGCGATCCCGCGGTACAAGACCGAGCGCAAGGGGTACATCCTCGCGTCCTGGCTGTCCTCGACCGACCACAAGATCATCGGGCACCTGTACCTGATCACCTCGTTCTTCTTCTTCCTGTGCGCCGGGGTCATGGCGATGCTGATGCGCATCCAGCTCATCGGCCCGGACCAGCACTTCGTGTCCGACCAGCAGTACAACGAGCTGTTCACCATGCACGGCACGATCATGCTGCTGATCTTCGCCACCCCGCTGTTCGTCGGGTTCGCGAACGAGGTGCTGCCGCTGCAGATCGGGTCGCCGGACGTGGCGTTCCCGCGGCTGAACATCCTCAGCTACTACATGTTCACCTTCGGCGGCCTGATCCTGCTGGCCAGCTTCATCGCCCCCGGCGGCTCCGCGGCGTTCGGCTGGTACGCCTACGCGCCGCTGACCAGTTCCATCTACTCGCCGGGCGTCGGCGGCGACCTGTGGATCATGGGGCTGGTGCTGTCCGGGCTCGGCACGATCCTGTCCGGCGTCAACTTCATCACCACGATCTTCTGCCTGCGCGCGCCGGGCATGACGATGTTCCGCATGCCGATTTTCTGCTGGAACGCGCTGCTGACCTCGATGCTGATCCTGATGGCGTTCCCGGTGCTGGCCGCCGCGCTGCTGGTGCTGGAGCTGGACCGGCGGTTCGGCGCGCACGTCTTCGACGCCGCAAGCGGCGGGGCGCTGCTGTGGCAGAACCTGTTCTGGTTCTTCGGCCATCCCGAGGTGTACATCCTGGCGCTGCCGTTCTTCGGCATCGTCACCGAGATCTTCCCGGTGTTCAGCCGCAAGCCGCTGTTCGGCTACAAGACGCTGATCGCGGCCACGATCGCGATCGCGGGCCTGTCTATGACCGTGTGGGCGCACCACATGTTCACCACCGGCGCGGTGCTGCTGCCGTTCTTCTCGTTCATGACGTTCCTGATCGCGGTGCCGACCGGGGTGAAGTTCTTCAACTGGATCGGCACCATGTGGAAGGGGCAGCTCACCTTCGAGCCGCCGATGCTGTTCTCGGTCGGGTTCCTGGTCACGTTCCTGTTCGGCGGCATCACCGGCATCATCCTCGCCTCCCCGCCGCTGGACTTCGCGGTGTCGGACTCCTACTTCGTGGTCGCGCACTTCCACTACGTGCTGGCGGGCACGGTGCTGTTCGCGATGTTCGCCGGCTTCTACTTCTGGTGGCCGAAGATGACCGGCCACATGCTGAACAGCAGGCTCGGCAAGCTCAACTTCTGGCTGCTGTTCATCGGCTTCAACATGACGTTCCTGGTCCAGCACTGGACCGGCGTGGAGGGCCAGGTCCGGCGCACCGCCAATTACCCCTACCTGCCCGGGAACGTGACCACGCTCAACGTCATCTCCACGGTGGGCTCCTGGGTGCTGGCGCTGTCCATCCTGGTGTTCCTGTGGAACGTGTACGTCAGCTGGCGGTACGGGGAGCGGGTGACCGAGGAGGACCCGTGGGGTTACTGCTCATCGCTGGAGTGGGCGACGTCCTGCCCGCCGCCGCGGCACAACTTCTACCGGATCCCGCGGATCAGGTCGGAGCGGCCGGCCTTCGAGGCGCACTACCCGCACATCAAGTGGGGCCGCGAGTCGATCGGCGTCGAGCAGACGATCCCGGCCATCTCCAACGGGTCGAACGGCGAGGGCCGGCGATGAAGGTCGAGGGCTGGCTGTTCCTCGGCTGCGGGGTCTTCTTCGCCGGAACCGACCTCGTCTACTGGTACACCTCCTACGACCCGACCGGCACCGCCGCGCTGGCGTTCGCCGTGGGGCTGGCCGTGCTCACCGGCTTCTACGTGCTGTTCACCGGGCGCCGCCTGCCGCTGCGCCCGGAGGACGACGACCGGGGCGAGATCGAGCAGGGCACCGGCGAGGTGGGGTTCTTCCCGCCCAGGAGCTGGTGGCCGCTGTTCCTCGGGCTGTCCGGCGCCGTCGCGGCGGTCGGCGTGGCGGTCGGCTGGTGGCTGTTCCTGATCGGCCTGCTGTTCATCGTGTTCTCCACGATCGGCTTCGTCTTCGAGTACTACCGCGGCCACTACTCGCACTAGCCGCCGCCCCCAGCGGCGATATCGGTGCCGGAAAGGTGCTTCTGTATCGAAAAGGCGGCCGTTTTCGGCCGCCAAACTCATACAGAAGCACCGAACCCATACCGATAATCCGCCGGGGCATGAGCGTCATCGCCGCCCGGCCACGGCGGCCCGCAGCGCATTCCCGGGCCGGGCGGGGCTCACGGGTCACCGGACGGCGACCAGGCCGGACTGGTAGGCCAGGATCACCAGCTGGATGCGGTCCCTGGCATCCAGCTTGGTCAGCAGGTGCGCCACGTGGGTCTTGGCGGTGGCCGGGCTGATGCTCAGCTGTTCGGCGATCTCCGCGTTCGACAGGCCGCGCGCGACCATCGTGAGCACCTCGAGCTCGCGCTCGGTGAGCAGCCGCGCCAGCCTGCCGTGGCCCGAGCCGGGGCCGTCGTCGTGGGCCTGCGGTTCCGCGGCCGGCGGCGTCCGCGTGAACTCGCCGATCAGGCGCCGGGTCACGCTCGGCGCGAGCAGCGCGTCGCCCGCCGCCACCACCCGGATCGCGTTCAGCAGGTCGGCGGGCAGCGTGTCCTTGAGCAGGAAGCCGCTGGCCCCGGCGCGCAGCGCGGCGAACACGTACTCGTCGAGGTCGAACGTGGTCAGGATGAGGCTGCGCACGCTGGTGCTCTGCGTGATCTGCCTGGTGGCCTCGATGCCGTCCATGACCGGCATGCGCACGTCCATCAGGATGACGTCCGGCCTGGCCCGGCGGGCGGCAGCCACGGCCTCCTGCCCGTTGCCGGCCTCGCCGACCACGGCGAAGCCCGGCGTCGCGGCGATGATGCCGCAGAACCCCACCCGCACCAGGGCCTGGTCGTCGGCGACCACGACCCGCAGCACGGTCATGTGCCGGATGGCAGCGGGATCCGCGCGCTGACCCGGAAGCCGTACCCGGGCAGCGGCCCGGCGTCGAACCGGCCGCCGAGCATCGCGACCCGCTCCCGCATGCCGGTCAGGCCGTGCCCGGGCCGGAATCCGGAGGCGGTCCCGCCGGTTCCGCCCGCGCCCGCCATCGCCAGGGCGGGAACGCCCGCGCCGTTGTCGGTCACCTCGACGGTCAGTTCCTCGTCGCCATGGCAGATCAGCACGCGGCAGGCGTCGGTGCGCGCGTGCTTGACCACGTTGGTCACCGCCTCCTGCACGATCCGGTAGGCGGACAGGTCGATGCTGGCGGGCAGGTCCCGCTGCCGGCCGCGGCGGGACACGTCCACCGCGACGCCCGCGCCGGCGGTGCGGGCCACCAGCCGGTCCAGCTCCGCCAGCCCGGGCGCCGGGAACAACGGCGCGGGCGCCGGGAACAACGGCGCGGACGCGGCAGGCCCGGAGCCGTCCGCACCGCCCGGGGTCTCCGCGTTCTCGTCGGCCTGGCGCAGCGCGCCGAGCATCCGGCGCATCTCGTCCAGCGCCTCCCGGCTGGTCGCCTGGATCGCGCCGAGGGCGAGGCGGGCATCGCCGGGCTGGCTGTCGATGACGTACTGGCCGTAGCCGGCCTGGACCGCGATGACGCTCATGCTGTGCGCCACCACGTCGTGCAGTTCCCTGGCGATGCGCAGCCGCTCCTCCGTCACCGCCTTGCTCGCCGCCTCGGCCTGCAGCCGGACCGCGTACCTGCGCCGCTGCCGGACGATGTACCCGCATGCCCAGGCGACGGCCACGACCAGGACGACCGAGACCAGGGCGCCACGGGCGACGAACCAGCCGCCGGTCACCCTGAGCAGCACCGCGTCCGCGACGAAGGTGGCGGCGACCGCGGCGAGCACGCGCGCCGCGTCCTGCCTGGTCCGGTAGGTCGTCGCCACCAGGTAGACGACGTAGGCGACGGGCAGGAAATAGGTCAGGGCGCCGTCTTGCCCGGCGGTCAGCGCGGTCACCACCATGGTGCCCGCCAGCAGCAGGCCGAGCATCAGCACCGGCCGCCGCCGCCGCAGCGCCACGGCGATCGCGGCGACCCCGACGAGCAGCAGGCCGAGCGGCCGGATCAGCGGCGCCGGGTACGCCGGGTAGTGGCCGGCATATCCGGCGGGGTAGGTCAGCGCCCGGAACAGGCTGTGCGACAGGACCGCGAGGAGCAGCACCGCCAGCACGAGGCCGACGGCGTAGTCCAGCGTGGCCCAGTGCCAGGGCCGCAGCCGTATCGGCCGCGGCGGCCGCGCTCGATTGTCCACGTACCTACGGTAACCGGCCGGGCAGGCCCGCCGCGTCATCCTGCAGGCGTACGCCGCCGGGCGCCGGATTTCCCTCTTGCGGGCGATGACGCGGCCGCCCGCTGCCTGGCAAGGTTAACGCCATGCCACCACCGTCAACCGGCCACGCCGTCGTCGAGACCGCGGCGCTGACCAAGGTGTACCCGGGGAACGTGACGGCGCTGGACGGCCTGACCGTCGCCGTGGCGCCCGGGGTCACCGGGCTGATCGGCGCCAACGGCGCGGGCAAGTCGACGCTGATCAAGATCCTGCTCGGCCTCGTGCCGCCGACCAGCGGCCAGGCCAGGGTGCTCGGCCACGACTGCCAGGCCAGCGGCGAGACGATCAGGACCCTGCTCGGCTACATGCCGGAACACGACTGCCTGCCGCCCGACGTGACCGCAACCGAACTGGTCACCCACCTGGGCCGGATTTCCGGCCTGCCGCCGACGGTCGCCAAGGAGCGCGCGGCGGAGTCGCTGCGCCACGTCGGCCTGCACGAGGAGCGGTACCGCCTGATCGGCACCTACTCGACCGGCATGAAGCAGCGGGTCAAGCTGGCCCAGGCGCTGGTCGGCGACCCGAGGCTGCTGCTGCTCGACGAGCCGACCAACGGGCTCGACCCGGCCGGGCGCACCGCGATGCTGGAGCTGATCGCCAGGATCGGCGCCGAGTTCGGCATCTCGATCGTGGTCGCCTCGCACCTGCTCGGCGAGATCGAGCGGATCTGTGACCACCTGGTCGCGATCGACGCGGGCCGCCTGCTGCGCGCCGACACGATCTCCAGCTTCACCCGGGCCAGCGAGGTGCTCGCGGTCGAGGTGGAGGAGGGATTGGCGGAGCTGGCCGCGGAGCTCGCCGCCCGCGGCCTGGCCGCGACCGCCCAGGCCAGGACCCTGCTGGTGCCGCTTGGCGGCGAGGACACCTTCGACGTGGTCCGCGACGCCGTGGCCGATCTCGCCCTGCCGCTGTGCCGGCTGGAGCAGCGCCGCCACCAGGTCGAGGAACTGTTCCGCGACGAGTAAGGGACGGCGCATGTCTGAGACCACGAACGCCGCCGGAGTCATCCACGACCTCGGCTACCGCGGCTACGACGGCCCCAGGCTGGGCCGGGCGCAGATCGTCAGGGCGCTGACCTGGCACAGCTTCCGCTCCTCGTTCGGCATCGGCCGGGGCGTGAAGGCCAAGATCATCCCCATCCTCGCGTCCATCGCGATGTGCCTGCCCGCGTTCGTCAACGCGTTCGCGGTGGCCCGGGGCAGCGCGCGGCTGTTCGGCTACGACGTCTACGTGCCGCAGCTGCGGGTCGTCGTGCTGACGGTCTTCCTCGCCGCCCAGGCGCCCGAGCTCGTATCGAGGGACCTGCGCAGCCACGTGCTGCCGCTGTACTTCTCCCGGCCGATCCGCCGGGGCGACTACCCGCTGGCCAAGTACATCGCGCTCACCGCGGCGTGCCTGCTGCTGATCGAGGTACCGCTGCTCATCACCTACGTGGGCACGATCGCGTCGGCCAAGAACGGTCACGACGTGTGGGACGAGACCAAGGCGCTGCTCCCCGGCCTTGGCGTGGGCCTGATGTGGGCCGTGCTCATGGCGGCGGTCGGCCTGCTCCTGGCCTCGCTCACCGGGCGCCGCGCGTACGCCACCGGGATCGTCGCCATCTCGTGCTTCCTCACCTGGACCGTGTCCGAGCTGCTGATCCAGTCCGAGGGCGGCCCGACCTCCACCGCCACCGGAGCGCGCATCGGCGGGCTGTTCAGCCCGTTCAACCTGCTGGACGGCGTCCGGATCTGGCTCGGCGGCACGTCGCCGGGCGAAGACGCCAGTCCCGGCCACCTCGGCCCGCTGTACGGGGCGGTGGCCGTCGTCCTGCTCGCGGCCTGCCTCGGGGGCCTGGCCGCGAGATACCGGAAGGTGAGCCGGGCATGACGATCGAGCTGAAAAGCGTCTCCCGCTGGTACGGCAACGTGGTCGCGGTCAACGACATCACGATGTCGATCGGGCCCGGCGTGACCGGGCTGCTCGGCCCGAACGGCGCGGGAAAGTCGACGATCATGCACATGATCGCCGGCTTCCTGCCGCCGTCCCGCGGCGAGCTCACCGTGGCCGGCGGGCACAGCTGGCGCAACCCCGACATCTACCAGGCCGTCGGCCTGGTCCCGGAACGGGACTCGGTGTACGCGTTCCTGACCGGCGAGCAGTTCGTCACCGCGACCGCGAAGCTGCACAGGCTCGCCGACCCTGCGGCGGCGGCCGCGAGGGCCATCGCCATGCTGGAGATGGCCGACGCGGCGCACCGCAAGATCACCACGTACTCCAAGGGCATGCGGCAGCGCATCAAGGTGGCCGCGGCGCTGGTGCACGAACCGGAGATCCTGCTGCTCGACGAGCCGTTCAACGGGATGGACCCGCGCCAGCGGCTGCACATGATGGACCTGCTCGACAAGCTCGGCAGCGAGGGCCGGACGATCCTGTTCAGCTCGCACATCCTGGAGGAGGTGGAGCGGCTGTCCGGCACGATCCAGGTGGTGGTGGCCGGCCGCCTGGCCGCCTCCGGCGACTTCCGCGCCATCCGGCGGCTGATGACCAGCCGGCCGCACGTGTTCACCGTCCGGTCGTCCGACGACCGCCTGCTCGGCGGCGCGCTGATCGCCCGGCCCGCGGTGACCGCCGTGGACTTGACCGGCAACGGCCTGCAGGTCCGTACCTCGGACTACGGCGCGTTCTGCCGGGACATCGCCGTCCTGGCCCGGGACAACGGCATCCGGCTGCGCCAGGTGCAGCCCACCGACGAGTCCCTGGAAAGCGTCTTCGCCTACCTGGTCGCCGACTAAAAGGAGCGCGATCCCATGTCCGGCTTGTTCAACCCGACGGTCGCCTGGATCACGACCCGTGCCACGCTGGGCCGCAAGCGGGCGCTGCTGTTCTGGATCCCGGCGGTGATCCTGATCGCGGTCACGGCGGCGCTGCGGGCCAGCCGGCCGCCCTCGCGGCCGTGGCCGTCGCACGTGCTCGGCACGTTCGGGTTCTCGGTGCTACTGCCGCTGACCGCGCTGATCATCGGGTCCAGCGTGCTCGGCGCGGAGATCGACGACGGCAGCGTCATCCACCTGCTGGCCACGCCGGTCCGCCGCTCGTCGGTGATCTTCACGAAGTTCGCCGTCGCCACCGTCCTGACCATGATCTTCGCCGCGGTGCCCGAGCTCATCGCGGCGCTGATATCCGGCGGCGGCAACACCGCGCCCACGGTCACGGTCACGCCGGGCAGCCCGCCCGTCGTCGTCCCCGGCGCCGTCGTCAACAGCACCGATTTCGCCGTCGGCCTGTTCGTCGGAGCGCTGGCCGGCGCGGTCATCTACAACGCGATCTTCATCATGGTCTCGGCCGCCACCACCCGCGCGATCGCGGTCGGCCTGCTCTACGTGCTGATCTGGGAGGCGCTGCTGTCCAACTTCGTCAGCGGGGCGCGGCTGCTGTCGGTCAGCCACTACAGCCTCGGCATCGCGAACGGCATCGCGCACGACGTCGCCCTGGGCGCGGGGCTGACCGTGCTCACCTCCGTGGTCATGGGCGCCGTCGTCACGGTGGCCGCCTTGGTCGTGGCCGTCAACCTGCTGTCGTCCTTCACCCTCAAGGGCGACCCCGCCTAGCCAGAACCCGGCGGCCCTACACCGGGATGATCTCGACGTGGATCCCGGCGGCCGTCGCAGTCGCTACGATCCGGCGGGATCGCCAGGCGTGCCGCCATGGCCGCCGCCCGGCCCGCCGCCGCCGCCGTCACCGCCGCCGTCCGGGCCGATGGCGGCGGGCCGCTGGCCGGCCTCCACCTGCCCGGCCTCGGCGCCGTGCCCGTTGCCGTGCCCGTCGCCGTCCACCACGACGGTCTCGGCGAAGGCACGGTTGGCCCGCGCCCGTATCCGGCCCATGGCGCCGCGCGAGGTCGGCGCGGGCACGCCGTGCCGGTCTTCGGCGCCCGGCGCCGGCATGAGCGCGGGCACCTTCTTGGCCTGGAGCACGGCGCGGGCCTCCTCGTCGACCGGCCGGTGTACCTCGATGAACTCCCCGTTCGGCATCTGCCGGATGATCCCGGTCTCGTAGCCGTGCAGCAACTCCTCCCGGTCCTTACGCTGCAGGGCCAGGCAGATACGCCGTGTCACGAAAAATGCGATCGCAGGCCCCACGAAGATCATCACCCGGGCGATCCAGGTGACCGTGTACAGCGAGATCGACAGCTTGTCCGCGATGACGTCGTTGGCGCCCTCCCCCCACAGCACCCCGTAGAACACGACCGCCGCCATGCCGGCCGCGGTGCGGACCGGGGCGTTGCGCGGCCGGTCGTTGACGTGGTGGTAGGACTTGTCCCCGGTGGCCCACTGCTCGAAGAACGGCCACAGCGCCAGGCCGACGAGGATGATGCCGAGCGGCAGCAGGAACGGGATCATCACGCTGAACGTGACCGTATGCCCGAGGAAGTTCCACTCCCAGGCGGGCATCATGCGCAGCGCGCCCTCCAGGAAGCCCATGTAGAAGTCGGGCTGCGAGGCGGACGAGATCGACATCGGCGAGTACGGACCGTACAGCCAGATCGGGTTGATCTGGGCGAAGGTGGACAGCAGCGCCAGCGCGGCGAAGATGAAGAAGAACCAGGCGCCGCCCTTGGCCATGAAGTACGGGTAGAACGGCTGCCCGACGACGTTCCGCTCGGTGTTCCCCTTGGCCGGCATCTGCGTGTGCTTCTGGTGGAACATGATGAACAGGTGCGCGGTGATCAGCGCCAGCAGCAGGCCGGGGATCAGCAGCACGTGCACGATGTACATCCTCGGCACGATGTCGTGACCGGGGAACTGCCCGCCGAACAGGAAGAACGCCAGGTAGGTGCCGACGATCGGCAGGCCGGCCTGCATCGCGCCCTCGAAGATGCGCAGGCCCGCGCCGGATAGCTGGTCGTCCGGCAGCGAGTAGCCGAACAGCCCCTCCACCAGCCCCAGCGCGAACAGCGACAGGCCGATCAGCCAGTTGATCTCGCGCGGCTTGCGGTAGGCGCCGGTGAAGAACACCCGCAGCATGTGGATGATGATCGCGGCCATGAAAAGGTCGGCGGCCCAGTGGTGGATCTGCCGTATCAGCAGCCCGCCGCGCACGTCGAAGCTGATGTTCAGCGTGGACTGGTACGCCTCGCTCATCCTGACGCCGTCCAGCTTGACGTACGAGCCGTGGTAGACGACCTCGGTCATCGACGGCACGAAGAACAGCGACAGGAACGTCCCGGTCAGCAGCAGGATGACGAACGACCACAGCGCGATCTCGCCCAGCATGAACGACCAGTGGTCCGGGAACACCTTGCGCATCAGCACGCGGAACCCGCGCGCCCCGTGGAACCTGTCGTCCAGCCACCCGCCGAGCCCGCTCAGGGGCTGCGGCACGTCGAAGTCGTCGCTCGTCTGGCTCATCCGCGCTCCCAGAAGCTCGGGCCGACCGGCTGGGTGAAGTCGCTCTTGGCCACCAGGTAGCCCTCGGCGTCGGTGGTCATCGGCAGCTGCGGCAGCGGCCGCGGCGCCGGCCCGAAGATCACCGTCGCGCCGGTCGTCGCGTCGAAGGTGGACTGGTGGCACGGGCACAGGATGTGGTGGGTGGTCTCCTCGTACAGCGCGGCCGGGCAGCCGACGTGCGTGCAGATCTTCGAGTAGGCGACGATGTTGTCCACCGTCCAGTTCATGCCGTACAGCTGGGTCTTGCCGTCGTACACGGTCGGGATGCGCAGCTGGCCCGGCGCGAACTTGATGATGATCACCGCGGCCTTGGCCAGCGCGTCCTGGTTGTCGCTGTAGCCCTCGGGCACGATCGAGATCATGCTGCCCGGCACGTTGAAGTCCGCCGGGCGCAGCGGCTGGTTGGTGCCGTAGACCAGCAGCCGCCGGCCCGGGCTCCACACGGTGTGCCGCAGGCTGGTGCCGGGCAGCGGGCCCAGGTCGCGCAGCAGCACGACCGGCGCGGCCAGCAGCGGCAGCGTGCCGAGCATCAGCGTGCGCCGCACCAGCGGCCGCCGCACGAACTGGCTGGCCGCCGCGCCCTCCTTGAAGTACTCCTCGAACGCCTGCCGGTCCGGGGTCTCCGAACGCAGCTCGTGCCGCTCCTCGACCATCTCCACGTCCGGCATCAGCTGCCGCACCCAGATCAGCGCGCCGAGGCCCAGGCACAGCAGCACCACCGACAGCGATGTGCCGAGAGCCAGGTTGGACCGCATCGCGGCGTCGACCACGCTGGCGCCGGCCGGCAGGCGGTCCGATCCGACCTCGAGGCCGACGTAGGCGGCGATGAACCCGCACCCGGCGAGGAACGCCAGCGTGAACAGCAGCGCGACCAGCTTCTCCGCGCGCGCGGCCCGCTCCGGGTAGTCCGACCGCACCGGCAGCCTGCCCTCGACGTGCTCCCCGCCCTGGCCGGCCTGGCTGGCCTCGCCGGCCGGCCGCCCGCCGCGGGCGCCGTCGCCGGGGCCGAGCAGCGGCGGCGACGGCGGGGGAGTGCCGATCACCCGGTGCGGCGGGACGGGACGCGGGGTCTCTTCCATCTCGTCGCTCACGACCGCTCCCTCTCCAGGTTCTCCGGAAGCTCCTCGGGGCGTTCCGGGATCCGCGGCGCGCGGCGCTTGGCCGTGATCCACAGCGCGCAGATGATCAGGAAGCCCAGGCCGCCCAGCCAGATCACCAGCCCCTCGGTGACGGGTCCGGTCCGGCCGAGCGAGAACCCGCCGGGGTTGGGCTCCTTCCTGGTTTCCACGATGTAGGCGATGATGTCGCGCTTGGCCTGCGGGCTGAGCGTCCCGTCGGGGAACACCGGCATCGCCTCCGGGCCGGTCACCATCGCCTCGTAGATCTCGGTCGGGGTCGCGTACGCCAGCGACGGCGCGTACTTGCCGTAGGTCAGCGCGCCGCCGGAGAAGCCGGCGTTGTGGCACTGCGCGCAGTTGGCGTTGAACAGCTGCGAGCCGACCCCGGTGTTGGCGCCGGCGGTGGACACCTGCTGGGCGTCGGGGATCGCCGGCCCGCCGCCGAGCGAGGCGATGTAGGCGGCGATCGCCTCGATCTGCTGCCTGGTGAACGTCGTCGGCTTCTCCGCCATCTCCGGGCCGATGTCCTTGGCGGGCATCCGGCCGGTGGACATCTGGAAGTCGACGGCGGCCGCGCCCGCGCCGATCAGGCTCGGCGCCTGCGAGGTGCCCTGCGCGTCCAGGCCGTGGCAGCTCGAGCAGGTGGCCTCGAACAGGGCCTTGCCCTCGTTGATCTGCGACTGCCCCCCGGCCGCGGCCTGGGCGCCGCCGGGATGACCGACCAGGGCCGAGTACAGCGTCGCGACGACGGCCAGCCCGCACGTCAGCGCCGCGTAGCCGGCGGCCGGGCGCCTGCGCTTGGCGTTGATCCAGCTCACTCGCTGTCCCCTGACTAGTGGATGAGGTAGATGGTGGTGAACAGCCCGATCCACACCACGTCGACGAAGTGCCAGTAGTAGGACACCACGATCGCGCTGACCTGCTGCTCGTGGGTGAACGTCTTGGCGGCGTAGGTCCGGCCGAGCAGGAAGATGAACGCCACCAGGCCGCCGGCCACGTGCAGCCCGTGGAACCCGGTGGGGATGTAGAACACCGAGCCGTAGGCGCTCGACGACAGCGTCAGGTGCTGGTGCCTGATCAGGTCCAGGTACTCGTACCCCTGGCCGAGGTCGAAGTACAGGCCCATCAGGAAGGTGAGCACGTACCACTCCCGCAGCCCCCAGCTCATCGGGTGCAGCAGCGACCGGGTGCGCCGGATCTGCCCGCGCTCCACGGCGAACACGCCCATCTGGCAGGTGACGCTGGACAGCAGCAGCACCGTGGTGTTGATCGACCCGAGCGTGATGTCCAGGTGCGCCCCCGGCCAGGGCAGGCCCTGCCCCTTGTCCACCGACCTGACCGTGAAGTACATCGCGAACAGCGCCGCGAAGAACATCAGCTCGGACGAGAGCCAGACGATGGTGCCGACGCTGACCAGGTTGGGTCTGCTGGCCGGCGAGCGGGGTGTCCTCTCCACGGTTGCTGTCGCCACGAGGCCATTATTACGACACCCTGTAGGCGATCGCCACGCGCCCCCCGGATAACCGCTGGTGCCGATAGCATTCACCCATGAAGGTCCTTGTGTACAGCCACGACGCGGATGTCCGGGCACAGGTCAGGCTGGCCATCGGCCGCCGGCCGGCGATGGACGTGCCGGAGGCGGAGATCATCGAGGTGGCCACCGAGCCCGCGCTGTGGCGGCTGCTCGACGCCGGGCGCGTCGACGTGATGGTGCTCGACGGTGAGGCGCAGCCGGCCGGCGGGATGGGCGTGTGCCGCCAGGCCAAGGACGAGATCTACAACTGCCCGCCGGTGCTGCTGATCATCGGCCGCCGCGACGACGGCTGGCTGGCCACCTGGTCACGCGCCGACGCGGTGATCAGCCACCCGATCGACCCGGTCATGCTGGCGCAGGCGCTGGCCGGGCTGATGCGCGAGCGCGCCGCCGCAGCCGGCTGACCTGCTCCTTATCCCGAACGATCGTGGGTTCCTCCCTCCGCTACCCCTGGGGGCCGCCATGGACGCCCGGACCACCTGGCCCGGCCTGCTCGGCGCGCTGATTCGCGGCGAGTCGCTGACCGCGGACGAGAGCGAGTGGGCGATGAACGAGATCATGGACGGCGCGGCGACGCCGTCCCAGATCGCCGGCTTCGGCGTCGCGCTGCGGATGAAGGGCACCTCGGTCGCCGAGATGACCGGGCTGGCCAGGGCGATGCTGGCGCACGCGACGCCGATCGAGGTGCCGGGGCGGACCTGCGACCTGGTCGGCACCGGCGGCGACGGCGCCCGCACCGTCAACGTGTCCACGACGGGCGCGATCGTCGCGGCGGCGGCGGGCGCGCGGATGGTCAAGCACGGCAACCGGGCCGCGTCGTCCGCGTGCGGGGCCGCCGACGTGCTCGAGGCGCTCGGCGTGGTGATCGACCTGCCGCCCGCGGCGTCCGCCAGGCTCGCCGAGGAGGTGGGCATCGCGTTCCTGTTCGCCGCCCTCTACCACCCCGCGCTCCGGCACGCGGGCCCGACCCGGTCCGAGCTCGGCGTGCCGACCGTGTTCAACTTCCTCGGCCCGGTGAGCAACCCGGCGCGGCCGTCGTCGCAGGCGGTCGGCGTGTTCGACCCGGTGATGGGCGGTGTCATCGCCGGCGTCCTTGCCGGGCGCGGCTGTTCCGCCCTGGTGTTCCGCGGCTGCGACGGCCTGGACGAGCTGACCACCACCGGGCCGTCCACGATGTGGGTGGTGCACGACGGCGAGGTGGCGCAGACCCGGTTCGACCCCGCGTCGCTCGGCCTGCCGCGGGCGTCGCTGGCCGACCTGCGCGGCGGCGACGCGGCCCGCAACGCGGCCGCGGTCCGCGCCGTGCTGGCCGGGGAGCGCGGCCCGGTGCGCGACATCGTGCTGCTGAACGCCGCCGCCGCGCTCGCCGCCGCGGCGGGCGTGCCCGGCCCCGAGGCGGTCACCCGCGCCCTGGCCGACGGCTACGCCCTGGCCGCCGAGGCGGTCGACTCCGGCGCGGCAAGCGCCCTGCTGGACCGCTGGATAGCGGCAAGCCGCCGCCTGGACCCCAGGTCCCGCTGACCGAGCCCGCCGCGTCAGGTCCCCGCGCCGAGCCCGAGGGAGAACGCGGCCTCCAGGTCGTGCCGGGAGTAGGTGCGGAACGCGATGTGGGTCTCGGTGTGCGTGACGCCCGGGACCTTGTTCAGCCGGCCCGGGATGACATCGGCGAGCTCCTCGTGCTCGCGGACCCTCACCATCGCCACCATGTCGAACTCGCCGGTGACCGAGTAGACCTCGCTGACCTCGGGGATCTGGGCGATCATCTCGGCGACCTCGGGGATGCGCTGAATCTCTGCCTTCACCAGAACGATCGCGGTGACCACTGCACGCCTCCCGGTTAGCTGTCGGGGCTGGCGCTTACGCTACCAAGACACCGGGCAGCTCGCTGAGCTGGCTCAGGGTGCGGATGCCGCGGTGCGCCAGCCGCCTGATCAGCCAGCCGAGGACGTCGGCGGTGGCCCGCGCGTCGGCGAGCGCGCGGTGGCACGGCGCCGTCCTCGCCCCGAAGAACCCGGCCAGCGTGCCCAGCTTGCAGTCGGGTACCTGATCCGGGTCCATCACCTGCCTGGCCAGGGCGGCCGTGTCGAGCACGGTGAACGGCGGCCAGGGCAGGCCGCAGTCGCCGCAGGCGGCGACGAGGAAGCCGACGTCGAACGGGGCGTTGTGCGCGGCCAGCACGCAGCCGTCGGCGAACCCCAGCAGGCCGGGCAGCACAGCGGCAAGTCCCGGAGCGGCGGCGAGCATCCGGTCGCTGATCCCGGTGAGGTCCTCGATGCCCGGCGGGACCGGCCTGCCCGGGTTGACCAGCGAGGCGAACTCGCCCCGGCGCAGCCCGCCGCGCACCCTGACCGCCCCGATCTCGGTGATCGCGGCCGCGCCCGGCGACCATCCGGTCGTCTCCAGGTCGACGACGGCGAACTCGACCTCCGCCAGGCCCGTCTCCGGCGGCTCGCCGGCCGCCGGCTCACACGCGGTCACGGCCGGGCTCGTCACGCATACCACGGTAGGCGCGCCCGCCGACATTCTCGCGCAGCCCGCACCGACCCGGCCGGCCGGCGGAGGCGAAATTATAACGCCATCATGCCGCCTCCGCAGGCGAATCCCGGCACCGTAATCAAGTAGTTGGGATTGGCCGAATCGGTTGAATCGCCCAATTGCCTTCACTACTGTTTCCCAGAGCTGCCCGGGCCGGTAACACCCCGCAGACCTGGGCAAACACGGAAACGACAAGGAGCGTGACAGCGACGTGGGTACGCGCCTGGCGGGCAGCGTCTCCCGGCTCCGCGGCGGCGCCGTGATCGCGGCCGTGGCGCTTTCCGTCGTCGGCCTCGGCGTGTCCGCCGCCTCGGGCGCCGGCGCCGCCCCGCAACCGAGCGTGCAGCAGGTCCAGGCCCGCGTGAACGAGCTGACCTCGCAGTTCGATCAGGTCACCGAGCAGCTCGACCAGGTCAGCCAGCAGCTGTCCGCCGCGCAGACCAGGCTGGCCCAGCTGCGCGCCGACGCGCAGCGCGCCGCCGCGAGGTTCCAGGCGGCCCGCACCTCGGTGGCGCAGGTCGCCGCCGCGGCGTTCGAGGACGCCGGCGCGACCTCGATCGCGGGCGTGCTCACCTCCGGCGATCCCGCGATGGTGCTGCAGCAGGGCGCGCTGCTGCAGGAGCTGTCCGGCAGCAGGAACACCGAGACCGAGCAGCTGCTGACCGACGCCAGCCAGCTGGCGGCCGTCGAGCAGGAACAGCAGCGCACCGAGGACGGGATCGCCGCGCTCAAGAGCCAGCTCGCCGCGCACAAGGGCTCGCTGGGCAGGCTGCTGACCACCGAGAAGGCCACGCTGGCCAGCCTGACCCTGCCGCAGCAGCAGGTGGTGGAGAACAACTCGATCGGCGCGAACGGCAGCACCACGGCCACCTACAACGGCCCGACATCGACCCAGGCGGACAAGGCCGTCGCGTTCGCGTACGCCCAGCTCGGCTGCCCCTACGTGTACGGCGGCACCGGCCCGTGCCACCTGGGATACGACTGCTCCGGGCTGGTCCAGGCGGCCTGGGCCGCCGCGGGCGTGGCGATACCGCGCGACACCTACGAGCAGTGGGCCGCGCTGCCGCACATCGCCACCTCGGCGATCGAGCCCGGGGACCTGCTGTACTACAACGGCGAAGGCCACGTCGCCATGTACGTCGGCGGTGGCTACATCATCGACGCGCCGGTGCCGGGGCAGAGCGTGGAGCGAATCCCCGAGAACACCCCCTGGTACGTCGATAACTTCGACGGAGCCGTCCGCCCGTAGCCGCCGGGCGGGCGGCTCCGCGCACCGGGTGCGTCCGCCGATCAGGCAGGGAGCAGCTCGGACAGGATGTGCTCCCGGCTGACCTCGTGGCCGTGGGATCCGCTCGCGTGCTGCTGCACGGCAGCGATCAGGTGATCGACCTGGTCGCCGCGCCCGATCCGGAATTCGACGCCGCACGGATGGCAGGTCACCCGGGATCCCTCCGGCGCGCTGCCGGGGGTGAAGGGGGTGAGGGGGGTGAAGTCGATGACGACGCAGGGCTCGCCGCCGACGACCCACGCGTCGTGCCCGGGGGAGACGTAGTGGGCGTCGCCCGGCCCCAGGTCAGCCTCCGTGCCGTCGTTCATCCGCACGTGCATCCGGCCGGAGATGACGTACGCGGTGTGCGCGACCTGGCAGGAATCGGTCCCGGTCAGCGGCTTGATGTCGCCGGACCACCGCCAGCCGGGGTCGAGCACTCCCCGGGCGATCGTCGCGCCGCCGACCCGGACTGTCCTGATCTCGCCGTGCGCGAAACCGCGCTTGTCCTCCGGCGCGTCGATGTTCTTCACTTCCATGTTCATGGTGGCATTCCTCCCTCTCGCCTCCCCTCGCGGGGACCGGCAACGGCATCGTCCGGCCGCCGCCGGGGCGGCCGCATCGGGAGAAATACGTAACCTCACCGCGCCCCGGCTACGTGGCCTGGGCATTCGGGCGACCGGCCCGGAGGCTCGCGGCCGGGCCGGCGACCACGACCAGCCTGGTGCGGGAGGCGGCGCCGGTCTTGCGGAGCAGGCTCTCCACATGCTTCTCCACCGTCCGCGGGGACAGATGCAGCCGCGCCGCGATCGCCTTGTTGGCCAGGCCCTCGGCGACCAGCAGCAGCACGTCGGCCTCCCTGGCGGTGATGCCGAACCTGCTCAGCCGGTCCGGCGCCGGCGCGTCGAGCAGCGCCCGGCACTGGGCCGCCAGCCCGGCCAGGCCCTTGGCGGCGAAGTCGGAGTGCGCTGCCTCCAGCCACCCGGCGGGATCGCCCCAGCCGTCCCGCCGGGCCGCGGCGGCCGCGAGCAGGCGGCACAGGTGGCCGAACGAACCGGCCAGATCCGCGTCGGCGAGCCTGGCCAGCTCCGCCGCCCCGCCCGGGTCTCCTCGCCGCCCCGCCGCGATGGCCTCGGCATAACCGAGCGCGCCGCGGTTGAAGCGCGCTACCGTGACCGTGCCGCGCCGTGCCCGGGCCAGCGCGTCCGCAGCCCGCCCGTCGCCCACCGCGGCAAGCGCCAGCGGCCCGATCGCCCGGAACATCGCGGGCTCGGGGTGCGGCAGCGGCCGCAGCATCGACATGCTCCGGGCGAAGGCGCTGATAGCCCCGGCGAGGTCGCCGCGGAACAGGGCGGACATGGCGCGGCACCCGCCCCATCCGAACGCCTCGATGAACGGGTCGTCGGGGGCCGCGGCACGAGCCTGCCTCAGGCACTGCTCCATTTCGGCAAGCTCCTGGCGCATCGCATGGGCTTCGGCGCGGAACAGCAGGGCCTTGGCCAGGACCGCGCCGATGCCGAGCCGCTCGGCGGCCGCCGCGGCGAGCCTGGCGTGCCTGGCGCAGCGGTCGAACTCGAACCTGAAATCGTATGCCGCCGCCAGCTGGAGGTCGAGGACGGCGACGGTGCTGAACGCGCCGAGCTCGGCTGCGGTGCGGCGGGCGTGGCTGAGCCGTTCGGTTCCGGCGCTGTCGAACAACTCGATCGTGCCCAGCTCGTGCAGGGCCCGCATCCGCCAGACCGGAAGCTGCCCGGCGTCGGCAATGGCGAGGGCGCGCTCGAAGGCGTCGCGCGCCGCGGCCAGGTCGCTCAGCCGGGCGATCCGGCCGCTGACCTCGAGCGCATGACAGCGCACCTCGGGGCTCGCTGTTGCCGCGTCGAGGGCCGCTCGCGCGAGCCGTCTGGCCGCGGCGTGATCACCGTGCGCCAGCGCGAGTTCCGCGGCGAGCACCGCCACGTGCGCGTCGCGGCCCGGCTGCGGGTCCGCCGCGAGCAGCCGTCTCGCCGCCGCCACGTGCGCGCTGGCGGACGGCCAGCGGGTGGCGCCGATCGCGGCGTGCGCGAGCTTGATGTGCACGTCCGCCGGCCGCGGACCCGGGGCGCCCGGATCGGCCGCCGCGGCGATCAGGAGCCCGCCCACCTCGGTCGCCTCGTCCGCCCGCCCGGCCAGCGCCAGGCAGCCGAGCAGCAGGCCCTGCACGGCGGCGCGGGCGGCCGGGTCGGCGAGCATGGCCGCGGCACGGCGCAGCGAGTCGGCGGCCGTGGCCAGCGCGCCGCGGTCCAGCGCCGCCTGCCCGGACGCCGCGAGCAGCGTCCCGGCGCGCTCGGTGTCGCCCGCCTGGACGGCGAGGTCGGCCGCGGTGTCACGCCAGGCGCCCTCCGGGCCGGGATACGCCACCTCGACGGCGGCAAGCGCCGCGGCCGCCAGCGACCGCCGCCGCGGCGGCAGCATCTGGGTCACCACGGCCTCGCGGGTCAGCGCATGCCGGAACCGGAACTCCGCCCCGTCGACGATCAGCAACTGGCCGGCGACTCCGCGTTCCAGCGCCCGGGCCACCACGTCGGGTGCGAGGCCGGTGACCGCGCCCAGCAGCCGCCAGTCGAAGCGTCGCCCGAGCACCGCGGCGGCCTCGATCACCAGCCGCTCATCGGCGGCGAAACCAGCCAGCCTGGCCCGGACCGTCCCGGCCAGCGACCCGGGCACGCCGGGGGACGCGAGTACCTCCTCGACGAGGAACGGCACCCCGTCGGCCGTCCGCTGCACGCGCAGCACCAGATCATCGGCAGCGTCGCGGACGCACGCCTGCACCATCGCGGCGACCTGCTCGTCGTCAAGGCGGCCCAGCGGCAGCTCCGCCGCCGCGCGCCTGCCCGCCATCCGCCGCGCCAGGTCGGATGCCGCCGACGGCGGCTCGCTGCGGCACGTGGCGAGGCACAGCACGCGCTGGCCAGCCAGGTTGTCGCCAAGGTACTCGAGCACGGCAAGCGTGTCCGGATCCGCCCAGTGCAAGTCCTCGAGGATCATCAGCAGGCCGCAGGGAAGCCGGAGCCGGCGGATCAGCCGGATGACCGCCTCCCCCCCGGCGACCGGCCCGCCGGCCGCCGGCGGGGAGGCGCCGGGCCCGGCGACTCCCAAGCCGGGCATGATCGCGCCGAGCGCGGGCAGCCACGGTGCCAGGTCGGCGTCGCGGGGCACCGGCCGATCCCTGGTCAGCTGCAGCAGCGCCTCGGTCAGCGGACGATACGGCGTGGCGGACTCGGCGGGAACCGCCCTGCCGGTCACCGTCACCGCGCCGAGGCGCGCTGCGCGTCCGGTCAGCTCGCTGGCCAGCCGCGACTTGCCGATGCCAGGCTCGCCGGTGACAAAAACCAGCGCCCCCCGGCCAGCCAGGGCGCCGGCGAGCGCGCCGGCAAGCGCGCGCAGCTCATCGTCGCGCCCGAACACCACAGGGCACAGCGCTCCCCCCATGTGCCCATTGTGTCACGCCGTGCCCAGCCCCTCCCGGAGCTGGTACTTGAGGACCTTGCCGGCGGGGTTGCGGGGCAGCGCGTCCACGAACTCCAGCCGCAGCGGGAGCTTGTATCCGGCGAGCCTGCCGCGGGCGAACTCGCGCAGCTCATCGAGGGTGAGGGCGGCGCCCGGGTTGAGCGCGACCACGGCGGTGACCGCCTCGCCCCACTGCTCGTGCGCCGTCCCGAGCACGGCGACCTCGGCGATCGCCGGGTGGCCGTAGAGCACGGCCTCCACCTCGGCGGGGTAGACGTTCTCGCCGCCGGTGATCACCATGTCCTTGAGCCTGTCCACCACGTAGACGTAGCCGTCCTCGTCGGCCTGCCCGATGTCCCCGGAGTGGAACCAGCCCTCCGCGTCGATCACCTCGTCGGTCGCCTGGGGGTTGCGCCAGTAGCCGGCCATCACCTGCGGCCCGCGGACGCAGATCTCGCCGCGTTCGCCGGGCGCCACGGGATTGTTCTCGGCGTCGACCAGGCGGACGTCCGACAGCGGCAGCACCGCGTGTCCCGCCGCGCCGGCCTTGGCGCTCGCCTCGTCGGCGCGCAGCACCAGCGCCAGCGGCGCGGTCTCGGTCAGGCCGTAGCCCTGGACGAACGGGATGCCCCGCTCGCCGTAGCGGGCGATCAGGGTCTCCGGCACGGGCGCGCCGCCGCAGATGAGGCAACGCACGCTGGACAGGTCGGCCGCCGCGAACTCAGGGACCTGGGACATGAACAGGAACATCGCCGGCACGCCGAACATCGTGGTGACGCGGTACTCGGCGATCAGCTTGAGCGCCTGCCCGGGGTCGAAGGCCGGCATCAGCACGATCCGCCCGCCTTTTTGCAATGTCAGCAGCGTAGTGACGTTCAGCCCGCCGATGTGGAACAGGGGGGCGGCGACCAGGGAGACATCGTCCTGGCAGGTGTCGAAGGACAGCAGCGCGTTGACGTTGTTCCAGAACAGGTTGCCGTGGGTGAGCATCGCTCCCTTGGGCCGGCCGGTGGTACCGGAGGTGTACATGATCACCGCGACCTCGTCCGGCCGTGGCCGGACCGGGGCGGCCAGCCGGCCGCGGCTGGCGAGCAGGTCCGGGAGCGGCTGGAAGCCCGGCGCCGCGGACAGCGCGAGCGCTCGCCTGACGCCGGCGTCGGCGAGCACCGGGCCGGCCACCGCGGCATGCTCGGCGTCGGCCACCAGCGTGTGCACGCCGGCATCGGCGAGGATGTAGCCGAGCTCGGGGGCGGTGAGCCGGTAGTTCAGCGGCACGAACACCGCGCCGACCCGCGCGGCCGCGAACAGGGTGACCAGGAACATCGGATCGTTGAGGCCGAGGTAGGCCACGCGCTGGCCGCCGCCGGCGCCGCCGGCGGCCAGCTCCGCGGCCATCCGGTCGATCCGGTCGAGCAGTTCGCCGTAGGTCGTGGTGTGCCCGTCGAACGTGATCGCGGGCAGGCGGGGCGTGGCGGCGGCTCGCCTGCCGATCCAGGAACCGAGATCCATCGGGGGCGCTACGGCTGCGGCCATCGCTCGCCGCCTTCCATCGGCACGTCAGGACCACCCCAGCGTAACGCCGGGCCGCCCCGGCACAACCAGGTAAAACAATCACGCCTGATTGCTTTTCCCCGGCCCGGGTGCCACACTCCTGCCCATGGCCGCACCGCGGCCGCGACCGATCGCGGCCGACCCCGATGTGATCCGCGTCGGCAACTGCTCCGGCTTCTACGGCGACCGGCTCGCCGCCATGCGGGAGATGCTGACCGGCGGCGAGCTGGACGTGCTGACCGGCGACTACCTCTCCGAGCTGACGATGCTCATCCTCGGCCGCGACCGGGTCAGGGACCCGGGCCTCGGGTACGCCAGGACCTTCCTGCGGCAGCTGGAGGACTGCCTCGGCCTCGCCGTGGACCGGGGGGTGCGGATCGTCGCGAACGCCGGCGGCCTCAACCCCGCGGGCCTTGCCGCACGGCTCAGGGAGCTCGCGGGCCGGCTCGGCATCGCCGCGGCGATCGGCTACGTCACGGGCGACGACCTGACCCCTCGCGCGGCCGAGCTCGGATTCGGCACGCCGGTCGCTGCTAACGCCTACCTCGGGGCGTGGGGCATCGCGGCGTGCCTGCGTGCCGGGGCCGACGTCGTCGTCACCGGCCGCGTCACCGACGCCTCGCTGACCGTCGGCCCGGCCGCTGCGCATTTCGGCTGGGGCCGCGCCGACTACGACCGGCTCGCCGGGGCCGTCGCGGCCGGGCACGTGCTGGAGTGCGGCGCCCAGGCAACCGGCGGCAACTATGCGTTCTTCACCGAGATCCCCGACCTGGCCCGGCCGGGGTTCCCGATCGCGGAGATCAGCCGCGACGGCTCCAGCGTGATCACCAAGCACCCCGGCACCGGCGGCGCGGTCACCGTCGGCACCGTCACCGCCCAGCTGGTCTACGAGATCCAGGGCGCGCGTTACCCGGGACCGGACGTGACCACCCGGCTGGACACCGTGGAGCTCGCCCCGCACGGCCGGGACCGGGTGCGGATCAGCGGCACCCGCGGCGAGCCTCCGCCGCCGGGCCTGAAGGTGTCGCTGAACTGGATCGGCGGGTTCCGCAACGAGATCGGCTTCGTGCTCACCGGGCTGGACATCCCCGCCAAGGCCGAGCTGGTGAAACGGCAGCTCGAGGCCGCGCTCGGGCGGCGCCCGGCGCAGCTGAGCTGGACGCTCGCCCGGCTCGACCGCCCGGACGCCGACACCGAGGAGCAGGCGAGCGCGATCCTGCGCTGCGTGGCCCGCGACAGCGACCCGGACGTGGTCGGACGCGCGTTTTCCGGCGCCGCGGTGGAGCTGGCGCTGGCCAGCTACCCCGGCTTCCACCTGACCGCCGTGCCCGGGAACGGTTCTCCGTTCGGGATATTCAGCGCCGGCCATGTGGACGCGGGCGAGGTGGGGCACGTCGCGGTGCTGCCGGACGGCACCAGGACGGAGGTGTCGGCCGCGGCGGAGACGCTGGAGCTGGAGGACCTGCCCGACCCGCCCGCGCCGCCGCCGCTTCCCGCGGGCCCCGTCCGCCTGGTGCCGCTGGGCGCCGTCGCGGCTGCGCGCAGCGGCGACAAGGGCGGCAACGCCAACGTGGGCCTGTGGGTCCGCACCGGCCCCCAGTGGCGCTGGCTCGTCCACGCGCTCACCGTCGACCGGCTGCGCGCGCTGCTGCCCGAGACGGCCGGCCTGCCGGTCACCCGCACCGCCCTGCCGAGGCTGCTTGCGCTCAACTTCGTCATCGAGGGCATCCTCGGCCACGGCGCCGCCTCCCGGGCCCGGTTCGACCCGCAGGCCAAGGGGCTGGGCGAGTGGCTGCGATCCCGGCACGTCGCCGTCCCCGAGGAGCTGCTGTGAACGCATGGGAGACCGACGAGCGGCGGGCGCTGCGCGCCACCGTCCGGAGGTTCGCGGAGACCGACGTGCTCCCGCACCTTGACGAGTGGGAGCGCGCGGGGGAACTGCCCCGCACGCTGCACAAGAAGGCCGGCGACCTCGGCTTGCTCGGCGCCTGCCTTCCCGCCGAGGTCGGCGGCGGCGGCGGCGATCTCATCGACGCGGCCGTCATCGCCGAGGAACTGCACTACGCGGGTTGCTCGGGCGGGGCGTTCGCGTCCCTGTTCACCTGCCTGATCGCGGTGCCGCACCTGGTGCGGGTCGGCGACCCCCGCCACATCGAGCGCTGGGTGCGGCCGGCGCTGGCCGGGGACGCGATCGGATCGCTCGCGGTCACCGAGCCGGGCGGCGGTTCCGACGTCGCCGGCCTGACCACCCGGGCCGAGCGCGACGGCGATCACTACGTGGTCAACGGCGCCAAGACGTTCATCACCTCCGGCTGCCGGGCCGACTTCGTCGTCGCCGCCGTCCGCACGTCAGGGCCGGGAGCCGGCGGCATCTCGCTGCTGGTGATCGAGAAGGGCACGCCGGGATTCACCGTCGCCCGCAAGCTGGAGAAGATGGGCTGGCTCGCCTCCGACACCGCCGAGCTGTCCTTCGCCGACTGCCGGGTGCCCGCGGCGAACCTGGTAGGCCCGGAGGGCTCCGGCTTCGCGCAGCTCGCCCGCGCGTTCGCCACCGAGCGGCTCAGCCTCGCGGTGCAGGCCTACGCCAGCGCGCAGCGCTGCCTGGAGCTGTCCGAGCGGTGGTGCCGTGACAGGCAGACGTTCGGGCGGCCGCTGATCGCCCGCCAGGCGGTGCAGAACACGCTCACCGAGATGGCCCGCAGGATCGACGTGGCGCGGGTGTACGCCCGGCGGCTGGCCGAGCGCTTCGCCGCCGGCGAGACCGACCTGACCGCGGAGACATGCTTCGCCAAGAACACCGCGGTCGAGGCCGGCGAGTGGGTCGTCAACCATGCCGTGCAGCTGTTCGGGGGCCTCGGCTACATGCGCGACTGCGAGATCGAGCGCCAGTACCGCGACATGCGGATCCTCGGCATCGGCGGCGGCACCACCGAGATCTTGACCGGGCTGGCGGCGAGGCGGCTGGGGTACCGGGCATGACCGTGCTGCGCTCCGCGCTCAAGGCCGGTTCGGCCGGCTACGCGGCCGCCGCGGCGGCGATGACCGCCAAGCTGGCCGAGGTCGAGGCCGCGCACGCCGCGGCCATCGCCGGCGGCGGGCCGGAGCGGCTGGCCCGGCACCGCAGCCGCGGCAAGCTCACCGCGCGGGAGCGCATCGAGCTGCTGCTGGACGAGGACTCGCCGTTCCTGGAGCTGTGCCCGCTCGCCGGGTGGGGCAGCGAGTTCACCGTCGGCGCGTCGCTGGTGACCGGGATCGGGGTCGTCGAGGGCGTCGAGTGCATGGTCGTCGCCAACGACCCGACCGTCCGCGGCGGAACCAGCAACCCGTGGACGGTCCGCAAGTCCCTGCGCGCGCACCAGATCAGCATGGAGAACCGGCTGCCGCTGGTCTGCCTGGTCGAGTCGGGCGGCGCGGACCTGCCCACCCAGAAGGAGGTGTTCATCCCCGGCGGGCGGCTGTTCCGCGACCTCACCCGCGCCTCGGCGGCGAGCATCCCGACGATCGCGCTGGTGTTCGGCAACTCCACCGCCGGCGGCGCCTACATCCCCGGCATGTCCGACCACGTGGTGATGATCAGGGAGCGCTCGAAGGTGTTCCTCGGCGGCCCGCCGCTGGTCAAGGTGGCCACCGGCGAGGAGGCCGACGAGGAGTCACTCGGCGGGGCCGAGATGCACGCCCGCACCTCGGGCCTCGCCGACTACCTCGCGGCCGACGAGCGCGACGCCCTGCGCATCGGCCGGGCCATCGTCAGGCGGCTCAACTGGCGCAAGCGCGGCCCGGCCCCCCGCCCGGAGCCGGCCGGGCCGCGGTACGACCCGGAGGAACTGCTCGGCGTCGTCCCCGCGGACCTGAAGATCCCCTTCGACCCGCACGAGGTCATCGCCCGCGTCGTCGACGGCTCCGACTTCGACGAGTTCAAGCCGCTGTTCGGCGCGAGCCTGGTCACCGGGTGGGCCGAGCTGCACGGCTACCCGGTCGGCATCCTCGCCAACGCCCGCGGGATCCTGTTCTCCGAGGAGGCGCAGAAGGCCGCCCAGTTCATCCAGCTCGCCAACCGCAGCGACACGCCGCTGCTGTTCCTGCACAACACCACCGGCTACATGGTCGGCACGCAGTACGAGCAACGGGGCATCATCAAGCACGGCGCGATGATGATCAACGCGGTGTCCAACTCGGCGGTGCCGCACGTCTCGCTGCTCATCGGCGCTTCCTACGGCGCCGGCCACTACGGCATGTGCGGCCGGGCCTACGACCCGCGCTTCCTGTTCTGCTGGCCCAGCGCCAAGTCCGCGGTCATGGGGCCCGCGCAGCTGGCCGGCGTCATCTCGATCGTCAGCCGGGCCGCCGCCGAGGCCAGGGGCCAGCCGGTCGACGCCGACGCCGACGCGGCGATGCGGGCGGCGGTGCAGAACCAGATCGAGGCCGAGTCGCTGCCGATGTTCCTGTCCGGCCGGCTCTACGACGACGGCATCATCGACCCCCGAGACACCCGGACCGTGCTCGGGATGTGCCTGTCCGCCATCTGTAACGCCCCGGTGGCCGGCACCGGCGGCTTCGGCGTCTTCCGCATGTGAGGTAACGGCATGCCCACCTCCCCCCCGGCGATCACCAACGTGCTGGTCGCCAACCGCGGCGAGATCGCCCGGCGCATCTTCGCCACCGCCCGGCGGATGGGGCTGGCGACCACCGCGGTGTTCTCCGACGCCGACGCCGGCGCCCCGCACGCCGCCGAGGCGGACGCGGCGGTCCGCCTGCCCGGCACCGCCCCCGCCGAGACCTACCTGCGGGCCGACGCGATCGTGCGGGCGGCCCGGTCGGCCGGAGCCGACGCGATCCACCCCGGCTACGGGTTCCTCGCCGAGAGCGCCGAGTTCGCCCGGGCCGTGCTGGACGCCGGGCTGGCCTGGATCGGCCCGCCGCCCGCGGCGATCGCGTCGATGGGCTCCAAGGTCGAGGCGAAGAAGCTCATGGCCGCCGCCGGGGTGCCGGTGCTCGCCGAACTGGATCCCGGCCAGATCACCCGGCAGCAGCTGCCGGTGGTCATCAAGTCCTCCGCCGGAGGCGGCGGGCGCGGCATGCGGGTGGTCCGCACCCTGGACGACCTGCCCGCCGGCCTCGCCGCGGCCCGCCGCGAGGCCGAGGCCGCCTTCGGCGACCCCACCGTGTTCTGCGAGCGCTACCTGGAGCCGAGCCGGCACGTCGAGGTGCAGGTCATGGCGGACAGGTACGGCACGGTCTGGCTGGTCGGCGAGCGCGAGTGCTCCATCCAGCGCCGCCACCAGAAGCTGGTCGAGGAGACGCCGTCGCCGCTGGCCGAGCGGATCGCGGGACTGCGCGAGCGGCTGTTCCGGGCGGCGCGGCTGGCCGCCGAGGCGATCGGATACGCCGGCGCCGGCACGGTCGAGTTTCTCGCCGACGAGCACGGCGACTTCTTCTTCCTGGAGATGAACACCCGCCTGCAGGTCGAGCACCCGGTGACCGAGAACACCACCGGCCTGGACCTGGTGCGGCTGCAGCTGCAGGTCGCCGCCGGCCACGCGCTGCCCGCCGCGCCGCCGGCGCCCCGCGGCCATTCGATCGAGGCGCGGCTGTACGCCGAGGATCCGGCCCGCGGCTGGCGGCCGCAGACCGGCACCGTGCATCGCCTCGCGATCCCCGGCGCCGCCACCGGCTTCGCGGCGCTCACCGGGCCCGGCGTGCGCCTCGACTCCGGCATCGTCGACGGCACCGAGGTGAGCGCGCACTACGACCCGATGCTGGCGAAGGTGATCTCGTACGGCCGCGACCGTGCCGAGGCCGCGCGCCTGCTCGCCGCGGCGCTCGCGCGCGCCCGGATCCACGGCCTGGTGACCAACCGTGACCTGCTGGTGCGGGTGCTGCGGCACGAGGCCTTCCTGGCCGGCCAGACCGACACCGCGTTCCTGGACCGGCACGGCCTCGGCGCCCTCGCCCGGCCGCTCGCCGACGACCGCGCGGTCGAGCTCGCCGCGGTCGCGGCCGCCCTGGCCGAGGCGGCCGGGAACCGGCGCGCCGCGACGGTGAACGCGGGCATCCCCGCCGGGTGGCGGAACCTGCCGTCGCAGCCGCAGTCGAAGACCTACGCGGCGCCGTCCGGCCGCGACATCGAGGTACGGTACCTGCCCGCCCGGACCGGGGTGGCGGTCGAGGGGCATCCGGGCCTGGCGCCGGTCGCGGCGGCGCCGAACCGGGTGGTCCTCGACGTGCCCGGCGCGCACGGCCCCGTCCGCAGGGTCTTCGACGTCGCCCGCTACGGCGACCTGGCGTGCGTGGACTCGCCGCTCGGCCCGGTCTCGCTCACCCGCCGCCCGCGGTTCGGCGACCCGGCCGCCGCCGCGGCGGCCGGGTCGCTGCTGGCACCGATGCCGGGCAGCGTCGTCCGGCTCGGCGCCAGCCGCGGCGACCGCGTCACCAGGGGGCAGCCGATCCTGTGGCTGGAGGCGATGAAGATGGAGCACGCCATCGCCGCCCCCGCCGACGGCGTGCTGACCGAGCTCGCCGTGACCGTCGGCCAGCAGGTCGGCACCGGGACCGTGCTCGCCCTCGTCGAAACGGAGGGAACCCGATGAGCTTCATCGAGACCGCCGAGCAGAAACAGCTGCGCGCCTCCGTCGCCCGGCTGGCGCAGCGCTACAACTACCTCGACTACGTCCTGCCCAGGGCCCGGGTCGGCCGTCCGCTGACCGAGCTGTGGAACGAGGCCGGGAAGCTCGGCTTCCTCGGCGTCAGCATCCCCGAGGAGTACGGCGGCGGCGGGGCGGGCATCTACGAGCTCGCGCTCGTCCAGGAGGAGCTCGCCGCGCACGGCGCCGGGCTGCTGCTCATCGTGACCTCGCCCGCGATCTGCGGCACGATCATCGCCAGGTTCGGCACGCCGGAGCAGAAGTCACGGTGGCTGCCCGGGCTCGCGGACGGCTCCGCCAAGATCGCGTTCGGCCTCACCGAACCCGACGCCGGCTCCAACTCGCACCGGATCACCACCACGGCGCGCCGGGACGGATCCGGATGGGTCCTGCACGGCCAGAAGGTCTTCGTCTCCGGCGTCGACCAGGCCGATGCGGTGCTGATCGTCGCGCGCGCCGCGGACGCCGGGACCGGGAAGCTGAGGCCGGCGCTGTTCATCGTGCCCACCGCGGCCAAGAACTTCGTTGCCCGCCCGATGCAGATGGACATCGTCCAGCCCGACCGCCAGTTCACGCTGTTCCTCGACGACGTCCGCCTGCCCGCCGACGCGCTGGTCGGCGAGCAGGACGCTGCGCTGGCCCAGCTGTTCGCCGGGCTGAACCCGGAACGGATCCTCGGCGCCGCCCTGGCCGTCGGAACCGGCCGCTACGCGCTGGCGCGCGCGGTCGAGTACGCGAACTCCCGGCAGGTATGGCACACCCCGATCGGCGCGCACCAGGGCATCGCCCACCCGCTGGCGCAGGTCAAGATCGAGCTGGAGCTGGCCAGGCTGATGATGCGCAACGCCGCGGCGCTGTACGACGCCGGCGATGCCGACGGCGCCGCCGAGGCCGCGAACATGGCCAAGTACGCCGCCGCCGAGGCCAGCATCGCCGCGCTGGACCGGGCGATCCAGACCCACGGCGGGTCCGGGCTGGCCGGCGAGCACGGCCTGGCCGCGATGCTCGGGATGGTCCGCGCCGCGCGGGTCGCGCCGGTCAGCCGCGAGATGGTGCTGAACTTCGTCGCCCAGCACAGCCTCGGGCTGCCGAAGTCGTACTGAGAGGCCGGCATGACGGTACGCTACGACGTCGCGTCCGAGACCGCGACGGTGACGCTGGACTCCCCGCACAACCGCAACGCGCTGTCCGCCGGGCTCGTCGGACAGCTACGGCGGCGCCTGGCGGACGCGGCCGCCGACCCCGGGGTGCGGGCGGTGCTCCTCACCCACACCGGGGGGACCTTCTGCGCCGGCGCGGACCTCGGCGAGGCGAGCACGGCGGGGGCGGAGCCCGACGCCTCGGCGCTGGCCGGCCAGCGCTCCCGCTCGCTGATCGGCCTGCTGCGCGCGCTCGTCGAGCTGCCCAAGCCGGTGCTCGGGCTGGTCGACGGGCACGTGCGGGCCGGCGGCATGGGGCTGGTCGGGGCCTGCGACATCGTGGTCGCCGGCCCGAAATCAACGTTCGCCTTCACCGAAAGCCGGCTGGGCCTGGCCCCGGCCGTCATCTCGCTGACCGTGCTGCCCCGGCTCACCTCGCGCGCGGCCGCGCGGTACTTCCTCACCGGCGAGACGTTCGGCGCCGCCGACGCCGAGCGGATGGGGCTGGTCACGATCGCCGCCGACGACCCGGCGGCCTCCGCGGGCGCGCTGCTGGCCGAGCTGCGCGCGTGCTCGCCGCAGGGGCTGGCCGAGTCCAAGGCGCTGGCCGCCGCGGCGATCCTCGCGGGGTTCGACGAGTCCGCCGAGCGGCTGGCCGCGCAGTCCGCGAGGCTGTTTTGCAGCCCGGAGGCCCGCGGCCGGATGGCGGCCTTCCTGCAGAAGCGGCCGCCGCAGGGGCGGCGATGACGCGGCGCGAACCGAAGCAGGACCGCAGCCGGGCGACGCGCCAGCGGCTGCTCGAGGCCGCGATCGACTGCCTGGCGGTGCACGGCTGGGCGGCCACCACGGTCGCGGCGGTGGCCGAGCGGGCCGGCGTCTCCCGCGGCGCGGCCCAGCACCACTTCCCGACCCGCGAGGACCTCATCACCGCCGCCCTTGAGCACATGTTCGACGTCCGGATGGCCGAGATCCGGGCCAGCGCGGCAGGCCTGCCCGGCGGGCCGGGCCGGACCGAGGCGGTGGTGGTGCGGATGGCCGGCTGCTTCACCGGGCCGCTGTTCAAGGCCGCGCTGCAGGTGTGGACGGCCGCGGCGGCGGACCAGGCGCTGCGGGCGCGGATCGTCCCGCTGGAGGCGAGGTTCGGGCGGGCCGCGCACCGCGTTACCGTCGAACTGCTCGGCGCCGACGACGCGGACCCGGTCGCGCACCGCCTGGTGCAGGCCACGCTCGACCTGGCCCGCGGGCTCGGGCTCGCCGACCTGCTCACCGACGACTCCGCGCGCCGGACCCGGATCGCCCGCCAGTGGGCGGCGACCCTCGATGCGGCGCTGGGCAGGCGCGCCACCGCGGCCGGCCTGGAAAGGACCACCGCGGCCGGCCTGGAAGGGAGCTGACCAGCATGACGACGGCGGACGAGCTTCGGAGCCGGCTGGGGCGGGTGGGGATCTGGATGCCGCCCCCGGCGCGGACCGGGGTGGACCCGGGCGCCACCGCGGCGGCGATCGAGGCGGCGGCGTTCGGCTCGGCCTGGATCGGTGGCGGGAACGCGGAGCCGGAGGCGTTCCGGATGCTGGAGCCGCTGCTGGCTGCCACCTCGCGGCTGGTGGTGGCGACCGGGATCGCGAACGTCTGGGCGTGGGCGCCCGCCGCGATGCGCCGGCAGGCGGGGCGGCTGGCGGCAGGGTTCCCCGGCCGGTTCGTCCTCGGGCTCGGCGTCAGCCACGCGCCGCTCGTCGCCGCCCTCGGCCACGACTACCGGCGGCCGCTGCAGAAGATGGAGAGGTTCCTCGACGAGCTCGACCATCCGGCCGAACACGGGGCGGACGGCGAGCTGCCGCCGGTCGTGCTCGCCGCGCTCGGGCCGAAGATGCTCAAGCTGGCCGCCGAGCGGGCCGCGGGAGCGCACCCGTACTTCACCACGCCCGAGCACACGGCGTTCGCCCGTTCGGTGCTGGGTTCGTCGCCGCTGCTGGTCCCCGAGCAGGCGGTCTCGCTTGCCGCCGGCCGCGCCGAGGGGCTGGCATCAGGGCGCGCGTACGCGCGGCGCTACCTGCGGATGCCCAACTACGCCCGGAACCTGCGGCGGCTCGGCTTCGGCGGCGAGGACCTGGCCGGCGCGGGCAGCGACCGGCTGGTTTCGGCGATCGTGCCGTACGGGCCGCGCCAAGTGCTCGCCCGGGTCCGCGAGCACCTGGACGCCGGCGCGGACCACGTGGTGATCCAGCCGCTGGACGCCGCCGGCGGCTTCGCCGTCGGCCACCTCGGCGACCTGGCCGCTGCCGTCGCGGAGCTGATCACGTAGCCGCCGCCGGCCGGCAAGGCGACCTTGCCGCCGCGCTGCTCGCCGTCACGGCCAGTCGGCCGTCCCCGAGACCCGCGTCCGGGATCGGGCCTGGTTTGCGGCGCGGCGAATCCTGTTAAACGAACGGACGACGCGCGTGCGGGACCGCTCGCCAACCCACGATAAGACCTGGACAGGAACTCGTGGGGATGAACTCGGCGCCGCCGGGACGCCGGCTACAGCTCCTTGCTCGCCTCCGGCACCACCAGGACCGGGCACGGCGCGTTGCGCAGGACGTACTGGCTGACCGGGCCGAGCAGCCGCGACGGAGCGTGCTCTCTGCGGGTGGCCAGCACGACCAGCTGCGCGTCCAGGGCCCGGGCGGCCTGGACCAGCGCCCGCCCCGGCATCCCGGCGACGGCCCGCAGTTCCACTCCGTCGTCGCTGCCGAGCGCGGCGATGACGGCCTGGCGCACGATCGATTCAGCGACCTTGCCCTGCTCGTCCGGGCTGATCGGGGTGGCGACGGGGCGGACCGCCGGAGTCCCGAGGGCGGTGTCGCTGGCGTACGCGATGACGGCGGTCAGGCCGGCGTTCCGGTAGCCCGCCTCCTGGCGGGCAAGCCGGATCGCAGCCAACGAGTCAGGCGAGCCGTCCACGCCGACCACAACGGTCATCTTCCACCTCTTAGCGCTTACCATGTGACGTACCGTGGCCGCCGGCCTCTCCCGCGAGGCCGGCATCCTCCCCCGCCGTCTGCCCAGCAACGGCCCGGCCAATCCCGCGCCCCGGCCAATCCCGCGCCCCGGCCAGCCGGGCGCTTCCCGATCGACGGCGCCCACTACACTCGTGCGGTGCGCCGCACGCTGATCGTCACCAACGACTTCCCGCCGCGCCGCGGCGGCATCCAGTCGTTCGTGCACGGCCTGGCCACCAGGCTGCCGCGCGGCACGGTGACCGTGTACGCGCCGGCCTGGCCGGGCGCGGCGGCCTTCGACGCCGGGCAGCCCTTCCCGGTGATCCGGCACCCCACGTCGCTCATGCTGCCGCTGCCCGCGGTAGCGCGGCGGGCCGCGGCCATCGCCCGCGAGCACGGCTGCGATGCCGTGCTGTTCGGCGCGGCCGCGCCGCTCGGCCTGATCGCCCCGGACCTGCGCAGGGCGGGCGTGATCACGGCGGTGGCGCTGACGCACGGCCACGAGGCGGGCTGGGCGGCGCTGCCGGGGGCCAGGGCGCTGCTGCGCCGCATCGGCGACGACGTCGACGTGCTGACCTACCTGGGCGAGTACTTCCGGCTGCGGCTGGCCCGCGCGCTGTCCCCGGCCGCGGCGGCGCGGATGGTCCGGCTGGCGCCCGGCGTCGACGTCACCCTCTTCCACCGGGGCGCCGGCGGCGCGGCGGTCAGGGAACGTCTTGGCCTGGGCGACCGGCCGGTCGTGGCGTGCGTGTCCCGCATGGTGCCCCGCAAGGGCCAGGACACCCTGATCCGCGCCTGGCCCCGCATCAGCGCCGAGATCCGGGACGCCGTGCTGCTGCTGGTCGGCGACGGCCCCTACGCGCCGCGCCTCAAGCGCCTGGCGCGGCAGCACGGCGTCGCCGACGCGGTCATCTTCGCCGGCGCGGTTCCCTGGGCGGAGCTGCCCGGCTACTACGACGCGGCCGACGTGTTCGCGATGCCGTGCCGGACCCGGCGGGCCGGGCTGGACGTGGAGGGCCTTGGCATCGTCTACCTGGAGGCCTCGGCGACCGGGCTGCCGGTGATCGGCGGCGACTCCGGCGGGGCACCCGACGCGATACTCGACGGCGAGACCGGGTACGTCGTGCGCGACCTGCCCGCGCTGGCCGAGCGCGTCACCGAGCTGCTCGCCGACCCGGCCAGGGCCAGGGCGATGGGGGACAAGGGCATGGCGTGGGTGGAAAGCCAGTGGCGCTGGGAGCTGGCCGCGAACCGCCTGGCCGCGATCCTCGGCACCGGCGAGGGCGGCTGACAAGGCCGGAGCGCCGGGCGCCGGCGGGCACCGGACCTGCCGGCGCCATCATCAGTATGGGTTTGGTGCTTCTGCATGGAATAGGCGGCCGAATTCGGCCGCCTAACCGGCACAGAAGCACCAAAGCCATACAGGTAATCTGCTGGCTGGCAGTAGCCTCGACACCACCGGCCACTTCGTAAACTCAAACGCCTCACGACACCCTGGCGCCGATCAGGTGGCCGACGCCGTAGGTCACCGCGGCCGCCAGCGCGCCGACCAGCATCTGGCGCAGCCCCGTCCGGATCGCGGACCGGCCGTTCAGCGCCCCGATCGCGGCGCCGACGCCGAACATGGCGGCCAGCGCCAGGCAGATCGCTGTCACCAGGGCCGCGGTGCCGCCGCCGGCCAGGTACGGCACCACCACGACGAACGCGCCGGTCCCGAACGCCAGCAGGCTCGAGATCGCCGCGAACCACGGCGATCCGAGCTCGTCGGGGTCGAGGCCGAGCTCCTCCCGGGCCAGCGTGTCCAGCGCCACCGAGCGGTCGGCCATGATCTTGTCGGCGAGCCGTTCCGCGTCCGCGCGGGACAGCCCCTTGGCGCGGTAGATCAGCGCGAGCTCGGCGCGTTCCTCCTCCGGCCGTTCCTCCAGCTCGGCCTGCTCCAGCGAGATCTCGCGCTGGTAGGCCTCGCGCTGGCTGGACATGGAGATGTACTCGCCTGCCGCCATCGAGAACGATCCGGCCAGCAGGCCGGCGATCCCGGCGAGCAAGGTCACGGTCCGTGACACGCCGGACCCGGCGAAGCCCATGACCAGCGCGGTGTTGGACACCAGCCCGTCGCTGATGCCGAAGACCCCGGCGCGCAGCGCGCCGGAGCGGTCGCCGCGATGCCAGTGCTCCCGGCGCCGGATCTGCTGCACCGGGTCGGGCCTGGCCCCGGCGGCGAGGTGTGCCAGGGTCCGCGCGTGCGACCGCTCGTCCGCGGCCATCTCCGCCGTCGCGTCCGGCTCGTGGTCGTACCTGCCGGCGTCGGCTCGCTCGGCCCGCTCGACCAGCGGCAGCACGGCCCGGACCGACAGCCTGCCCGCGGCCGCGCCGAGCAGCCGGGTGCGCAGGCTCGGCCCGCCGGGAGCGGGCACCTCGGCGCCCGCCGCCCGCAGCTTCGACTCCCAGTGGGCGGCGTGCTTGCGCTCGATCGCGGCGAGGTCGCGGAAGATCTGCCGCCGCTCGCCGGTCTCCGCCTCGGCCAGCCGCGAGTACAGCGCCGCCGCGTCGCGTTCGCTGGCCAGCAGCTTGCGCCACCGCCTGGCGGCCGGGGCAGCATCCCGTGACTTCATGACGCTTGTATAAGCGGCGCCGGCCGCCGGATGATTCCCACAGGGCTAAGCACGGCAAAGCCGCCTAAGGCCGCGCTGAGCAGCAAAGATAGGGATTTCTTCCGATGCGGCCCGGCGGGCCTTACCGCGATGCTCGATGGTGGCAGCACCCATCGAGGAGGGACGATGAACCCAATCAGGACGCTGGCCGGGCTCGCCAGGCGCGTCGGCGGCATCATCGCCGAATGCAACTACGCGCAGGCCAGGCTGACGGCGCTGCGGATCGCCCCGGACAGGTACCTCGCCGACGCGGACCGGGCGCCGGACAGCTACGCGGAGTTCCTGTTCCGCACCTCCGGCGCGCTGCTGCACGAGCCGGCGGCATCCCGCCGCGGCGCGCTGCCCCAGGGAAGGCGATCCCCGCGGAACCTCCCGCGCGCCCGCTGAGGTTGCCCGCCGGCTCGCCGGCCCGTCGCCCGTCGGCCCGTCGGCGGGCAACCTCAGCAGTACAGCGCCTCGATGTCGGACGCGAAGTCCTTGGCCAGCACGCTCCTGCGGATGCCCAGCTTGGCGGACAACTGGCCCGCCTCCTGGGTGAAATCCCCGTCGAGGATCCGGAACCGCCTGATCGACTCGGCACGGGACACCGCCTTGTTCGCCTCGTCGACCGCCGCCTGCACCGCGGCGAGCAGGTCCGGGTCCTCGCGCAGCGACGCGATCGTCGCGTCGGCGGGCTTGCCGTGCAGCTTCTTCCAGTGCTCCAGCGCCTCGGCGTCCAGCGTGATCAGCGCGGCGACGTACGGCCGGCCGTCCCCGACGACCATGGCCTGGCTGATCAGCCCGCCGGCGCGCAGCCTGTCCTCCAGCACCGCCGGCGCCACGTTCTTGCCGCCGGCGGTGACGATCATCTCCTTCTTCCGCCCGGTGATGGTCAGGAAGCCCTCGTCGTCGAGCTCGCCGACGTCGCCGGTGCGCAACCAGCCGTCCTCGGCGAAGGTTTCCTTGGTCGCCGCCTCGTTGTTCCAGTAGCCGGCGAACACGTTCGGCCCTCTGACCAGGATCTCGCCGTCGTCGTCGATCCGCAGCGCCACCCCGGGCAGCGGCAGCCCCACGGTGCCGATCTTGTTGCGGTCCGGGCGGTTGACGGTCGCGGCGGCGGCGGTCTCGGTCAGGCCCCAGCCCTGCAGCACGGTGATCCCGGCGCCGCGGAAGAAGTGCAGCAGCCGCTCGGACAGCGCCGCGCCGCCGGAGACCGCATGCGCCGCCCGGCCGCCGACCGCGGCGCGCAGCTTGCGGTAGACGAGCCGGTCGAACAGCGCCCGCTCGAGCCGCAGGCCGAGCCCGGGCCCGCCCGGGGCGTCCAGCGCCCTGCTGTAGCCGACCGCGACCCGGGCCGCCCGGGCGAAGACCGTCCCCCTCCGCTCGGCGGCGGCCCGCTGCTCGGCGCCGTTGTACACCCGCTCGAACACCCTCGGCACCGCGAGGATGAACGTGGGCCGGAACGAGGCCAGGGCGGGCAGCAGCGCGTCCGCGCGGATGTCCGGGCAGTGCCCGAGCACGATCCCGCCCTCCAGGCAGCCCACCTCGATGATCCTGGCGAACACGTGCGCCAGCGGCAGGAACAGCAGCGTCGACGCGCCCGGGACGGCGGGGATCGCGCTGAGCGGGCCGAGGAACGCGTTGCGGACGTCGGCCAGCAGGTTGGCGTGCGTCAGCTCACAGCCCTTCGGCCGCCCGGTGGTGCCTGAGGTGTAGATCACCGTGGCCAGGTCCTGCGCCGCGGCGGCGGCGGCGCGCTCGGCGATGACGTCGTCGCCGACGCCCGCGCCGGACCGGATGAGCTGGTCGAGCGAGCCCGGCGCGGACCGCGGCTCGATCTGCCAGACCTGCTCCAGCGCCGGCGCCCGCTCCCGCAGGCCGCCGATCAGCTCCGCGAGGCCCGCCGTCTCCGCGAAGCACGCCCGCGCCCCGGAGTCGGACAGGATCCATTCGGCCTGCTCGGCCGACGAGGTCTCGTACACCGGCACGCTGACCGCGCCGGCGGCCCAGATCGCGTAGTCGATCAGCGTCCACTCGTACCTGGTCCGGGACATCAGCGCCACCCGGTCCCCGGCGCCGATCCCGGAAGCCACCAGTCCCTTGGCCAGCGCGACGACCTCGTCCCTGAAGCCGGCCGCGGTGACGTCCCGCCAGGCCCCGGAGGGGTCCTGCCGCCGCAGCACCACCGCCTGCGGCTGCTCGGCGGCCCGCCGGGCCACGACGCCGGCGAGGTTCGCGGCGGCCGGGATGTCCGCCAGCGCCGGGATGCCGTATTCGCGCACGGGCAAACTCTACGGTAACAACCGGGTTCCAGCCAGCGGCGGACGGCGCCCGCCGATCGCCTGCCGGTTACGACCTCACCACCCAACCCGCCTACGGTTAGGGGCATGCGAGTTCACGTGCTGAGCGACGTGCACGGCCGCGCGGACGCGCTGGCCACCGCGGCTCGCGGCGCCGACGCGCTGATCTGCCTGGGCGACCTGCTGCTGTTCCTCGACTACGCCGACCACAGCCAGGGCATCTTCGCGAGCCTGTTCGGCGCCGAGCAGGCGCGCGCCTACATCGAGTTGCGCACCGCGCGCAGGTTCGACGAGGCCAGGGCGCTGTCACGCCGCCTGTTCGCCGCGAAGGCGGCAAGCCCCGGGGACCTGTTCGACGCCGCCATCAAACAGCAGTACCGGGCGGTGTTCGCCGCCATGCCGGAGCCCGCCTACCTCACCTACGGCAACGTCGACGTGCCCGCCATGTGGCCGGAGTGCCTCAAGCCCGGCCATCACGTCCTGGACGGCGGCACCGTGGACCTGGACGGCTGGCGGTTCGGCTTCGCCGGCGGCGGGCTGATCTCGGTGTACCGGACGCCGTACGAGGTGACCGAGGACGCCTTCCGGGCCAAGCTCGAGGCGGTCGGCGAGGTGGACGTGCTGTGCACGCACATCCCGCCCGCGGTGCCGGAACTGCTGTACGACGCCGTCGCGCGCCGGATGGAGAAGGGCAGCGTGGCGCTGCTCGAGGTGATTAAGCGGACCCGGCCGAGGTATGCGATCTTCGGGCACGTGCACCAGCCGCTGGCCCGCAGAACCAGGATCGGCGTCACGGAGTGCCTGAACGTCGGGCATTTCCGCGCCAGCGGCGTCCCCTATGTCCTGCAGTGGTAGCGGGTACGATCGATGACAGGAGGCGTCAGGTGTCGGAATCCCGAGGCGACGGCGACGGCCAGCCGCGAAGCAGCACCCAGTCGGGCCGGGGCGGCGACCCCGTCGCCGACTTCCAGCGCTGGCTGATGAGGGCCGGCGCGCGCAGCATGGTGACCCAGGTCGCCGACCAGGTCCGCAACAGCCTCGGCGCCCGGCGGCGCGCGCCCGGCGACGTCTGGGACATCGCCACGAACGAGCCGCCGCCGGATGAGCCGCCGGAGTGCCAGTGGTGCCCGGTCTGCCAGGCCGCCCGCCGGGCGCGCGAGTCCGGCCCCGGCATAGGCGCGCGCCTGGCCGACGCGGGGGGCGCCCTCGCCGCCGTGGTGCAGGACGCCTTCTCGGCCTTCGAGCAGGCGATGAAGGCCCAGGATCACAACCACAATCAATGATCCGAACGGCCGGCGCCTGCTCGCTCCGGTCACACCACCGCGCCATCGTCGCCGTCGTCCGGCCCGCCGCGGGGCGGCTCGTGCATCCGCAGCACCAGGACGGCAAATCCGGCCACGAACGCGGCCACCGCGCAGAACGCGCCGAGCGCCGGCACCGGCCATCCCGCGGCGGTCGCCACGAACAGGTAGCCGGGGCCGCCGAACAGCGCAGCCCAGGCGCCCTTGGTGACCGGATCCAGCGCGGGCAGCGGCGGCGGCGCGGGCGGGACGAAATGCTCGTCGTCCTCGTCCACCGCCGCCCTGATCACGACCGGCCCCGCCGTCGGCTGCGGCGGCACGTCCTCTCGGTCCGGCCAGGGCGTCGGCTGCTCGGCGGGAGCGGGCACGTCGAACCTGGCGATCAGGTCGCGCCAGGCTGCGTCCTCGCCGCCGTCCCTGCTGTCCGCGCTATCGGCGTCCGCCACGTCTCCACCGCGATGCGAATCCGGTTTGCTCCACGATAGCCGCAGCCACCGGCCGCCGGGCACGCCGCCGGAGGATCAACGCAGCCGCGCACGCCGCCCGGCCCGCCCGGTCACCTCCGGCCCGTCCGCGGAGCCGGGGGGGTGTCCGGCCTCCGCGACCGGCAGCGACCGCCGCCGCCGCAGCCACCGCCGCCGCCTGGCGGCGGCCGCGGCGTCCGGCAACTCCAGCACCGCCGCGATCGCCTCGTCGTTCATGCCGATCGCGTCGGCCGCCTCGAACACCTGGTGTTCCAGCCGGTCGACGTCCAGCCTGGCCGCCTGCAGCAGCACGAGCGCGGCGCCGACGTCGAGCGCCTCCGCGCCGCCGCGGGCGGCGCCTGCGATCACCGACCGGACCGCGTCGACGTCCGGCATGAGACGCTTCTCGGTGTCCCACAGCAGCCGGTCCACCCCGGCCGCGTAGCGCTCGGTCAGGTGCCTGCGCGAGGCGATGACCATCTCCGGCGACGGCACGGGCGGCTCCACGCCTCCACGGTAGTGTGCCCGCCGCGTGACCGTCCATATCAGCCGGCGGCGTGCTCCCGCACGAACCTCAGGCTGCCCTCGAAGATGGCCTGCGCGTCGTTGTCGAGCGGCGCGACGTGGTAGCTGTCCGGGCACTCCCGGACCGTGACGGCGCCTTCCGGCAGCCCCGCGAGCAGCACCCGCAGGCTGGCGGGCCCGACCACGTGGTCGGTGGCGCTGCGGTAGACCAGCACCGGCTGGCTGACGCCGCCGAGGTCCCGTGCCACCAGCCGCCACAGCTCGGGCAGCGTGGCGGCCGCGCGCACCGGCACCCGGTCGTAGCCGAGCTCCCGCGCGCCGGGCTTCTTGATGTCGCTGGCGATGCCCGGCACCGACAGCGGCAGGTGCCGCAGCAGCGGCGCGAGCCTCAGCAGCCTGGTGTCCGGGGCCAGCGACGGGTTGACGAGCACGAGCCCGCGCAGGCGGGCGGGCCCGGAGCCGGCAGGGCCCCGGGTCTCGGCAAGGCGCAGCGCCAGGCTCCCGCCCATGGACAGCCCGAACACGAAGACCTGCTCGCAGCGGCCGGCCAGCGCGGCGAAGGCCGCCTCGGCCTCGGCGTACCAGTCCCGCCACCCGGTGCGCGCCAGGTCCCGCCACGACGTGCCGTGCCCGGGCAGCCGGGGCAGGCTGACGGTCAGCCCCGCCCCGGCCAGGTACTCCGCCCACGGCCGCAGCGTCTGCGGGCTGCCGGTGAAGCCGTGGCACAGCAGCACGCCGACCGGGCCGCCGTCCGCCTCGAACGGCTCCGCGCCCGGCAGCAACGCCCCCCGAAGCGCCGACATAATGGCATCGTCGCACGCCTCCGGCCCCCCAGCAGCCGAACGCCCACTAAGGTGGTGCCATGCGAGTGGGAGTCCTCACCGGCGGCGGCGACTGCCCGGGCTTGAACGCCGTGATCCGTGCCGTGGTCCGCAAGGGCGTGCAGGAATACGGCCTTGAATTCGTCGGGTTCCGCGACGGATGGCGCGGGCCGCTGGAAGGCGACACCGTGCCGCTGGACGTGCAGGCGGTGCGCGGCATCCTGCCGCGCGGCGGCACCATCCTGGGCACGTCGCGCACCAACCCGCTGCAGAGCACCGGCGGCGGCCGCAACGGGGTCGAGCGGATCAAGGACAACCTGGCCGGCCTTGGCGTCGACGCGCTGATCGCGATCGGCGGGGAGGACACGCTGGGGGTGGCGACGCGCCTGGGCGAGCACGGGGTGCCGGTCGTCGGGGTGCCGAAGACCATCGACAACGACCTCGGCGCCACCGACTACACCTTCGGCTTCGACACCGCGGTGAACATCGCCATGGAGGCGATCGACAGGCTGCACACCACGGCGGAAAGCCACCACCGGGCGCTGATCGTCGAGGTGATGGGCAGGCACGCCGGCTGGATCGCGCTGCACGCCGGGCTGGCGGGCGGCGCCAACGTGATCCTCATCCCGGAGCGGCCGTTCGACATCGAGATGGTCTGCGCCTACGTGCAGCACCGGTTCCAGACCAGGTACGCGCCGATCGTGGTGGTCGCCGAGGGCGCCCACCCGCTCAGCGAGGAGCTGCCGGTCTCGGCCGGCCAGCTCGACTCGTTCGGCCACGTGCGCCTCGGCGGCATCGGGCAGATGCTCGCCGAGGAGATCGAGAAGCGGACCGGCAAGGAGGCCCGGTACACGGTGCTCGGCCACATCCAGCGCGGCGGCACGCCGACCGCGTTCGACCGGGTGCTCGCCACCAGGTTCGGCGTCCACGCGGTCGACGCCGTGCACGACGAGGCGTTCGGCGTGATGGTGGCGCTGCGCGGCACCGACATCATCCGGGTCCCGCTCGCCGAGGCCACCAGCCAGCTCAAGCTGGTCCCCCCGCAGCGCTACGCCGAGGCCGAGGTCTTCTTCGGCTGATCCGCCGGCTACGCCGTCCCGCGCACCCGGACGCGGGCGGCGGCGCTGCCCAGGCCCGGGTGACCGGCCGTGACCGTGACCGTGCCCGCCGCGCCGGGCAGCGAGCGGATCCACACGGCGCCGGCGCCGCCTGCGGCGGCGAAGTCGAACGGGTTGTCGCCGATGAGCACCGCCGGGCCGGCCACGTCGAATCCGACCTGGCCGCCGACGTAGGGGCGGGGAGCGCCGTACCGGTCGACGGCCCGGAACGCCAGCCGGGTGGCGTCGCTGCCGTCGCCGTCGATCTCGGCGTCGTCGGCCGCCAGCGTCAGCCGGTCGCCGGCCGGGTCGGCGGAAAAGCGCCGGGAGGCGGCCAGGGCCTGGCCGAGGTAGCCGTCGATGCGCAACTCGGGCAGCGACGAACCGTCCACCGCGCTGAAGTCCACGAACGACGGCGGGTGGGGGAGGTGGCGGTAATCACCGCGGTCGGGCGTGACGGTGGCGAAGTGCGCGCCGCCCACATACACCTCGAGCCGGTCCAGGTTACTGCAGATCATCGCGCGCCTCAGCCCGCTGACCGGGGACGCCGGGCCGAAGTCCCAGTAGAACGCGGGCGCGATGACCGGGGTGCGGCGCGGGTCGGCCTGCGCGGCGTAGATCGCGGCGCCGGGCTTCGCCACCCGGAACAGGTCCACCACGCCGGTGTACTTCACCCCCTGGTACTGGTTGCCGCAGCCGGACGGGTAGTCGAACCCGGACCAGGCCAGCAGGCCGCAGTAGCGGTCATCGCCGGCGGCGGCGGCGTGCACGAGCCCGTGCGCCTCCGCCTGCCCCTGCTGGACCGCCTGGGCGTCGGTGCGGCGGTAGTAGACGGCGGGCCCGGACAGCGTGCCGACCGCCTCGCTGACCAGGTACGGGATGCCCAGCCTGGTTACCGGCGGCTGCAGCCGCGGCCGCCTGGCCCCCGCCGGGCCGGCGACCGAGTAGTAGTCGTTTTCGGCGAACACGTCCTGCTGGTAGTCCCGGGCCAGCCGCCGCCCCGCCATCGCCCCTGCCGTCGGCCGCGAGCCGTCCAGCGAGTGCGCCAGCTCGTTGGTGCTGGCGTAGAGGGCGGCGTCGCCGGGCGTCTCGTTGAGCCGCGCGCCCCAGATCACGATCGACGGGTGGTTGCGGTCCCGCACGATCATGTCCCCGACGTCGCGGTAGGCCAGCGCCCGCCATGCCTCGTCGCCGAGGTAGCCCCATCCCGGGGCCTCCTCCCAGGCCATCAGCCCGATCTCGTCGCAGGCGTCGTAGAAGGCCTCCGACTGCGGGTAGTGCGAGCAGCGGACCATGGTGCAGTTCAGCTCGTACCGGATGATCCTGGCGTCCCTGGCCTGCACCCGGGCGGGCATCGCGCCGCCGGCGAACGGGAAGAACTGGTGCCGGTTGACCCCGAACAGCTTGACCCGGCGGCCGTTGAGGTAGAAGCCGTCGCGGGCGAACCTCGCCTCGCGGAACCCGGTCCGCACCCGGTAGCTGTGCAGCGGGGCGCCGTCCGCCAGCAGCGTCGCGACGACCTGGTACAGCCGCGGGCTGTCGGTGTCCCACAGCGCCACCTCGCCGAGCCCCGACAGCGTCGCGGTGACCGTCACCCGGCCCGGCCCGGCGACCGGCACCGGCACCCGGTCCGACGCGATCGCGCGGGCGCCGTCGCGCACGGCGACCGCCACCTCGGTGGTCCCGGCCGGCGCCGCGGCGGCGTCCACCGTGGCCTGCACCACGACCCGCCTGGACGCGGGGTCGAGGACGTCGGCCGGCCTGGCGAACACGTCGGCCAGGAAGACCCGCGGCACCGTGCGCAGCCGCACGTCGCGGTAGATCCCGCCCGGCTGCCAGTAGTCCACCGAGTCGCTGGCGTACGGCGCCGGCCTGTTGGGCGGCACGTTGAGGTTGAAGGCGGAGTCGAGCGTGACGGCGAGCGTGTTCGCCCCCGGCCGCAGCGCCGCGGTGACCTCGGCGCTGAACGGCAGGTAGCCGCCCAGGTGGTCGGCCACCCGGATGCCGTTGAGCGTCACGGTGGCGCGGGTCATGGCGGCCGAGAAGTCGAGGAAGGTCCGCATGGCGCCGGCGCCGGTGACCGGGGCCGGGGCGTCGAAGTGCTTGCGGTACACCCAGGCCCGCTCCCATGCCGACGGGTCCCAGTTCCGCCAGGACAGCGGCACCACGGTGTGCGGCAGCGTCACCGGCGCCAGCGCGCTGTCGTCGAAGCCGGGCCGGTCGCTGCCCGCCGCCGCCGCCCCGAACAGCCAGCCGGTGTTGAACGGGACGGTCTTCGCCGCGGGTCCGCCGCGGGTCAGCCGGCCGGCCACCGCGCCCCCGGGTCCGGCGGCCGCGACCGCAGCCCGCCACGGGCATGACGCAGCGTGACCGGGCCATCGGCCGCCCGGCGCTCAGGACCGCGCATGTAGCCGATTATCCGCTCCCGCCGACGGGTCCCTCCGCCGATCCGGCCTGGCCGAGCTCGGCGATGAGGGCGCGCAGCCTGCCGAACGCCGGCCCCGGCGGCCGATCGCCAGGCGATGAACCGGTCCGGCCGGACCAGCACCGCCCCCCGCGCGCCGATTCCGGCACGGTCGGCCCACCCTGCCGGGTCGCCGCGCTGCTGGACCGGCTTGAGGGCGCGGGGTTCATCGAGCGGCGCCGCGATCCCGCCGACCGGCGGCGGGTCTTCGTGATCTCGACCGGGAAACGGGAACGCGAAGTCGCGCAGGCTTTCCAGCCGCTGCAGCAGGCGACCCAGCAGCTGCTGTCCGGCTACACCCCGGGCGAGCTCAAGCTGGTCATCGGCCTCCTGGGCCGCCTGGAAGCCGTGATGGCGGAGGTGGCTGCCGCCCAGCACCAGCCACACGAACAACCCGGTCGCACGGTCTCACCGGCCCGGGCAGGGGTGAACCCCACCTGAGCGCCTCCGCGACCTTCGCCGCCGGCCACGTCCGCGCCCGCGACGTGGCAGCGCTCCGCGCGGCCGGCTCCCCGGACTGATCCGGGCGACCGGGCTCAGGCCGGGCTCAGGCCGGGCTCAGGCCGAGGTCGCGGCGGCCGTGGGCCGGCTCGACGTTGACCAGGCTGTGCGCGGCCATCACCAGGTACTCCCACAGCTGCGCGTCCAGGGCCTCGTCCAGGCCGATCTCGTCGAGCGCGGTGCGCATGTTGCGCAGCCATGCGTCCCGTTCCGTCTCGCCGATGGCGAACCTGGCGTGCCGCATCCGCAGCCGGGGATGCCCGCGCAGCTCGTCGTAGGTGCGCGGGCCGCCCCAGTACTGGATGAGGAACAGCCGCAGGTGCTCCTCGGCCGGGCCCAGGTCCTTCGCGGGATACACCGGGCGCAGCACGGGATCGTCCGCCACGAGCTGGTAGAACCGGCGGACCAGGCGGGTGAAGGTCTCCTCCCCGCCCGCCGCCTCGTAGAAGCTGGCCGCCTGGCTCATGCCTGCCAGCTTAACGACGCCCGGCCGGCGTTCCGGTCCGCGGCGCCGCGGCCGGGATGGCGGCCGTTACGGCGAGGGCCGTCGGCGACGGCCCCGGCCGGCGGTCAGCGGGACCGGCCCGCGCGAGCTTGTACTCTTAGACCTACTGGCAGATGCCCGTACCACGGGACACACTGGGAGCAAGAGATTGTAATCAGAACGGTCGGCGCCAGCGGGAGGTGCAGTGCGGCGGGTGCTGCTGCTCAACGTGACGTATGAACCGCTGACGACCGTCGGCCTGCGGCGAGCCGTGTGCCTCGTCCTCGGCGGCAAGGCGGAGGTCGTCCACGACGACCTGGCGGGGGCGGTCCTGCACGCAGCGTCGATCGCGCTGGCGATGCCGTCGGTGATCAGGCTCAGCCGCTACGTCCGGGTCCCTTACCGGAACCGCGTGCCGCTGACCAGGGCGGCGCTGATGCGCAGGGACAACTACCGCTGCGCGTACTGCGGCCGCCGCGCCGAGACGATCGATCACGTCGTGCCCAGAAGCCGCGGCGGCCAGCACTCCTGGGAGAACTGCGTCGCGTCCTGCACGATCTGCAACCACCGCAAGGCGGACCGGCTGCTCGAGGAGCTCGGCTGGTCGCTGTCGGTGCGGCCGGCGGTGCCGCGCGGCGCGCACTGGCGCCTGGTCGGCGCCCAGCACGACGGCGACCCGCAGTGGGCCGCCTACCTGCGCGAGCCCAGCGCCGCCTGAGCGCCGGAGGCTCATGCATGCAGCGGCAGATCTTCACCGGCGAGCATGACGCGTTCCGTGACATGGTGCGCGCCTTCATCGCGAAGGAGATCACGCCGTACCACGAGCAGTGGGAGCGGGACGGGATCGTCTCCCGCGACGTGTGGCTGGCCGCCGGGCGCGCCGGGCTGCTCGGCATCGAGATCGACGAGAAGTACGGCGGCGGCGGGAACCGGGACTACCGGTACTACGTGATCCTGAACGAGGAGCTGGCCAGGGCCGGCGCGAGCGGCCCGATGTTCCAGCTGCACAACGACATGATCGGGCCGTACTTCGACCGGCTCGCCACCCCGCAGCAGCGCGAGCGGTGGCTGCCCGGCTACTGCTCGGGGGAGCTGATCGCCGCGATCGCCATGACCGAGCCGGGGGCCGGCAGCGACCTGCAGGGGGTCCGGACCACCGCTGTTCGTTCGGGAGATCACTACCTGCTGAACGGGCAGAAGACGTTCATCTCCAATGGGCAGCTCGCCGACATCGTGGTCGTGGTGGCCAGGACCGACCCGGCGGCCGGCCACCGCGGCATCAGCCTGCTGGTGGTGGAGCGCGGCATGGCGGGGTTCTCCCGGGGCCGGAACCTGGACAAGGTGGGCATGCACGCCCAGGACACCTCCGAGCTGTTCTTCACCGACGTCCGGGTGCCCGCCGCGAACCTGCTGGGGGAGGAGGGAGGCGGGTTCGCCGCGCTGATGCGGAACCTGCCCCGCGAGCGGCTGTGCATCGGCATCACCGCGCTGGCCATCGCCGAGCAGGCCTTCGCCGACACGCTGGCCTACTGCAAGCAGCGCCAGGCGTTCGGCCAGCCGATCGGCACGTTCCAGCACAGCCGGTTCGTGCTCGCGGAGATGGCGACCGAGCTGGCGGTGGCCCGCGAGTTCACCGACCGCGCCATCATGGAGCACTGCGCGGGCCGGCTGGCCTCCGACGAGGCGTCCATGGTCAAGTGGTGGAACACCGAGCTGTGCAACCGGGTCACCGACCGCTGCGTGCAGCTGCACGGCGGCTACGGCTACATGCGGGAGTACCCGGTGGCCCGCGCCTGGGCCGACAGCCGCGTCCAGTCGATCTTCGGCGGCACCACCGAGATCATGAAGGAGATCATCGGCCGCGGCCTGGGCCTGTAGCCCTGGCCGGTCCCGCTGCCAATCCAGTGCTCTCGGTGGCCGGCGAGGCCGCGGGCGCTCTCCCGCCGCGGTTACCGCGGCCCGGGGCGATCGGATGGCTGCCGAACGCTCAGCAGGTCGCGGACGGCCGCGAAACCCGGACCGAACGCGTCGTTATCGTCGGCCGCCCGCCCCGTGGGGGATCGTGCCGCGGGCGATGCAGGAGACCGGCGGTGAGCTGGTAGCGGTCGGCGACCCCGAGCTTGCGGAACACGCCGCGCAGGTGATCTTGTACGGTGCAGGGAGCGATCCGCAGGGTGACCGCGATCTCCGCGGTGGCCAGGCCGGCCAGCACCAGGGCGACGACCTCACGTTCCCGGGCCGTGAGCCCGGCAGCCGCCATCGCGAGCGGAACGAGCTGGGGGGGTGCCGCCGCGTTCAGCGTGACCGCCATGGTGCCAGGTGGCACGGCCCCGTCGAGACGGTGGACCTGCACAACCTGCCACCGGCCGGAGGCGTCGCATACCGGAACAGGCGGGCTGGGCGACCGCTGCGCGTGGCCGCTCAGCCATGCGGCGAGCGCGGTCACAGCCAGCGGCAGGTCACCGGGCTTGCCTCGGGGCAGCGAGGCGAGCAGGCGAGCGGCCGGCTCCGAGCAGGCCACCGCCTTGTGCTGGGGGTCGAGCAGCAGTACGGCGTGCCCGGCATCCGCGGCGGGATCCCAGGCGCCCGGGTGGCCAAGCGCGCCACAGCACCAGATGGCCCCAGCGCTCGCCGCGCTCGGCAAGGGTCACGCGCAGCTCGTCGCCCACCCCGCGCGGGCCGAGCAGCTCGGCCCAGCGGCGGCACCGGCCCGGGTTGCCGCCCGTGGCGGCCAACAGCCGCGCCACTCCCATGCCGCGGGCCGGATCTCGGTAGTCGCTGACGCCGGTACTGTACTCCAGCTCGAAGAGCCTCCGCTGAGCCCCGGCCAGCGCCGGGTTGCCGGCGATGCCGGCGGTCGGCACACCGGTCAGCGGGTCGGTTGACGACCAGCACCAGCCGTCGAATCCGATCACGGGCCGCAGCGCGTTAATGGTCTCCTGCCGGAACGAGACGGGGTCCGGGCAGGCGTCGGCAAGCCTGGCGAGCCGATCACGGCAGCGGGCGATCGCCCAGCTGGAGGTCACCTGTCCATGGTGGGTCATCCGCCGGGCCCGGTAAATCCCAGCCGGCTGGGATACCCCCGGGCCCGCGAAACATGGCAGGCTGCGGACCGCAGGAGCCCGTCGATCCAGGGGAGGTCGGCCGCATGACCGGGACCGGCACGGCGGCGTTCGCGGCGGTAGATGAGCATGCCGACCCCGGCGCGCTGATCGGTTTCCTTGACCGCACCCGGAACCTGCCGGGCCTGCGGGCGGCCAAGACCGACGCGGTCGAGGCCCTCCGGCTGCGGCCGGGGCACCGGGTACTGGACATCGGGTGCGGCACCGGCGAGGATGCCATCGAGATGGCGCGGCGTGTCGCCCCGGACGGCTTGGTGATCGCCATTGACACCAGCACGTCATGCTCAGGGAGGCACGGCGCCGGGTGGGCGCCAGCAAGGTGCCGGTGCAGGTGCGAGCTGGCGATGGCGCGCAGCTTCGCGCGGGCACCGGTTCCGTGGATGCCTGCCGCGCCGACACGCTGCTGCAGCACCTCACCGACCCGGCGGCCGCGATCGCCGAGATAGCCCGGGTCACCCGGCCGGGCGGCCGGATCGCGGTGCTCGACTTCGACCAGGACTCGACCGTCATCGACCACCCCGACACCGACACCACCACCCGGCTGCGCGCCCAGCTGACGCAGGCAGCGGCGTGCGGCCGCGCCGGGCGGAGCCTGCGCCGGTGGCTCGCCGACGCCGCGCTGGCCGAAATCACGGTCCGCACCAGGTTCGTCGACACCGACTTCCCGCTCCTGCAGCGCCTGCTAGCCCCGGCGACCGCGGCGCTGCGCGCTAGCGGCGACGTCCCGGCGGAAACGCTCGATCGATGGTGGGCCACCCTCGCTGAGCTGTGGCGCAGTGACCGCTTCTATGCCGGCGCCTGCGCGGTCAGCGCCAGCGCCACCGTCCCCGGCGCGCCTCAGGCCGGCTGATCACGGGCACGGGCACGATCTCGGCCGGGCCGTGAGGCGAACAGCACGGCACTCGGACGCCAGGAGGGGCGAAGATGTGAGCATGGAGCTCGTCGAAGTCATGCGCACCGCGGGCAGCGTCCGGCGGCACCGGCCGGATCCGGTCCCGGACGAGATCATCTACCGGATGCTGGACGACGCGCGGTTCGCGCCGAGCGGCGGGAACCGCCAGGGCTGGCGGGTCATCGTGATCCGCGACCCCGTCGTCCGCGCCAGCGTGGCCGGGCTGTACCGCCGCGGCTGGTATGAGTTCCACGCGCCCCTGTTCACCCTACCCGGCGAGCAGCCGCAGCCGGACTACTACGCCGACCACATCCACCTGGTCCCGGTCCACCTCGTGGTCCTGGTCTCGGTCGCCGCGATCACCACGACGAACGAGGCGCTGGACACGAGCCGCATCGTGGGCGGAGCCGGCATCTACCCGTTTGTGCAGAACCTGCTGCTCGGCATCCGGAACGCTGGGCTCGGCAGCACGCTCACCACGGTGCTGGTCCCGGTGGAGGAGGAGGCGAAGCGGCTGCTGCGCATCCCGGACGGTTACCGGATCGCCGCCCACCTCGCGGTCGGATGGCCGGAACGGCGCCACCCCGCGCAGCTAAGCCGCCGGCCGGTCGAGGAGTTCGCCACCTGGGACCACTTTGACGGACCACCGCTGCGCCCCGCCGAGCCATGACTGACGCGCAGACCGCCAGGGGCCGGCCCGCGTGCCTGCACCGCTGACGCGTGGGCCGGCTGAAAGCTGGAGCTCGGCGTCCGCAGCAAAGACCGCGGCCGGGCCAGGCCGCCATCCATCCGTGAGGAGCTGACATGGGCAAGGCACTACGGGCCTACCGCCGGTACCGCGAACTCACCGAACACGGCGAGTTTCACCGGCTTGGCGAGGTGCTCGATGAGAACTGGATCGAGAACTGCCTCGGGCTGACCGGGTGGACACTCGGCCTGGACATCGCACTGGCCAACCTGCAGGCCGGCTTCGGCCGGGCCTTCTCCGACCTGCACGTCACCGAGCACGAGGTGGTCGAGGACGGCGACGCCCTGGTCATCCGCGGCGAGACCAGCGGCGTGCACACCGGCGCCTTCCTCGGCATCGAGCCCACCGGCAAGCGGGTGCGCTGGGAGTACCTGGATATGTACCGGGTCGGCGCCGACGGCCGGCTGAACTGGCATTTCCTGGCCACCGACTGGAACCTGGTGCGACTGCAGCTGCTGGGACAGGCCCCGGACCTGCCCACCACCCCAGCCCGCCGGGCCGTACAAGCCGAACAAGCCGGGCAGCCCGGCCGGCCGAAGCGCTGACGCCATCTGAGGTGGGCGGTGCCGATAGCCAGCCTGGCCAGCCGGGTACCGCCGCTTATCCGGTACGAGATCCCCGGCACGGTGACCCTCGCCTCCGGCACCGATCCGGTCGGCTGGCCTTCCCAGGATCGCATCCATAGACGGGTGCAGCGATGGCGTCATCGTGCTGCCCCCGCCGGCGGGTGCCCGGGAATCCGTGTACGCGATGCACCCTGCGGGCACCACCGGCCGGTTTCCCCGGCGTCGTGCAGTACCAACTCGTGCAGGATCGCGCCGGGCTGACGGTTTCCGTCGTGCTGCCGCGAGGCGCTCGCCCGACGGCTCCATGCCACCGACGTCCTGCCTCCGCTTACCGTGACCCTGGCCGCGCGCATCGATCAGGCACGGTGGACAGATCGATCCTGATCGCGGCGGTAGCGGCCGGGGCTTGCGCGCCGGACTTGCCGGCTGCGGTGGCCGCCCGGCCAGCAGGCCACAGGCCGCGGCGTCGCACCAGGCGCCGACCGGCGCTGCGCCGAGCGCGCCAGCCAGTCCTGGCACGACGTTCGCGTTCACCGACCAGGCAGGAAAGGTGAAGTGCCCGCCACGGTCGCGCAGGGCGCACAGTACTTCCGCATCAAGCTGACCGGGACGCTGGCGGGTACGGCAGCTGGCGACCCAGGCCCGGCGGCAGGGGCTCGCCGACGCCGGCCACCTGGCGCTGCCGCACGCGATCTGGGCCGGCCAGACCGCCCCGGCGCGCGAGCAGCGCTACCGCGGCCTGCTCGCCGCCGCCTCCGATGTGATGAGGGGCGGGCCTCCGCTCCTCATCACATCAGAGAATGCCGTCATCCCTGAGCCGGCCGGCGATTGCGTCCCAGGTGCCTGGCAGCTCCTCCGTCTCGCCTGGATACGAGTTCTGGTCCTTGAAGCCGGATGACGTGAGGATGCACACGATCGGGCCGTCCGGCGGGCTGACGCCTGGGGTCATGAGGGCGCCGAGCCCGGCCGAGCCGGACAGCTCCTGCCAGAGACCATGACGCGCGAGGATGTCCCGAGCCTGGGTCAGCTGCTGCTCAGGTACTGGGATGGCAGCTCCGCCGGAGCGCCGGACGGCGATCACCCCGCGGTAGCTGCCGACGGTCGTCCCGATCGAGAAGGCGGACGTCGGCCCCGCGGCGACGTGCGCCACATCTCGCGCTGTGGCCAGCGCGTGGTGCAGCGGAGCGCGTGCACCGGGCTCGGAGGCGAACATCGCGGGGACGTGGCTGGCTAGGCCGAGCGTGGCGAGCTCGGTGAACCCCTTCCACACTCCGAACAGCAGCTCGCCGTACCCGCAGGGCACGAAGACCGCGGCTGGCACCCGGCGGCCGAGCTGGAGGAAGCACTCGTACGCGATGGTCTTGTATCCCTCCGGCCCGAACGGATGCCCGGTATGCGCGCTGGCGGTGAGGTTGCTGACCGGGTGAAAGCCGAGCCGGGTGACGATCTCCCGCACCAGCGGCCATCTCGCCGGCGTCGGCACCGGGATGACCGAGGCGCCGTAAGCGCGGAGGAAACCGGCGATAGCCGGGGGTGCTTCGGCCGAGGCGATCACGACGCAAGGCATGCCGATGCGCGCGCAGAAGGCGGCGGCCGAGGCTCCATGGTTGCCGCTGGATGCGACCACCACGCCGGGCGCGCCGGACAGGGCCGCGGCGCTGACGGCGCACGTGTTCAGCCGGTCCTTGTGGCTCCATGTCGGGTTCTGGCTCTCGTCCTTGAAGTAGAGCTCGCCGTCCAGCCCGAGTTGGACGGCCACGGCGCTGCCGTCGATCAGCGGGGTGCTGCCGGCGCCGAGGTCGATGCCGGGCGCCAGCGGAGGCAGTAGCGGCTGCCAGTCCACCATGCTCCCGGAACGGTCAGCGTCGAATGCCGTCGCCGCCGACGGTCCGCTGAGGTCATACGCCACTTCGAGCGGGTAGGCCACTTTCTCCGTGCTGAACCGTGGGTCGCCCTCGGTCAGCGGCGGCCACAACGGGTAGCTGATAGAGGAGTCGGCCAATGATCGCTGTGCCACGGCCAGCGAGCCGCCCGGCTCGTCATTTGCCAAGGTAACATCTCCCTGTCGCGCGCTCGGGTGATGGCAGTACCCGGGCAGCCTTACTGCACGGGGACGATGAGCAATCCTCGGTCAAGCTCGGTAAGGATCTGCGCGCCTTCGTCTTGGATGACGACGGTATCTTCGTTGAACGCTCCGCCGAATCCGAGTTCGTAATAGGGCGTCTCGACCTCGAAGACCATGCCGGTCTCGAGCGGCGTGGTCACGCCGGGGGAGATCGACGGCGCGTCGTACCATTCGATGCCGATCCCGTGCCCGACATGATGACGCTCGTAGTGCGGGATGCCGGCCTGCCGGACGGCCTTGACCGCTGCGTCGAAAATCGTCCCTGGCATCATCCCTGGCCGCATCATCTCGATTGCGGTGCTCTGCCCGGCCAGCGACGCCCGCTGCAGGTCACGTAGCTTTTTGCTCGGCTCGCCGTAGGCGGCGACGCGGCCGATGTCGGACCGGTAGCCCTTGTAGGTCGCGCCGACGTCCATGAAGATGTAGTCGCCAGGACGCAGTTCGTCCTCGCCCGGCGTCACCTGGCCAAGTGCCATGCCCCGGCCGAAGCGCAGCAGGCAGATCCCGGGAAAACCCCCAGCGGCCAGCACGCCCTGCCGGTAAGCAAGCTGCAGCTCCCGTTCGGTGACACCGGTCGCGGCGGCAGCGCAGACCGCCCGGATCCCTGCCTCGTTGGCCCGCAGGGCGCTGATCATGAACTCGACCTCGGCGGGCGTCTTCACCATCCGGATCTTGCGGAATAGGTTCGTCCCTGCGACGAACTTGATGCCGGGAAATGCGGCGCGCAGGCGATTGACGAGGTCCCGGTCTGGCCCGCGCTCGTCGACAGCCACAACGCCCTTGGTGCACCCCATGACCGCGAAGGCCTGCACCAGGGCGTCGAAAGCAGACCCAGCCGGCGGGCGGTCTATGGTCACTGCCTTGACGAAGGACTCCTTCTCGGTGAGCGGCGCTGCGTCAGGAGCCGCCCGGACGAACCCGCCGAACGTCACCACATCGGTGATGCTTCGATATGCCTCGACGGCGAGATCCGCCATGCCGGCGGAGATCACGACTACCCCCGCAGTCACGTCGCTCGCCGGCGCGAGCACGTAGAACTGGTCGTCATGCGGGAAGATCTCCTGTCCGAAGTTCCAGATTCCGCTCAGATAATAGGAGTTCTCCAGTGTCGCGGACAGCACGAAATCTACCCCGGCTTCCGCAAGCAGGCGCCGTGCCCGTTCGATGTTGGCTGGCATGGTCATTTCCCTTTCTGTTTGACCGTTCACGCAAGGCGCACTCGCCGGCGCGTTTAACTCCGTAGACGAGTTCACGCCCCGGCGAGGCCCGCGAGTATGCGCTCGATCTGTTTCGCCGTCGTGATCACGGTAGGGGCGAGTTCCGCGTAGAACTTCCAGTCGACGTCCCCGAGCGGGAAATCGATGGCGACGCCGCCGATGAGAGAACCGTCGGGCCAGAAGATAGGCGCAGCGATCGCGCCGATCTCCGGCACGTTGTCCCCTTCGTTCAGCGCGAAGCCCTGCTTCTTGATCCGGGCGAGTTCGTCCTCTAGTTCCGCGGTATTTCCGTGAAAACGTGAGGGCAGCTCTTCGGGGGGAAGCTCTGCCAGCCACGCTTTAAGCTCGTCCGGGGCCATCTGGGCGAGCATGACCCGGCCGATGGCGATCTTCGGCATCGGCGTGCGTTCGCCGACCTCGAGATGCACGCGCTGTGCCCCCGGGCCATCCACGACGCCCACGTAGCGGACGTGCCGTCCGAACGGCACGCCCACGTATCCAGTAGTTCCCGGGAACCGGGTGAGGGCGCCGGTTAGTGCCACGCGCGACGTTTCGGCCAGCAGTGTCGCGAGCCGGTACCTAACCCCGACCAGCCAGGCCATCGCGCCGACCTGATAGCGGCGGCCGTCGGCTGACTTCTCCAGGTACCCGTGTTTGACGAGGGTCGCCACGATGCGCGATACCGTGCTCTTGTCGAGCCCAACTTGGCGGGATAGGTCGCTGACTCCCCACTGCGCCGAGCCGTCCGCGAAGATGTCGAGAACCTGCAGGGCGTGAGCAAGCGCCTGGTTGGGCGCCGGGGCGCGGTCGTCGTCGGCTGCGGTGGCGATCTCAATCACCGTCCTCACTTCCGGCGACCGCCAAAGCGCCGCCGAGGTACAGCTCACCCAGCCGCGAGTCTGCCAGCATCTCCCGCCCGGTGCCCTCCATGGCTTTCCTGCCCAGTTCGAGGACCACCCCGCGGTCTGAGCGTTCCAGCGCCTGCCTGGCGTTCTGCTCGACCATCAGAACCGTGACGCCGCCCCGGCTGATCGACTGCACCTCGTCGAGCACGCTGGCCAGCGTACGCGGCGCCAGACCGAGCGAAGGCTCGTCGATGAGCAGGACCTTGGGGCTGACTACCAGAGCCATCGACATCTCGAGGAGCTGCTGTTCACCGCCGCTCAGGACGCCGGCCGGCTGGTCCTGTTTGCGGGCCAGAACCGGGAAACGGTCGAGAACCTTCGCTATCGCCTGCCGAGCTTGCCGCTTCGGCAGCGTGAAAGAACCTATCTCGAGGTTGTCCCTGACGCTCATCCGCGGGAAGTTGCACCGTCCCTGAGGGACGAAGGCAACGCCGGCCGCGAGCAGCTCTTGATTCGAAAGCCGCCGCAGGTCGATGTCGCCGATTCGGATCTCTCCGGCGGTCACTGACGCCATCCCGAAGATGGCCTTCAGCAGCGTAGACTTTCCCGCCCCGTTAGGCCCGATCACGGTGGTTATCTGGCCGGCTGGGACACACAGGTCGACACCTCGCAGTATTTCCATTCCGCGGTATCCCGCGTGCAGTCCGGAAATGATCAGATCCTCGTCAGGAACCAAGATACGCCTCCAGGACACGGGGGTCGCGGCGCACCTCGCCGGGGCTTCCCTCGGCAATCTTGCGTCCGGCCTCCAGCACGATGACGTTCGTGGACAGCGACATCACGAACTGCATGTTGTGCTCGATGAGCACGAACGTCTGGCCGTCCGCGCTGAGTTCGCGCAGCAGCGCAGCGATGCTCTCGATGGCGGTGGGATTGACGGCGGCCGTGGGCTCATCCAGGAATACCAGTCGCGGGTGCGGCATGAGCGCCAGTGCGACCGCGAGGAGCTTCCGCTGGCCGTAGGACAGCTCGGCCGCCGCGGCCCGCTCGTGCCCGGAAAGATGCACGCGCTCCAGCAGTTCCGTGGCCCGGGCGCGGGCGGACGCCTCGTTGCGGCGGACCCGGGGCGACCGGATGAACCGGCCGACAGTCGAATCATGCTGATGCTGCTGGGCGGCCACAAGCAGGTTGTCGAGCACCGACAGCTTGGCGAACAGGCGAACCGACTGGAACGTCCTGGCCAGGCCGAGACCGGCGACCCGGAACGGCGGCATACCGGTGATATCCCGCCCCTCGAACCGTACCGACCCGGAGTCGGGGCGGACGAACCCGGTGACGCAGTTGAACAGCGTGGTCTTGCCGGATCCGTTAGGCCCGATGATGCTCGTGAATTCACCTTCGCCGACGTTCAGGTTGATGTGGTCCACCGCGAGCAGCCCTCCATAGGATTTGGTAATGCCTTCTATTTCAAGCATCTCGCTCCTTCGGTGCCCAGTGGCGTCGGCTTAGTCTCCGGGATAGCCCCTCGAATCCCTCCGGGAGCAGGCTTATGCCGAGCAGTAGCGCGGCGCCGTAGACGATGAGCCGGATGCTCGGGTCTACCTGGAGGATCTCTGGTATCGCGGTGAAAACGAAGGCGGCGAGAATAATTCCCCAGAATCCTCCGACGCCGCCCAGGAATAGTATGACGAGGAGGTTGACGGTGTAGGAGATGTCGAGATTGGTCGGGCAGACCACGGACACGTAGTGTGCGTAGAAGGCGCCGAGCAGGCCGGCGATCGCCGCCCCGGTGGTGAACGCGCTCATCCGGTACCGCTTCGGGCTTATGCCGACCGACATGGCCATTGGCTCGTCTTCCCTGACCGCGATGTACGCTCGGCCGATGCGCGACTTGACCAGGGCCGAGACGAACGCGCCCGTCAGCACGGCAAGGACCAGGAAGATCTCGTACTGCTGCGCGGCCGAGTCCATGCCGAGCCCGGCCAGCGGGCCGGCTTGCAGCGGCGATACGCCCGCGACACACAATGGGCCGTTGGTGAGCCGCACCTCGTTCTGCGCGACGAGTTCGGCGATCAGCGCGAAGCCCAGGGTCGCCATCCCGAACGTCAGGTGGCTGAGCCGGAAGGCGGGTATGCCGATCACGACGGCCAGTACCCCGGCCGTGCCCACGGCCAGCAGCACCTGAAGCACGAGCGGCGCGTCCGGCTGGTGCTCGAGCAGGATCGCCGCGGCGTAGGCGCCGGCGCCGAAGAATGCGGGGTGAGCAAGAGACAGCGCCCCGACCCGGCCTACCGATAGGTCATAGCTGAGCGCCAGCGTGACGTAGACCAGCGAGTCAGTGAAGATGCCGAGGATGAAGTCGTCCTTCAGCACGAACGGCACAAGCATGCCTACGACCACCAGCGCGGTGACCGCCGCGGGCCGGGTCGCGCGGCCGCCAAGCAGGCGCGCTCTCGGCCGGTGCGGCACACCTGGATGGGTGGATGGCGCCGCCACCACGCGCCACGGTGAGTTCGAGGTCATCACAAACCTACCCATCCGCGCTGCGAGCGGTCGCCGAACAGTCCGTTTGGATGCACGAGAAGCACGAGGATCATGACCGCGTAGCCGAAGGCGTCGGTGTAGGCGGACGACACGTAGCCAGCGGTGAGAGCGTCGACGAGGCCGATGATGACAGCCGCCACAGCGGCACCGGGAACGCTGCCCATGCCGCCCACGATGACCACGACGAATGCCTGGGTGGTGATCGAGAGCCCAACCGTGGGGTAGACATCTTGGAGCGGGAGGACGAGAGCCGCAGCTATCCCGCATAGGGCGGTGCCCGCCACGAAGGCGAGCATGGCCATGCGGCCGATGTTGATCCCGGTAACGGTGCATGCGTCCCGGTTCTGCGCGACCGCCCGCATCGCCTTGCCCGATCGTGTGCGTGTCGTTACCAGCCACAACGTGAGCAGGCATATCGCCGTCCCGGCGAAGACGAAGAGATCCTGGACGCTCACGTTGACCGCGCTACCCAGGCGCAGCGACCGCACAGTGAAGGGCGTCGCAACCGAGATCGCGTTCGGCGACCATATCTTCTGGGCGATGTTCTCCAGCAGGACAGACAGAGCCAGGGTGGCGATCAGTTGCGTGTACCACTCGCGCGCGATGAGGCGGCGCAGCGCGATCCAGTAGGTCAGGGCGCCGATGACGGCAGCGCCAAGCGCGGTCAGGATGATCGCGGGAAGGTACGGCAGCCGCACGACGACGTAGAACTCGTAGAAGAAGTAACCGGCCAGCATGACGAAGTCGCCGTGCGCGAAGTTGACGATCCCGACGACGCCGAAGATCATCGCCAGGCCCGAGGCTACGAGCGCGTAGAACGACGCCAGCACCAGGCCATTGATGATCTCAGACACGAAGAGGGGCATGGTTCCACCCTTCCCACCGGCGGAGAGCAGGCTCAGATTTCCAGCGCACGCAGTTCCCCAGGAGCGTTTGTAACGCGGTCGGCACCGCTCGCGGTGACCACGAAGGTGTCCTCCACTTGGAGGCCGAACTCGCCGATCTGGTAAAAGGGCGTCTCAAGGCAGACGACCATACCCGCCTCGATCATGTCGGTGCTGTCGGCGGTGATGCGCGGCAGGTCGTAGTTCGCGATCCCGATTCCGTGCCCGCAGTGGCCGCGCTGGTAGTCGTAAATGCCCGCCCCCCGCACCGCGCTCATGGCGGCTCGGAACACGTCGGCCCCGGTCGTGCCTGGCCTCAGAGCTCTCGCGGCCGCCTCGACCCCCTCCCACAACGCCGCGTACACTGCCGCCTGCGTTCTCGTCCGATGCCCGACCGCGGCCGTCCGCGCTATGTCCGAGACGTAGTGCCGGTACCGGCAGCCCACGTCCAACCTGAGGATGTCACCCACGGTAATGGGCCGCGACGTCGGCTGTCCGTGCGGGAGCGCGCTGCGGCGCCCGGCACCGATAACGGTGGTCTGCGGCAGCGCGCCCTGGCTGACCAGCGAATGCTGGAAGGCGCCGGCGACGTCTCTTTCGGACTTCCCAGGGCGTGCCGAAGCGAGCGCTTCGTCGATGGCCCGCTCCGTGATACGCGCTGCCTGCCGCAACGCAGCTACCTCCCGATCACTTTTGACCGAGCGCAGTTCTGCCAGCATCTGCTCGGCCGACGCGAAGCTGAGGCGGTCCAGCTTCTCCCGCAGCCCACTCAGAACCCCCGGATCGATCCCGCCGCGCTCGACCGCGATGCGCGCGCCGCCCGCCGCCCTGGCCGAGAGCACCGATGCCAGCGCGCCCAGCGGCCCACCTTCCTCGCCGGAGGCGTTCGCCACCCGGACAAGGCGCGACTCTTCGGCGGTGAGCGGCACTGAGCCTTCGCGCACGGGGAACGTCCCGTAGACGTGCGGACGGCTCCGGCTGAAGACCTCGTCGGTGACGAGGTCGGCTGTGGTAGCCGGCAGCACGATGTCCACGCTGCGCGTCGGCTCGTTCCACGCGACGGCGTAGACCTGAGTACCCCGGCGGGCCCAGTGACTTAGGCCCCAGTACTCGCTGACGTACGTCACGTTCTCCGGAGACGAGACGACCACAGCGTCGAACCCGCCGCGTCGTAGCAGATTTACCAGCCGCGGCCAGGGCAGAAGGTCCCTAGTCATGTTGCTCCTCAAACAACATGGCTTCAGTATCGGCATCAACCGAAATATGGCATGCATGCATCGGCTATGTCAAAGATGCGTATACGCAGGAGAAGTACTTGACATCGCCGCGGACGGCCGTGTATCTCTTGATGCAGAGCGCCCATATTTGTTGCGTAGCACACAACATATTCGGTTGTCAACGCGACAGGAGGGCGAGGCTTCGAGCGCCGGGCGCGTACCCCTGCGCTCCCGTGAAGCTTTGGATGGACGCATGCACAGAATCGGGCAGCGATCGCGGTGCGTGTTCGCCGCGTCGGCCAGCATTGCCGTCATAGCCGCGATCGCCGCGTGCTCCAGTTCCGCCAGTGGCACGTCCACGGCGGCCTCCAGTGGGCCGATCCTCATCGGGGCTTCGGCTCCGCTGAGCGGAGCGAATGCTTACGCCGGGGAAGACTGGCTGCACGGGCTGGAGCTGGGCGTCAAGAAGGTGAACGCAAGCGGCGGTGTCCTGGGCCGGCAACTCAAGATAGTGACTGCAGACAACGCCTGTGATCCTGCCACGGCGGTCGCGGCGACGAGGAAGCTCATCGAGGACAAGGTGTCCGTCATCCTGGGCAGCGTCTGCAGCGGGGCCACGCTGGCGGCGATGCCACTGGTCAAGTCCGCCCACATCGTCCAGCTGACCGATGACTCGTCGGCTCCCCAGATCACCCAGGAAGCCGGCGTCGGCGGTAATCCCTGGGAGTTCCGGATCAACGTGGACTCCAGCATGCTGGCGCGCGCGCTCGCCGGTTACATCGCACAAAAGGCACACACCGTCTACTTCATCGCCGAGAACGACGCGTTCGGCATCGACGGCGTGACCGGTTTCAAGCAGCCGCTCGCCATGCTCGGCGTCAAGACACTCGGGGCGCAGTATTACACGCCCGGGCTCGGCGACTTCGACCCGATCCTGTCCAGGGTCGCCGCAGCCCATCCTGAGGGCATCGTCTTCATCTCGGAACCCCGCGACGCCGCCGTCATCGTGCGGCAGATCCGGGAGCTGAACATGAGCCAGGCCTTGTTCGACGGGGGCGGTGCCCTGTCGCAGGAGTTCATGACGGCGCTCGGCCAGAGTTCCCTGGCGAACGGGATCGTTGGCAGTTTCTTCTGGAACCCGGCCGAGGACCCGACCTTCACCAAAGCCTTCCAGGCCGCCTACGGGACGACTCCGCCGCCAGACGCCGTCGGTCCGTACTACGACGCGTTCGTCCTGGCCAAGGCGATCCAGCTGGGCGGCTCGGCGTCGCCGAGCGCCATCAGCGCAGGGCTCGCCAAGGTAAGCCTTACCCAGGCGTGGGGCCACATCCAGTTCGACTCCCACAACCAGGCACACCCCAACGTTGCGCTGCAGTACGCCGACAACGGGACGATCAAGTTGCTCAAGGTGGTGCCCGCGTCGGGCGAGTAAGGAGGACGTGACCCCCGGCCGCGACACGGAACAGGGATGCAATCATCGCCGGAAGCTAGCTGAAAGGCAGCGAGCATGCCGCGACCTGCGGGCCTGCGGTGCCTCAGGTGCCGTGCGGAGTTTCCGGCCGGGGCACTATTCAAGGGATGCCTGCGGTGCCGGGCGTCCGGCCGGCCCACCAACCTCACCGTCGTCTACGACGAAGCTGACCTGCGCAAAGCACTGGACCAGCGTGACCCCGCGGCGCCCGCGACCATGTGGCGCTACCACGCGTTGCTCCCGCTGGCCGCCGAAAGTGAACGCCCGGTGACCATGGGGGAGGGCTGGACCCCGCTGGTGCCCGCTCCGCGGCTTGGCCGCAAGCTTGGCATTCCCGGCTTGTGGCTCAAGGACGAGAGCAGGAACCCGACAGGCTCCTTCAAGGACCGCCTCGCCTCGGCCGCCGTCTCCGTCGCGCGGGCCATGGGATACCGCGTCATCACAGGCTCCTCTTCCGGCAACGCGGGAGCGGCCACCGCGGCGTTCGCCGCGCGCGCGGGCCTGCCGTGCGTGATGTTCACGACCACGCAGTTCCCGCTGGCGATGAAGACCCAGATGGCCGTGTACGGAACACTGCTGGTCGCCGCACCGACCATCGCGGACCGCTGGACACTCGTCGAGGAAGGGGTCGACCGCTACGGCTGGTTCCCGGTGACGGTGTTCTCGTCGCCATACTTCGGCAGCAACTGCTACGGCATCGAGGGCTACAAGACGATCGGCTATGAGATCATCGACCAGCTCGGCCAGGTGCCGCAGAACGTAGTCTTCCCCGTCGGCGCGGGCGACGCCTTCGCCGGAGCGTGGAAGGGGTTCACCGAATACCGCGACCTCGGAATCACCGACGAGGTCCCCAAGCTGCACGCCGCTGAGGTGCACGGCCCGCTTGAGCACGCGCTCCGCAACAACCTGGAAGACTGCACGGAGATGCCGGCCGCGCCGGAACCGTCGGCCGCGATGTCGGTGGCGACGACGATCAGCACCTATCAGGCCCTCAACGTGCTCAGGCGATCGGGCGGCGGAGCGTGCAGCGCCACCAACACCGAACTGCTCGAAACGCAGCGCCAGCTCGCCAGCCTCGAGGGCATCTACGTCGAGGCATCATCCGCGCTGTCAGTGGCCGCGCTGCCGCGCCTCATATCCCGAGGCCATGTCGACCCCGGCAGCACGACGGTCGCCGTCCTGACGTCCACCGGCCTGAAGGACCCGCAGCTTACCGCGGACCACCTCCCGCCGATACCGTCCTGCTCAAGTACGCTCGACTCGGCGCTGGCCGCGATCATGGAAACCTACGGCACCGCGCCGGAATTTCTGACCGCGGGCCGGGCCGGACCTCCGAAGATCGTTGGCGGATCGGGACCTGATCGATGACGCCCTTCCTGGTCAAGGGCTCGTGGGGTGCGCTGAGGCCGATATGGTGCCGGCACACGCGATCCGGCGTCGCTCCTTCACAGGTAGGGGCGCTGGGCGCGCTTGGCTTCCTCGTAGGCGGCCCGGGCCTTGCGGGTGCTGGCGAGCTCGGCGACCTCGGCGACCGGCGCGTCCCACCAGGCGTCCGAGGACGGGGCGGGGGCCAGCGGGTCGGCCTGGACGTGGATGACCGTAGTGCGGCCGGAGGCTTTCGCCTGGGCGAGGGCGTCGCGGAACTCGGCCACGGTCGCGGCGCGCAGCACGCCCGCGCCGAGGCTGGCGGCGTTGGCGGCGAGGTCGGTGGGCAGCACGTCGCCGTCGAGCAGGCCGGTGTCCGGGTTGCGGTAGCGGTAGCTGGTGCCGAACCGCTGCGAGCCGAGGGATTGCGACAGCGAGCCGATGGACGCGAAGCCGCCGTTGTCGACGATGATGGTCAGCTTGATGTGAATGGCCGGCACCGCCGCCACCTGCCAGTCGCCACCGCGCTGGAAGCCGCGATCCCCGACGCCCCTGCCCTGGTCTTCGCCTGTCTCGGCGTGGCGCTGGCCCTGCACGGCCGCCGCGCCAGATCGGCTGGTTTCAAGCGGCGTCACACAACTGGCCCGCTCGCCCGGACTGAGGGCTGCTAGCCTCGTGGAAGGACATGAATCATCTGCTGGAGCCTCCGCCGCCGACTCCGTACTCCCCGGTGGGACGAGGGGCCGTGGTGGTGTATATCCTCCTCGCCTTGCTTGTGGTATCCGTTTCCTCGTTGCTCATGCGGCTCTACTGGGAGCGGCGCGTCTTGGCCCCGAGGAGGTTCGCGGAGGCAGTTGCCCGGGGAAACGTGCACGAGGTGGAGGAGGCGCTCCGCCGCGCTTTCGTCTTGCGCAAGCCCCCGCTCGAATGCGATCAGGATGGCGGCAAAGCAGGCGGCGCGGCCGCCGAACCGTGATGCCGGGCGCCCCGGCTGCGCTCGGTCAGGACCGACGACCCGCTGCGTCACTGCCAGGCAGAGCGCGGGCCTGGTGCAAGCGGCGCCCATGCTCAAGCTGTCCTGATCGCCGTGCCCCGCATAGCATCGGCACTCCAGACGGCGCGCCCTCGGCGGTCGGCCCAGGAGGAGGCGGCATGGACGTGAAGCGGGCCAGGGATCATGGCGTCATCATCGGGCGGTTCGAGCCCGGCGCGCTAAATGCCATCACTGACGTGCCGGGGGTCCTGGTAGGGCATGCCACCGTGGTTCGCGATGGCACTCCCGGGGTGGAAGGGGCGAAGGCCGTCCGGACGGGCGTGACCACGGTCTGGCCGCATGATGGAGATCCGTGGCGGGATCGCGTGTACGCCGGGACCTCGATCTTGAACGGATACGGCGAACTCATCGGCATCAACCAGGTGAACGAGTGGGGCCTCCTGCACACGCCCGTGGTGCTGACGTCGAGCTTGTCCATCGGCCTCGGCTATGACGCAACGGCGAAGTGGATCGCCAGCCGTGATCCCGCACAGGGGGTCGACGACGTCTTCATGCCTGTGGTAACTGAGTGCGATGACTCGTTCCTTAACGACGCCCGCTCGTTCCCGCTGACCGCCCAAGACGTGGCCGCGGCCCTGGAGCGTGCCAGGCCCGGGCCGGTCGAGGAAGGATGCGTGGGCTCGGCCACGGGCCTGCAGTGCTTCGATTTCAAGGGCGGGATCGGGACAGCGTCGCGGGTCCTGCCGCGCGATGCGGGCGGATTCATCGTCGGCGCGCTGGTGTCTACCAACTTCGGGGCACGGCCCGACCTCCTGATCGCCGGCGTCCCCGTGGGCCGCGAGATCACGGACCTAATGCCACAGCAGCACCCAGATGGATCATGCATTGCCGTCGTGGCGACGAACGCCCCCATGGTGCCGCACCAGTTGCGCCGCCTGGCCTACCGGGCAGGCATGGGCCTCACCAGATGCGGATCGGTGGGTGCCAACGGCTCAGGGGAGCTGATGCTCGCGTTCTCGACGGCCCAGACCATCCCCCGCGAGGCTCCCGGCTCGGTCGTTGAGGTGCGGGCACTGCTGGACGGCGCGTTCTGGCATCATCCCAGCGCGTTCGACCCGTTGTTCACTGCCGCGATCGAGGCGGTTGAAGAGGCCGTGGTGAATGCGCTCTTCGCTGCCCGGACCACCACCGGCCGAGACGGTCACGTTCTGCATGCTCTTCCGCTCGACCGGACCCTTGAGATCCTGGACCGTTACGGCCGCCTTCGCCGCTAACCGCAGGTCCGCCGGGAGCCTCGGGCGCAACCTCGAGGCCGGTCCGTATGAGCAGGCACGTGGGGCTTGACTGCAGCCGCTGCCGATGCTTAGATGAAGCCTATCGAACGATCGATAGATTGTATCTCTCGCGGAGGAGGAAGGTGCGCGACGGCGGCCAGGCCGGGACCAGCAGGGGAGCCAAGACCGAGCAGGATATTTATGCAGCAGCCGTCAGGCTGATGTCAGAACGCGGGTATCACGGCACCTCTCAGCGGTCCATCGCGGTGGCGGTGGGACTGCAGATGTCATCGCTGTACCACCATTTCCCGAGCAAGCAAGACCTGCTGGTCGCGATCATGACCCGGGCCATGCAAGATCTGATCTCAACTGTGGAGGATGCCGTTGCCTCTGCCGATGGCGAGGGTCCTGAAGAGCGGCTGCGGGCCGCGATCCGGGGCCACATCCTGTTTCACGCCGACCGCAGGCAGGAAGCGTTCATCCTGGATAGCGAGTTGCGGGCGCTCGAGCCAGAGGGACGGGATCTGGTCGTCAAGCTGCGTGACCAGTACGAGCAGATCTTCGTCGGCATCTTGCGGGAGGGGATGTCGGAGGGGGTGTTCGGGGTCCCCGATACCAAGCTTGCGGTGTTCGTCCTCATGGCGATGTGTACCGGGGTGGCGCTGTGGTACCGGCCGGGAGGGCGGCTTCCGCTGGAGGTAATCGCCGACATCTATGCGGATTTGTTTCTCCGCGGCGTGCTCACATCCGAGCAGGCGACGGGCGTGCCTGGTCGGCTTCATGGCCCGGGTGCCTCCTCCGGAGAGAGCGCGGACACATCGTCGACTCAGGGAAGTTCCCGACAAGGAGGTGGCCTAGGTGTCACTGACTGAGCCGTCCGGCCAGGGCGTCACCGGAACCGGGGCGCAACCGGCTGCAGCGGCCGTCGGCCGAGTGGCCGGTGCGGGCGAGCTGATGCCCAACGCGCTGTCCGGCCGCAGGCTTCTTATCGCAGCCATCGCAGCAACGGGGCCGATGTCGGTTATCGCCCTGAACTATGGCCCGATGGCGAGCTTCGCAGGCGCTGCCTTCGTGCTTTCCTTCGTCATCAGCGTGATTGGCATCGTCTTGCTAGGCCTGTGCTTCTCCCAGTTCGCCCGTCATTACCCTAGTGCTGGCGGGCTGTATGCCTGGGCCGTCCGCGCATTCGGGAAGAACGCAGGTTTCGTGTACGGCTGGCTGTTCGCCGGGTCTTACCTGGTGTTCGCGGCTGCGGGGTTCGCCGTTTTCGGCGGCTGGGGAGAAACCTACATCAAGCAGCTTTCCGGTGTCAGCGTGCCGTGGTGGGTGTTCGCGCTGGCCGCCATCGCGTACACGGCCGTCCTGGCGTTCTACGGGATCCGGACGAGCGTGAGAAGCGCGTTCCTGCTGCTGGCCTTCGAGCTCGTGATCGCGCTCGTGTTCGCCCTGTTCGTGTGGGCCTCGCGTTCCGGCGGCGCGGCCGCGCACTTCCCGGCTGCCCCGTTCAAGCCCTCGTCCTCGCCGGCCGGCTGGGCTGGCATCGGCTTGGCGATGACATACGGGGTCTTGTCGTCAGTCGGGTTCGAGGAAGCTTCGACGCTGAGCGAGGAGACCCAGCACGCACGGCGGACAGTGGGCCGCGCCATGGTTCAGGCGGGCGGGATCACCCAGCTGTTCTACCTGCTAACCGCGTACGCGCTGCTGGTCGGTTACGGGAGCTACGCGAAGTTCTCCAGTGACCCTGCCCCGCTGCTGACGCTCGGGGACCGGCATGGCAAGGTGTGGCTGACCTTCGTGGTACTTGCCGCCTTGTCCAGCATCCTCGCGTTCTCGCAGACCGCGTTCAACGCCGGCATCAGGGTGATCTATACCCTCGGCCGGGAGGGTGTAGTTCCGCATGTCTTTGGCCGCACGCATCATACGCACAAGACGCCCTATGTTTCGATCGCGTTCATGACAGCGGTGTGCGTGGCGCTGGCCTTCCCGCTGGCTTTCGCCGTCGGCGCGTTCAACGTGTGGTACTACTTCGGCTTCCTCATCTCGATCCTGTTCCTGGTGCTCTACGCGCTGACCGCTCTCGGCCTGATCGTCGCGGCGTTCCGCGACAAGCGGGCATTCCCGCGGGTGAACGTGTGGCCCCACGTGGTGGTCCCGCTGGTCGCCGCGGCGGTCATGATCTATCCGCTGTACCGTACGGTGGTACCGCTGCCTCCCGGTGTGTATAAGACACTTCCCCTCTACCTCGTGGGCTGGGTGATCCTCGGCGTGATCGTCCTGCTGTACCTGAGGCGGAGCCGCCCGGAGGCCATCGACCGGGTTGGATCGCTGATGGCCGGCGCGGATGTCTGAGATGCGGTGATGGCACGCAGCAGCCGGGACACGATAACTGCTCCGTTCTCGGAGGCGGAGCTGACCGAGCCGCGGGAGGCCGGGCGCATTGCGCGGCGCAAGTTGGCGGAGCAGCTGCGGTACGTGCGCAGCGCCTCGGCCTTCTACCGGCGCAAGCTCGGGGACGGACCCGAGCTCAGCCCGGAGGATCTGCCAGGCCTGCCGTTCACCACGAAGGAGGAGCTGCGCAAGGCGCAGCTGGCTGATCCGCCCTTCGGCGAGGTCCGGGCCGCGCCGCCGACCCGCATCGTGCGGCTCCACGTGACCAGCGGCACGACCGGTCGGCCGCTAGTGACCGGCTTCACCCAGGCTGATCACGACGTGTCCCGCGAGATTGGCGCCAGGGCTTACTTCGCAGCTGGCGTCCGCCCAGATGACATCGTGCTGCACTGCATGAACTATGCCCTGTACGTCGGCGGTCTCGCGGACCATCTGTCGATCGAGCGAACGGGCGCCACGATGGTGCCGGTAGGCGTGGGCCAGACCGAACGGATCCTCGACCTGTGGGACCAGCTCAGCCCGACCACGATCTTCTGTACCCCCTCCTACGCCCGGCACCTGGCCGACGCCGCGCAGGCGCGCGGGCGCGAGCCCGCGACGCTGGGGCTCCGCCTGCTGGTGGTGGGCGGAGAGGCCGGGGGTGACATCCCGGAGACCCGCAGAGCGCTTGCGGACACGTGGCGAGCACAGGTCGGTGACACCTATGGGCTGGGCGAGGTGTGGCCCACGCTCGCCGGGCAGTGCGAGGCTCGCGACGGGCTTCACCTGACAGCTCTCGACGCGCTGTGGTGGGAGCTGATCGATCCGGCCACCTCCAACCCGCTGCCTAGCGAGCCCGGGTCAGAGGGGGAGATTGTATATACCCATCTCCGACGCCAGGCCACGCCGCTGGTCCGCTACCGGTCGGGTGACGTAATCCGCGTGCTCGATTACGGGTGCCGCTGCGGCCGACGAACCCCGCGGATCCGGCTGCTCGGGCGGGCGGACTCCATGTTCATCGTCCGCGGGGTGAACGTGTTTCCCCAGGCCGTGGAGGCGGTGCTGGACGAAGTGGCACCAGGGCATGGCGCGTTCGCACTGCTGCTTGAGGGGCCGGCGCCGGTTCCGCCCGTCCCGCTGCTCGTCGAGGCACAGCAGTCGGCGACGGTCCTGGCCAGCCGCATCCGCTCAGCTGTCCGGACCCGGCTGCAGTTCTCCTGCGACCCCCGGCTGCTGGCGCCTGGCGCGCTCGGGCTGGGCACCGAGCACAAGAGCCAGCGAGTGTTCCGCACCGACCTCGGCCAGGAGCCGCCCGGGCTGAGGAACGAGCCAGCAGGAGGCGCGGGATGACGGCAGGCCGTTTCTTCGACTACGGCCGGTCCTTCGTGCAGCCAGTGCCGCTGCGCCCAGAACGTACGGCGCTCGTCGTGGTGGACATGCAGTACCACGACGCGTCTGCCGATCAGGGCTTCAACCTCGCACTGGACAAGCTCCAGCCTGGCTGCATGGACTACTTCAACCGCCGCAACGAGGAACTTGTCATCCCAACAATCGCCGAGCTGCTCGCGTTCTGGCGGGGCGCGGGCATGCAGGTCGTGTATCTCACGCTGGGATCGCGCTACCGAGACCTGCGCGACGTCCCTGAGCGGCTGCGGCGGTGGATCCGGCAACTGGAGCGGGAAAGCGGGATAACCGACATCTTCTGGGCGGGCAACCCTGCCTATGCCATCCGCCGCGAGATCGAACCACAGCCAGGCGAAACCGTCGTCAGCAAGACCACGTTCGGCGCATTCAACAGCTCCAACCTTGAGCTGGTACTGCGGGAACTCGGCGTGAGCAGCCTGGTGATCACGGGCATCTCGACCAACTGCTGCGTCGAAACCACCGCCCGCGACGCGGCCGACCGCGGGTTCGCCTGCGCGATCGTGGATGAGGGTACCGCCGACTATGACCAAGAGGCGCATGACGCTGCCCTGCGGGCATTCCACTTCAACTTCGGCCGGGTCATGCGTACGGCTCGCGACGTCACCGCAGCGGTGCGAGCCGGGGCCGATGTATAGGTCGTTGGACCACGACACGTCGTGGAAAGTGAGTGAACAGGTGAGCTGGCCAGCCGAACCAGTTGTCATCACCGTGGCTCCGACCGGAGCGGAGGTGACCAGGGAGCAGAACCCGCATCTCCCGGTGACGCCAGAGGAAATCGCGGCTGAGGTTGCCCGCTCGGCCGAGGAAGGCGCTGCGGTGGTTCACATCCACGCCCGGCTGGATGACGGACGCCCCACCACCGAGCCCATCGTGCTGCAGCGCATCGCCGACCTCATCCGCGAGCGGTGCGACATCGTGATCGGGATGTCTACGGGAGCGCAGGTCGGCATGCACCACGAGGAACGCATCCGGGTGTTGGACGCGCGGCCGGAGATCGCGAGCCTGAACTGCGGCAGCCTGAACTTCGGCGACGAGATCTTTGACAACCACCCCGATCTCATCAAGGCGCTGGCCAAACGGATGCAGGCCGACGGCATCCGGCCCGAGCTGGAAACCTACGACCTGGGGATGCTCGCCACCGCCGGGCGGCTGCTCGACCAGGGGCTGCTCGACAGCCCCCCGCTGTACAACTTCGTGATGGGAGTGCGCGGCGGGATCCCCGCCAGCCCGGAGAACCTGCTGGCCATGCTGCACAACCGCCCGCGGCCAGGACCATGGACGGTCACCGGGATCGGCAGGAGCCAACTGCCCCTGACCACGCTCGCCTGCGCCATGGGCGGGCACATGCGGGTGGGATTCGAGGACAACATCTATTACCGGAGAGGCCGGCTGGCCACCTCCAACGCCGAGCTCGTAGCCCGGGCCCGGCGGATAGCAGAGGAGCTGGGACGGCCAGTTGCCACCGCGGAGCAAGCCCGGAACATACTGGGAGTGAGACATGACTGACACCGGGACCGTCGACGTCACATGGGAAGGTCCGGTGGCCATCCTCACCGTCCGGCGCCCGGAGGTCCTCAACGCGCTCGACCATGCGCTTCTGGGACGGCTGATCGGCGCGTTCAGGACGGTTACGGCCGATGGCTCGGCGCGGGCTGTCGTGATAACGGGGGCCGGGAGCGCCTTCATGGCCGGGGCAGACGTGCGGCTGATGGCAGCGGCCTCCCTGCCGGATTTCCGCCGCTTCGTCGAAGACATCCAGGAACTGACCCGGATCATCCGGGCCGCGCCCGTCCCCGTGATCGCCGCGGTGAACGGCATCGCGGTGGGCGCGGGCTGCGAGATCGCCTGTGCCTGCGACATCAGGCTCGCGTCCAGCACAGCGGCGTTCGGGTTTCCTGAGACGCGGATCGGCCTGGTGGTCACCAGCGGCGCGAGCTGGCTGCTGCCTCGGCTCGTCGGCCGGGGACAGGCCCGGCGGATGCTGTTTACCGGGGAACGGGTCGAGGCGGCTGAGGCGCATCGCATCGGGCTAGCCGACTACGTGTGCGAGCCAGAGGAACTGTTCGCGGAGGCGATCAGCCTGGGCCGCCGCATGGCCGACAGCGAGCCGCTGGCTGTCCGGCTGACGCGTTCGCTTCTCGACGCGGGCGGGGAGGGAACTCTGGAAACGGCGCTGCGCCATGAAGTGGAGGCCATCCTCTCCTGCGTCTCCGAAGGCCAGGCCAGGGAAGGCCTGGCCGCGTTCCTGGAAAAACGGCAGCCTGCCTACCAAAGGGGAACCGTCGGCGAGGAGGCGCTTCGGTGACCGCCGTTGTCGGAGTTACGTCCATCCCGCGGCACGCCCGAACTGGCTTCGGGCCGGTCCTGCCGCACGAGACCATTCCCGAGATGTACCTAGACCTGGTGAGGCAGGCCGGGGCGATCCCGGTGGTCCTCCCCGTGCATGGCGATTTCCGGGCAGAGCTGCTGGACAGGCTCGACGGGATTGTCCTGACGGGCGGCGGAGACGTGAACCCGACCGAGTATCAGCGGGAGCGGAGTCCCCGCACGGACGGGGTCGACCCGCAGCGCGACCGCTTCGAGCTGGAGCTGACCCGGGCCGCAGTGGGCCGTGACACACCGGTGCTCGCGATCTGCCGAGGCGCCCAAGTACTTAACGTGGCGCTCGGCGGCACCTTGATCCAGGACATCGCGGCCGAAGCCCCGGGCGCTGAAGAGCACTGGGTGCCCGAGCGGTGGGATCAGGCCGCCCACCCGGTCCGGTTCGACCCCGCCAGCCGGCTCGGGCGGCTGTTCGGCGAGCATGCCGCCGTCAATTCCATGCACCACCAGGCACTGGACAGGCTGGGAAGCGGCCTGGCCGCGGTGGGCCGATCCCCAGACGGGCTCATCGAGGCAGTGGAGGCTCCGGAGCGCCATTTTCTCGTCGGGGTCCAGTGGCACCCGGAATGCCTAGGGCGTCGCCACCCAGGCTTCCGGCTGTTCCAGGCCCTTTCCGATGCCGCACAGGAGGTACGGACGTGACCGAGTGCACAGGCCGCAAGCCCGCTCTCTGCTACATCGACGTCGGCGGAACCTTCACCGACGCGTTCCTTGTGGACGCGGACGGCGACTACGTCACTGGCAAGGCTTCCTCCACTCCGGGCGACCTGGCCAAGGGGTTCTTCGGTGCGATCGAGGCTGCCTGTGCGGGGTGGGGGATGGAGGTCACGGACGTACTCTCGAGCCTGCAGGTGCTCGGGTACGGGTCCACGGCCGTCCTGAATGCCATCCTCACCCGGTCGGGCCGGACGCCCGGCCTGATCACGACCAGAGGCTTCGAGAGCATCCTGCTGATGGAGCGGGGCAAGCAGACCTGGCTGGACCTGGACCGGGCGGCCAGGTTGCATCCCATGACCCACCGGCACAATCCCCCCATCGTTCCCCGGCCGCTGATCCATGGTGTGACCGGGCGGATCGACAGCTTGGGCCGGGAGGTCATTCCGCTGCACCAGGACGAGGCCGCTGCCGCGGCGGCGGCGCTGATCGACGCGGGCGTCGACGCGGTCGTCGTGTGTTTCCTTTGGTCGTTCCTGAACCCGTCGCACGAGCAACGCGCGGCCGAGATCGTCGCCGAGGTGGCTCGGCGGCGAGGCCGCGATGTGCGCGTGGTGAAATCGGTGGATGTCTCGCCGGTCATCCGGGAGCTCCCGCGCATGAACGCCGCCGTCCTCGAAGCCTATACCGGCGACATCGCCCGCAGCGCCTTCCGCGACATGCAGGCCCGGCTGGAAGAACGTGGCTTCCGCGGGCAGCTCCAGATAATGCAGTCTGCCGGGGGCCTGGCGCCGGCGGTGCACGTCAAGGCGGTCGACACCATCCAGTCCGGGCCTGTCGGCGGGGTCATCGGCGGTCGCTACGTCGGCGAGATCTACGGCTTCAACAACCTGATCACCACCGACGTCGGCGGGACGAGCTTCGACGTGGGGCTGGTCTCCGGCGGGTTCGTGAACGTGAACCGTGAGCCGTCGGTGGCCAGGATGCTGCTCGGTGCCCCGATGGTCGAGATCCTCTCCATCGGCACGGGCGGCGGGACCATAGCCCGCATCGACCCGCTCACCGGCCGTCTGGAGATCGGCCCGAACTCCGCGGGGGCAAAACCCGGGCCGGTGTGTTACGGCCGTGGCGGCAGCGAGCCCACCGTCACCGACGCTGATCTGGTGCTCGGCTACCTGGACCCGGCCTATTTCATCGGTGGCAGGATCCAGCTGGACGTGGCCGCCGCGCGGCAGGCCATCCGGGATCGCATTGCCAGACCGCTGGGGCTGAGCGTGGAGGAGGCAGCAGAGGGCATCCGGGTCATTGCCGACGCGAACATGCGCGACGCGATCGCCGGGCTGATCGCCACCCGTGGGTTCGACCTGTCCGATTATCACCTGCTCGCCTTCGGCGGCGCGGGCCCGTCGCACGTGGCCGGCTACACCGAGGGACTGAAGCTCGCTGGCGTCATGGTGTTCCCGTTTTCCGCAGTGTTCTCGGCCTTCGGTGCCGCCTCGGCCGACTACGAGCACCACTATGCGCGCGCCGTGAATGTCATCGTCCCACCCGGGGCCTCTCCCGGCGTCAAGGAAGAGCTGGGCAACACGATCACGCAGGTCTGGGCGGAGCTGCGTGAGCAGGCGCTGGCGCAGATGACCAGAGAGGGCTTCAACCCCGCCGCGGTGCGGTTCCAGCCGCAGGCCATGATCCGCTACGGGCGCCAGCTGAACGACCTGATCGTCACCTCGCCCGCCGAACAGCTCAGCACCGCCGACGACTGGGACCGGCTGATCGGGGCTTTCGAGGATCTGTACGAGCGGGTCTACGCCATCGCCGCGAAGTACCCGCAGGCCGGCTACGAGATCCTCGAGGTCGGCATGGTCGCCTATGCCGAGAAGATCCGGCCTAAGCTGCGCGCGGAAGCGGTCGGCGGGCCCCGGCCGCCCCGGGAGTCTGTGAAGGCGACGCGGCGCGCCTGGTTCGGCGGCGGCTGGCGGGACACGCCGGTGTTCGAGATGACTCGGCTGCGCCCGGGCAACGAGCTAGCCGGGCCGGCCATCGTGGAGGACCCGACGACGACGCTGGTTGTGCCGCCCCGGCGGCACATCCGGCTGGACGAGTACCGGACGATCTGGCTGGAGGAGGAGCGGTGACCCCCTTGAAAGAACAGCTGCGCGAGCGTGACCGCCGCGTCGCCGAGCTGGGGCAGTACGAGGAGAAGCTCGAGCTGAAAGAGGGCGACCCGATCCGGTTCGAGCTGCTCTACTCAAAGATCGTCCAGTCGGTTACCAGCGCGCACGAGGTGGCCCGACTGGTTTCCGCCTCGCCGATGAGCCGCGAGCTGGGGGAGATCATCTTCGGCCTGTACACCCCTGAGGGCGACGCGGTGGCCCTGTCCCGTGGCCTGCTCATCCATGTCCACACCATGAGCCGGATGATCAAGTGGATGATCCAGCACGATTACGAGGACGATCCTGGCTTTGCCGAGGGTGATCACTATTTCAACAACGACCCGTACATCGGCGGGGCGCACTGCCCAGACCAGATGATCGTCACCCCGATCTGGTGGGAGGGCGAGCTGGTGGCCTGGGCGGGAGGGCTCACCCACACCCCGGAAACCGGGGGCTCGGAGCCCGGGGGGTTCATCCCGTTTGCCCGCTCTCGTTTTGACGAGGGGCTGTTCCTGCCGTGCGTGAAGGTTGCGGAGAAGGACCGGATCAAGCGGGACCTCGAGGTGCTGGTGGAGCGCGGGATCCGCAGCCCGGTCTTCTGGCTGACAGACAACCGGGCCAAGATCACCGGCACGCAGATGATCCGCGCCGAGGTCAAGGACCTCATCCGGCAGTTCGGCGCGGGCTTCTTCCGCAAGGCGTGCCGGGAGTACATCGAAGACACCCGGCGTGCGGCCCTGCAGCGTGTCCGCAAGGTTCTCCACCCCGGCGTCTACCGCGAGGTGGGCTGGCGGGGAAGCGTAATGCCGGGCAGCGAGACGCTGCTGCACGGGCCTGTGACGATGACCGTCGCGCGAGACGGCCGCCTGGTCCTGGACTACGAAGGGATGTCACCGGCCGGCAAGCACCCCTTCCAGGGGACCCTGCCCACCATCGAGGGCCTGGTGATGAACATCGCCATCCAGCACCTGTTCTATGACCTCAAGCACAACGAGGGAGTGCTGCTTGCCGTCGAGCTGAAGGTCCCCGAGGGAAGCGCCGGCAACCCTCCCTCGATCTTCTACCCGACCGCCTTGTGGGGAATCACCTACGGAGCGGGTCTGGCCTCCGGCCAAGCGATCAGCCGTGCCTACTACGCCAACGGCTACCGGGAAGAAGTCCACGCCACCAGCGCCCTGTCGACCGCCTACACGGCCGGAGGCGTCGACCAGTACGGCCGCCCCTTCGGCGCCCATAACTTCGAGTTCGCCGCCGCCGGGCTGTTCGGCACGGCGGTCATGGATGGTCTGGACACGGCGGGGGTGGAGTTCAACCCGGAAGGTGAGATGGGCGACGCGGAGATCTGGGAGCAGATCCTGCCGCCCGTCTACCTCGCGCGGGAGATCCACGTGGACGGCGGTGGCTACGGTAAGTACCGCGGGGGAAACGGGGTCCTGTCGCTGTACCTGGTGTCGGGGACCAAGGACATCGACGTGGGCGGGTTCGGGGCCGCGCCGATCTACTCGGCGCCCGGCCTGATGGGCGGCTACCCTGCCGGGGCCCTGTACATGTGGATAGGGAGCCGCACCAACGTCCGCCAATTGATCGCGGAGGGGCGGCCCATTCCGTCCGGGGAAGGTGAGGATCCCGCATACCCCGACTTCGTACGGATGGTCGGTGGCCACTGGGAGCTGATCCCTGGCCACAACCGGATCGGCCGCCCCGCCCGGGAGGGAGACCTCTTCACCGCGATGACCGGCGACGGGGGCGGGTTCGGCGATCCGATCGAGCGGGATCCGGAGCTGGTGCGGCGTGACCTGGAGAACCGGGTGACGACCGCCTGGACGGCTCGGCACGTCTACTGCGTGGCGATCGACCCGGAGTCGCTGCGAATCGACCTGGAGGAAACCGAACGGCTCCGCCGGGCACGACGCGACGAGCGGAAGCGGGACGGGGTACCGGCACCGGAGTACAAGGCCCGGCAGCGCGAGCTGCTGCTACGCGGCGAACTGGCCAAACCCGCCGCGCGCATGTACCGGGACGTGCTCGGCTCATCCGAGGCGTTCCGCCGCGAATTCTGTCAGTTCTGGGAGCTCCCGGACGGATGGGAGCCCGTGGATCCCGACCGAGAGCCGGAAGAGGCAGCGTGATGGCCGAGTATCCCGACGAGCTGATCAGCGACCTCCTGCGCGGCAGGCTGTCCAGCCAGGAAATCGGCCGGCTGCAGCGGCACGACAAAGACGTAGGCCGTGCGAGGCAGGTGCTGCGGCTGGAACAACAGCGCCTGGGCTGGGCCGACCGCATCCTCGTGCTCCTTCAGGAGCACCTGTACGTGGTGGAGAAGGCCGACCGGTCCCGGGTGGTCCGGTGCGACTGCGGGCAGGAGTTCGGCGACTACCGGCGCAACTGGAAGGAGGCTGCGCTCGTCCGCGAACGCGACGGCTCGGCGGGACAGGTGTACCGCGGGCCCCGGATAGCAGACCCGGACTGGACCGTCCTGCGGGAGTTCTACTGCCCCGGATGCGCCACCCAGCTTGACGTCGAGGTCGTACCCAGCGGCTACCCGTTCATCTTCAACTTCCAGCCCGACCTGGAAGACGACAAAAGGAGCGCGCCGTGAGCCCGTCCGAGATCCCGGTTGACCGCAACGGGTTTGCCCGATGGTGCGAGGCAGAGGCCGTCCACACCATAGTCACCGGCGCCAGCGATACGCATGGGATCTGGCGCGGGAAGCGGCTTCCGCTTGAGGAGTTCCTGGCCAGGCTGGACCGGGGCATCCCGTTCAGTGACGTAGCCCTGGTCATTACCCACTCGGAGGAAACAGACGAGGGGCAGGAACTGGTAGAGCCGCCGGGCGGTGATGCGTATCCGCTGTACTTTCCGCGCAAGGAACGGGGCTTCCCCGACATCTTCGCGATGCCTGACCTGGCGACGGCGCGGCGCCTGTCGTGGCACGAGGGGACCGTCGGCGTCATCGGAGACTTCCACCTCCCCTCCGGGCAAGAGGTGCCGATTGACCCCCGCGTCGTGCTGCGGCGGCTGGTTGAGCGTGCCAGGTCCCGGGGGTACGAGCCCAAGATAGGACTCGAATACGAGTTCTATCTTTTCCGCGGCGATCTTGCCGCGCTCAGACAACAAGGCTGGCGCCCGCGGCCGATTCGGCCGCGCCCGTACACCTACGGCGTCTACGGCGGCAGCCTGGACGAGGAACTTATCGCGGAGATCCGTCGGCACATGGCCGTAGCGGGTATCTGGATCGAGGCCAGTAACCCGGAAGCCGGGCCTGGCCAGTTCGAGTTGAACATCCGATACGACGACGCGCTCAAGGCAGCGGACGACGCGTTCTTCTACAAGAACGGCATCAAGGAGATCGTTGCCAGGCACGGTCTGATGGCGTCCTTCATCGCTAAGCCCCACCGCGACTGGGCCGGGTCGTCTTGCCACATCCACCAGTCGCTGTGGAGCGCGGAGCATGGCTCTAACGCCTTTTTCGACCACGAAGTCGGTCACGGCCTGTCCGAGACCGGCCGTCAATACGTCGGCGGATTGCTTGCCACGATGCGGGAATTCACGGCATTCTTCGCGCCGACACCGAACTCCTATAAGCGCTTCGTCCCCTACTTGTGGGCAGGGACCAGCGTTAGCTGGAGTTACGAGAACCGGTCCACGGGGATCCGGGCCGTTGCCGAGCACGCGGACGAGTCAAGGCTGGAACACAGGCTGCCCGGAGCCGATACCAACCCGTACATCGTCATCGCGGCGTGCCTCGCCGGCGGGCTGCACGGAATCGAGCACAAGATCGAGCCACCCGAAGCCTACGAAGGCGATGCCTACGCCACTGACCGCTTCGAGCTGGCTCCGCGCTCTCTCGAAGAAGCCCTCGACCTGCTCGAGCGAAGCCAGGTGGCACGCCAGATGCTGGGCGACGACTTCGTCCAGCACTACGTGCTGATGAAACGGTTCGAGGTCGAGAAATATCGGCAGCAGGTATCGGAGTGGGAGGTCCGGCGCTACATAGAAATGGCGTAAACGACGTGATGTAGCGCCTCGCGCCCGAATCGGCTCCGACCTCTGCCGAGAGCCGGGGAATGGCTGGTCGCTGTCCGCGATCCGCTGGGGGCTGCCGCCCGGGCCATTGCCCCCGGGAGCACAAGGAAACCTCCTTCGGCATCACCAGCCTGCCCGCGGCCGCGGCCTCGGCCTGTAGGTCTCTGCGCCAGCCGCTTGACGGAATGAATCCGGCGCCGCTATGGTTAGCGAGGGTAATGACTGCGGCTAACGAGATCAGCGACGTCCGCCGCGGTCGTATCTTCGGTTCGCTGCGCGTCCGCAACTACCGGCTGTTCGCGACCGGGCAGGTCATCTCCAACACCGGAAGCTGGATGCAGCGGGTGGCGCAGGACTGGCTCGTGCTGGAGCTCACCCACAACAGCGGCACCGCGCTGGGCATCACCACCGGGCTGCAGTTCCTGCCCATGCTGTTCAGCATGTCGGGCGGGGTGATCGCGGACCGGTACCCGAAGCGCCGCATCCTCATGGTGACGCAGGCGGTGATGGGCGGGCTGGCCCTGGTCCTCGGGCTGCTGGCGCTGACCGGCTGGGTCCGGATCTGGCACGTGTACGCCCTGGCGTTCGGGCTGGGCGTCGTCACCGCGGTGGACAATCCCACCAGGCAGGCCTTTGCCGCCGAGATGGTCGGCCGCGACGGGATGCCGAACGCGATCGCCCTCAACAGCGCGGTCTTCAACCTGGCCCGGATCGCCGGACCGGCGGTCGCCGGCCTGGTGATCAGCGCGGCGGGGACTCCGGCCGCGTTCCTGGTGAACGCCGCGTCCTACGGGGCCGTGCTGATCAGCCTCAAGCTGATGAACCCCGGCGCGCTGCACGCGGCGGAGCGGGCGCCGCGGACCAGGGGACAGCTGCGCGAGGCGCTGGCCTACGTGCGGGCCAGTCCCGCGCTGTGGATGCCGCTGGTGTTGATCTTCTTCGTGGCCACGTTCGGGATGAACTTCCAGGTGACCACGGCGCTGATGTCGCGCGAGGTGTTCCGGACCGGCGCGGGCGCCTTCGGGGTGGCATCGACCGCCTACGCGGTAGGCGCGCTGGCCGGCGCGCTGCTGGCGGCTCGCCGGGGCCGGCCCAGGCTCCGGCTGCTGCTTGCCACCTCGCTGGTGTTCAGCGCGCTGGAGATCGTCACCGGGGTCATGCCCACGTTCTGGTCGTTCCTGCTGGCTCTCGTGCCAACCGGCCTGGCCGTGCTCAGCTTCACCACCGCGGCCAACTCCTCGACTCAGCTCCGCGTGTCGGCGTCCATGCGCGGCCGGGTGATGGGCCTGTACCTGCTCGTCTTCCTCGGCGGCGCCCCGATCGGCTCGCCGCTGGCCGGCTGGGTCGCGGCGCAGTTCGGGCCGCGGGCGAGCCTCGTCGCGGGTGGCCTGATCTCGCTGGCCGCCACCGTGGCCGTCGCGGCCATGCTGGCTCGGCGCAGCGGACGCCTGCGGTCCCTGCTGAGCCCGTCGGCCCTGGCCCGCTCCCCGGCCTGACGGCCGTCCCGCCGCCGCGCCGGCCAGGCACGCATGGCCGCCGCGCCGCCGGTCAGGAATCGAGAAGCGCCCGCCGCCGGGCCGCGCCTAGCATGAGGAACGTTCCCGACAGGAGCCGAGGAGAGGAAACCCGCGATGCAGGACGCGGAGAAGCCCGCCGCGAGCGACAAGGCGTCCGCCGTGTTCACCGACGAGGAACGCGCCGCGATCAAGGAGTACGCCCGGGAACGGAGGGCGGCCGCGCGCCGCGGCCCGCGCGCGGCCAAGCCGGACGGGGAAGGCGACGTGCTCGCGAAGATCGCCGAGATGCCGGAACCGGACCGGACCATGGCCGAGCGGCTGCACGCGATCATCAAGGCCAGCGTGCCGGCCCTATCCCCGAGGACCTGGTACGGGATGCCCGCCTACGCCAGGGACGGCGACGTCGTGTGCTTCTTCCAGCCCGCGCAGAAGTTCAAGACGAGATACGCGACGCTCGGCTTCAGCGACAAGGCGAACCTCGACGAGGGCACCATGTGGCCGACCGCGTTCGCGCTGACCGAGCTGACCGCCGAGGTGGAGGCGAGGATCGGCGCGCTGGTGAAGAAGGCGCTGAGCTAGGCCACGGCGTCAGGCCGGCCTGACCGGGCGGTAGCGGGGCTGCCACATCAGCGCCCGCAGCTGGCCGGCGAGGTCGGCGTCCAGCGCGGCGGACGCCACGCCGTCGGCCGCGGCGGCCCTGGCCACCGCGGCGGCCACGGCGACCGACGTCTCCCGCAGGTCGGCCACCCGCGGCAGCAGCGGAGCGCCCGGGGCCGAGGTGTCCGCCAGGTCCGCGACCGCGCGGGCGGCCGCCAGCAGCATCCCGTCGGTCACCCGGCGCGCCCTGGCGGCGATCACGCCCAGCCCCAGGCCCGGGAAGACCAGGGCGTTGTTGGCCTGGCCGATCTCGTAGCGGACGCCGCCGTGGTCGACGGGGCCGAACGGGCTGCCGGCGGCGACCAGCGCGCGGCCGCCGGTCCACCTGATGAGGTCGGCCGGCGCTGCCTCGGCCAGGGCGGTCGGGTTGGACATCGGCAGGATCACCGGCCGGCCGGCGTGCGCCGCCATCTCGCGGACGACCGCCTCGGTGAAGGCGCCCGCCCGCGCCGAGGTCCCGATCAGCACGGTGGGGTGCACCCGGGTGACCACCTCGGCCAGGTCGATGCCGCCGCCGCGCCGGCCCGCGCCGCGGCGCCAGCCGGCTACCTCCGCCGGGTCGCGGGCGTACCGGCGCTGCATGTCGCTGAGCGCCGCCATGTCCCGGGTCAGCAGCCCCTGGCGGTCGACCGCCCAGAACCGCCGCCTGGCCTCGGCCTCCGGCACTCCGCCGGCCACCATGGCCGCGGCCAGCAGGTCGGCGATGCCCGTCCCTGCCGTCCCCATCCCGAAGATCACGATCCGGTGGTCGGCCAGCGGCAGGCCGGTCGCCTTGGCCGCGGCGAGCACGGCGGCCAGGTTGACCGCCCCGGTGCCCTGGATGTCGTCGTTGAAGGTCAGCCGCTGGTCGCGGTACCGCTCCAGCAGCCGCCTGGCGTTCGCGACCCCGAGGTCCTCCCAGTGCAGCAGCGCCAGCGGGAACAGCTTGCCGACCACCCGGACGAACTCGTCGACGAAGGCGTCGTACTCGGCGGCGGGCACCCGGTGATGGCGGTTGCCGATGTAGAGCGGGTCGTCGAGCAGGCTCTGCCGGTCGGTCCCCACGTCCAGCATGACCGGGATGGTGCGGGCAGGGTCGATGCCGCCGGCGGCGGTGTAGACGGCGAGCTTCCCCACCGCGATGCTGATGCCGCCGACCCCCCAGTCCCCGATGCCGAGGATGGCGCCGGCGTCGGTGGCCACGATCAGGTCCACCTCGTCGGGCCCGAGATCGTACGCCAGCAGCGAGTCCTCGATCAGTTCCGGATAGTCCACCGACAGGTAGATGCCCCGGGGCCGGCGATACTCGTGGCTGTAGTGCTGGATCGCCTTCCCGACCGTCGGCGTGTAGACGATCGGCAGCATCTCGCTCAGGTGGTCGGTCAGCAGCCGGTAGAACAAGACCTCGTTGCGGTCGTGCAGCGCGCTCAGCGTGACGTTGCGGGCCAGGTCGTCGGGCTGGTTCCGGTACTGCGCGTAGACGCGCCGGACCTGGTCGTCCAGGGTGAAGCGGGCGGCGGGGATCAGCCCGGTCAGGCCGAGGCCACGGCGCTCGCCGTCGCTGAACGCCGTTCCCTTGTTGATCCGCGGGTCGGACAGCACCTGGCGGCCGCGCAGCGTCGTCCGCCACCCGCCGTCCTCGTCCCGCCACACCGTCCTCATGCCGCCCCTCCAGCTGGCCGCCGTGATCCATGATGACGCCCGCCCCGGCCGCGTCGCCACTCAGCCGGAACGAACGGCCGTGACCCGGTACCAGGCCCATGGCCGCGAGCACGCCGACCTCGTGCATGTGGTCCCGCACCCCCACCGCGGTCGCGGTCAGCAGGTTGAACAGCCCGATGACCGCCAGGATCACCACGGAGATCACGGTGGCCGGTCAAGGGCTGACCGGCGGCCGGCGTGCGGTCGCGACGAGCGCGATCCCGGCGGCCAGCGCCGCGGCGCCGGCGATCCCGAACGTGACCGGGAGGATCGTGCCGAGCAGCGCGATCTCGTCCCGTTCCGCCGAGTCGAGCTTCACCATCGCGCGCACGCTGGCCGGGGTCGCCCGCAGGTCACCGCCGTACAGCACCGTGGTCTGCGCGCCGGTGGCCGGGTCCTCCAGGAACAGCCTCTGGTACTCGTCGGCCGACAGCAGCACCCCGGTCACCGGGTCCACCCAGTACGTCCGGCGGATGGCGGCGTACTCGGGCTGCGTGGCCGACAGCGGGCTGTATCCGAGCCGGGTCGGCGGCACGTCCTCCACGAACCGGTAGGCCGTGATGCCGCCGACGTCGGCCGTCCCGGCGTAGCGGAACGGCTCGGGCCTGTCCAGGGTGGTGTCGAAGACGTCGTAGGTCGTCGGCCGGGCGCCGACCGGGAACACCGGCCCGGCCACCCCGGCCTGTGCGACGGCGGAATCGCCGTCCACGCTCGCGCAGCGGCACCGGACGATCTGGGCGGTCCTCCTGTCGAAGGCGAACGTCCGCGTCGTGATCTGCACAAGCTGGTCGTTGCTGGTGTCGTACACGTAGCTGAGCTGGTCCCACACGGCGACCGATGGCGAGGCGGCGGCCGGGTCGCCGGTGATCGTGTCCGTGGCCCGGATGTCCGCGCCGGTCACCTCGGCGTCCCTGGCCGCGCTGAAATACCTCGCCGCGGTCCCGGTCAGCGTCGCGGTCTGGTTCGGGTCCAGCGGGAACTTCACCACCTGGCCCACCGCGTACAGCGGGAGGGCCACCGCCGTCACGGCGAGAAATGACCCGAACGCCGCTAGCACTACCCCGACGTCCCTGCGCATCGCTCCTCCGCGGCGGCGGCCCTGGTGGCGGTCCGGATCAGCGGTTGCCGTAGTTGTCCACCGACGAACTGGCGGGCGCGGGCGCGTTATTGGCCTGGCTGGACAGCACGTGCGTCACCAGGACGGTTCCGCCCAGGGCGATCGCGAGACCCAAGACAATGGCGACGATCAACCGGAGCACGACGCTCCTCCTTTGTCTTGATGTGCTGCTAGAGGGTAGCAGGTCAACGGACGGCGAAGGCGACCCAGGCGGCCGGTCCCGTCTGGTGCTTGAAGTTGACCGGCACCACCATCGCCTGGTAGAGGCCGGGCTGCAGCCCGCCGATCGTGGCGCCGTCGGCGTAGGTGGTCTTCACCGGGACGTCGCCCGGCTCGCCTGGCCCGGTCAGGTAGACCCGGTAGCGCATGCCCAGGCCGGCACCGGGCCAGCTCAGCCCGACCTCGCCCCTGCCCGGCCTGGCCCGCACCGACGCCAGGGCGGGTACCGGCGGGCAGCCGTCCGGGTAGGCCCAGGCGTCGAACCACCCCGACGGGTCCCGCTGCACGACCTGCGGGTAGTCCGGCGGCCCGCTCGCCGCGCGGACCGCGCCGCCGCGGAAGTCGGCCAGCGGCACCGCGATGAACCGGGGGAGGGTGACGGTGTTGGTCTGGCCGGACAGCGGCGCGCAGGCCGCGGTGACCGCCTCGGAGTTGACGTTGTAGCTGATCACCAGCGTGCGCGCGGTGGAAAGCGCGGGCTCGGCCCGTGCCTCGTACATGATCCGGTAGTCGTGCGCGGCGTCGAGCCCGATGGCCGGGTCCCGGTACAGCAGCAGCCCGGCGGCGGAGTCGAACGGGCCCCACGGGTCGTCGGCCGGGTAGGCGTCGATGTCCGGACTGCCAGCCTCGGGCCCGGCCTGGATCAGCCAGTAGCGGCGCCCGACCTTGACCACGCTGAAGCCGGACGACACGCTGAAGCCGTCACCGGTCGGCCGCACCGGCCTGGCGTGCTGCTGGCCGGCCGCCCACCGGCCGCCGCCCGCGTAGAACCGCCACGCGGAGAACATGGTCAGCTCGGACGCCCGGACCCTGGCCAGGTAGAGCAGGCGGTCCTGGGCCGGGGTATCCGGGCCCTGCGTGCCGTAGACGTAGACCATGCTCCCCGTCTGCAGCAGCGCGGCGCCCCACACGATCGGGGAGCGGGCGCCGGGCGGGGTGAACGACGGCAGCGGGACCAGGCCCGGCCGGGCCACGGCGCCGTACTGCGACCCGTGCCCTGCCGAGCTGAGCTGGCTGACCGGGAAGACCGCGATCACCGTTCCCGCCGGGACGAACGGGACCGTGCCGGCCAGGTACCGGTTGTAGAACTTGACGACGCTCCCGCCGATCTTGATGCCGTCCTCGTCCCAGTACCGGTCGGACGGCGTCCCCGGCGCCGGCGGCGCCGCCACCACCGCCAGCGCGTTGCCCGGGCCGCCCGGCCTGGTGCAGGCCCTTCCCCCGGTCATGGTGACGAACCTGCTGGCATGGCCGGCGGTGGTCTGGATGACGACCGCGTTGTTCGCGAATCCGCTGATCCGGGAGAAGCCGATGGCCGGGCCGGCCGGGCCGAGATAGGTGTCGGAGAAGAACCAGGCGAGCTGTGCGGAGTTCAGCCGGATGGCGGAGACCCCGTCGCCGCCGGCCCAGTCCGCGCAGCCGGAGCGATCCGAGTAGGCGGCCCACTCGGCGTCCAGCGCGGCCGGGTCCGGCTCCGCCGCCGGGGCGCGCACGGTCACCGGCAGGTGGAAGGTCACCGCGGCCGGGCCGGCCGGATGACCCCGCGCCGGGATCAGCCAGCCGAACGAGATGCCCAGGCCGGCGGCAAGCCCGATGACCAGGCCGGCCAGCTCGAGCCGCCGCCGTGGCCGGCGGCCGGCTGGCGCCTGCCGCGCGCCGGCCGCGGTGCGGGACTGGTGTGCCATCGCGCGATCACGTCTTCCGGGCGTGCACGAGCAGGATGGACGCGGCCGACGGCCACCGGCAGAACGCCGTGTCCAGGGGGCGCAGCGGCCGCGGCACGTCGTGGTACCGCGCCCCGGCGACCGTGACGCAGCGGAAGCCGCTGGCGGCCAGGAACTCCGCCAGCGCCCGCCGGGTGAACAGCCGCAGGTGGCCGGCCACCACGCCGCCCGGCCTGCCGAACACCCCGCGCAGGCTGACCTCGGAGAAGACCGGCTGGAAGCCGAGGGCGAGCAGCCCGCGGTTATACCAGGCGGCCAGGTTCGGCGTGGACAGCAGCAGCGTGCCGCCCGGCCGCAGCACCCGCCGGGCCTCGGCGAGCGCCCCGTCCGGATCGACCAGGTGCTCGATCAGCTCGCTCATGATCACCACGTCCGCCGCGCCGTCCGCCACCGGAAGGCCGGGCGCGGCCACGTCGGCGCGCACGACGCTGAGGCCGAGCGCCCGGGCTCGCCGCACCGCGCCGGAGGACCAGTCGAGCCCGGCGAACCGGTGCCCGGGGTTCCGCCGCGCCGCGGCCGCCAGCGCGCCGCCGTCGCCGCAGCCCACGTCGAGGACGACCGCCGGGCCGGCCGCGCCCCGCAGCACCCCGGCCAGCATCCGCGCCTGGCGCCGCGCCCGGTCCGGGCCCGAGCTAAGCGGGACGCCGGGGCCCTCGTAGAACTGCCGCAGCCGCGCCGTGGTCGCGGTCATGGGTGCCTGCCGCGTTTGATGGCTTCCTCGGCGACGGCGGCGAAGCCGTCGACGGCGGCGGGCCAGTGCTGGCGCAGCGCGCGGGCGCGGGCGGCCCGGCCGAGCTGCTCGCGGCGGCGGCCGTCCAGCGCCAGCGACGCCCACGCCGAGGCGAACTCGGCCTCGGTGCGCACCAGCAGGCCGGTCTGGCCGTGCACCACCGAGTCGCGCAGCCCCGGCACGTCGAAGGCCACCGCCGGGGTGCCCCGGATCGCCGCCTCGGCCACCACGATCCCCCACCCCTCGATCAGCGCCGGGTGCATCAGCAGCCACGCCGCGCACAGCAGCCGGTGCTTGTCCTGCTCGCTGACCCACCCGGCGAACTCCACCCCCGGCCCGGCCATCGCCTCCAGCCGCGGCCGGGCCGGCCCGTCCCCGGCGATCACCAGCCGCCCCCCGGTCACCGGCCGCACCCGCTGCCACACCCGCAGCAGCACGTCCAGCCGCTTGTACTCCACCAGCCGCCCCAGCGCCAAAAACAGCGGATCCGCCGACCGCGGCCCCGGCGGATCCGGCGCCTCCACCCCGTTGCAGATCTGCCGGATCCGCCCCCGCTCCACCCCCATCGCCTGCAGCGCCTCCGCCGTCGACCCCGACACCGTCAAGAACAGGTTCCGCCGGTGCACCCACGGCATCACCCGCCGCTCCACCTCCCGCCCCAGCACCGACACCGGCGGGCGAAACCGGATCGGCCACAACTGCGTATGCACGTGATTCACCAGGCACAGCACCGGCCCCCGCCGCCACAACGGCGCCAGGAACGGCATCCCGTTCACCACCTCCACCACCAGGTCCGCCCCCCGCAACCACCGCCAGTACGCCACCGGCGCCCGCACGAACTGCGAATACGTCCCCCCGCTGCGCACCACCCGGTACGGCCGCCCCGCCACCGGCCCCCCGCACAGCAACGCCACCCGGTGACCCCGGGCCGCCATCCCCGACGCCAGCCGGTCCACCAGCACCTCCGACCCCCCCGCCCGCGGACTGGCCAGATCCCGCCACGCCACAAACACCACGCTCCACCTCCCCGGCCCCCCCCCCCGCCCCCCCCCCC
>Ga0209061_1000428_pt1 | contig 109808 bp, 109 predicted proteins | sample Coa_R1_10_FD_187157 | JGI IMG/M metagenome (GOLD analysis project Ga0209061, IMG submission 187157) | Surface soil microbial communities from Centralia Pennsylvania, which are recovering from an underground coalmine fire - Coalmine... | ecosystem: Environmental > Terrestrial > Soil >... | reverse complement strand
ATGCTCTGACCTTCGACCATCGTGGTGTCTCCTTCTCGAACGACTGCGGGAACAGCCGACGAGGATGAGCGCCACGGTGGTCGGAACCACCTCAGGCGCCCGCTACACCACTTCTACCGGCACGACCCAACCGCGCGACCGTCTTGTGATCACACCCCGCCAGCGCCGCGGCTCGACGCAACAAGCCCGTCGCGTCATACGCCTCAAGGATCTCCATCGCTTCCTCGCCTTTCTTCACGACCGCCCTCCCCGGGTCGCGCGTCGACATCAACGCGCGCCCGACTACAGAGCGCTCAGGACAGAACCGTGGGGAGAAACCGTGGCCACCCATGGGGAGAAACGGTGGCCACCAGTGCGGCGTTTCGATGGCCGCCTATGGGGAGCTTTCCATGGCCACCCGTCATAGGTCGCCGGTTTGCACTTCGCGGCGTCGAGCGGGTTGGTCACCACGCCGGCGTGCTTCAGCCGGACACGGACCTCGAGCTGAGACCTGCACGAATGGTGAGCCCAGGCGGCCCAAACCGCGATCTCTCGTCTCCCTCGCGGTAGAGCGAACATGCGTCTGAGCCCGTGCTCACCACCCACGCGCACCGGCACGCCGGCGAGGCCAGGCCAAGCACCTGGCACGCCCTCAGGTGCGACCACCCGTCGCGGATTGCACCGTCGATCAGCCCCTGCAGCTCTCGAGCTTGGTCTCCGCGCCTCACGCGCGCGGAACGGTGATGCAGTCCCCGTCGTCAGCGAGCATCGCCGCAACATCGCGAAGCACCCGCCCGGGATCGTGGGCCGAACGCCGCTCCCGTGTCGAGGCGAGCGCTCCCGACAGACCTGCGGTCAGTCCGACGCGATCGGTGAGCTCAACCAGCAGCGCCACGCCAGCGTGCGACACCAGCTCGTCGCCGTCCGCGCTGACAACTACCGTTCCCGGGCGAGGCATTGGCTTCACCAACTGGGTGTCCTCCTGGATCGTGACCTCGGGACCTCGGAAATCACGATTCTCACGGTCCGGGAGGACGTTCCCGGCTGTCCCTCGATCATTCCCTTCCCGGCGAATCCGGGCTAGCCGCGGGCGATCGCGAGCAGCTCTCGGCGTGTGCGTGTGCTGGTCTTGGCGAAGATCGACTTGAAGTGATCCTGGATGGTGTTCTCGGAGACGAACAGCTCGCGTGCAAGGCTCCGGGTGTCCGTTCCGCGTGCGCACGCGGCGACGATCTCGGCCTCCCGTCTGGTCAGCCCGTGGGCGACGCTGAAGAGGCCCGCACGCTCATTGGAGGACGTCGGCTCGATCGTGACGGCGATCGCCGGGTCGGAGTCGTCGCTCGCAGGGATCCGCGCGGCGCGCAAGCTGAGCCAGACACCGGAACCGAGGTGGACCCTGGCGCGGGGTGGATGGCTGTCGACGCCTTCCTCGCGAGCGAGCAGCTGGGCGCCGACGTTGTACGCGCCGGCGGGAATCGGTTGACGATCGGCAGCTGCGGGAACCAGCGTCCGCAGGTACGCCTCCGTTTCGGGGGTCTGGGCCGTGACCCGCAGATCGGGGGCCAGCATGAGGACCGCGGGGCCCTCCGGCGCGTGTTCGGCGCACGCCATGTGAAACGTCTCGGCTTGCGCGCGACGAAGTGCCGCGGTCACGGGCGCGGCGATCGCTGCGAGGTAGTCGGCGTCCCGATCGGTGAACGGCGGACCCGAGCCGAGGCGCCAGAGATCGAGGAACGCCCAGCACCCGAACCGGTCCCGGAAGACGACCGAAGCGATGTCGAGGACGTCGTAAGCCACCAGCAGTTCCCGCCAGACCCGGCTCTGCTCCGGGTTTCCATGGGTCGCGTCGCGCAGCCGCGCGACTGGGAGCCTCATCCGCGTCCATCGATTCGTGGCCGTCGCATACTTGAGCCGAATCAGTTTCGGCAGCTCCTCAGCGCAGGGCACGTCGGCGACCGGATCGCAGCCGACCTCGGTGTCCGGGTCGCAGAGCAACCACGCATACGCATCGAAGCTGACATTGCGGGCGATCTCCTCAAGTAGGGCACGTCGGAGCGTCCTGCCGTCGCGGCAATCACCAGTAACGCGCTCGATCCGCTCACCGGCCCGCTGCGGAGACCGCTTAGACAAGCCCCAGGCCCATCGTCGGCGAAGGTCTCGAAGATCCCAGATCCGTGGGATTGTCCGCAGGCAGCTGCTGTCTCATGATCGCCCCCACCTGACAACGCCATTCCGGAGGCGATGATGTTCACCCTCAGCATCGAGCATGCGATCACGGATTTTCCCACCTGGAAGGAGGCGTTCGACCGGTTCGGCGAGGCGCGCAAGAAGGCCGGCGTCGTGAGCCATCGCGTTCGTCGCCCCGTGAACGATCCGCACTACCTGGTGATCGAGCTGGACTTCGACGTCCACGAGAACGCCGACACCTTCCGGCAATTCCTGCACGACGTAGTGTGGGCCAACCGCGAGGCATCGCCCGCCCTCGACGGAATCCCGCAGACGCGGATCCTTGAAGCCTGTTAGTTACTTCCCGCGGAATTTCCGCGGGAAGTAGCCAAGGATGAGACGTCCGCGCGATCGAGAGCAGGTCGATAGTGTGCCGAGCCAGATGGTCGACTGGGGCATCGGGCACTACGAGCAGACGGCAGCCGAACTCGAGCCGGTCGCCGAGCATGTGGTTTCGCTCGCTGGGTTACGGCCCGCTGACCGAGTGGTGGATTTGGCCACCCGCACCGGCAACGCCGCGCTGTTAGCCGCCCGCCTCGGCGCCGTCGTGACGGGGCTCGACGCCGCGTCGCGGCTGATCGACGTGGCACGCGAGCGGGCCGCGGGCGAGGGCGTTCAAGCATCGTTCGTGGTCGGAGACATCGGCGCGCTGCCGTTCGAGGACGGATCGTTCGACGTCGCCTTATCGGTCTTTGGCGTGATCTTCGCCTGGGACCCGAAACGTGCGTTTGCGGAGATGATCCGGGTGTTGAAGGCACGTGGTCGCGCTCTGCTGTCCGTGTGGGTGCCCGCGGGGCCGATCGATGCGATGGTCGGAACGTTCGGTCGCGCGATCGCCGCCGCGACCGGGTCGGCTCCTCATCGGTTCGCGTGGCATGACTCCGAGGCGGTTGGCGAGCTCGCCGCGCGTCACGGCGCGAGTGTGCGCGTCCATGACGGTGCACTGAGGATCACCGCTGAGTCCCCCGAGGATTACCTCGCCGGGAACGAGCGGTCACACCCAATGAGTATCGCCGCGCGACCCGTCCTCGAGCATGCCGGCAGCTACGACGAGGTGCGGAAGCAGGCGCTCACGATTCTGCGCGAGGGTAACGAGGATCCCTCAGCGTTCCGGGTCTCGAGCCCGTATCAGGTGATCGAGATCAGGCGCTCGGGCTGACCGGAATCCGTTGCGTCTGACTTCGCGATAGAGATCGCGGACGGAAATTCGCCGAGCCTGGGAGTCTGTCGGAACCTCGATTCTGGAGGTCGGGATGATGGAGAACGGCAAGCGCAGGCCGCGGCGGCAGCTCTCGCCGGAGGAGAAGTGGGAGACCTTCTTGGAGGTGACCTCGCAGGAGATCTCGCCGGGCCGACGCGGCCCGGAAGTACGGGGTCGGCGTCAGCGTGATCCAGCGGCTCAGGGCCCTCCGAAGGATGCCGCGATCGTGGCGTTCAGGGCCGCGAAGCCGGGTCGGCGTCGGCGGAGTCCGTCGAGCCGGAGCTGTTGCGAGAGAAGAACGATCGTGTCTCCGAAGCGTTGAGGGAGATGGCGGTCGCGCTGACGTTGCGCCGGGGAAGGCAGCGTTCGGGCTTTTCGGCCCGGTTTCCGCGCGCGTGAGCGCGGAGACCAAGCTTGAGAGCTGCTGGTCTGATCGGCGCTGGAGTCCGCGACGGGTGGGCGCACCTGAGGGCGTGCCCGATGCTTGGCCTGGCCCACGCCCGCGCGCACCGCTGGCGCCAGCGGCTCAAAGACGCGGGCAGCCTGGAGGATCGCGATCCCGGGGGCGGGGCGGTTCATGGGCTGCTGTCCTGGGAGGAGGCCGAGATCCTGGATCTGATCGAGGAGTGGGGTCAGATCGATCGCACGCATCGCAAGATCGCGCATCGCGGCAGCCGTCTGGGGGTGGGGTTCGTCTCCCCTTCACGGTGCTGCGGGTCGCACTCAAGCACCAGGTCCACCTCCCGGTGAGCGCCACCGGCCACGACCGGCAATGCCTGCACTTCCGCAGAGCCCGGCAAAGCCTGGAGTTTCCAGGGTCTTTCGGAGAGCCGACGCGGGGACTCGAACCCCGGACCCCTTCATTACGAGTTCTGACCTTTGAGTTTCGGAGAGATTCGGAGACGTTCGGAAGTCCCTGCTCAGACGCGGTTTCTCCGCTCGGGACGGCCGGTGACGTTCGGGTAGGTTGTGGACCCCGGTGTGGACCCGAGTGTGGACCCCGGCGTGGACCCCCAGATGCGCTCATGAAGCGCCCTCCGTGAGCGCCTCGTCAACGAACGCGGTCGAGTCGAGCCGGTCGGCGTGGATGTAGGTCCGCAGCGCGAGCACGCCACCGTCCGCATGGCCGAGTTGTGCGGCGATCTGCGCCGCTGAGTAGCCCCGGTCGGCCATCAGACTGGCCAGACCGTGCCGGAGCTTGTGAGGGGTCGCCCACGGCACGCCAGCAGCCTCCGCAGCGGGGTTGAACACTCGGCGGCGCCAGTTACGCGGATCGATCGGCGTGCCGGTCGCCGAGGCGAAGATCGGATCGTCCGGGCCGCCGTAGCGCACGGCCGCGCGGCGCTCCATGAGCCGGCGAGCGAGGTCCGGCGAGAGCAGGATCGTCCGCAGCCCGGCCTCCGTCTTGCTTTCGGTGATCGTCACGCACGGGCGACCGGCCTCGTCGGGCGCGACGTCGCGCCAGCGGACCGCGAGCGCTTCGCTGATCCGCGCGCCGGTCGCCGCGAGGAAGTAGGCGAGGTCGGCGTGCTCGGCGGGCATGGCGGCGAGCAGTGTCCGCGTCTGCTCGCTCGTGAGCCACTTCGGCGTGCGTGCGCGACGGTCCTTGACGACGACGCGCACTCCGGCGGCAGGGTTGCGAACCAGCCTGCCGTCCTCAAAGGCGGTCGCCAGCAATGCGCGGACGGGCGCGTAGGCGCGTCGGACGGACGCGGGCGCCAATCCGCGGTCGGCGAGCCACGCGATGTAGCCGCGCAGCGCCGGCGGGTCGATCCTGTCGAGCGGCGTGCGCCGGAAGTACGGCACGGCAAACCGGTCGAGCGCGTCGCGGTAGGACTCGCGCGTGCTGGGCGACACGCCGCGCGCCGTCCGGCCGCTGTAGGTCGCCAGCCACTCTTTCGCGTAGCTCTCGAACGGCTCTCGGGACGTCGGCGCGCGGTCCCCAGCGTCGACCCGTCGTTTGAAGCGGGTCGCCTCGCTGAGCGTCCGAAACGACCGGGTGCGCTCGTGTCCGTTGTGGCGCCAGCGAACTTGGTAGCGGTCCCCGCGGCGGTAGATGCCGGGATGCTTCGGCAGCGGGACACGTCGGCGGGGATCGGGGGGGTTCGTCACGGGTTGCTCCAGTCGGTCTGCGCGCCATCCGAGCAGGTGACCGAGTACACGCGGGTCGCCGCCGTCCCGGCGACGCTCGACGTGAGCGTGGCCGCCCGGACGCCACCGAAGCCCGAGCAGACGCTCGCGGGCACGATCGACGCGCTCACGCGACGGTGGAGAGACTTCGGCGCGAGCGCGATAAGCATCGCCATGACGGCGAGGAATCCGGCGACGGTCCAGAGCACGCGACGGCTCATGGCTTCGCCTGCCGGCGTTCTTCGGCGCGGAGGGCCTTGTCGACCAGGTAGCGGACGAACGTTTCGCGCGGTGCCATGCCGCGAACGGCGTCGATCCGGTCAACGAGTTCGCGGGGCAAGCGGACCGGCAGTGGCTTGGGTCTGTCCGTGGGCTTCACCATGCATCCAGATGCTAGCAGTGGCTAGCCATCGTTTCAATTGTCACGGTGACTTCGCGCCGCCGGCGCGGATGTAGGCGTCGAGCACGTCGCGGTGGTACAGGACACGCCGGCCGTCACGCTCGACTCCCAACTCACCGGTCATGCTCAACTTGCGCACCCGACTGAGCGGGCAGCGCAGATAAGCAGCCGCTTCGCGGGCGTTCAGCCACTCACTCGTGCCGGCCTCCCGCCCTCTCAAGTACGGCCTGAGTCGTTCGGCGAGCTCGCGGAGCTCATCGGGGCCGAGCTCATCGAGCAGCGCTGCAGCGAGACCGCTCACGCCAACTCCGGGTACTTGGCGGCGAGCTGATCGAAGAGAGCCTCCTCCTCGGCGGTCGCAGGCACAGCGCCCTCACCGGGCCCGCTCGTGCCCTCTTTCGGAGAAGGGCACGAGCGAGCGGTAGAAACCGCCGAATCGCCCGTGAACATTGAGGATTCATGCTCGTGCCCTGCCCGCTCGTGCCCTCCAGCAGCGTCATCGGAGGGCACGAGCGGCAGACGCCATGCCGATTGCGTCGAGCCGGGGCCGGCGAATCCGGCGCGTCCGATCTCGACACCGAGCCGCTCGCGTGCGCGCCGCAGAACTTTCTGCGAGATCCCCTCTCTCGCCGCGCGGGCCTTGATTTCCGCGCTCTGGTGCCAATCACCGTCGGCTAGCTCGCCGACCAGCCATTCCTTGGCGTCCTCAGTCTCGGTCCGCTCCTCACGGCTGACGACCCGTAAATCCTCAGGGCCGATCTCCGTTCTGCCGTCGATTATCAGCCGACTGACACCGCCGACCACCGGGACGTGAAACTCCTCGATGTGCGCGGCCAGAGTCGGCGCGTAGGCGCCGTGGTTGCTCTTCGCGTGAAGGATCACCCGCCGCGCGCCGCGTTCCCCGGCAGGGTCCTCGGGGTCGCGGGCGAACGCCAGGACGCTTCTGGGTGCCGCGCCGAAGGCCACCGAGCCGCCCACGCGATCCAGCAGCTTTTCGGCCTGGCTCTTATTGAGATGCGCGACGCCCAAAATGCTGATCTGATGCTCCTCGGCGACCTTGGCCAGCGGGGCGAGCACTCGCCGCACCGAGGCGTCTTTGTGCGTGTCAACGCCCGAGCCGATGTAGGCGCTCACCGGATCGATGACGATCAGGGCCGGCGGGTTGCCGGTCGCCGCCAGGTCGGCACATGCGGCATCGATCTCCGCTACGTCGTCGGGCAAGGTGAGCAGCCCTTCGCCGCCTTCCTCGGGGTTCTGCACGGTGATCTGGTGGACCCTGTGCATGTCGGCCTGCGCGGCGGTCAGGCGCCCCAACACGACGGACCCCCAGTGGTCCTCCGCAGTCGCGATCAACACGTCTCTCGGCTGCCCGAGAAGTTCCCCGTCCAGCTCGCCCCGGCTCACCCGTGCGGCTAAGTCAATCGTCATGGTGCTCTTGCCGAGCCCCGCCTCGCCCGCGATCAGCGAGAGACCCCGGAGCGGCAGCCTGCCTGTCCAGAGCCACCGAACGGGCTCGGGGACGATCATGCTTGCGCGGCGGAGCACGATGCGCCGCCGCGACGGGGCGCCGATCAGTTGGGCGATCATTTCGTCCGGTGTGCAGGGCTCCGTGCCGTCGTCCGGGGTGCAGATTGGCTCCTCCGCGCCCTCGGGCCAGAACGCCGGCCCGCAGCACCGCGGGCACATCCCGTCCGCGAGGCACTGAATGCCCCATGTCTCCGGATCGCCGGCGAGCTCGTTGCGGTACGCGTAAAATCGCCGCCGGAGCTGCTCGACGGTCCAGCCGTCTGGGATCGTCGCGCTCATCGGGGACCACCCCTACGCCGCGGTCGACGCCCCGGACGGCGACGGCGCGCCTCTCGCCGGCATGCGGGACAGAGATAGTCCGTGAAGCCGGCCGAGGCGGCCGCCTGCCACTCGCGTTCATCCGCGAGCCAGCAGCGCGCCCGCAAGGCGCCTACGTCGTTACAGGCAGGGCACTGCGTCAGCCCGCGCGGATGCCGCCGTCGTGGCGGCTCCGGTTCGCCAGGGCCGTCGTCGGACGACGACGGCCCGCGCGGCCCTGCACGCGAGGAGCGCGAGCGTCGTGGTCCCGGCCGACCGCGGCTCAGCCGCGAGCGCGCGGTTGGCCGCACCGACCGCGATATTCCGGCATGCCTCGCACAGTGGGTTGCACCCGGAAAAACGACCGTGTGATCCGATCCGTGCGGCTCGGTCTGCGGCGCGACCGCGTGGTCGGAGAACTTGAGGCCGCGCGCCTCAGCAGCGGCCAGGTCGAAGGCCGGAGCCTCAAAAAACATCGCGGTCTCGCCGAGCGTCGAACACGAGCCGAATGCAAGCACGCCCCCCGGACAGACGAAACGCCGCCGGACCCGAAGGACCGGCGGCGTTTCACTCTGAGGTGTGTTCGGCGCTCAGAGAGGCGAGACGGGTTTGCGGGGCAAACCCTAGCGCGCCGGTCGGTCGCCTCCCGGGACGAACTCTCGGGAGGCGAAGTACGCGCGTTCCTCGCGCAGCCGAGAACGCTCAAAAGCGCGGGCGGCTGACCGACCAGGGCGCCCACCACAAGAGCCCGCCGAGCACAAGCAGAATCGCAGGGCCGACCGTCCCGTGGGCCAGCAGCCGCGTCGCTGCCGCGCTTGCGACGCACAGGAGAGCCACGACGCGCAACATCCGACGCCCGCGCTCCAGCACGGAGGAGTGCCTGCCCACCGGCCTGACGAGCCCCCCAGTGAAAATCCCGTACGGATGCTCGCTGCCGAACAGGATCGCCGCGCTTCGCAGCGATGCGAACCCGAGCGCGAACAGCAGATGGCCGACCGCCTTGCCAAACCGGCCGAACATAAGCGAACCCCCTTTTTGATCGACGAGTCGCGGCAGCCTACACCCGCTGCCACGACTCGGGGATAAAACGTCACGCCGCTCGACGGGCCCGCTGCCGGGCCGCCCACTCGTGAAACGCGACCTCTGGATCAGGCTCTCCCATGAGCCGATCCACCACCGCGGCGACCCGGCGCGTCCTCGCCGACCCGGCTCGCCACTCGCGCGGCGAGACGCGCAGGTCGAGCTCATCCGCGACGAGCACGTCGACCATGAGCGGGAAGAACGGGTCGCGCTCGAGCTCGTCTGCGGCCCGTGGGCCAGCCTCAAGCGCGCGGAGGATGTCGCACGCCTGGAGTTGCGCGTCCACGCCGCGCGCCGTGACGTGCTCGCCTTCCGCGATATCGCGCAGCTCGTCGAGCAGCCGGCCGCGTGATAGAGGCGAGCGGCCGCCCGCTGCGAGCAACGCTCGCAGCGCGCGCACTTTGGCAAGGAGCCGCGATTCGGGGCCGTCCGCGAGAGCGACCCGCGCGAGCGCGGCAAGACGAGACTCCGAGCGGTTCATGGCAGCCCATTTTCGCCACACAGGCGGCGGGACGGCCACCCTCCGCGCCCGGATCAAACGCCGCGTGTGTCGAGCCGGATTTCCCACGCGACGCGCGGGGTGGGTGTCGCGTCGGGCGCGCGGCGTCGTTTGACGACCCGCCCCCCAGGCGAGCAGGTAGCTGCCGATGCCGCAGATGAGCGCCCGCTCGAGCGTGCTCGTCACCGACAGCCCGGCGCTGTGGGCGAGCAGCGCGCCGACGACGAACCCGGCGAGCCCGCCGAAACCCTTGACGCGGCGGCGAGCACGAGCGGCGGCGGCACGAGCTCGACGCTCATCATCGTGATCGTCATCATCGTGATCGTCGTCGTCGTGCTCGTGCTGCTCGGCGACGCGCCGCGAGCAGCTCGCCGCCGAGCAGCCCGCCGAAACCCTTGACGCGGCGCACCGACGCGCGCGCCCGCGGGTGGCCCGCGACGCTCGGACGCCCGCGCCGGCGTCCTTGCCCTTCTTGCCCTTCGCGTCGCTCTTCTTCTTCTTGTCGCTCTTGTCGGCCATCGGGGTCGTCGTCCGTACATGCGACGATTGGGCGCGTAGGGGTTTTCCGGGCCGGTCGTCTCGTAGGCTTGGGGCGGCCGGCTCGGCGTCCGTGGGTGCTCGACCGCATCGTCGCAGGCGGTGCGGTCGGTCGTCGGGCCTCAGTTGTGCCACGCGCGGGTGGCACAACTGCCGCTCGACGACCTGGCACAACTGGGAAACCCCCGTGGACATGGGGGTTTCCGCTCTTTCGGAGGCACGGTTGTGCCAGTTCTTGGACGTGGCACAACTGGGTTTGAGCGCGTCGATTCAGCGCAGTCGTGCCGGGCGCGCAAAGCCGCCTGCGACCACCCATCCGTGAAGCTGCCAGCCGTCGTCGCCGGGCGTGGCGATGATGCCGAGGTATGCGTCGATGCCGGCCGCGCGGCGCGCGGACTCGAACACCCGCAGGTCGGTCGGAGATGGCGTCGTCACGCCGTCCGGGTGTGAATGCGCCTCGCCGACGCGGTAGTGCCCTTGTACGCGCATCCCGTCGGTGACTTCGCGCTGGTGCTCGGGGTCGAACGCGAAGGAGTCGGGGGTGCGCCGGGCGTGCGGGCCGGCTGAGACGGCGTGCAGGGCGTCGATGAGTGCGCGGTCTGCCCGCCCCCACAGCGAGCAGCCGGTTTCGATCGCGTCGCCCCACCGCGCGAGGTCGTCCAGGATCGCTCGGCGGGCGCTGGCTGACAGCCGGACGGGAATGTCGCTGGGCGTCGCGGAATGCCGGCAGCCCGCGGCAGGGTCGCTCAGACGCCACGGCTCGAGCCCGAGCTGTGTGCGTTTGCGGGCACGCCGCCGGTTCGTGGTCGTCGGTGGGCTTACGCGGATTTGTGAGCGGGCGCGGGCGTCGCTGCCTGGGATCGGCGTCCAGTGCGTGGGATGCTGGCGCACGTAGTCGCTGGTGGCGGCCGCGTGGCTGACCCAGGGGATGAATCGCTGCTCACCATATTTGTCGCGGGTGATGAGCGCCCGAGTGCAGACCATCATCGGCATGTCTCGGTCAGCGTACGCCGTCAACTGGACGGTCTCGTGCGCGCGGCCAGGGATGCGGCGAGGCTCCGCTCGAGCTCGCTCATGGCCGTGCCCGCGTCCATGCGGGCGCGTGTTGGCTCGGTCTTGCGCGGCCGGCCGCGCGGCTCGTGGTCGCCGGCGCTATCGGACCATCCGAGCTGGGTGTCGCGCCCACCGCGGTCGGGATACGGCCGCCAGCCGCGTGTGTCGATCCGGCGTCGCTTCGCTTCGGCCTCGAGCGTGGGCAGTTCGGCTTCGAGTCTCGCGCGCAGATTCGGGTGCGTTCGCTTACATCGGAGCTGCGCGCGGGCGTAGAGGATCTGGCGTCGTAGCTGCGCGTCCAGATAGGCGGCGCGGAACTCGGCGCGGAAGGCGGCCTCGTCATCCCTCGCTGAGGGGATTTCTGACCCGGCCTGTGGACCCCGACGTGGACCCCGAGCGTCTGGACGGGCTGAATCCCTAGAGCCGACGCGGGGACTCGAACCCCGGACCCCTTCATTACGAGTGAAGTGCTCTACCAGCTGAGCTACGTCGGCGATGGACAGGCGCGTTGGCCGGCGGCCGCGGACGGAGTCGGGTCCGCCCGCCGCCGAAGGCGCGGCGCCATGAGGCACAAGGGTATCGGACGGTCCGCTCTCGATGGCCGGCGGGCGGGCGGATGTTCCAGCGTCGCGTCGGGGCGACGGTCGGTGGGTCGCATTCCCCGGGGGGCGCGACCCAGGGTCAGCGAGCAATCGCGAACGACGCGAGACGGCTGCGGATCTCGTCTGCGTCCACCGCGCCCGGATCAAGGACCTCGTCCGCGTCGAGCCCAAGCCACTCCCGCCTCTCCGCGTACTCCTCGTCGCCCGGACCGGCGAGCACCGCCTTGAGCTCCGCCCAGCCCCAGACGCCTCCACAGTCCTCGGGCGGGCAGGCGCCCTTCGCCGTGACGAGGTGCGGATAGGTGACGCCGGGCTCGGGCTCCAGGACCTTTTCGACCACGATCTGGTGCTCCCAGTCGTCCCCGAAGTCGTAGGTGTACGTGACGCGATCCCCCTCGCTCTCCACCAGGTCGGCGAGCGTGAAGCGCCGTTCGTCGGCGAAGTCGAGCTCGAGCTCGGGATCGGCGGGGCCGAACCGCTCGCCGCCGATCTCGAACACGTGGAGGTGGTAGTTCACCCAGCCGAACGCGGCCTGGATGATCTGGTGCAGCTCGTCGAGCGGCGTCCCCGCGGACACCTGCAGGCGCCGCCACACGGGCGGCTTGGTCACTCGGGCGAGCTGGATCTTCACCTGGAGGATCGCGTCCTCCGGCACTCGAGCGTGCGATCCGTCGTCCACCCCGAGCTCCCACCCGGCGGGCAGGTCGTGAACACTCCGGGCGTTCCAGCCCGCGACGAACGTCTCCAGCGCTCGCTCGTCCTCCAGGTCGACGCCCGCCTGCTGGGCGGCCATCAGGAACTGCTTGGAGGGCCCCACGAGGTCAGGGTCGGACGCGCGCTCGGACATCTCGGAGGCGAACTCGCCGACCGCCGCCCGTGTGAGCTCCAGGGCCTCGGCGGGCACGGCCCGCTTGCGCGCGGCGAACCTCACCCATGCGTCGATCGCAGCCGGCAGACCGGCCAGGAACGCGTCGGTCGTCAGCACCTTGCGCGGGACCCAGTCGGCCATGAACAGCTCGACCACGACCGGGCTCCAGCGCAGCGGATCGCCGCCCGCGTAGTCCGCGGCGAAGTTGATCGCCAGCGATACCGCCCAGGCCTCGTCTCCGTCGGCGGTGAACCCGGCTCCCTCCGGCGAGGCGAGGAACTCCGCGCAGAGGGCCTCGCGCTCGGCGGTCGGCATCTCCAGCGGATCCTCTGGCCGGACGACGCCCGGAGTCTGATCGCAGCGCAGAACCGCGAGCGCCCGCCCGTTCCAGTAGTCGTCATGGACGGGCGCCGCCCAGGTCATGTCCGTCATCTCGATCGCGTCTTCGATCAGGCCCGCCGCGACCCCCGGCTCGATCCGTTCGAGCACGAGCTCGACGGGCTGCTCGCCGGCGTGGGCGTGCATCGCTCCCGCCACCTCGTCGATCGAATCGGCGAGGAGCACATCCTTGGCGATCCCTCCGAGGTTCCGGTCGATGAGGACTCCGAGGGCGAGCGTCGCGCCATCGGGATGGCGGCTCTCCAACAAGACCGTGCGCGCGTCGTCGAACACGGGGTCGCGCATGACCGCCGCGCCGACGATCGCCGACTCCCCGACCTCGGACGCCCACTGCGGCAGCCGGGCCCACAGGCCCGCCTCGTCGAGCGCCTCCTTGGCAAGGCAGCCGAGCTCCCCGTCCTCGAGCTCGGCAAGCCCGAGCACCGCCGTCGCCGCCCCGCGGCCGCCGATCCGCGTGAGCTCCTGCAGGAGCGGCCGCCCGTAGACCAGCCCGGCATCCATCTCCACCGCCTCGGCGGGCGGCAACTCGCTGCGCGCACGCCAGCACATCCCGAGCAGCTGCGAGGCCCACAGCTCGACGTCGAGCGCGGACTCCAGCTCGGCCGCGGTGCCGGCGATCATGCGCGCGAGCTCCAGCTCCTCCGGGCCCGAGGATGTCGCCGCGGGGGCGGCCGGTTCCCGGTCCCGCCGACGCCGCTCCGCGACACGCGCGGGGTGGCCTCCCGAGCCTCGTCGACGTCGCCTGCCGCTGCTCACCCCACCAACCGTACGCAATCCTCCGGACGCGCACGCCGGGAGAACCCGCACGCTGCGGCAATCGCTTCAGAACGGACCGTCGGGCCGGACCGGGGCACCGGTGCGGGCCCGCCAGTCCTCCACGAGGATCGCCCAGCGCTCATGGTCGCGCCAGCGGCCGCCGATCTTCAGGTAACGGGGCGAGAACCCCTCGCGCCGGAAGCCGGCGCCGCGGGCGAGCGCGAGCGACTTCTCGTTGCCGGGCTGGATGTTCGCCTCGACGCGATGCAGCTCAAGCTCGGTGAACGAGCGCTCGAGCACGAGCTCCAGACCCTCGCGCATGTAGCCGTGACCGGCGTACGGTGCGCCGACGGCGTAGCCGAGGTAGGCGCTCTGCAGGCGGCGGCGGACGATCTGGGAGAGGTTGAAGAAGCCGACGATCGCGTCATCCTCGCTGCGGCAGAGCAGCATCGCGTCGAAGTCGGCGCGGCGCGCGTCCGCGAGGTAGGCCGCGAATCGCTCATCGTCCGTCGGCGCCGTCGCCCACGGGCTGTGGAACTCGCGGCTGACGCGCATGAGCTCGGTGAACTCCTCGCGGTCGTCGCGGACCGGCGCGCGGATGTACACGCGCGTGATCTCCGAGGGATGCAGGACCCTTGACACGTTCGTCATCGCGCCAGCACCCCCTCGAGCCGGTAGGCGAGCGCCTCGCAGGCGAGGTCCTCGGAGACGTTGAGCTCGAAGCGACGACGGGTCTCCTCGACGAGCTCCATCGCCGTCCGCAGCGAGAGCGGGTTGGCGGCGGTGGCGCCGTCGTGCGCAAGCTCGGCGCGGCGGTCGACGTTGCGCACGAGATCGGGCGCGCCGAGGGCGAGCGCCGCGAGGTCGGCGAACCACAGCGAGACGACCTGGAGCGCGAGGTCGAGCGCGCCCGTCTGCGCCCGGCGTCGCGCCCGCTTGATCCGCTCCTCCCAGGCGGTTCTCACGCGCTTCTGCTCCTTGCGCGGCACGAGCTCCAGCTCCGCGGCCTGCCGGGCCTCGAGCGCCGTGCCCGCCGACGCTCCCCGGGAGCGGGCCGCGCCGAGCATCGCCTCCCAGGGCCGCTCGGCCGCCGTCCGTGCCGCGAGCGCGGCACGCGCGTACGCCTCGGCGGCGGCGCGCAGCGCTTGCCCGTCGGGCGAGGCGAGCTCGGCGGCGCGCTCGGAGTCCTGGAGGGCGAGGCGCACGCACGCGAGCGCCCGTTGCTCGTCGACCCCGAGTCGCCCCACCGCGGCCACCGCCTGCTCCTCGCTCGGCGCCTCGAAGCGAACGGCCTGGCAGCGGGAGCGGATCGTTGGCAGCACCTCTCCGGGGCGCTCGGTGAGGAGCACGAGGTGGACGAACGGGGGTGGCTCCTCGAGCGTCTTCAGCATCCGGTTGGCCGCCTCGTCCCCCATCTCGTCGACGCGCTCGATCACGAACACCCGCCGACGCGACTCGAACGGTGTCTTGGCGGCGGCGGCGACGACCGGCTCGTCGATGTCGGAGACGAGCATCTCGTGCGCGCCGCTCGGAGTCACCCACGTGAGGTCCGGGTGGGTGCCGTGCGCGACCCGCAGGCGGGCGTTCTCGGGATTCGCCGCGCTCTCGGCGAGCAGCTCGGCGGCGAGCGCGCGGGCCGCGGCCCGCTTGCCGGCGCCGCCCGGGCCGTGGAACAGGTAGGCGTGCGAGGGGCGCAGCGGCTCGCCGAGCGCCGGCCCGAGCACGGCACGCGCGTGCGGGTGGCGTTCGATCTCCGCGAGCACGCCCGGATCGTAACTCGGCGTGTCCGCCGCCTCTCGTACGCTCGCCAGCGGTCCATGGCCGCCGGGACGCTCATCACCCTCGAGGGCATCGACGGAGCCGGGAAGTCGACGCTCGCACGGGGGATGCACGCGGCGCTCGCTGCGCGCGGCATCGACGTTCGGCTGCTGCGAGAGCCGGGAGGCGTCGTCGCGGCTGAGCGCATCCGGGAGCTCGTGCACGACCCCGCCCAGCGGATCGGGCCGCGGGCCGAGGCGCTGCTGTATGCGGCGGCGCGCGCCCAGCTCGTCGAGGAGCTCGTGCGACCGCTCCTGGCGGCCGGAAGCTTCGTGCTGGTCGACCGGTTCGTCGACTCCTCGCTCGTCTATCAGGGCGCGGGCCGCCGCCTCGGCGTCGAGGCGGTCCGCGCGATCAACGCGTTCGCCACCGGCGGACTTGCGCCCGACCGGACGCTGCTGCTCGAGCTCGATCCCGGGGTCGCGCGGGCCCGCTCAAGCGCGCGCGGGGACGTTCCCGACCGGATCGAGCGGGAGGGCGATGACTTCTTCGCACGCACCGCCGCCGCCTACCGCCGGCTCGCCGACGCCGAACCGGATCGGATCCGAGTGCTCGACGCCTCGCTGTCGCCGGCGAAGCTGCTGGCGGCGGCGCTCGGCGCCATCGAGGACCTGCTCGGCCGGGGCTGACCGGGCGGCCGTTCAGCCGGCCGTGTAGCCGTGCGGGTGCGCCTGCGCGAACTCCCACGCGTCGGCGATCATCCGCGAGAGGTCCTGCGTCGGCTCCCAGCCGAGCTCGGCGCGGATCTTCTCGGCGCCGGCGACGAGCCGGGGCGGATCGCCGGGGCGACGGTCGCGCTCGATGACCGGGAGCTCCGCCCCGGTCACCGCGCGCGCGGCCTCCACCACCTCGCGCACCGAGTAGCCGTTGCCGGTCCCGAGGTTGTAGATGCGGTGCTCGCCGCCGCTCGCCGCCTCGAGCGCCAGGAGGTGCGCCTCGGACAGGTCGGTGATGTGGATGTAGTCGCGGATCGCGGTCCCGTCCGGGGTCGGATAGTCGGTACCGAAGATCTCGACCTCCGGGTTGCGGCCCTGGGCGGTCCGCAGCACGTTCGGGATCAGGTGGGTCTCCGGGTCGTGGTCCTCGCCGGCGCCATACGCGGCGCCGGCGACGTTGAAGTAGCGCAGGCTCACCGCGCCGAGCCCGTAGGCGACGCAGAAGTCCCCGATCATCCCGTCGACCGCGAGCTTGGAGGCACCGTAGGCGTTCGCCGGGCGCGGCGGGGCGTCCTCGCGGATCGGGACCTCGTCGGGCTGACCGTAGACGGCGCAGGTCGAGGAGAACACGAGCCGGGGGACGGAGGCGTCGCGCATCGCCTCCAGCAGGTTGAGCGTCCCCGTGACGTTCGTGCGGTAGTAGCGCTCCGGGTTGCTCACCGACTCGGAGACGAGCGCGAGCGCGGCGAAGTGCAGGACCCCGTCGAACCCCTCGGCGAGCGCCGCTGAGACCTGGGCGTCGTTGCGGAGATCGGCCTCGATGAACCGCGCCTCGGCAGCGACCGCCGCCCGGTGTCCGCGCTCGAGGTTGTCGAGCACGACGACGTCGTGGCCGCGCTCCAGAAGCTGGCGCGAGACGATCGATCCGATATAGCCGGCGCCGCCGGTGACGAGCAGTTTCATGGTGTCGCGGTCTCGCTTCCTGTGGGTGATGAGGGGGCGCCGACAGGGGCCGTCGACGAGGGAAAACGCGCGGCGTGCACGATAAAATCCATGCAGTATCAGCAGAAGCTCGCGAGGAGCGGTTTGGCGAGCTCTTTCCGTCCGGCGGCTGGTGCAGCATTCCCCGCCCAACTCGGCACCCCAGATGGCCGAGTGAACGATCTTCGAGGCAGCGGAAAGCGGAAGGAGCAGTACGGATGGCCACGTCAACAGACACGCAGCGTCGAGAGGGCCTCCGGACGGGCGAGGGCCTCTCGATCCGCCGGTACTTCACGCAGGCCGGGACGCATCCGTTCGACGCGGTCGAGTGGGAGATCCGCGACGCGCGCATCGGGCACGGCGACCGGGTTTCCTTCGAGCAGCGCGACGTCGAGTTCCCGAAGTCGTGGTCGCAGAACGCGACGAACATCGTCGCCCAGAAGTACTTCCGCGGCCAGCTCGGCTCACCCGCGCGTGAGCGCTCGGTCAAGCAGATGATCGGCCGCGTCGCCGGCACGATCACCGTCTGGGGCCGGGAGCGGGGCTACTTCGCCACCGAGGAGGACTCGGTCGTCTTCCAGGAGGAGCTCACCCACATCCTGCTGCACCAGATGGCGGCGTTCAACTCGCCGGTGTGGTTCAACGTCGGCTTCGAGGAGAGCCCGCAGTGCAGCGCGTGCTTCATCCTCTCGGTCGAGGACGAGATGGAGTCGATCCTCGACTGGAACACCAAGGAGGGCAAGATCTTCCGCGGCGGCTCCGGGTCGGGCATCAACCTCTCGAGGATCCGCGGGTCGATGGAGCCGCTGTCGAAGGGTGGGACGGCGTCCGGCCCGGTGAGCTTCATGCGCGGCGCCGACGCGTGGGCGGGAACGATCAAGTCCGGCGGCAAGACGCGCCGGGCGGCGAAGATGATCGTGCTCGACGTCGACCACCCCGACATCCGCGACTTCATCTGGTGCAAGGCCAAGGAGGAGGAGAAGGCCGCCGCGCTGCGCGACGCCGGCTTCGACATGTCGATCGACGGCGACGGCTTCTACTCGATCCAATACCAGAACGCGAACAACTCCGTCCGGGTCTCCGACGCCTTCATGGAGGCCGTCGCGAACGACGAGGACTGGCACCTGATCGCGCGCACGACCGGTGAGCCGATCGGCGATCCGATCCCCGCGCGTCAGCTGATGAAGGAGATCGCGGAGGCGGCGTGGCGCTGCGCCGACCCGGGCGTCCAATACGACACGATCATCAACGACTGGCACACGTGCCCTGAGTCAGGGCGGATCAACGCCTCCAATCCGTGCTCGGAGTACATGCATGTCGATGACTCGGCGTGCAACCTCGCGTCGCTCAACCTGCTGAAGTTCCGCCGCGCCGACGGGACCTTCGACGTCGAGTCGTTCACCCACGCGGTCGACATCGTGTTCCTCGCGCAGGAGATCATCGTTTCGCCGTCGAGCTACCCGACCGAGGAGATCGGCGCCAACGCGCGCGCGTTCCGCCAGCTCGGGATGGGCTACGCGAACCTCGGCGCCTACCTGATGGCCGACGGCGTGCCCTACGACTCCGACCAGGGCCGCGGCACGGCGGCCGCGATCACGGCGCTGATGACCGGGCGCGGCTACCTGGGGTCGGCGCGGATCGCGGCGGCGATGGGGCCGTACGAGCGCTACGAGGAGAACCGCGAGCCGCACAACCGCGTGATGCGCAAGCACCGTGACGCGGCGTACCGGATCCCGGTGGAGGACTGCCTCGACGGCAACCTGCTCACGGCGGCGCGCACGACGTGGGACGAGGCGGTCGCGGCGGGCGAGCGCCACGGCTACCGCAACGCGCAGGCGACCGTGATGGCCCCGACGGGCACGATCAGCTTCCTCATGGACTGCGACACGACCGGCGTCGAGCCCGACTTCTCGCTCGTGAAGTTCAAGGAGCTCGTCGGCGGCGGGCAGATGACGATCGTCAACCGCACGGTGCCGCTCGCGCTGCAGACGCTCGGCTACGAGTCAGACCACATCGAGCAGATCGTCGCCTACATCAACGAGCACGGCACGATCGTCGGCGCGCCGGGCCTCGCCTCCGAGGACCTGCCGGTGTTCGACGTCGCCGTCGGCGAGCGGGCGATCCACTACATGGGCCACATCAAGATGATGGGCGCGATCCAGCCGTTCCTGTCGGGCGCGATCTCGAAGACCGTCAACATGCCGCAGTCGGCGACGGTCGACGACATCGCGGACGCCTACCTCCAGGCGTGGCGGATGGGCGTCAAGGCGCTCGCGATCTACCGCGACGGCTCGAAGACCGCCCAGGCGCTCCGCACCGACGGGTCGAAGGGCGCGGCGAGCGAGGTCGACGTGCAGGCCCAGATCGACAGGGCGGTGAAGGAGGCGCTCGCGAAGGTCGGGCCCAAGCGGCGGCGGATGCCGCGCGAGCGCCAGTCGATCACCCACAAGTTCTCGATCGGCGGACACGAGGGCTACATCACCGCCGGCATGTACGAGGACGGCACGGTCGGCGAGATCTTCCTCACCGACATCGGCAAGGAGGGCTCGACGCTGCGCGGGATGATGAACGCGTTCGCGACCGCGATCTCGCTCTCGCTCCAGTACGGCGTCCCGCTGGAGACGCTCGTGCGCAAGTTCAGCTACATGCGCTTCGAGCCCGAGGGGATGACCTCCAACCCGGAGATCCCGTTCTCGAAGTCGCTGCCGGACTACATCATGCGCTGGCTCGCGTCGCGGTTCCTCGACACCGACGTGCAGGAGGAACTCGGGATCCTCACGAAGGACGTCCGGGCCCGCAAGGCGGCGCAGGACGCGGCGACCTCCCAGTACGGCGACACCGCCGGCCCGGCGGGGGCGCGCGTGGCGGCGAGCGGCGGCGGCACCCCGGCTCCGGCCGCGGCGTCGCTCACCGACGAGCCGCCCGTCACCCCGGCGGTCAACATCGGGCTCGACCTCGGGCCGGCCTGCCAGCAGTGCGGCGGCATGATGCAGCGCACCGGCAGCTGCTACACGTGCGGCAGCTGCGGGTTCAACACCGGCTGCGGTTGATCTGATCGGCTGAACCGGTGCGCGGCGCCGGGACCCAGGCCGGCCCAGAGAGGCCCCCGATCGCGGGGGCCTCTCTCGTCTCGGGGCTCGGAGCGCCGACAGCGCGCGATCAAGCCTCCCCGGGAGGCCGGCCTCGGACGACTCGCGGAGCGCAGTCAGCGTGACGCAGGGTGCCCGCTCCGCTGGTCGCGGCGTCGGCAGCCGAGCTTCTCGACCTCACGGGGCTCCGCTACGACGTTGACTTCGCCGCGGTCGCCTCGGTGACTGGCCAGCGCTGCCGCTCGGTCGTCGGAGCCGGCGATCTCATGAGGCCGTCACGATCTCAGCGGCTCAGACCGGGCGGCGGCAAGCGCGTCCAGCAGCTTCCGGCCGTGGTCGGTGGCAAACCAGCGGGCGTGGCCGATGAGGTAGTCGCGGTACGCGACCTCGGCGCGCTCGGGCGAGCGGAGCACGCCCGCGTAGTACTCGACCTCGGAGAGCGCGAACTCGACATGAGCGGTCGCGGTGAGCGCCGGCAGCGCGCCCCACTCCGCGTCGCTCAGCGGACGCACGCTCGTGTAGCCCGCAAGAAGCGAATCGACCGTCTCGAGGTCGGCGACGGGCGTCGCCTCCAGCCAGCTCACGCATGAGCGCTCGATCGCGATGGCGACGTCCCGGACGACCGTCGTCCGGTTCGACAGCCCGAGATCCAGAACCGCGACCGGCGTGCCGTCGGGCGACCAGGTGACGTTCGAGGGGTGCCAGTCGCCGTGGGTCCAGCCGCGCTCCAGACCGCCCGCGCGCCTGGCGCTTTCTGTGAGCAGATCGCCAAGCGCCTCCGCGACCTCGCGCCGCCACGGGCGCGGCGCGAGCCCGGCCGCGAGGCCCGGCCGCGCGTCGGAAAGCATCCCGAGCGCGCCGATCGGATCGAGCGCGGTGACGATCTCATCGGAGTCGACGATCGGACCGAACGGCCGCGCCCGCGCCTCGAACCCGCGGGCCGCGAGGTGGAGGCGCGCGAGGAGCTCACCGGCGGCACGCGCGTGCTCGCGCGTCCGGAAGCCGGTCCAGGACTCGGCGTCGCTGTACAGGTCGGCGCCCGGAGCGCACGCGTGGACCTCGTAGACCGCGGTCGCGCGCACGACGGCGGTGAGTCCGTCAGGGGTCCGCAGCACGTCCGGCGCCTCGAGGCCCGCAGCCCGCAGGTGACGGGCGAACCGGTGCTCAGGCGCGAGCGAGTCCGGATCGCGCACCCGGCTGTCGTGCCGCTTGACGAACACCTGGGCGCCGGCGGCGCCGATCAGGCCGGCCGCGGACAGCGGTCGCGGGCTGTGCCAGCGCACGCGCACCTCGGCGGTCCCGCTCCCGGACGCCCAGGGGAGCGCCCAGCGCTCGGCCACCCAGCGGGCCTCCTCGTCGGTGAGAGGCGGCCAGTCGGGCGCGACGAGATCGCCCGCGAGTCCGTGGACGAGCCCCGCGGGCGCGCTCATCCGGGGATGCCGGCGGCGCTCGAACGACCGCGGCACACCACCAGGTCACCCGCGGCGGCGAGCAGACACGCGGCCACGAACGAGAGGATCGATGCCGATGATGGCGCCCGCGATCACGATGTACGGCACGGGCGCGGCGAGCGTCGGGCCGACCTCCGAGCGGGAGTCGCCGGCGACGAGCTCGCACGGTGTGGACTCGCCGGACAGGGTCGCGCTCGACACGCCTGCGAGGTTAGTCGTCGGCCGCCGGGAGCGGTCACGGGCCGCACCGGCCCGGCCGCCGGGCCGCCCGCGGCCGGCTACTCTCCCTCGCCGTCCGCCGGGGTGCCGTAGAGCATGAGCACGAGCGCGGCGTCGAGCGCCCCGTTCGACTCGGGCTCCGTCGCGCGCCGACCGGCGAGCCGCTTCTCGCTCTCCAGGCCGATGCGCGCCGCGCGATCGCGCAGCTCCTGCACGGCGGCCGACAGCTCGGCCATGCCGGGGTCGTCGAGCCTGACCCGGACCCGGGTCGCGTGCGCCCGCTCGTGGCTGAAGCCACCGGCCGCGGCGGCCGCCCCGACCGAGCGGGCGACGTCGTCGAGCGCCGCGCTCAGCACCGCGTCGCGCACCTGGGCCGGCACCTGCGCCCACGCCTCCCGGCTGACGTGCATCCGCGTGACCGCGCGGTAGTAGTGCTCGACCGCGCCGCGCCGGGGCTCGGTGCGGACGAGCTCAAGGAGGCCGAGGCGGGCGAGAAAGCGCACGTGGTAGCTCACGTTGCCGAGCGGCGCGTCGATCTCCTCGGCGATCTCACTCGGGCTCGCGGTGCGCTCCTCCAGCACGCGCAGGATCGAGATGCGCAGCGGGTGCGCCAGTCCCTTGACGAGCCGCGCGTCATCGATCTCGGTGATCTGCTTCATGCTGTGATCTGCCCCCTACGTTGGATTCCGTTCCGCCGGCAGCCGACGGGGCGGCACTTCGCCGATCCCCACGAGCCCCGCACAGGACGCCAGCTTAGCTTCTCAATGGTCCTCTTTCTTCATCATCGCTACCGCAATTCCGGGGGTGAGGAGCGGGCCGCCGAGGGGCTCGCGCGAATCGTCCGCGCCCGGCTCGGCGAGGAGGTCGTGATGCTGGAGCGCGACTCGGGACACATCGGGTCCGGGGCCGCCGCGGCGGGGCTGCTGGGCGGCGGCCTGCGTCCCGACCAGGTGGCGGAGGCCGTGCGGCGTCTCGGTGCACGTATCGTCCACGCCCACAACCTGCAGCCGACGTTCGGCTGGCGGGCGCTCGCCGCGGCGCGGGCGGCGGGGGCACGCACCGTGCTCCACCTCCACAACTACCGGCTCGTGTGCGCGATCGGCGTCTGCTTCCGCGACGGGCGGGACTGCACCGACTGCCACGCCCGCAACACGCTCCCCGGGCTTCTGCACGACTGCCGCGGCGCGCGCGGTGAGGCGCTCGCCTACGCGGCCGGGCTCGCCGCCTGGCAGCGCGCGACGCTCGACCACGCGGACGTCGTCGCCGTGCCGAGCGAGTTCGCCAGGCGACGGCTCGTCGAGCTCGGGCTGCCCGTATCCAATGCGATCGTCGTCCCCAACCCGGTCGGCGAGGCGCCGCCGCCGGATGCCGGCCGTGAGGCGCCGCCGCCGGATGCCGCCCGTGAGGCGCCGCCAAGCAGCGGAGCCGCGAGCGAGCAGGGACGGAACGGCGCGCTCGTCGTCTCGCGGCTCGCTCCCGAGAAGGGCATCGACGTCGCCGTCGACGCGTGCGCGCTGGCCGGCATCCCGCTCACGGTCGCCGGCGAGGGACCGGAGCGAGTGGCGCTCGAGGCCCGCGCGCGTGCGCTCGGGGCGACCGCCACGTTCCTCGGTCGCGTGCCGGCGGCCGAGCTCTCGCGGCTGCGTTCCCGCGCCGCGGTCGCCGTCGTCCCCTCGCGCTCGGCGGAGACGTTCGGGCTCGCCGCGGCCGAGGCGATGGACGCGGGGCTCCCCGTGGCCGCCTCCCGCGTCGGCGCGCTGCCTGAGCTCGTCCCGGGCGACTGGCTCGCGCCGCCCGGCGATGCGAGCGCGCTGTCGACCGTGATCGCCCGTCTTGCCGCCGACCGCGACGCCGGCGCGCGCGGTCGGGAGCTCGTCCGGCGCCACGCCGGCCCGGCGGCCGTGGCGAGGGCCCTTCAGACCGCGTACGACGCCGCCACCGCGTGAGCGTCGCCGTCGACCCGAGCGCGGTGGCCGCCCGCTGCGAGGCGGTGCTGCGCGACAACTGGCATGAGGGGACGCTCGCCGCCGTCCCGTTCGCCTATACCGCCCCCAGCCCCGGCCACTACCCGTGGCAGTGGTACTGGGACTCGTGCTTCACCGCGATCGCCTGGCGCCGCTTCGACCGAGATCGTTCCCGGCGGGAGCTTCTCTCGCTGCTCGCCGCCCAGCGTCCGGACGGCTTCATCGGCCACACGATCTTCTGGGACCGTCCGCTGACCGGGATGCGCCGGCTCACGTACAACACGCTCTCGCCCGACGCGAGCATGACCGCCTCGATCCAGCCGCCGGCGCTCGCCTGGGCCTGGTCGCTGGCGGTCGGCGACCCACGCGTCGAGCCGCGCATCGCCACGCACCACCGCTGGCTCGAGACCCACCGCGACCTCGACGGCGACGGCCTCTTGTGGATCGTCCAGCCCGACGAGTCCGGGCTCGACGCCTCGCCGCAGTTCGATTCGATCTGGGGAACGCGGGCTCACGGGATGCCCGGGTTCGTGATGCTGGTGCGACGCAACCGGCGGCTCGGCTACGACCTGGGACGCATCATGGGAGCCGGAGGGCCGGCGTGCTGCGAGGTGCTCACGAACGTGCTGTATTCGCTGTCGCGCAGCGCACTCGGGCTCGGGTCGCTCACCGAGGTCATCGTCGAGCGCCTCTACGACCCCGCGCTCGGACTGTTCCTGCCGATCGCCCGTCACGGCGGGGTGCAAGCGGCCGAGCAGCGGCCGGCGGTCGCGACGATCGCCGCGCTCACGCCGCTCGCGCTGCCCGACCTGCCCGAGGAGATCGGTCACCGCCTCGTCGCCCACCTGCTCGACGAGCGCACGTTCAACACCCCGGTGGCGCCGCCGTCGGTGTCGATCGCCGAGCCCACCTTCAGCCGCCGCGACCGGGCGCTCCGCGGGCGCGGGCCCGCCCGCTACTGGCGCGGGCCGACGTGGGTGAACACCGCCTGGCTGTGCGCGCTCGGGCTGCGCCGCCTCGGCTACGCCGACGAGGCCGAAGCGCTCGCCGAGCGGCTCGCGGAAACGATCGTCCGCGAGGGGCTGCGCGAGTACTACGACCCGTTCACGGGCACCGGGATGGGCGCCCGCCGGTTCGCGTGGTCCTCGCTCATCCTCGAGATGCTCCCGGCGTAGAGTGATGGGTATGGACGACACCGCACATGAGATCGAGCTGACCGATGAGCAGTGGCGGGAGAAGCTCTCCCCCGAGCAGTACGAGGTCCTGCGCCATGCCGCGACCGAGCGACCCTTCACGGGCAAGTACGTCGACGTCAAGGCGGACGGCACGTATCGCTGCGCCGGCTGCGGCGCCGAGCTGTTCTCCTCCGACACGAAGTTCGAGTCGGGCTCGGGCTGGCCGAGCTTCTACGAGCCGGCGAACACCGAGAACGTCGAGCTGCACGAGGACCGCAGCCACGGCATGATTCGCACCGAGGTCCGCTGCAGGCGCTGCGGCGGCCATCTCGGCCACGTCTTCCCCGACGGGCCGGAGCCAACCGGCCAGCGGTACTGCATCAACTCCTGCGCGCTCGACCTCGACGCCGCCTGAGCGGACGGGGGACGCCCGCAGCGCCAGCCGGCGGCCGGGAGGGGTCCGGATTTGTCGCAAGCGCCGTGCTGGGCGCAGGGCTTGCGAAAATCCACCGCTACTCGGCGCCGTCTTCCTCGGGATGGGCGCCCGCGTCCTGTTGCGGCCGGGGTGCTGCGGCCTCCTGCGGCCGGGGTGCTGCGTCCTGTTGCGGCCGGGGTGCTGCGTCCTGTTGCGGCCGGGGTGCTGCGGCCTCCTGCGGCCGGGGTGTCGCGTCCTGTTGCGGCCGGGGTGTCGCGTCCTGCTGCGGCCGGGGTGTCGCGTCCTGCTGCGGCCCGCGCGCCTCGGCCTCCTCTTTCTCGCGGGCGGCCCGCCGTCGGCGGCGCCACCACCAGAAGGCGAGCAGCACGACGGCGGCCGCTCCGATCCCGACCAGCGCGAACGTGCCCGCCGTCTTGATCGCGTTGGCGGCCGCGGCCCCGCCGAAGTAGCCGACGAGGCCGTAGCTGAGGCCCCAGGTGATCGCGCCCGCGGCGTTGAACGCGAGGAACGTCGGATAGTGCATGCCGTCGATGCCCGCCAGCCAGGCGGCGGCCGAGCGCACACCGGTGATCCAGCGCGCGAAGAACACGGTCTTCGAGCCGTGCTTGGCGAAGAAGCGCTCCCCCGCTTCGACGGCGCGGACCCGCTCCCCGCGCAGGGGGCCCCGGGCCGTGAGCACCTCGCGTCCGAGGCGCCGCCCGAGCTCATAGCCGATCGAGTCGCCGATGATCGCCGAGGAGATCCCGATCACGAGCACGAGCCAGATCTGGAGCTTGCCCTCGCTCGCAAGCACCGCGGCGGTGATGAGCGCCGTCTCCCCCGGCGAGGGGACGCCAAACGACTCGAGGCCGATGATCGCGGGCAGGAAGTAGCCGAGACTGCTCGTGACCGCGATCAGGCTGGCGAGGCCGAGCATCACCCCCTCCGCAGGATCGCGAGCAGCGAGAGCCCCGCGGGCAGGGTCCCGCCGCGCCGCAGCCAGCGCGCCTCGAGCGCGAGCGGCCACTCGAGCACGCCGTTCAGCCACGAGGGGCCGATCGAGAGCTCGTCGGTGTACGCGGCGGCCGGGTTCTCGCGGCGCCGGCGACGTGCCCGCCAGCGGCGGCTGAGGCGAACGACCGCCGCCGGCAGCAGCAGCAGGCTGTTGAACGAGCTCATCCCCTCGATTGCCCAGCCGGAGTCCCGCGCCGCCGCCCGGAGCATCGCCCTCGTGTAGCGACGGTAATGGTGGTTGACCTCGTCGTGGATCGACCACAGCCACGGGTAGGCGGGAACGGTGAGGAGCAGGTGGCCGCCCGGGCGAGAGACGCGGCGCAGCTCGGCGAGCGTCGCCCGGTCGTCGGGCGTGTGCTCCAGAACGTCGAGGCACGTCGTGAGGTCGAAATGCTCGGGCGGCCAGGGGAGCTCCTCGAGCCTGCCGATCACGACCTCGCCGACGCCGCGCGCCCGGGCGATCTCGGCGGCATCGTCGGACAGCTCGATCCCCGACACCGTCCCGTACGCGGCGAGCTCCTGCATCGTCCGCCCCGAGCCGCAGCCGGCGTCGAGGATCGCGGCGCCCACAGGCAGCTCCATGCGGTCGAGCTCGGCGCGGATGACGCGCCGCCGACCGCGATACCACCAGTGGCGCTCGTCGGCGGCGAGCATCGCCTGCATGACGATCGGGTCCATGGTCGGGGCGATGCTAGTGCCGGCGGCTCAGCCGACCGGCATCGGGTCGCCCTCCGGCGCGAGCGCGGCGGGCAGGCAGAGCGTGAAGCGCGCGCCCCTCGGCGGCTGCTCGGTGCAGTCCTCCAAGACGAGGTCGCCGCCCATCCGCTGCGCAAGTTCGCGCCCGATCGCCAGGCCGAGTCCAAACCCGGCCTTACCCCCGGTGTCCTTGCCGCGACTGAAGCGCTCGAAGATCGACTCGCGCTCGTCGGGGTCGACTCCCGGGCCCTCGTCGCAGACGCTGACGCGCACGCCCTCCGCCGAGGCGGCGAGGCTCACCTCGATACGAGTGCCGGCCGGACTGACGCGGAGCGCGTTGTCAAGCAGGATCCGCAGGATGCGGGCGATCGAGCCAGGATCGCCGAGCGCCCACACCGGGTGATCGTCGCTCTCGAGCGCGGTCGCGATGCGCCGCTCGGCGCTGCCGAGCTCGAACTCAGCCAGCACGGCGCGGCTGAGCTCCCCGAGCTCGACGGGCTCGGAGCGCAGCTGGATCTGGGCGTCGATCCGGCTGAGGTCGAGCAGGTCGGCGGCGAGTCGGCCGAGGCGCCGCGACTGCGCCCGCGCGCGGTCGAGCAGCGCGCGGGCGTCGTCGATGTCGGGCGTCTCGTCGTGGAGGTCCTCGCCGAGCAGCTCGAGCATCCCGTCGAGCGAGGCGAGCGGCGTGCGCAGCTCGTGGGAGGCGGTGGCGACGAACGAGCGGCGCGCCTCCTCCTGGATCTGGAGCTGTTGCTGCATCGAGTGCAGCGCCCGCGCGAGATCGCCGACCTCGTCGTTGGCGGTGTCGACCGGGACGATCATCGGGGCCTCGTGCTCGATCTCGATCGCCACCTCGCGCAGGCGCCGCAGCCGGCGCACGAGCCGCGCCGAGAGCGGGATGCCGAGCAGGAGCGTGAGCGCGAGCGCGGCGAGCGCGGCGTCGAAGAACGCGCGGCGCACGACGTTCGCGACGGCGGGCAGCCCGGCGATCGACTTGCGCACGGCGAGCACGTACGTCGTCGAGATCGACTGGTGCGAGCCGAGCGGACACTTCTTGACGAACGGGATCGCCCTGCGCACGACGTCCGCGGTCGCCGACGAGTTCGGGCGGCCCGTCTGGTAGGCGAGCACCGCATCCCGATAGGTGTCCCGTCCCACGTCGATCGCGGCCTCGTTGCCCCGGACCGGCAGCGGCCTGTAGAACGTGCCGTGCGGCGTGAAGCTGCCGAGGACGACGACCTTGCCGCCGATGCGGTTGGCGAGGTTGACCTCGGCGCGACCGAGCAACCGCTGGTCGGGCGCGCTCGAGACGACCGTGCAGAGCGGCAGTTTTGCGAACGTCCGCTCCGGATGGTGGCGAAGCGCCCTGTCGAGCGACTTGATCTCGGCCACCCGCAGGCTGTGCTCAAGCGGGCCGAGGAGCGCGACCGCGGCGACGACGAGCGACACCACCGCGCTGAGGAAGACCGCGCCCGCGATCCGCCCGCGCAACCCCAGCGCGCCGCGGATCCGTCGCATCTACGACCCCTTGAGCCGGTACCCGGCGCCCCGCACGGTGAGGATGTAGCGCGGCTTCTCGGGCTCGGGCTCCAGCTTCTCACGCAGGTGCCGGATGTGAACGTCGATCGCGCGCGGGTCGCGGTAGGCGCTGTCGCCCCAGATCGCGCGCAGCAGCTCCTGGCGGTTGAGGAGACGCCCCGGATCGGTCATCAGTGCGTCGAGCAGCTCGAACTCGGAGAACGTGAGCTTCACCGGCCTTCCGTCGATCGTCACCTCGCGCTGCGCCCGGTCGAGCGAGATCGGGCCGACGACGAGCACCTCGTCGCCCATCGCACGGGTACCCGCACGGCGGAGCACGGCGCGGATGCGGCTGCGGAGCTCGGCCAGCCCGAACGGCTTCGTGACATAGTCGTCGGCGCCCGCCTCGAGGCCGAGCACCGCGTCCGCCTCGGAGTCCAGGGCGGTGAGCATGATGATCGGGACGACGTTGCGGCGCGAGCGCAGCGTGCGGCAGACCTCGTAGCCGTCGGGGCCGGGTCCGAGCGCGACGTCGAGCAGCAGGATGTCGAAGTGCTCGGTGGAGGCGCGGTCGATCGCCGCGCGCCCGTCGGCGACGGCCATCACGCGATGCCCCTCGCGGGAGAACGAGCGGGTGAGCATCTCCCGCAGGTCGGACTCGTCGTCGACGACGAGGATGTTGAGCGTCGCGCCGCGCACGCCCTGGGCGTCGTTCGTGCCGGGAGAGTGGGTCACAGCGGCGCCGCCTCGATCGGTCGCGGGGGAGCGTCGGCCACCGGCTCCTCGACGCGCTCCGGCGCCGGCGGTTCTCCCGCCGCACGGCGCGCGCCGCCCGTGTCCGCCCACGCCCACAGGGCGACGACCCAGGTGATCGTGGCGAGCGCGGCATGGAGCCACACCATCTCGGCGGGCAGCTTCAGCTCGAACTGGACGCTTCCGAGCAGCCCCTGCCCGGCGATCAGCACCCCGAGCACGGTGAGCGGCTCTGTCGGGTCGAGCGTGCGCACCTCTCGCCGCTTCAGCAGCCAGGCGGCGATCACCGCCAGGCCGAACAGCGCCGCGACGGTTGCGTGCTGGTGCACGGCCCATTCGAGCGTCCCCGCCCCCCGAAAGCGCAGCCGCCTCACGATCTGGCCGATGTGCGCGCCGGAGTGCGGGCCCGCCGCGGTGGCGACGGTTCCGGCGAAGATCGTGAGCGCGCCGAGCGCGACGGCGATGCGGACCGTCCACACGAGCGAGCGGCCGAAGACGCGCGGCCGCGTGCCCCTCGCGTGGTAGGTGCGCCACACGAGCGCAACGGCGGCGATCAGGATGATCATCGAGAGGCTGAAGTGAGCCATGACGAAGCCGGGGGCGAGCTTCTCCTTGACCGTGTAGCCGCCGAGCACCGCCTGGGCGACGACGCCGAGCGGCAGCAGGGTCGCGAGCGCCGCCAGGTCGCGACGGAACGGACGGCGCAGGAACGCCATCGCCATCACAAGCACCGTCACGACGCCAACGACGCCCGACAGCGCGCGGTTGCCGAACTCGATGAGCGCGTGCAGCTGATCGGGGGGCGTGAGGTGGTTGCTCGTGCAGCGCGGCCAGTCGGCGCAGCCGAGGCCGGAGTCGGTGAGGCGGACCGCGGCGCCGGTGAACACGATCACCATGAGCAGCCACAGGGCCCACCACGCGGCCGTCCGAAACCGCTCGGGGGTGACCGTCAGGCGCTCACGCATATGTGCGTCAAAGGCCACGAGGGTGAGAGCGTCGCGTGTGCTGCATAGGCGCTTGCCGGCAGAATGCCCGCAATTCGTCACGATACCCGAGCGCGCCGGCGGGCTGGCGCGATCGGACAGCAAGCGGACCGCCGTTCGAGCGCCGACGCGGTGATGCAGGGTATGATGACCGGTGATGCGGACGACGCTGAACCTGGACGACGACGTCGCGGCAGGGCTCGGCGAGGAGGCCCGCCGCCGCGGTCGCTCCCTGTCGCGCACGGCGAACGAGCTCCTGCGCGCCGGAATGCGCCAGGAGCGGAGCGCCACCACGCTCGAACGCTACGAGCCGCCGGTGTTCGACACCGGACGCCCGCTCGTCGACGTCACCGACGTCGCCGCCGCGCTCGAACGCCTCGATGCCGGCGCCTGAGCGGGCCGCGCGTGAGCGGGCCGCGCCTGAGCGGGCCGCGCCTGAGCGGGCCGCGCGTGAGCGGGCCGCGCCCGCGGCGGTCCTGCTCGACGCGAACCTGCTGCTCTGGGCGCACCACCGGCAGTTCACCCAGCACGAGCCGGCGCGGGCGTGGCTTGCCGAAGCGCTCTCCACGATCCCGGTCGTGGGCATTCCCTGGCCGTCGATCCTCGCCTTCGTGCGGATCTCGACCCACCCTCGCGCCCTCGAGCGCCCGCTCGATGCGCCGGCGGCCCGAGCGGTGGTCGACGGCTGGCTGGAGCGCCCGAACGTCAGCACACCGGTGCCCACCGAACGACACGCCGCGCTCTTTGGCGGCCTGCTCGTCGACGGGCGCGCGACCGGCGATCACACGACGGACGCCCATCTGGCGGCGCTCGCCATCGAGTGGGGTCTTGTCATCATGAGCGCGGACCGGGATTTCGCCCGCTATCCGGGCCTCAGATGGGAGGATCCAAGCGCGGCCTGGTAGGCGCGCGCTACGAGAGGCTCGGCGCGAGCGCGCCGAGCGTTGGCGCGGTGCGGTCGCGCTCGGAGCCGATCAGCGAGTCGGCGTCGGGCCACTCGATCCCGACCTCGGGATCCGCGTAGGAGAAGCCGCTCTCGATCGACGGGTCGTAGTAGGTGGAGACCTTGTACGTGACGTCGGCGAGCTCGGAGAGCACGCAGAACCCGTGCGCGAAGCCGTCCGGGACGTAGAGCTGATGGTGCTCGACGTCGTTGAGCTCGAACGCCTCCCAGTCGCCGAACTGCGGCGAGCCCGGCCGGATGTCGACGAGCACGTCGAGGATCGCCCCCCGGGCGCAGCGCACGAGCTTCGCCTGTCCGGGCTGGAAGTGCATGCCGCGCACCACCCCGCGGCGCGAGCGGGAATGGTTGTCCTGCACGAACGCGCAGTCGACCCCGAGCTCGGCAAGCGCAGTGGCGCGGAACGTCTCGACGAAGAAGCCGCGCTCGTCGCCGTGGACCGTCGGCGCTAGCAGCACCGGGCCGTCGAGCTCTGTGCGGAGGGTCTGCATCGGGCGGTAACCGTAGCGAGCGTCAGGGCCGGCCGATGCGCAGCAGCGGCACACCCGCCTCGCGCCACGGCGTGGGGTCGAGGATGCCGCGCCCGTCGAGCACCGCCCGCACGCCGGGGAAGTCCCCGGGCGTGAGCGCGCGATATTCCCCGTGGTCGGCTTGGACGACGAGGGCGTCGACCGGCTCGCCGTCCCAGGGGGGGAGCTCGAGGGCGGTGAGCTCGTCGGCGGAGAACAGCGGATCGGACACGAACGGGGTCGCTCCGCGCCGCTCGAGCTCGGCGACGACCCCGAAGGCGCCTGAGAACGCGGTCTCCTTGACCCCGCCGCGGTAGGCGGCGCCGAGCACGAGCACCCGGAGGCCGGCCGGCCGGCCGCCGAGCGCGTCGGCCAGCCGGCGCACGGCGTAGGCGGGCATCGCCTCGTTCACCTCGCGCGCGGTCCCGGCGAGGCGCGCGGTCTCGTCGCCGGCGAGGTAGAAGCGCGGATAGACCGGAATGCAGTGGCCGCCGACGGCGATCCCCGGACGGTGGATGTGGGAGAACGGCTGGGAGTTCGCGGCGTCGATGACGCGGTCGACGTCGACGCCGATCGAATCGGCGTAGGCGGCGAACTCGTTGGCGAGCGCGATGTTCACGTCGCGGTACGTCGTCTCCGCGAGCTTCGTGAGCTCGGCCGCCTCGGCGCCGCCCATCCCGCGCACCTCGGCCTCGAGGAACGAGCGGTAGAGCTCGCTCGCGCGTGCCTCCCCCGCCTCGCTCAGCCCGCCGACGAGCTTCGGATACGTGCGCAGGTCGGCGAAGATCCGCCCGGAGTACACCCGCTCGGGGCTGTGGACGGTGAAGAAGTCCTGCTCTGAGCGCAGCCCCGAGGCCGCGGCGAGCGCGGGCGCCACGCGACCCCGGGTCGTGCCGACGGGGAGCGTCGTCTCGATCGACACGGTCGTCGGAGCCGATCCGCTCGTCGAACCCGACCCGCTCGCTCGGGCGCGCAGGCCGGCGCCGATCGCCGCGACGACCGCGTCGAGCACCGCGAAGTCCGGCTGCGCATCCGCTCCCACGACGAGCGGGGGGACCGCGACGACGAGGTCGGCGCCCTCGGCGACGGCGGCGGTCGTGTCGGTCGCCGCGCGCAGCCGCCCGGCGCCGACGACCTCGGCGAGGGCCTCGGCGAGGCCGGCCTCCCCCGGGAACGGCTCGACCGCGTCGTTCACCTGTGCGACGACGTGCGCGTCGATGTCGCAGCCGACGACCTCGTGCCCGGCACGCGCGATCTGGACCGCGATCGGCAGGCCGATCTTGCCGAGCGCGACGACGACCGCCCGCATCAGACGGCCACCCGGGGGACGACGACCGCCCGCATCAGCCGGCCGACCCGGGAGCGACGATCCGGCCGGTGCGCGCGCTCTGGAGGGCGGCCTCGGCGACGCGCACGATCTCGAGCCCCTGCTCGAGCGTCACCACATCGGCGTCGCGCCCCTCGAGCATGTCGAGGAACGTCTCCAGCTCGACCCGCAGCGGCTCCTCGCGGCGCAGCGCGTAGCGGACGACGTTGCCCTCGCTCACCCCCCGGAACTGCTGGGTGGCGGGCCACTCGATCGCCACCTCGGCGTTCTCGTAGAAGAGCAGGTCGCCGGTGAGCGTGTCGGCCTCCAGCATGCCGCCCTCGCCGAGCACCCGCGTGCGGCGGATCTTCGTCGGCGAAACGCGGTCGACGATCAGGTTGACGGCGGCGCCGGACTCCAGACGGCCGGTGATGAACACGAGGTCCTCGTGCTCGCCGCCGCTGAGATGCCCGGCCTGCGCGGCGAGCGACTCGATCCGGGAGCCCGACAGCCAGCTGACGAGGTCGATGTCGTGCGTGGCGAGGTCCATGACGACGCCGACGTCGGCGATCCGGCTCGGGAACGGGCCGCTGCGGGTCGTGGCGAGCGTGAACAGGCGGCCGAGCTGCCCCTCCCGCAGGCGGCGGCGCAGCTCTCGCGGGGCGGCGTTGAAGCGCTCGACGTGGCCGACGGCGGCGGCGACGCCGCCATCGGCGGCCAGGGCGACGATCGCCTCGGCCTCGGCGACCGTCCCGGCGAGCGGCTTCTCGATGAGCACGGCGACGCCCGCCTCGATCAGCTCGCGGGCGAGCGCCAGCCGCAGGCCGGTCGGCGCCGCCAGCACCGCGAACTCGAGCGGCCCCCGGTCGAGCAGCTCGGCGATGGAGTCGAACCGCAGACCCGGATCGTGCAGCGCACGGTGGCGATCGCCGTTCGGATCGACGGCGCCGGCGAACTCGACGCGCGGCGAGGACTGCAGGATCCGCGCGTGGTGGCGGCCGATCATGCCGAGCCCGACGACCGCGCCGCGGTGGATGTGCGCCTGCTCGTTCACGGAAGCGCTCACCGTATCGAGCCCCCGGCGCTTCGCGGGGTCTCAGCCGACGGCGAACAGCTCGATCGGACAGGTCGGGCCGGGCGTCGCGGCAAGCCGCGCGTCGCCGGTCAGGAGAACCGCGTCGAGAATCTCCGCGGCCGCGACATATATCGCATCCCATCCGCGCACGTTGTCACGCAGCTCCCACGCGCGGGGCAGCAACGGGCGGTGGTCGAACCGCTCGCCTGGCCAGGTACCGAGCTCCTGGACGGCGCGGGCGGCAGCGGTCGCATCGAGGCGACCGACACGGTGTTCCTGGCGGATGACGCCGAAGACCTCGACGTCGATCGCATGCGGCGCCGCCAACTCTTCGTCGAGTGACAGCCGGCGAGCGATCCGCTCTCCTGCCGGCCGATGCGCGACAACCTCGAACAGGCATCACGCGTCAACGATCAGCATCGGGCCACGGTCCACGGATCTCGTCGAGCGCGGCCAGCGTGTCTGCCATCGTTCCCTCGGTCCTGGGACCGCGACCCACGCGCTCCAGCCACTCGGCCATCGACGGCCGTTGAGCAAGCTTCGTCGCCTCCCGGCGCAGCAGCTCCGGCACCGTCACTCCGGCCTCCGCGGCGCGGCGCACGAGAGCGGCGTACACGTCGTCTTCGACGTTGCGGATCTGGATCGTCTTCGGCATGCCTGAAGGAATACATGCGTCCACGCATGAGCTCATGCGTCTCCGCATGACGCTCCGGTTCGCTCACGGGCAGGTGCGCGCCGGCGCTACCGTGCGAGCCGCGATGGACGACGGCGCGATCCCCCTGTTCGACATCCACTCCGGCCTCGAGCCCCTGCGCGACCGGCTGCTGGCGGCGGCCGCCGCCACGATCGACTCGGGCACGTTCATCCTCGGCCCGGAGGTCGAGGCGTTCGAGTCCGAGTTCGCCCGGTATCTGGGCGCCGAGCACGTCGTCGGGGTCGCGAACGGGACCGATGCGCTCACGATCGCGCTGCGGGCGATGGGCGTCGGCGAGGGCGACGACGTCGTCGTCCCGTCGTTCACGTTCTACGCCTCGGCGGAGGCGATCCCCCCGACCGGCGCGCGGCCGGTGTTCTGCGACGTCGACCCCGAGACGATGATGGTCACCCCGGAGACGGTCAGGGCCGCTCTGACGCCGGCCACCAAGGCGGTCATCGTCGTCCACCTGTTCGGCAACGTGGCGCCGGTCGCCGAGATCGAGGCGCTCGGCGTCCCGGTGCTGGAGGACGCCGCCCAGGCCGCGGGCTCGCTCGGGCCCGACGGCCGACCGGGCTCGCTCGGCACCGCCGCGACGTTCAGCTTCTTCCCCTCCAAGAACCTCGGCTGCCTCGGCGACGGCGGCGCGATCGCCACCCGCGACTCGCGGATCGCGGAAACCGCCCGGGCGCTCCGCTTCCACGGCTCCCGCGACCAGGTCACCTGGGAGCACATCGGCTACAACTCGCGCCTGGACGCGATCCAGGCGGCCTTCCTGCGCGTCCTGCTCACAGAGCTCGACGGCTGGGCCGACGCGCGCCGCGAGGCGGCCGCGCGCTACGAGCGCGCCGGCCTCGGCGAGCACGTCGCGCTGCCGGCGCCCGCCGACGGGGCCGCTCCCGCCTGGCACGTCTACGTCATCCGCTCGCCCCACGTCGATGCGATCTCCGAGGCGCTCACCGCCGCCCAGATCGGCAACAAGGTCTACTACCGGCCCCCGATCCACCGCTCGCCCGCGCTCGCCCCCTACGCCCGGGGCGTCGAGCTGCCCGTCACCGAGCAGCTCTCACTCACGCACCTCGCGATCGCGTTCAACCCGTGGCTCACCGACGAGCAGGCGACCGCGGTGACCGACCGGATCCGAGCTGCCACCCTGCCGCTTGGCCGGATCGCTCAGGCGCGCACGAGCCGGTCGAGCTGAGCGAGCGTCACCGCTCGCATGTCGCCGCCGTCGTCGAGCGCCTCGTGCCAGTCGACGATCGAGTCGAGCGCGGCGTCGAGCGGCACGAGCGGCCGCCAGCCGAGCCGCGTCCGGGCACGCGATGAGTCGAGCTTGAGCATCCCGGCCTCGTGCGGGTGGGGTCCGGGCGCGGCCTCCCAGCGCAGACGCCCGGCCCAGCGGTCGGCCATCCGCTCGACGATCCACGAGACCGGGCGGGCGTCCTCCTCGAACGGGCCGAAGTTCCACCCTGAGGCGAGCTCGGGTCGCTCCCACAGGGCCTCGGCGAGCCGCAGGTAGCCGCTCAGCGGATTGAGCACGTGCTGCCAGGGCCGGGTGGACGTCGGGTTCCGGATCGCGAGCGTCGTCTGCGAGCCGACCGCGCGCACGATGTCCGGCACGAGCCGCTCGGGCGCGAAGTCGCCGCCGCCGATGACGTTGCCGGCCCGCGCGGTGGCGATCGCGGCGGCGCCCGGCTCGGCGAAGAACGAGCGGCGGTAGGCGGTGGTGACGAGCTCGGCGGCGCCCTTCGAACTGGAGTACGGATCGTGCCCCCCCATCGCCTCGTCCTCGCGGTAGCCCCACTCCCACTCGCGGTTCTCGTAGCACTTGTCCGACGTGACGACGACCACCACGCGGACAGACGGGACGTGACGGATCGCCTCAAGCACGTTGACGGTGCCCATCACATTGGTTTCGAAGGTTGCGCGGGGGTCGCGGAAGGACGGCCGAACGAGCGACTGCGCGGCCATGTGGATGACGATCTCCGGCTCTTGCGGGGCGAGCGCGGACGCGAGCGCGTCCATCTCGCGGATGTCGACGACCGCCTCGAAGTCCATCACCCCGGCCACCGCGGCCAGCTCGTAGAGCGAGGGATCGGTCGGCACGTCAGCCGACAGGCCGGCGACACGCGCACCCAGGCGGTGGAGCCACAGCGACAGCCAGCCTCCCTTGAAGCCGGTGTGCCCCGTCACGAGCACGCGCCGGCCCTGCCAGAACGACGTGTCGATCATCCGGCGACGGGCGACCAGGTCGCCCACGGGGCCTGTCCGTCCGCCCACAGGCGCTCCAGCTCGTTGCGATCCCGCAGCGTGTCCATCGGGTGCCAGAAGCCGTCGTGGCGGTAGCAGGACAGCTCGCCGTCGGCGGCCAGGCCGCGCAGCGGCTCCTGCTCCCAGACGGTGTCGTCGCCGCGCAGGTAGCGGCCGACCTCGGGCCGCAAAACGAAGAAGCCGCCGTTCATCCATGCACCGTCGCCGCGCGGCTTCTCCTCGAAGGACTCGACGAGGTCGCCCTCCAGGCGCATCGCGCCGAACCGGCCGGGCGGCTGGACCGCCGTCACCGTCGCCATCCGGCCCCGGGCGCGGTGGAAGTCGACGAGCGCACCGACGTCGATGTCCGCGACCCCGTCACCGTACGTGAGGCAGAAGTCCTCGCCGTCCTCCAGGTATGGCAGCACCCGACGCAGGCGACCGCCGGTCATCGTGCTCTGCCCGGTGTCGATGAGCGTCACCTTCCAGGGCTCGGCCGAGGAGCGATGGACCTCCATGTCCCCGCCCGCCAGGTCGAATGTGATGTCGCACGTGTGCAGGTAGTAGTTCGCGAAGAACTCCTTGATCATGTAGCCGCGGTACCCGAGGCAGACGATGAACTCGTCGATGCCGTGGGCGGCATAGATCTTCATGATGTGCCAGAGGATCGGCCGACCGCCGATCTCGACCATCGGCTTGGGCCTCGCGACCGTCTCTTCGCTCAGCCGGGAGCCGAGGCCGCCGGCGAGGATGACGGCCTTCATCGCCGGCTCGCAGGGCGTCGTGCAACGTGCATGGAGCGCCATTATGGCTGCGTGACCGACGCTCCGGAGCCCCGCCTCGTGGAGACGCGTGCCGCCGGAGCCGCCGCGGTGCGCGGCAGTGTGCTGCAGAGCGGGGCGTACGTGGCGACGTTCCTGCTCTCGCTCGTCTCGGCCCCGCTTCTCTTCCGCCACCTCGGTCCCGCGGGCTTCGGTCGCTACACGACGGTCGTCTCGCTCGTGACCGTGATCGCCGGACTGACCGACGCCGGCATGGTGAACATCGCACTGCGGGAATGGACGACCCGCGCGGGCGAGGACCGACGCGCGACCATGCGCCTGCTGCTCGGTATCCGGCTGGAGCTCGGGGTCGCCGGCGTCGCCCTGGGGACCGGCTATGCGCTCGTCGCGGGCTTCGGAGATGCGCTTGTGATCGGAACGATCCTCGCCGGGGCAGGGATGCTCCTGCAGATCCTCGCCGACGTGTTGGCGGTCGCGATGCAGGGAGAGCTCCGCTTTGGCTGGCCGGCCGTCATCACGGTGACGCGGCAGGCCGTCGCGGTCGCCCTGATCGTCATGCTCGTGCTCGCCGGGGCGGGGCTCTTGCCGTTCCTGGCGGTGACGATCCCCGCGGGCGTGGCGACGCTCGCGCTCACCGCCTGGGTCGTCCGCGGACGGATGCCCTTGCGGCCGGCGCTGTATGGGCCCGAGGGCTGGGCGCTCGTGCGCGGGACGCTCCCGTACGCCGCGGCGATCGCCGTCAACACGGTCTACTTCCAGGTGACGATCCTCGTCATGCATCAGCTCGCCTCGCCGACGCAGACGGGCTACTTCGCGCTGTCCTTCCGCGTCGTTCAGGTGCTCATCGGGGTGCCGAGCCTCGCGATCGGCGCCGCGTTCCCGATCCTCGCCCACTCCGCGCGGGCCGACTCGGAGCGGTTCGCCGCCGCCTCGGCGCGGATCCTCGAGCTGGCGGCGATCGCCGGCGTGCCCGTGGTGCTTGCCGTCGTGCTCGGCGCGCCGTTCATCGTGCTCGTGCTCGGCGGCCACGCGGGCGCGCCCGCCACGCCGGTACTTCAGATCCAGGCGTTCGCGCTGCTCGCCACGTTCACCGCCACCGCCAGCGGATTCCCACTGCTCTCGCTGCGGCGCAACACGGCCCTGCTCCTCGGCAACGGAGCGGCTCTGACCGCCAACGTCGCCCTGTCGCTGGCCCTCGTCCCGCTCGACCACGCGCAGGGAGCGGCGATCTCGGCGGTTGCTGCCGAGAGCTGCCTGGCGGTCGGGCAGCTCGCCTTCCTGCTGCGGGCCGCGCCGGTGAGGCCGAGCTGGTCGACGGTCGGCGTGGCGCTCGGAGCGGGGTTGATCGGCGGCGCAGCGCAGTTCGTCTCCGTCGGCTCCCCGCTCCGCGCCCTCATCGGGCTCGCCGCGTACATGGCGGTGCTCGCCGTCTGCCGCCGGCTGCCGCCTGAGCTCGCCCACCTCCGGCGCGCCGGGACCGCTCGCTAGTCTCGCCAGCCATGCCCGACCCCGTCTGCCGGTTCTGCGCCGCACCGCTCACCGACGTGTTCGCCGACCTCGGAATGTCGCCGCTGTCCAACAGCTACCTCACTCCCGAGCAGGCGTCAGGTATGGAGCCGACCTATCCGCTGCTCGCCTGGGTGTGCTCCGCGTGCATGCTCGTGCAGCTCCAGGAGTTCGAGACGCCGGACGCGATCTTCTCCGACTACGCGTACTTCTCCTCGTACTCGAGCAGCTGGCTCGCGCACGCCGAGCGCTACGTCGCGCAGATGATCGACGTCTACGGCATCGGCGCCGACAGCCAGGTCGTGGAGCTCGCATCCAACGACGGCTATCTGCTTCAGTACTTCGCCGCACGCGGGGTTCCCGTGCTCGGGATCGAGCCCGCCGCCAACGTCGCGGCGGCCGCCGAGGCGAAGGGCATCCCGACGCGCGTACGCTTCTTCGGCCGCGAGACCGCGCGCGAGGTCGCCGCCGAGCGCCGCGCCGACCTGCTGCTCGGCAACAACGTGCTCGCCCACGTTCCCGACCTCAACGACTTCGTCGCCGGGATGCAGGTCCTGCTCGCCCCGGACGGGGTGATCACGATGGAGTTCCCCCACCTCATGCGCCTCGTCGAGGAGCGCCAGTTCGACACGATCTACCACGAGCACTTCAGCTACTTCTCATTCCTCACCGTGAGCGAGGTGTTCGCGGCGCACGGGCTGCGCCTGTTCGACGTCGAGGAGATCCCCACGCATGGCGGCTCGCTGCGCATCCACGGCTGCCACGCCGACGCGGAGCGCCCGACCAGCGCGCGGGCGACGGGGCTGCTGGAGCGCGAGCGGGCCGCGGGATACGGCGAACTCGACCTCTACCGGCGCTTCGCGCGGGAGCTGCCGGGTGAGAAGCGTCGCATCCTGTCGTTCCTCATCGGCCTCAAGGACGAGGGTCTCACGGTCGCGGGGTACGGCGCCCCGGCCAAGGGAAACACGCTGCTCAACTATTGCGGCGTCGGCACCGACTTCCTCGACTACACCGTCGATCTCAACCCCCACAAGCAGGGGCAACTGCTGCCCGGCAGCCACATTCCGATCCGCGCCCCGGAGACGCTCCGCGAAACGCGGCCCGACGTCGTCCTCATCCTGCCCTGGAATCTGCGGGAGGAGATCATCGAGCAGCACGCCTACGTGCGCGACTGGGGCGGACGCTTCGCCGCCCGGTCGCCGGAGATGCGCTTCCTGGACTGAGCGAGCGTCGACGGTGAACGCGCTCGGCGCCTACCAGACCGCTCGCTGGCTGCGAGACCGCGCGTTCTCCCGCGTCGCTGCCGGGGCGTTCGCGCGTTGCGGCGCGGCCACGCTGCTCGAGCTGCCGGTTCGGGTCACCGGTGCCGAGGGGATCTCGCTCGGCCGCGGGGTCCACGTCGGGCGCGGGAGCTGGCTCTACACCCAGGCGCCGGGTCGGCTCGAGATCGGCGATGGATGCCGGCTATCGGGCAACTGCGTCCTGTCCGCGGTGCGGTCGGTGACGATCGGCAGCCGAGTCCTGTTCGGCACGAACGTCTACGTCGCCGACAGCGATCACGGCTACGAGGGCTCCGAGCCGGTGATGGACCAGCCGCTTGCCAAGGTCGCCCCGGTGCGGATCGGCGACGGCGCCTGGCTTGCGCAGAACGTCGTCGTCCTGTCCGGCGTGACGATCGGGGCCGGAGCGGTCATCGGCGCGGGCTCAGTGGTCCGCTCCGACGTGCCGGCCCGCGCGGTCGCCGTCGGCGCCCCCGCCCGCATCGTCAGGCGATTGCCCGGCTGAGCGTTCAGCGTCCGGCCGTGCTCCTCGCACCGTGGGGCTGTCGCCCACATGAGCGTCGGCGTCGTGCCCGGCCGCGGCCGCCGACGAGCCGTCTACGCAGAGCTCGGGAGGGCGGGCAGGCGCTCGAAGCGGTCGAGCACGTCCGCCATCGTCGCGAAGCGCCCGGTCTCCTCCGGCGCGGAGCGGGCGACCGTCACCCTCCGCCCCACGAGCGCGTCGAAGGCGGCGCCGAGGCGCGGACGCAGGTCGGGGAACCGGCGCAGGATCCAGCCGGCGACCGGGCCGAGCGCCTCGACCGCGAGGCGCTGAGGGGCGGGCAGTGTCGCCTCCGCCTCGGCGAGCTGCTCGCGATCGATCGCGCGATGCACGTGGTGGGCCTGCTCGCAGAAGATGAGCTGCAGGCGCCGGTAGCGGGCGTAATCGGGCCGCATCTCGGGCGGCGAGCCGAGCCGGCGATACAGCGTCTGCATGGCGACGAGCCACGAGGTGTTCATGTTCGTGCCCGGCATGAGGACGGACTCCAGTTCGGCGAGGATCTCCGGCTCGACCGCGTCGGAGGCGAGCATCGCGCGCGCATCGGCCTCGCGACGGTTGTAGTGCAGGAAGCCGTGGGACCGTGGGGTGATGCCGACGACGACCCGCGGGTTCGGGTCGACGCCGATGCGCTCGCCGACGGCGAAGATGTGGTTCATCGCGTAGTAGTCGGGAAACGGCGAGCGGAAGAAGTCGCCCCCGGCGGCGAGCTCCTCGACCGTCGTCCGGGCGACCGCCGCGTGCTGCATGTTGAAGTCGTAGAGGTTGCGCAGGCCGGCGGCCGCCCGGGCCAGGCCGTGCGCCTGGTCGGGGTCGACCACGAAGGGCTCCCGGCTGTGGGCGAAGAACGGCGCGGTGAGCGCGAGGCGCAGATAGCCCTCAGGCGCGTCGGGGAGCACCCCGGGATAGGCGAAGTGGTAGGCGCCGACATACACGGCCTGCGGGTCGCGACAGCGCGCGACGGTGTCGCGCAGCGTCGTGATGTATCCGGGGAGCAGAGCGTCGTCGTCACCGAGCATCACGATCCAGTCGCCTCGGCTGTGGTGCAGCGCGTTGTTCCAGTTGTCGGTCACGGGCACGAAGCGCTCGGTGCGCACGTAGCGCACACGTGGGTCCTGCAGCTCGGCGACGAAGCCCTCGACGTCCTCCTCGGAGGCGTTGTCCGAGACGACGATCTCCCAGTCGGGGTCGTCCTGGCGCCGCACCGAGTCCACTGCGTGGCGGAGGTAGGGCAGCCGGTTGTGGGTCGGCAGCAGGACCGAGAGGAACACGCGCCAGGAATCTAGTAGCCGCTCACCGCTCGCCGGTCGGTGCGCCGATGACCGATTCGATGCGGCGCTCGTCGACACGCCGGCGGCGTTGGATGTCCCGGCGCTGGCGACGCACGCGCGGCATTGCAGCGAGCGCATCGCGCCAGGCGCGCAGGTAGATGCGGAGGGCGCGGTCGCGCGCGGCGACCGCGAGGTTGAGCAGTTGCCCGAGCATGAGCTCCGGAAGGTGACGGACGAGCAGCCGCCCCGGAGCGTTCTTGGCGAGCACCCAGATCGCGTTGCGCCACAGGTGGTAGCGCGTGAAATCGGTGAGCCCGGCGCCGATCGTCGCGCTGCCGATGTGATAGACGACCGCCCGGGGCACGTACCGGCAGCGAAATCCCAGCAGCTGGGCGCGGAAGTCCCAGTCGATGTCCTCGTAGAAGGCGTGGAAGTCCTCGTCGAACGGGCCGACCGCCAGCAGCGCGCTGCGCCGGTAGATCGCCGCTCCGCCGCAGGCGCCGAAGATCGAGGACGGCGCGTCGTACTGGCCGCGGTCGAGCTCACCGTGGCCGCGCCGGTGGCCGCCGCCTCGCCAGGTGAAGATGTCGCCCGCGCCGTCGAGCACCCGCCGATCGTCGAACCGCATCTGCTTCGGGCCCGCCCAGCCCGCCTCCGGATGCGCGTCGAGCGCGGCGACGAGCTCTCCGAGGCAGCCCGGGGCGAGCTCGAGGTCATTGTTGAAGAGACCGACGAGCTCCCCGTGACCGGCGCGGGCGCACACGTTGAGCGCCGGGGTGACGCCGACGTTGTCGGGGATGGAGTGCACCGCCACCGTCGGCCAGCGCTCGCGCAGCCACTCGATCGTTCCGTCGCGCGACCCGTTGTCGACGACGACCACCTCGAAGTCGCGGAACCGCTGCGCGGCGAGCGAGGGCAGGATCGTCTCGAGCAGATGCCGCCCGTCATAGGAGAGGACGGCGACGGTGAGCCGGGGGTTCGGCCCCGGGTCCGGCAGAGCGCTCACGTTGACCGCCGCCGGTCGAGCAGCCGGCGACCGACGGCGAGATAGGCGCCGTCGCGCAGCCGCTGCAGGACGGGCGGCCGCAGCGCGCTCGCCGCGGCCGGGCGGGCGGCGCGGGCGTCCGGGCCGGTGGCCGCGGCCGCGTCGATCCAGCGGCGCAGGGGGGCGGCCGCCCGCGTCCAGGTTGCGCGCTCGGCCGCCCCGCGCAACTGCGGCGCGAAGTCGGCGCGCCCGCGCTCCAGGATCCGTTCGAGCGCGTGAGCGAGCGCCCGGGCCTCGCCCGGCGGCGCGACCGCCCCAAGGTCCTCGCGAGCGACCCTTGAGGCGAGCTCGTCCCCGGTCGTGCAGGCGACGGGCAGGCCCGCCCAGAAGCAGTCGAGCAGCCGGGTGCGAAACGCAAAGCGGGTCTCGAGGTGGTCGTGAGCGGCCGCGATCGCGCAATCGGCGTCAAGCAGCCATCGCTGCCGCTCGCGGTACGGCACCCAACCGTCGTGAAAGATCACCCCGGAGCCGAGCAGCCCGCACTCGCGAGCGACCGCCGCCGCGGCGGCGGCATTCCGCCGTGCCGCGGGGTGATCGCCCGCACCGCCCATGAACACGAGCACCGCGCGTGGCCGGGTTTCGCGGAGCGCGGCGAGTGCACGCACGGCGGTCGTCGGGTCGAGCCACTGCCAGATGCCGCCGTTCCAGAGCACGATCTCCCTGTCTCGGGAAAGCCCGAGCAGCTCGCGCGGGCCGGGTCCGGCGCCGCGAACCGGACGGCTGGACGGGACTCCGAAGGGCACGAGGTCGATCACCGAGCGATATCCGGGATCGCGGTCGTACACCGCCGGGTCGATCGTCCGCAGCGCGAGGAGCGCGCCGAGCCAGAGGTCACGCTGCGTCTCGGAGGCGCACATGAAGTGGTGGCCGTCGCGCAGCGCCCGATGCAGCCGGTCGAGGGTCGTGGCGGTGAACTGCCGCCGTATGAAGAGCGGCCGCCCCGTAAGCAGCTCGAGCGTCTCCAATGTCTCGGGGTCGTAGAGGTCGTAGACGACCCGCGCCCGGGCGCGCCGGAGCGCGCCGGCGACGGTCGGCCACTGCGGTGGGGCGACGACGAGGTCCGCCTTCCCGATGAGCGGGAGGACGGGACGCGGGTCGTGCGGGCGAAAGGGCACCGTGCGCAGCCCGGGCTCCTCGGTCGCATCGCCGCCGCCGTGCGCGATCGTCACCGTCGCCCGGTCGCGCACCGCGGAGGCGAGCTCCCAGTGGCGGATGCCCAGCCCGGCCATCTCGGCGCCGACCGGATCGGGGCAGATGAAGAGCACGCTGGGGCGGGCGGACACGGCCGCGAAGGCTAGCCTTCGCCCCGTGATCTTCCAGGACACGCCGCTCCCCGGCGTCGTGATCGTCGAGCCGGAGATGCTCGCCGACGAACGGGGGGCGTTTGCGCGGACGTTCTGCGCCGAGGAGTTCGAGGCTCGGGGGCTCGACCCGCGCGTCGCCCAGACGAACATCTCCCTCAACGCCCGTGCGGGCACGCTGCGCGGCATGCACTACCAGGCGGCCCCGCACGGCGAGGCGAAGCTCGTGCGGGTCACCCGGGGCGCGATCTACGACGTCGCGATCGATCTGCGCGAGGGCTCGCCGACACGACTGCGGTGGTTCGGCACGGAGCTCACCGCCGAGAACCGTCGTGCGCTGCACATCCCGGCGGGATGCGCCCACGGCTTCCAGAGCCTCCGCGACGACACCGAGGTCCTGTACCTCATGTCGACGCCGTACGTGCCGGGCGCGGGGCGCGGCGTGCGCTGGAACGACCCGGCGTTCGCGGTCGAGTGGCCGGCGCCGCCCCCGTCTGGACGAACGATGTCCGAGCGCGACGCGACGTACCCGGACTTCGACGCGTGAGCCGGCGGGTGCTGGTCACCGGAGCGACCGGGTTCATCGGTCGCGGCTCGCTCGCGCCGCTCCTCGCGGCCGGCGCCGAGGTCCACGCCCTCAGCTCCCGCGGCGCGTCCGCGGACGACGGTTCCGGCGTCAGCTGGCATGCGGTCGATCTGCTCTCCGAGGATGCCGCCCGGGCGGTCGCGGAGATCGGCGCCGACGAGCTGCTGCATTTCGCCTGGTATGCGGAGCCGGGGCGCTTCTGGCGTTCGGAGCGCAATCTCGACTGGGTGCGGGCGAGCCTCTCGCTGCTGCGAGCGTTCGCGCAGGCCGGCGGCCGGCGCGCCGTGTTCGCGGGCAGCTGCGCGGAGTATGCCTGGGAGGATGAGACCGAGTGCGTCGAGGCGGTCACGCCGTGCGTTCCGGCGACGCTCTACGGGGCCGCCAAGCATGGGCTGCACACGATCGCGGCCGCGTATGCGCGCGAGTCCGGCGTGTCGCTCGCCTGGGGTCGGATCTTCTTCGTGTTCGGGCCGCACGAGGATCGCGCCCGGCTCGGGGGCTCGGTCGCCTCGGCGCTCGTGTCCGGCGAGCCGGCACTCTGCTCCCACGGAGAGCAGGTTCGCGACTTCATCTATGCGCCGGAGCTGGCGGCCGCGTTCGTGGCGCTGCTCGGCTCCGAGGTGCAGGGCGCCGTGAACATGGCCTCGGGTCGACCGCTGCGGATCCGCGACCTCGTGGAGGCCCTTGGCCGGGCGGCGGGCAGGCCGGACCTCATCCGGCTCGGCGCGCGCCCCGCCGGCTCGGAGCCCACCCGCCTCACCGCCGACGTCACGCGGCTGCGCGAGGAGGTCGGCTGGGCGCCCGGGCTCGATCTGAAGGACGCGGCGCACGAGACGATCCGGTGGTGGCGGGGCACGCTTCGGTGAGCGACGTCGACGTCGCAATCGTCGCCTACCGGCGCTGGGACCTCACCCGCAGCTGCCTCAGCCACCTGCGGGCGCAGACGCTCCCGCACCGCGTCCAGCTCTGTGCCAATGGCTGCGACGAGGGCACCGCCGAGCGCGTGCGGCGCGAGTTCCCCGAGGTGACCGTCGTCGCCTTCGGGCGCAACATGCCCTACCCCGTCGCGTGCAACGCGGCCGTCGCCGCCGGCGAGGCCGAGCTCGTCGTGATGATGAACAACGACGTCGACGCCCGACCGGACTTCCTGGCGCGGCTGTGCGCACCCTTCGACGCAAACCCGCGCCTCGGCTCGGCGGCGAGCGTCCTGCTCACACCCGGCGAGAGTCGCATCGACAGCGTCGGGCTCGTCGCCGACGTGACGCTCGCGGGGTTCCCGCGCCTGCAGGGCCGTCCGCCGCAGAGCGCCGGAGACCCGGATCCCGTCCTCAGCGGGCCGGCCGGGGCCGCGGCCGCGTTTCGGCGCGCGGCATGGAACTCGGTCGGCGGCCTCGACGAGCGGATCCGCGCCTACGGAGAGGACCTCGATCTCGCGTTGCGGCTGCGCGCTGCCGGGTGGAGCTCGACCGTCGCCCGTGACGCCATCGCCGTCCACGTCGGCGGCGCCACGTTCGGCCGGCGCTCCGCGGGTCAGCGCCGGCGGTTCGGACACTCGCGGGGATATCTGCTGCGCCGTTACGGGGTGCTCGGGACGCGCGCGGGACCACGCGCGCTCCTCACCGAGCTGCTCGTCTGTGCCGGGGATCTCGCGCTCTCCCGGGACCTGGCGGCGGCACGCGGCCGGTTGGAGGGATGGACGAGCGCACGTGGACTGCCGCGGCGCACGCGTCCGCCCGAGGAGGCGGTCGATCCGCGGCTCTCGCTGCGCGACGCGATCGCACTGCGTCGAGGCTCCTACCGGGGCGCGTAGGCGGCCGTGCACATCGGCCTGAACCTGGTGTTTCTCACCCCCGGCGAACAGGGGGGCATGGAGACCTACGCCCGGGAGCTCATCCCGGAGCTCGTCGCCGCCGCGCCGGAGCACCGCTTCACCGCGTTCGTCAACCGCGAGGCGGCGGCCCAGGACGGCCCGTGGCAGCGGCGCACGGGCTCGGTCGTCGTGCCCGTTTCGGCGCGGAGCCGGATGCAGTGGGTGCGCGGCGAGCAGCTGCTGCTGCCGCCGCTCGCCCGCCGGGCCGGGATCGATCTCCTGCACAGCTTCGCCTCGACCGCGCCCGCGTGGGGACCGTTCCGCCGCGTGGTGACGATCCACGACCTCATCTATCGGACGCTCCCCGAAGCGCACCCGGGCCTGCGCGCGCTCGGCATGCGCGTGCTCGTCCCGCTCGGCGCGCATCGCTCGCAGCGGGTGATCGCGGACTCCGCCGCCACGGCCGACGACGTGCACGCTCACCTGCGCGTCCCGCGCGAGCGGATCGACATCGTGCCGCTCGGCATCGGCGCCGCGCGCCGCACCGCCCCGATTGCCGAGGAGGAGCTGCGCCGGCGGCTGGACGCTGGCGACCGGCCGATTCTGCTCACGGTCTCGGCGAAGCTCGCGCACAAGAACCTCGGCCGGCTGATCGACGCGCTCGCGTCGATTCCGTCAGACGAACGGCCGCTGCTCGTGCTGCCGGGCTACCCCACCCCGCACGAGGGAGAGCTGCGGGTTCGCGCAGCCTCGCTCGGGATCGACGCCGACGTGCGCTTCCGCGGCTGGGTCGCGGCCGATGAGCTCGAGGGCATGTACGCCGCCGCGGCCGCGTTCGTGTTCCCGACGCTCGCCGAGGGGTTCGGGCTGCCGGTGCTCGAGGCGATGGCCCGCTCGGTTCCCGTCGCGTGCTCGGACATCCCGGTGCTCCGCGAGGTGGCGGGCGAGGACGCGCTCTTCTTCGATCCGCGCTCCGAGCGGGCGATCGGCGCCGCGATCGGTCGGCTGCTCGCCGATGCGGCGCTTCGCCGGCGGCTGCGCGCGGCCGGTCCCGCACGGGCGGCGCGATTCAGCTGGCGGCGCACGGCCGAGCTGACGCTCGCAAGCTACACCCGCGCCGTCGCGGGTCCGTAGACGCAGCAGAGCGGCTCGCGGTCATGCGGTGGCAATGTCGGTCTGCGCGAAATCGCCGCCCTTGAACAGGAGGGAGACGTTCGCCAGCGAGGCGGCGGCGTATGCGAAACAATCCCCGAAGTTAAGGCCCGCGGGGTGGCGGCCCTTGCCGAACCGGCGCCACGCACCCACCGCCGCCCGTGCGTGGGCCTCGTCGACCGGCACGACGCGGTCGACGACGCCGGAGACCAGGAGCTCCAGGTCTCTGGCCGCGTCCGCGCCCTGCCGCGCCTCCGCAACGACAAGCGCCTCCGCGAGAGAAACGGCCGAGACGACCACCACGTCTGATCGCATCGCCGCGAGGAATCGCTCCGCCTCAGGCTCGCCGAGGACCACCGCGACCAGCGCGGAGGTGTCGGCGGCGATCACGCGGGCAGCCCGGCGCTGTCGTAACCGAGAATCTGGTCCTCGGGACGCGTGTCGATGGTCGTCCGCGCGCGCCCCCGCGCAATGATCTCGTCGAGGCCGGGAGGCGCCGCGCGGGCACGGGATCGCAAGATCGCGACCCGCTCCTCGAGCGCTTCACGCACCGCCGCGGTGATCGGCAGCCCTGACAAGTCCGCGAGCTCACGCGCAAGCCTGTCGGTTTCTGGGTCTTTGATGTTGAGCGCCATGAAGGAAGACTAACATCTTCCTTTCTACCCCCGGTTCCCCCAAGGCGCGGTGTCCGCGTACGTGTCGAGCGCGATCTGCAGCGAGCGGGCGAGCGACATGCGCTCGGCGTTGTCCTCGAACCAGCGGCGGGTGCTCGCGCGCATCGTCTCGCCAGCGTCGGCGACCCGCTCGATCGCAGCCGCGAGCGCCTGCGGCGAGGCGTCGGGGGCGACGACGCCATTGATGCCGTCCTGGACGAGCTCGACCGCGGCGTTGTCCGGGCCGGCGACGACGACGCTCGGGGTTCCGTGCGCGGCCGCCTCGACGACGACGAGGCCATAGCCCTCGCGCCGGGAGGGCAGCAGCAGGCACATCGCGCGCGCGATCCCGGCATCGACCTGCTCGGTGGCGACGAAACCCGGAAGCGAGATGACCTCACTCAATCCGAGGCGCTCGATCTCCCGCCTCGTCACGTCGCGCTCCGGGCCGTCGCCGAAGATCGTCGCCCGCACGTCGGGCAGCCGCTCGCGCAGCGCGGCGATCGCGGGCGGGATCGCCGAAACCCTTTTCTCGGGGATGTGGCGCCCTGCGAATACGATGAGCGGCTCAGGCGGAACCGGCGCCGAGGGCTCGAGCGGACCCTCGTAGGCGCCCGCGAGCATCGTGATCTCGCCGCGGAGTCCCTCGGCACGGAGCCGCGTCGCGTACAGGCGGCTGAAGCAGAAGGCGCGCTGACGCACTCGCACGCAGAGCCGCTGCACGAGCACGCCGATGGCGCCGAGGCGGCCGAGGTACTCCCGCCAATACTGCGGGCTCCACACCTCGAACCAGTCGACGACGACCCGATAGCCGCCCGCGCGACGGGCGAGTGCGGCGGCGAGCAGGGAGAAGTACGGGAACGCGCACGTGTGCACGACGTCGTACCGCCGGCCGTGGCGAAGCAGGTGCCACAGCACGCCCGCCCCGAACACGAGCGGCGGCAGGATCCTTCGGTGGCCGGGCGCGTCGTAGAGCGCCATCCGCGGCCCGACGATCCGGACGCGGACGCCGGGCACGCCCGGGCCCTCGCCCCGCTCCCACTGGCGCAGCGTGAGGTAGGTGACCTCGTGCCCGTCGGCGGCGAGACGCTCGGCGAGCGCCCGGTACCAGCGCTCGGCGCCGCCGACGGTGTGCGGAAACAGGCAGTCGTAGACGATGCAGACGCGCACGGCCTCGCAGGCTTCCAGATCCTCGGCGGACGCGCCGTCCGCTGCCGCAACCTTGCCGGGTAGCCTACGTTTATGCAGCAGGCGGGGAACTCATGAGCTCACTCAAGGAGAAGCTGCCCGCGACGGGCACGCCGGCCGAATCTTCCGAGCTTCTCGTCTCGGTCGTCATCCCCTGCCTGAACGAGTCCGAGTGCATCGAACGGTGCGTCCGATCGGCGCTCGACGTGCTCGAGGCGAACGGCTATCCGGGCGAGGTGATCGTCGCCGACAACGACTCGGATGACGGAAGCCCGCTGATCGCCGCCCAGGCGGGTGCGATCGTCGTCCACCAGCCGGTCCGCGGCTACGGCAGCGCCTACCTGGCGGGGTTCGGCGCGGCCCGTGGCCGCTACATCGTGATGGCCGACGCCGACCTCACATACGACTTCGAGGAGATCCCGCGCTTCGTCGCCGAGCTGGAGAAGGGCGCCGACATGGTGATCGGCGACCGGATGAAGAACATCCATCCGGGCGCGATGCCCTGGCATCACCGCTACATCGGCAACCCGCTGCTGTCGGGCTTCCTCAACCTCCTGTTCAAGACCGGGATCGACGACGCCCACTGCGGGATGCGCGCGCTGAGACGGGACCGCCTCGCGCAGCTCGACCTGCGCACGACCGGCATGGAGTTCGCCTCCGAGATGGTCATCCGGGCCGCCAAGGAGAAGCTCGTCCTCGCTCAGTTCCCGATCGAGTACCACCCGCGGGGCGGGGAGTCGAAGCTCTCGAGCTTCCGCGACGGGTGGCGCCACCTGCGCTTCCTGCTCGTCCACTCCCCCAACCATCTGTTCATCCTCCCGGGCGCGCTGATGGCGGCGCTCGGCGCGGTGATCGAGCTGCTCGTCGTCTTCCAGGTCGACCTGTTCGGCCGCGTCTGGGGCTTCCACGCCCTCGTCGGCGGCTCGCTGCTCGCCGTCGTCGGGATCCAGGTGCTCGCGCTCGGCATCTGCGCCCACGCCTACGCGACGTACTTCATGAACGAGAGGGACCGCTGGTTTGACCGGATGCGGGCCCGCTACCGATTGGAGCATGGCCTCGCGGTCGGCGGAGCGATCACGTCCGTGGGGATCCTCGGCGGCATCGTCATCCTCGTGGAATGGGCCCATCACGGCTTCGGCGCCCTCGCCTACGAATACCTCTCGGTGCTCGCCGCCACGCTGGTGATCATCGGGATCCAGGTGTTCTTCACCTCGTTCCTGATCTCGATCCTCGGCCTTCGTCGCCGCGATCAGGCGGAGCGGTGGGGGTCGCGCGACTGACCGCCGGCAGCAGCCGCCCGCAGAGTGTGCACTAGGATCGCCGACGTGTCCGACGTGGATCACACCGAAACGGGTGAAACGGCCACGGCCGAGATCGTGAGACTCCGCGCCCGGATCGACGAGTTGCAGGCGAGGCTGGTCGAGACCGAAGCCTGGGCGAACCGAGCGGTCGCCGAGGCGCAGGACAAGGTGTACTGGCTTGACCGCTGGCACATCGATTTGAATGCCCTGATGGAACGGCCAGGCGCCGATGAGTTCCGCGCGTCGATTCGCGCGGTTCGCGGCGTCTACCGGTTTTTCAAGCGCGCCAAGCGCTCGTTCCGAGAATGAGCACGATCGGCGTTGCGCTTCCCGTCAAGGACGGTGAGCGATATCTCCATGAGGTGCTTGACGCGGTCGTCGCCCAGAACCCCGACGAACTGCTCGTGATCGACTCCGGATCGAGGGATGGCTCGGTCCAGATCGCTCGGAGTGCGGGGGCGCGGGTGATCCAGATCGCGCCGGCTCAATTCGGCCACGGCCGCACGCGCAACCTCGCGATGGAAGAGACCCGCGCCGACCTCGTCGCTTTCCTCACCCAAGACGCGACGCCGCAGCCCGAGTGGCTCGCCGCCTACCGGCTCGCCTTCGGAGTCGATGAGCGCATTGGGGCCGTCTACGGCCCCCATGTTCCTCGCCCCGGCGCGAGTCCGATGATCGCACGAGAGCTCACCGAGTTCTTCGAGACCTTTTCGCCCGATGGGTCAATCCGGATCCAGCGCGATGGCGATCCGACCTTTCTCTCCAACGTCAACGCGTGCTACCGGCGCGGCTGCTGGGAGGAGATCCGGTTCCGCGACGTCGCGTACGCCGAGGACCAAGCGTTCGGCGTCGACATGCTCGCCGCCGGCTGGGCGAAGGCATACCAACCAGCGGCCCGGGTTTGGCACTCACACGACTATCCGCCGCTCGAGTTCATGCGCCGCTACTTCGACGAGTTCCGCGGCTTACGAGCGAGTGTCGGGCACGTCGAGCCGTTCAGCCTGCGTGCAACCGTCGCGTACGTTCGAGCCGAAACCACCGCGGACCGCCGGTGGCTCCGCGAGCACGGCATCTCGGGTTCACCTGCCGGGCGCCAGCTCGTGCGGTCCGTCGTGCACCATACGGGTCGGCGGCTGTTCTCCGCACTGGGGTCCCGCGCCGACCGCCTTCCCCCGCCAGCCCGACGGCTGCTCTCGCTGGAGGCGCGCGACGACGCCGACGTGGCAGAGCTGGAGGCGCCGCGTACAGAGCCACCGCCCCTCCCGCCCTCAACACATGTTGAGCGAATGCTCCGCTCGACCGACTACCACGTCGTACAGGAGACCTGGAACGGGGGCCCGGTGCCTTTGGAGCCCTGCCCACCAGGCCTGCCAGACCGCTCGCGGCTGCGCATCGCTCTCGTGCTCCCGCCGTTCGACAAGGGCAGTGGCGGCCACAACACGCTCCTGCAGATCCTTCGGCGCCTTGAGCTGCGTGGACACGAGTGCACGATCTGGATGCACAGCTACTTCAATCACCTCGACAACCGCTGGCCGGGACTTCTACGTCACCAGATCCGTGAGTTCTTCGCACCGCTCGACGCGCCGGTCTTCAGAGGTTTCGACGATTGGCACGGAGCCGATGTCGTCATCGCGACCGGCTGGGACACCGTCCACCCGGTATTGCGGCTACCCGGCTGTCACGCCCGCGCCTACATCGTCAACGACCACGAGCCTGAGTTCTTTGCCACTTCGAGCGAACGGCGCATCGCAGAGGACACCTACCGCCAGGGGCTCCACTGCATCGCCGCCAGCCCGTGGCTTCGCGATTTGCTTATCGAGCGCTATGGAGCGTCGGCCGACGCATTCCAGCTCGGCGTCGACTTCGAGGACTACCAGCCACGACCTGTTGGGCGCCGCGGTGACACAGTCATCTACTATGCCCGCCACGCGACTCCTCGTCGGGCGGTCCCTTTCGGGCTCATGGCACTCGGCGAGTTGTACCGGCGCCGACCCGACCTGCGGATCGTCCTATTCGGCAATGATGATCCCGAGCCGATCTGGACGACGTTCCCGTACGAGCATCAGGGAGTGCTGAGTCCCTATCAGCTCTCGTGGCTCTACTCGCAGGCCACGATCGGCCTTTGTCTCTCCCTCACCAACTTCTCGCTGATGCCAAAGGAAATGCTCGCGTGCGGACTCCCGTGTGTGGAGCTCGCCGGAGTGAGTGGCGAGTCGATCTTCGGCAGCGATGGCCCGCTCGAGCTCGCGCCCCTGAACCCGACTGCGATTGCCGATGCGATGCAACGACTGATTGAAGACCACGACCTGCTGACCGAGCGCTCGCGGGCGGGACGGCGTTTCGTCGCCGCTCACACGTGGGACCATGCCACCGATCAGGTCGAAGCGGCGCTCCGACACGCCCTCCGGCTGCGCGAGGCGCACCCAGATCCGCTGATGGCCGCCGTTACCACTCCTGAGTGTCAAATAGGTCACGCTGCGGCGTAGCGGACGTAGCGTTCGTGGAAGTAGCGGGCGACGCGGTGGGGTTGGCGTTGGCGGGAGCGCAGGAACCCGCGGATGTCGGCCTTGAGCTCGGTGATCGTGCGGGGGCGGCGCTTGCCCAACGCGTTGGTCTTGACGTCCTGGTTCAGGCACTCGGCGGGGTTGAGCTCGGGCGCGTAGCCGGGCAGGAAGTGCAGCTCGATCAGCTCGGGGTGAGCGTCGGTCCAGTCGCGCACAACGCGGGCGCGGTGCGCCGGATGCCCGTCGAGGATCAGGTGGATCTTCTTGCCGTGGGCGTCGCGGGTCAGGCGCTTGAGGAAGTCAAGGAACAGCGGGCCGTTGAACTTGCCCTCAAACACGCGGAAGCGCAGCGTGCCGGTGTTGGAGATCGCCGCGATCATGTTGGCAGAGAAGCGCTTGCCGGTCCCCTTGGTCACCGGCGTCTGCCCGACCGGCGCCCACGACCGCCCCGCGGTGTGATCAGAGCGCAGCCCCGACTCGTCCTCCCACAGGATCTCCGCGCCCTCCTTGCGGGCCCGCTTGACGATCGCCGGGTAGTCGACCTCAAGCCAACGCCGGACCGCCTCATCGGACTGCTCATAGGCGCGACGCATCGGCTTCTGCGGGCTCATGCCCCACGCGCGCAGGTAACGCCCGACGGTGTCCAGCCCGACATCCAGACCACACTCCCGGGCGATCAGCTCGCGCACCAACGCCCGCGTCCACAAGAACCCCGGCAGCTTCAACTGATCAGGGTTCTTGCCCACGATCAAGGAAGCGATCCGGCGCTGCTGAGCCTCGGTGAGCTTCGTATGCCCCGGCCGCCGACCCCGCCGCCGCGCATCAAGCGCCCGCTCCCCAGTCGCCGCACGCCGGCCCATCCACCGCGACACCGTCTCTCGCGCGACCCCCACGATCCCCGCCACCTCCGTGTGCGAGCGCCCCTCATCCACCAGCCTCGCCGCCAGCCGCCGGACCTCTTCCTGCGCCGGCTGAGGCAGCGATCTGGCGTCCCGAGTCACAGCCCAGATCCTACCTGAAACGTGATCTACTTACTACGCCGTGTTAGTAGGTGACCTCGATCCAGTCCAGCGCGTGTCCACATAGGGAGCGCCACCTGGACGGATCAAGGGTGATGGGCCTCTCATCGGTGTTCAGTTCTGTTGCGAGGTAGATCCCGTCGACGTAGGTCGGTGATCCGTTGCCCGGGGCCAGCGAGCCGCCCCCGCGCACCAGAGTGACCGTATGGCGACCGCGGGTTAGCCGAACAGTCGCCACCTCCGACATGTTTCCGTCTCCACCCAGTTGATCAATCACGCCGCCGACCGGCCGTCCATCGAGGTCCACCTCGACGCGCCGATTGCCGATATTGCCTTCGAGCCACACTTGGTACATGCCGGTCCGCGGAATGACGATTCGACTCACGACGCGCGCGGGCCCGTTGAAGACGATCTCGGGAGCGCTCTCCGCGTCCGACCCGAACCCGACGATGCCGGCAAGGCTCGCTCGTGTCAGGTTCGCGATCACCGGAGCCGGACGGGTCGCGTATCGAAGCTTGGCTTGGTGCCGTCTCGCCTCATCGCCCAACCGGTGCACAACTGAGCAACGCGCGCGGGCGATCGGCTGCGTGGTCGATCCAAATCCATCCGACGCAGCGCCCAACGGCTGATGAGCGAGCGGAGCCGGACCGCTACGCCTCCACACCTCGTAGTAGCGCCCGTCGTACACGAGCTCGAAATTGCCCGGGGGACGGCTCCAGCGTGGGGAGCGCCGCATCACAATCAGCCTGTAGCGCTGTATGTCCCGGGTCAGGTTGTCGGGGTCGTAGCTCAGTCCATATCCCACCGGCACATGACCGTCGACCACGTTGATGCCACGCATGTCCGGGGCAAAGCTCGGGCCGTCGATCTTCAGGGTCGGCAACGCAAAGAACGCGTACTCGTCAAAGTCTGTGACAAGCGTCGGCCCCTGGCCGGCGAACCGGCTGCCGATCGACGCAAGCTCCTCGAAGCGTGGCGCGGGCGCCAGATTCGTGCCGTGGTACAGGAGGGCATCTGACGCGAGCACCCCAACCCCAACGGCGAAGCCGAGGAACAGGCCGACGGCACCAAGTCGACGCAAGCCGCCCAGAGCGCCGACCATGGCCACGAGCACGATGACCGGGGAGGTGAGCATCATCACCTTCGCGTCCGTCCACTCAGTCCCACGCTCGAACAGCAGCCACCATACGAGCAACGAGGCGAGAAGCCATGCCAGCACCGACCAGGTTCGCTTCAGGATCAGCAACCAGATGCCGGCGGCGAACGCGACGATCACGACCCCGATTAACAGATACGTCTGATACGCGTACTGAGCCGGAAGTCGATGGTCTGGACCGAGCCAGACGCCGAAGACCTGAACGAAGCGGAGGGGACGCAGGAGGTTCCCCGGGTCGTTAGCGGCGGCCTTGTTCGAGCCGGAGAGCGACCCGGCGGTCGCTAGGGCGGCATGAAGGCGCAGGAGCGTCGGGATGATGAGCACGACGAACAGGCAGAAGCCGACGACGATCATCGGACCTCCACCGCGGACGAGGCTCGCGCGCCGGAGCGCTCGGACGCTGGATCGTAGACCGGACGCGAACGATCGAGCCTGGCCCGGAAGAAAGGCGACGATCGCCGCCGCAATGACGAGCAGGACGATCCACGGAGCGGCCGCCGGCCCGATCGCTGCGATCGCCGCCGCACCTCCGACCGAGAGCGGGATCGCAGCGCGCCGCTCCTTCAACGCGCCTCGCTCGGCATCGACGATGAACGACCCTATGAGCAACAGCGCGGGCAGTGCGGTCAACTCCTTGATCGAGCCCATGAGCGCGTAGGCGGTGACCAGCGCCGGCACTCCAGCGATCCACGCGGAGCCGGCTGCCGCCCAGGGCCTCAAGCCGGCCCCTCGCGCGATGTGATAGAGCACAAGGGACGCGATCGCCAACGCGACGACCTGGAATGGGAAGTACATCCAGACGAGACTCTGTCCGGTGAGCAATCCAGTGGCACCCAGGAGGATCTGACCGCCATCCGGATAGCCGCTCCCATCGTAGGCACGGAGCATGGCCCCATACGCGTGATAGGGCGCAGGGAAGTGCATCCCGTGCTGGAGAACGTACGCCGCCGTCGCCAGATGGATCCCCGCCGTGGTGTCGAGCAGGTAGCCCGGGAAAGTAAGCCGGCCAGACGCGATGAGCGGCGAGGCCACCGTGAGATAAACCAGGACCGCCGCCAGCAGCGGCCACAGTCTGGACCACCTCAGACCCCGGAGGCGCTCGGCAAGGCCTCCCCATCCTAGGGCGAAGCCGAGCACCGCCACGAAGACAACCACCCACGGAGTCGCAGGTGCGGTCGCACCGCTGATCACAATGAACTGCGCGAGGACGACGAGGGCGCAGAATCCGACCACCGGGACGAGCACGGACGGCAGTGCGGCACGGCTGCACCGCTCGACGAGAAGACCAGCACCAGCCGACAACGCGCCGAGCAGGAGCGGATAGAGAAACGTGATGACGATGAAGGCCACGCCGAATCCAGGCTCCAGCGTGGGCCTACGAGCGGCCGCGTCCAGCCTGGAGTTGAGTCGTCGTCATAGGTCCTCCGCGACCTTCGGCGCGAACCGGTTGAACGTCCAGAAGCCGAGCGCAAACACGGCGATCACGATCGCGATCGGCTCAAGCAGCTGAACTGAGGAACCGAGCAGACTCGCCGCGCTCGGCGTCGCATGTGTGATGTAGGCGTGCCGGAACTGCTGAAAGATGACCGCGAGTGGGTTGAGCATGTACAGGTGGAACAGCCAAGGCGCGAGCACTGGACGCACCTTCAGAACGGGAATGATGATCGGGGAGGCATAGAACACCACCTGGTTGACCACCTCCCAGATCGGCTGAATATCGCGAAAGTAGACGAAGAGCGCGGAGAGCAGCATCGCGATCCCGGTGCAGAACACAACCAGCACGAGGACGATCAGCGGCAACTCGAACCAGGTCCACATCGGTCGGACGCCCGCGATCAGCGCGAAGATGGTGACGACGATGAGATTGAGCCCGAGATTGAAGACCGTCACCAGGACGGTCGACACGGGGATGACCATCCGCGGAAACTGAATCTTCCGCACGAGCGCCTCGTTGTCGACGACGCACCGCACGGCGCCCATTGTTGACTCGCTGAAGAACGTGAATAGCACGACAGCCCCGAGCAATTGCGCTCCGTCGTACTGATACGCGCCCCCTGGGGAGCGGCCGATGCTCGACACTTTGGTGAAGAAGACGTACAGCACGAGGAAGAGCAGAAGCGGCCGCACCAACTGCCAGAAATAGCCGAGCACAGAGCCAAAGAAGCGCAGCTTCCACTGGTTTACGGCGATGTTGATCGTCAGGTGCCAGAATCGCCGCCACCCACCGCTGAGCGCTCGCGGACCCTGGATCGGCCGTCCGAGCGCCTCGTAATCGAGCGGCCGCTGCGACTGGGGTTGCGGTGGAATGTCAGCGCTGAGGCTCACGACCGCAGACTCCCGGCCGGCGTATGCACCGATCTTGAGACGCTCGCCTCCACTGGAAGATCAATGAGGCCTCCGAGCGCCCGAGAGCTGGTGACGACGAAGGAATAAGCGCCCTCGAAGCGGTCGATCACGTTGAGGCCGGAGCCACGATGGCTCACCTCGAAAACCGGCGAGTAGCGGCCGGGAGCGAACACGTTCTCGAATGTGAACCCGAAGATCGCCTCCTCGCCGGCGCGGAAATGGCCAGAGCGTTCATTGTCGACGCCTGTGGTGGCCACCAGCACCGCCCGGTGTTCGTCATTGAGGAACTGCACGGTCGCGGCGGGGTCTTCCACATCGACAAAGAAGGTCACCCGCGCTTTGAGGCTGACACGGGAGCCCTGCGGCACGGCCGAGAGACGCTCACCAGCGACGTCTTCGAACCACACCTCCGCGATCTTGGCCTGGCCATCGCCGACGTGATCGAGCGACTGGCCGCTGATCGCCTCCGCGGATCGGCCGAAATTGAGCTCCAAGTAGCGATCGGCGACCTCGTGAGGCTCGCCGATGTAGACCGCACGGCCCCGCTCGAGCAGCAGCGCCCGATGACAGAAGCGCTGAAGCGACGCCATGTCGTGCGTGACGAAGATGATCGTCTTTCCGCGATCCCGCATGTCGTTGAATACGTCAAAGCACTTTTGCTGAAAGGAGGCGTCGCCCACCGCAAGCACCTCGTCGATCATCAGGATGTCGGCGTCGACCTGGATAGCGACCGAGAAGGCGAGGCGCACGTGCATTCCCGACGAGTAGTTCTTGAGCTTGAGATCCTCGAACTCGCGGAGCTCCGCGAAGTCGATCACCTCGTCGTAGCGCCTGCGCGCTTCGCGCGGGGTCAGGCCCATCATGATCCCGTTCACGATGACGTTGTCGCGTGCAGCGAGGTCGAGGTTGAACCCCACCCCCAGCTCGATGAATGTGGAAACGCGACCCCGCACCCAGATGTCTCCGTCGGCGCGGTAGATGCCGGCGAGGCACTTCAGCATCGTGCTCTTTCCACTGCCGTTCCGGCCTGCGATCCCGAAGAACTCCCCGCGCGCAACCTCGAACGTCACGTCGTTCAGCGCGTGATAGGTCCGACTGCGGATGCGGCGGCGCGGATGCATCGCGCGTTCCTTCAGCGTGTGGACCTGCTCCTCGGGGACCATAAAGGTCTTGCTGACCGAGCGCGCAGCGACCGCCGGCAGCTCAGAGCCTCGCGCCGCTGTGGACATTGGCCGAAGACTAGCCGAGCGCTTTTCCTACGCCCGGCGCCGAATTGCGGGTTTGATTGAGGGCTTGTTAGCTGCCGGCTCATCCAAGCCGGGAAGCCCTCCCTCGACCTGCACGCAGTCGCGAAGCTTCGTAACTTTCATCGCATATGCCTGTTTCTACGGACATGATGCCCGAGAGCACACAGCGCCTCGCGAACCTGGAATCCGACGCGTCCGTCGCCGTCCCCGCCAGCGATCGCGTGCTAAGTATTCCTGTTGCTCTTACAGACTACGCGCGGACGTTGCGGTTCATCGAAGCCGCGGTCGACGCCGGTATCCGAACATACGTTTGCGTCTCAAACGTGCATTCCGTGATGGCGGCCGAGGAAGATCTCGAGCTGCGCCAGGCGCTTGAGTCCTCGACGTTCAACGTCCCGGACGGCATGCCGCTCGTGTGGGCGCTCAACCTGCTCGGCCACTCTCTACGCGACCGCGTGTATGGCCCTGAGTTGATGGCGCGCGCCTGTGCGCGGGCCACCGAGAACGGACAGCGCTTCTACCTCTACGGCGGGCGCAACCAGGGCGCCCTCGTGCAGCTCGCTCTCAACCTCCGCACGCGCTACCCGGGGGTCCGCATCGTCGGCGGCTACTCGCCACCCCACCGGCCGCTGACCACCGAGGAGGAGCAGCGAATCGTTGAGGAGATCAACTCCAGTGGGGCCGACGTCGTGTGGGTCGGAATCGGCGTCCCCAAGCAGGAGAAGTGGATGGCGGCGATGCGCGACCGGCTACACGCGCCTGTCTTGATCGGGGTGGGCGCGGCTTTCGACTTTCACGCCGGGCTCGTCCCACAGGCGCCGGCGGCCCTGCAACGGGCCGGTCTTGAATGGGCCTACCGGCTTGTCCAGGAGCCTCGCCGCTTGTGGCGGCGCTACCTCCGTTACAACCCACGCTTCGTCCTCGCGCTTTCGCGCCAGGTCCTCGCCCACCGCCTGCGCGGTGCCGCCGCCGGGCGGTGACCCCGGCAGTCGGCCACCCCACCCTCCCCGGCGTATCCGCCGGAGTCCTCTGATAATCCGTTGGCCGCCACGATCATCATCCCGACTCGCGGGCGCCCGGACTACCTCGAGGTGACGCTCTCCTCGGTCGCGCCGCAGGTGGCGGCCGCGGGCGCCGAGCTGCTCGTCGTCGACGACGGGCACGACGCGAGCGTCGCTCCCGTCGCCGCCCGCCATGGCGTCCGCGTCCTGTCGACGGGCGGGAGGCGGGGAGCGAACGCGGCGCGCAACGCGGGCGTGGCGGCGACGGACGGAGACCCGGTCGTGTTCATCGACGACGACGTCCGGGCGCCGGCGGGCTGGCTGCGGGCGCTGCTCGACGGCGTCGCCGGCGCACCGGACGTCGATGTCTTCGGCGGGCCGATCCTTGCCGAGCTCAAGGGCGGGCCGCGCTCGTGCGGCCGTGAGGGCGCGCCGATCACCGCGCTCGACCTCGGTCCCGCCGACCGCGACGTCGAGCTCGTGTGGTCGGCGAACATGGCGATCCGACGGCGCGCGCTCGAGCGGGTCGGGCCGTTTGAGGAGACGATCCGCGGCCGCGGCGAGGAGGAGGACTGGGAACGGCGCTACGCGGCGCTCGGCGGCCGCATCCGCTATCTGGCGGCGGCGCGGATCGTGCACCGGCGGGCCGGCGCCGATGCCCGTCTGACCGCGCTCGTCCGCAGCGCCTACGCGCTCGGGCGCACCGCGCGCCGCTACGACATGCGCAAGGGCGCGGCGCCGACGCTCCGGACGGAGCTGCGGGTGCTCGCCGGCTGCGCCGTTCACGTCGTGCGCCGCCGCTGCCCGAACATGATCGCGATCGGCGCCCACGCCGCGGGGCGGGTGCGCGAGGCCCTCGCCGAGCCCGGAGCGGTGGCGGACGTCGGCGAAGACGACTTCCTGTCGGGCGAGAGCGGCGAGGTGTCGGGGATCCGCGCGACCGCCCGGGCGCTCGCCGCCGACGCGTGGTGCGACCTGGTGGCGATCGCCCGGGGCGAACCGTGGCGGCTGCGCGCCGCGGCCCGCGCGCTGCCGCGCCGGCGCGTGCTCGTGCTCGCGGTCGAGCGCGCCGACGCCGACAACCTGCTCGACGACGCCCGCCGCGAGCTCGAGCGCTCCCGGCACGAGGTGACGATCGCCGCCAAGGCGGTCGACGGGGTCGGCAAGTTCGAGAACCTCAACGCGCTCCTGCGCGGGCACCCCGCCGCCGGCCACGACTGGCTGCTCGTCATCGACGACGACGTCGCGCTGCCCCGCGGCTTCCTCGACGTGTTCCTGTTCCTCGCCGAGCGCTTCGACCTCGCGCTCGCCCAGCCCGCCCATCGCCATCGGTCCCACGCCGCCTGGCGGGTGACCCGCCGCCGGCCGGGACTCGTCGCGCACGAGACCCGTTTCGTCGAGATCGGCCCGGTGACCGCGTTCCACGCGCGCACGTTCGATGCCCTGCTCTCGTTCCCCGAGCTCCGCTTCGGCTGGGGACTCGAGCTCCACTGGTCGGCGCTCGCCCGGCAGCGCGGCTGGCGCGAGGGGGTGATCGACGCGATGCCGATCGCGCACGCGCTGCGCCGGGTCGCGAGCGCCTACGCCGCGGGCGACGCCCGCGAGGAGGCCCGCCGGTTCCTCGCCGGGCACGACTACGTGCCGGCGGTCGCTGCCCAGCGGATCGTCGCCGAGCACCGCGGTTGGCGATGAGTTCGGCCGACGGACAGATGATCACCGCCGGCGGACCGAGCGTCTACGGGCTTGCCGCGGGGACGGACGTCGGCGGGGAGCTGTACGAGCGGGAGCTCGTCCGCCGGCTCCCGGCCCACGGGGTGCGCGTGCTCATCGGGATGCCCCCGGACCACGGTCTTGAGCCGACCCCCGGGGTGCGCGCCGTCGCGCTGCCGCGCCCCGCGTCGCTGCACTGGACGTGGGCGCCGCTCGTGTTCGTGCCCTGGGCGCTCGCGCTCGTGCTCGGCCGCCGGGCCGACGTGCTGCGGGCGCCGTCCGTCCGTTACGCCGGACCCTCGCTGCTCGCCGTCCGCGCGCTCTGCGGCCGGCGGCGCGCGCCGGTCGCGATCCACCATCACCACTTTGAGCCGCGCTGGCGGCGCCTCGAGGCCTGGATCCTGCGCCGTGCCGACGTCGTGCTCGCGGTCTCCGAGCATGAGCGTCTTGAGCTGGAGCGGGCGGGCGTCGACCCGGCGCGGATCACGGTCGCTCACAACGGCGTCGAGGGACCGGCGGTGCGGGCGCCCGAGCCACCCGAGACCTGGCCGGCCGAGGGCCTGCGGCTGCTCTACCTCGGGCGCCTCGAGGCGCGCAAGCGGCCTGAGCTGGCCGTGCGGACGCTCGCCGAGCTCATCCACGCCGGCCACCCCGCGTCGCTCGCGCTCGCCGGCGAGGGGCCGGAGCGCGGTCCGCTGGCCGAGGCCGCATCCGCGCTCGGGGTCGGGAACCGGGTGCGATTCCTCGGGCGAGTCGACGATGCCCGCAAGTGGGCGCTCTACGACGGCGCGGAGCTCCTGCTGTTCGGCTCGACGCTCGAGGGGTTCGGTCTCGTCGTCGCCGAGGCGCAGTCGCGCGGGCTGCCGGCCGTCGCCGCCCGCGGCACCGCGACCGCCGAGGCACTCCGCGACGGGGAGACCGGTTTGCTCGTCGAGCCGACGGCGGCCGCGTTCGCCGCCGCCGTCGTCGGGCTGCTCGACCCCGAGCGGCGGACCGCGATGGGTGCCGCGGCGCGGGCGTTCGCCGCGCGCTTCAGCTGGGACGCATGCGCGGCCGGGGTCGCGGACGCGCTCCGGGCCGTGGCAGGCTCCTCATGAACCATGCCTCGACGCCGCGGTCCGGTGAGCGACGCCGGGCTGCGCCGACGGATCCCGTGAGCCACACCTCAGAGCCCTACGACCCCGACAACCTGCTCGACCGGCTCTCCTCCGAGCCGGCGCTTCAGCACCACTACCGGCTGCTTGAGCGCCGCGAGCGGGAGATCCTCCGCCGCCGAGTGCCCCTGACCTCGGGGCGCGTCCTCTCGGTCGGCGCCGGCTGGCACCCCGGTCGCCACCTGTTCCCGGCGCCGGCGTTCCAGATCGTCGCCGTCGACTCCGACCCCGGCAAGGTGGCGGGCCTTGCCGGGAGCGGCCGCGCCGACACGGTGCTGCACGGCCACGCGGGCGAGCTGGCGCTCCCCGCCGCGTCATTCGACATCGTTCTCTACAGGCTCGTGCTCCACCACATCGTCTTCCAGGGACCGCTCAGGCCGGTGTTCGCGGAGGCGGCGCGGCTCCTCGCACCGGGCGGCGCGCTCGTGGCGATCGAGCCGGGCCTCTGGCACCCGGTCGGAGCCGCGCTTGCGCTCACCAATCGGGCGGGGCTCGGCGAGCGCGTCCACGGCACGCCCGACGACGTGCCGCTCTCCCCCCGGCGGCTCTGCGCCGAGGCGCGGGCCGCCGGGCTCGTCCCCGAGCTGCACGCGATCACGTACGCCTGGCGCCGCCTCCCGGTGGCGCTGCAGCGCGCGCTCGAGCCCGCCGACCGGCTCGGCTCCCGCGCCCGGGCGGCGCGCTTCGGCCACACGCTCATGCTGATCGCGAGGCGGGCGTAGCGGCGATGGGGCGGCCCAGGCTGTTGGTAATCTCCGGCGGCGTGTCAACCGCCACCGAGGCGCCCGCGCGTCCGGCGACCGGCGGGACCACTCCCCCCTCGAGCCCGCCCGGAGGTTTTCTTCCGCGCGCCGCCTGCACCCTCGGCCTGGCGGCCGCGCTTGTCGCAATCTCGTTCCTCAGCGGCGGCGGAGTGGACCAGAACGTCGCGTCGACCGGCAACACCTGGACCGAGATCGCCCTGATCGCGGTCGGCGCGCTCGCCGTCGGCGCCGGGATCTTCCGCCACGCCCCCGGCGAGCGGCGCTCGGGCTGGATCACGGGGGCGATGATGGCGCTCCTGTTCGCCGATACAGCGGCCTCGATCTCCTGGTCCTGGGCGCCGGACAGCTCGTGGCTCGGCGCCGCGCAGATGCTCGCCTACCTGTCGGTGTTCGCCGGGGCGATCATGCTCGCCCGGCCGTGGGCGCGGGGCTGGGCGATCGTCCTGGGCGCGCTCCTGCTGTGGTCGACGACGCTCTGCGCGTGGTCGCTGCTCGTCAAGGTGTTCCCGTCGGCGCTTGCGCCCGGCAATCAGTACGGCCGACTCCAGGCTCCGTTCGGCTACTGGAACGCGATCGCCCTGTGCGCGGCGATGGGCGTCCCCGCCTGCCTGTGGCTCGGCACGCGGCGAGAGGGCGGACGGCGCATCGCGGGGCTCGCCGCGCCGGCGCTGACGCTGCTCATCTCCGTCCTCGTGCTCTCCTACTCCCGCTCGGCGGACGCCGCCGCGGCGGCCGCCGCCGCATTGTGGCTCATCGCCGTGCCGCGCCGGCTGCGTGCGGTCGCGCTGCTTGTCGGCGCCGCCGCCGGCGCGGGGGTGATCAGCGCCTGGTTCCTCACCCACCATGGCCTCGCCGGCAACGCGGTGCCGCTCTCGGCGCAGGACCACGCCGGCCACGGGTTCGGCCTCGTGCTCCTGATCGTGGTCGTTCTCGAGGCGGTGGTCGGCGTCGCGGCGAGCGACGCGATGGACCGCACGCGCGTTTCCGAGGAGGCTCGCCGGCGGATCGGCGCCGGTCTGATCGCGCTGCTCGGCCTCGGGATCGCGCTCGGCGTGCTCGCCGTCGCGCTGTCCTCGCGTGGGCTCACCGGCGAGATCTCCTACCGCTGGCACGAGCTCACGAACCCGGCCGGCACCGTCTCGGCGGAGAGCGCCTCGCGCGTCTTCCAGTTCGGCTCGAGCCGGCCGCTCTATTGGCACGAGGCGCTGTTCGTCGGCAAGCTCGCGTACTGGAAGGGCGTGGGGGAGCTCGGCTTCTCGGTCGCGCGACTGCTCGATCCGCAGAGCGTGGAGACGGTGTTCCAGGCCCACAGCTACGTGTTCGAGACCTACGCGGATCTCGGCGCGCTCGGCTGCCTCTTGTCCGCCGGACTGCTCGTCGCCTGGCTCGCCGCGACCGGACGGTCGATCGGCCGACGCTCCGCCGCCCGACCCGGAACCGACCCGGAGCGCATCGCGCTCATCACGCTCGCCGTGCTGGTCGTCGGGTTCGGGATCCAGAGCACGCTCGACTGGACCTGGTACTTCACCGGGCTTGGCGTTCCGGTGCTGCTGGCCGCCGGCTGGGTCGCCGGTCGCGGTCCCGGGGCGCCGCTCGCGCTGCGGCCGCGCTCGCCGCTCGACCGCCCCGGCGCGCTTGTCGCCTGTGCGGCGCTCGCGGTGGCGGTCGTGATCGGCGGCTGGCTCGTGTGGCGGCCGCTGCACTCCGCACAGCTCCTCGATGCGGGCCAGGCCCGCGCAGCGCAGCAGGCGGACCCGTTCTCGCTCGCGCCATACGAGTCACTTGCGACCCTCGACATGGACCACAGGCAGCCGGCTGCCGCCGTCGCCGCCCTCCAGCAGGCGACCCGCGTGCAGCCGCATAACCCCGAGAGCTGGGAGGAGCTCGCCCAGCTCGAGCAGCAGCTGCGTGACTGGCCGGCGATGCTCGCCGCCGCCGAGCAGGCGCGGGCGCGCGTCGCAGCACCCAACATCGTCGAGTACACGGCGATTGCGGAGATGCAACTCGCCCAGGACGAGCTGCAGGCCGCGGCGGCCCGGGCCGCGCGCGCCCACGCCACACCCGCCGCCGGGAGCTCGCCCAGCGGATCGCGGCGACGAGCGGCCGGCCACCGGCGGCACTGAGCTCGGCTCGGGCCGGCGCGATCTCAAGCTCGCCGCCGGCGTTCTGCCGTCAGCGCCCGCGCTGCCAGAGCGCCCGCAACAGCCGGAGGCGCCCGCAACAGCCGGAGGCGCCCGCAACAGCCGGAGGCACCCGCAACAGCCGGAGGCGCCCGCAACAGCCGGAGGCGCCCGACTGCGGAAGCGCCCGCGGCTGCCGGAGGCGCCCGTACCCGCGGTCGGCGCAGCCCTCAGCGCCCGAGCCGGCAGCGCAGCAGCATCCCGACAACCCGGAAGCCGTCCCGCGCGGTGAGCTTCTTGCCCTCGCCGTCGCTACGGGCGCGGTAGCGGACCGGGAGCTCGTAGATCCGCTCGCGGCGCTGGATGAGCCGCGCGGCGATCTCCGGCTCGATCGTGAACCCGCTCGCGCGCAGGCGCAGCGAGCGGAACAGCTCGGTGCGCATCATCTTGTGGCAGGTCATGATGTCCCGCAGGTAGACGTTGAACAGGGCGTTGCAGATGAACGTCACGCCCTTGTTGCCGAGCACGAACAGGAACGAGTGGCTCGTGTAGCCGTCGAACGCGCGCACGCCGAAGCAGGCGTTCACCGACCCGTCGAGCAGCGGACCGAGGAGCCGCGCGAGGTCCTCCGGGTCGTATTCGAGGTCGGCATCGAACACGCACGTGAACTCGCCGCGGGCATGCTGAAGGCCGCTGCGGACGGCCGCGCCCTTGCCCCGGTTGTGGTCGTGCTCGATCAGGCGAACCCGTCCGTCGGCATGCTCGCCGGCGACGCGGGCGCGGAGCAGCTCGCGCGTGCCGTCGGTGGAGCCGTCGTCGATCACGATCAGCTCGAAGTCCACCGGCAGGACGGTGTCGAGCACCTCCTGCAGGGCGCGCCCGACCCGCTCGCGCTCGTTGTAGACGGGCATCAGGATCGACAGCATGGGGCGGGCGGAACGCTAGTACGCGCGGGTTTCTACGCTGCGGTCGATGACCGCCTCCGGTGCGGAACGCGCCAGGCTGTTGCGTGTCGGCCACGCGATCGTGAGCGCCCGCTCGGGCCTGGACGGGCTCGCCGCGCGCCTCGACGGCGCCGGGTGGGACATGGTCGAGCTCGACGTGCTTCGTCACGACGGCCGGCTCGTCGTCGCCCACCACCCGCGGGATCTGCAGGGCGCCACCCCGATCGAGTTCGGGGACGCGCTCCGCGCTCTGGCGGCGCTCGCCGAGCCGACGGTGCGCTTCGACGTCGACCTCAAGGCGACCGGCTACGAGCGCGAGGCGGCAGCCGCGATCGCCCAAGCGGGCATCACCGGGCGCACGCTCGTCTCCACGATGCATCGGGAAAGCCTGGCGATCCTGCGCCGCGAGGCGCCCGAGCTCAGGCTCGGCCTCTCGGTGCCGCTCGCCCGCCGCGACTATCTCGCCCATCCGCTCACGCGGCCGGCCGCCTATGCGGTGCTCGCCTACCTGCGCCGGACGCTCCCCGGCCGCGTCGCGCGCACGCTCGACGCGGGCGAGGCGGACGCGATCATGGCCCACTGGGGCGTCGTCACCCAGCGCCTCGTCTCGGCCGTCACCGGCCGCGGCGCCGAGCTGTTCGTCTGGACCGTCGACGATCCGCGCCGGCTCGCCCGGCTGCGCGCGCTCGGCGTCAGCGGCGTGATCACGAACGAGCGAAGGCTGTTCGACCCCGAGTGACCGTGCGTCAGCCGGGGGAGCCGCGGGCGGCGCCTTCGGCTCCGCCAGCCGGGTCAGCCGGTGGCTGACGCGGACAGACGGGGAGCGGCATTGGATGGCGCCTGCCCCACATGATCCAGCGGCCAGGTCCACAGATGGCCGTTCTGGGCTCCATGAGAGCCCAGAACGTACACATCGCGTCGCGCGCCGGATGCGATACGCTTCACGCCGATTTTCGAAAATCGAATCTCGAAGCGCTCGCCTCGTCTCGCGTGGTGAGACGAAGCGCTCGCCTCGTCTCGCGTGGTGAGACGAAGCGCTCGCCTCGTCTCGCCACCCCCACCCCCCATCCATCCCGCGCTCCCGTCTATCCGGAACCCCCTACAACCCAGGAGAGCCCGCCCGCCATGGCCACCACCACGTCCGCCCCACCCGCCCTCAACCCGCGTGACTACCTCGGCCTCGACCGCCGGCTGTCCGACGAGGAGCGGGACATCCGCGACACGGTGCGGGCGTTCGTCGCCGACAAGGTGACCCCGTACGTCGGCGAGTGGTTCGAGGAGGGCACGATCCCGCTCGAGCTGGCCAAGGAGCTCGGCCAGATCGGCGTGCTCGGCATGCACCTGGAGGGGTACGGCTGCGCCGGCGCGTCGGCCACCGCCTATGGCCTGACGTGCATGGAGCTCGAGGCCGGCGACAGCGGCATCCGGAGCCTCGTCTCGGTGCAGGGCTCGCTGGCCATGTTCGCGATCTGGCGCTGGGGCTCGGAGGAGCAGAAGAACGAGTGGCTGCCCCGGATGGCGGCCGGCGAGGCGATCGGCTGCTTCGGCCTCACCGAGCCCGACGCCGGCTCCGACCCCGGCTCGATGCGCACCCGCGCCCGCCGCGACGGCGCCGACTGGATCCTCAACGGCACGAAGATGTGGATCACGAACGGATCGGTCGCCGAGGTCGCGATCGTGTGGGCGCAGACCGACGAGGGCATCCGCGGCTTCATCGTGCCCAAAGGAACCCCCGGCTTCAGCACCCAGGACATCCACAAGAAGCTCTCGCTGCGCGCCTCGATCACCTCGGAGCTGATCCTCGACGACGTCCGCCTGCCCGACTCCGCCCGCCTGCCCGAGGCGACGAGCCTGCGCGGCCCGCTCTCGTGCCTGGACGAGGCCCGCTACGGGATCGTGTGGGGCGCCGCCGGCGCCGCGCGCGCCTGCTTCGAGGCGGCGCTCCAGTACGCGAAGGAGCGGACCGTGTTCGGCAAGCCGATCGCGGCCACCCAGCTGCAGCAGCAGAAGCTCGCCACGATGGCGCTCCAGGTCAACCGCTCCTCGCTGCTCGCGCTGCATCTCGGCCGGCTCAAGGACGCGGGCGAGCTCCGCCCGGAGCACGTCTCGATGGGGAAGCTCGGCAACGTCAACGATGCGCTCGACGTCGCCCGCACCGCGCGCCAGGTGCTCGGCGCCAACGGCATCACGCTCGAGTATCCGGTCATCCGGCACATGAACAACCTCGAGTCGGTCGTCACGTACGAGGGCACCGCCGACGTGCACGCGCTCGTCGTCGGCGGCGCGCTCACCGGGACCTCGGCGTTCCGCTCCTGAGCGGCCCCGTGAGTCCGGCATGAGCACGAGCGTCAACGGCGACCGAGCGGGGCCGAACACGACCGCCCAGCATGCTCTCGCCTACCTGCGCGCGGAGATCGTGTCCGGGTCGCTCCTGCCGGGCGCGCGCATCGGGCAGGAGAGCGTCGCGGGACGGCTCGGCATCTCGCTGGCCCCGGTGCGCGAGGCGCTGCGGATCCTCGAGCGCGAGGGCCAGGTGACCTACCGGCCGCGCCGCGGCTACGTCGTCACCGAGCTCAACATCGCCGACCTCGAGGAGATCTACGCGCTCCGCGCCCTGCTCGAGCGCGAGGCGGCGTTCGCCGCCCTGCCCGCCCTCACCGAGGACGACCTGGTGGCGATCGAGCGGGCGGCGGCGGACTGCGCGGCGGCGGTCGCGGCGGACGACGTCGTCGCCGAGCTCGCGGCGAACCGGCGCTTCCACCATGCGATCCTCGCGCCCGCGGACCGGCCACATCTGCTGCGGCTCATCGACCTGCTCTGGGACCAGACCGAGGCCTACCGCGCGCTCTACTACAACGCGCCCGCGGAACGCCGGGAGTCGCTGCGCGCCCACGACCGCATTCTCGGCGCGGTCATCTCCCGCGACTCGGAGCGGCTCGCCGCCGAGCTCGATGCCCACCGCGAGCGGGCGCTCGTCGTGCTGCGGCAGATCATCGCCGCGCCCGCGGCGGCCTGATCGCCGGACCGACGCCGCTCTCCGAGCACCGTCGCCCCGCCCCGAACCTTCCGACCGCGCAGCGCCCCGGCGGTTGCGCGCAGGGAGGACTTGATACCGAGTCGGTGTGGAACGCTCCAGTGGAGGATCTGTCCGTCAGCGCTCCAGCAGCAGCGTCACCGGGCCATCGTTCACGAGCGCGATCTCCATGTGGGCGCCGAACACGCCGCGGGCGGCCCCGAGCAACTCGCACACCCGCTCGTAGAGCGGCTCGGCGACCGGTCCCGGCGCGGCCTCGACGTAGCTCGGCCGATTCCCGCGGCGCGCATCGCCGTAGAGCGTGAACTGGCTCACGCACAGGACCTCGCGCTCGCCGAGCGGCTCGTTCATGCGGCCCTCGGCGTCCGGGAACACCCGCAGCCCGCGGACCTTGGCGGCGATCCACTCGGCCTCGGCCTCGCCGTCGGAGTGGGTGACGCCGAGCAGCACGAGCAGACCGGGGCCGATCGCGGCGAGCTCGGCGCCGTCGACCGCGACCGAGGCCCGGCTCACCCGCTGGACGAGCGCGCGCATTCAGCGGCCGCTCCGGTCGGTGCGCCGCAGAGCGACCACTACTCGCCGCGCAGCGCCACCGCCGCCGCCTCGGGCGTCACCGGGTTGACGTCGATCCCCGCGCCCAGCTCGATCGAGCTCACGCCGAACAGTCGCGGCAGGATGTCGATCCGCCAGCAGTAGTGCTCGGCGCCGCGCGGCGCGGTGCGGACCCACAGGTTGAGCGGCGGCATCGCCCCGAGCACGCGCCGCAGCCGGCGCAGCCCGTCGTGCAGGAGCGCGGCGCCGGTCGGCCCGTCGTCCTCGAAGCGGCCGCGCACGCGGCGCGGCGCGAGCGTCATCTGGTAGGGGACGCGGGCGGCATAGGCGGACAGGAGCACCGCCTCGGAGTCGATCGCGACGATGCGCTCCCGGCGACGGACCTCCTGCTGGACGAGGTCGGAGAGCAGGTTGCCGCCCATGGTCCGGGTTGCGTAGGCGCGGAAGCGCTCGCGCTCGCGCGCGATGTCGGCGGGCACGAAGTCGAGCGCGAGCAACTGGGCGTGGGTGTGCGGTTGGCTCGCGCCGGCGCCCTCGTTGACGAACAGATGCAGGCACGACGCGTCGGCGTGAGCGCGCATCCGCTCGCGCCAGACCTCGACCGCCTCGGTCACCTGGGTGACGTCGAGGTCGGCGAGGCTCGTCACCGGCTCCGGCGCGTTGACGATCACCTCGTGCGCGCCGCGGGCCGACCCCGCCCAGAACAGGTCGGGGCTCGCCTCGGGCTCCGGCTCGGGCGCCTCGGCGCTGAGCGTCGGGAACAGGTTCGGCACGACGCGCACCGTCCAGCCCGGCGTGTTCGGCGCCGAGCCGTCGGGTCGCAGCGCGAACACCTCGGGTGCGGTCTCTGACTCGTGCCCGGGGGCGAACGGGTCGCCGTCCGGATCGGGGCCGACGGCCGGCGGCGCGCTCAACCCGGCCCCCGGGCGCTCGGCCCGGTCCGGGGCGATGATCACACGGCGGCCGGAGAACGGGTCGACACGGATCTCGTGCATGCGTCTCTCACGCTACCCGTCGGGCCACGCGAGGCGATCGCCGGGTCATCCGTGGTCGCGCTCAGACGAGCTTCTCCATCGCCACGTGCTCGATGCCCGCCTCCATGAACACGCGGCCGCGCGGCTCGTAGCCCGCTGCGTCGTAGAGCGGGCGCGCGTACGTCTGGGCGTGGAGCACGAGCCGGCGGGCGCCGCCCGCGCGGGTCTCCTCGTCGGCGAGCGCGAGCAGCCGGGTCGCGATCCCACGTCGCCGGGCGTCGCGGGCGACGGCGAGGCGGCTGAACTGGACCGTCGAGCCGACGAACAGCAGGCGGCAGGTGGCGATCACACGTCCGTCCTCGACGGCGACGAGGTGGAGCGCCTCGTCGTCGCGGCCGTCGAGCTCCTCGCGCTCGGGGACGCCCTGCTCGCCGCAGAAGACCTCGTGGCGCAGGCGCAGCAGCTGCGCCATCTCCTCCTGGCCGCGGTGGCGGCGGATCTCGAGCTTCTCGGTGACCTCGGTCATCGCGCCCCCGGGTCCGTGTGATGGCGCACGGCCCACAGCTTGCCATACGGGAACGCCCGGCGGATCTGCTTAAATGGTTCGTGGGATCCCGGGGAGCTGGGATCGCTTCCGAGGTATCGCCGTCCCGTCCGCCAGAGCGGACCCCTTTGTCGAGCCGCTCGACGTTCCACCGCGGCTCGCTCATTTCTCCAGCCAACCTGACAAGCCCGATGGGTGTCACCACCCCTTTACCGAGTCCTGACGCAATCGCGCGCGCCGAGCTGCTGACGCGCGAGCGCTTCGTCTACGAGGGCGAGAGCCTCGAGGAGGCGCTGGCGCCCGGTTCGCCCCGGCGCCGCGCGCTCGACGCGGCGCTCGCCGAGGTCGCCGAGGGCCGGAGGAGCCCGTCGATCGAGTGGCGGCGCGAGTTCGGGCTGCTGCTCGGCCTCGAGCGCCTGCTCTCCGAGGAGGAGCCCCACCTGGCCGACGGCACCGTCCTCTCCGCCCACCAGGTCGACGCGCTCTCGGGCACGCTCACCGCGCTCCTCGCCGACGCGCAGCGGAGCGGGGCGAACGGCAACGGCGGCGCGAGCGGCAACGGCGGCCCGAACGGCAGCGGGAACGGGCGCGGCGACAGCGACCCGGGCGCGGCGGCGCGTGACGGCGCCCCGGGCGAGAGCGGCGGCACACGCGCCGCGACGCGAGACGACTTCGACCGCCGGACGCTCGACGACGATGACGGCGATCTCGAGGACGACGAGGCGGCCGAGGACGAGGAGCCGCAGGACTGGCAGGACGAGCTCGACGCCGAGGACGGCGACGGGCTCTCCGAGCTGCCCGAGGACCCGAACGCGGCCAAGCGGTTCTGGTTCGAGCACGCGACCGGGGCCGGCAAGACGGTCGCCGCGCTTGGGTTCGTGGAGGCGAGCCGCTCGGGAGGCGTGCTCATCCTCACCCATCGCCGCAACCTCGTCGACCAGTTCAACGGCGAGCTGCGCGACCGCGGCTACCGCGACCGGATCAGCGCCCCGCTGCTCGACGGCCAGGACGCCGCCAACGGCCCGGTGACGGTCGAGACCTACCAGTGGTTCGTGCGCAACGCGGGCCGCATCTCCGACGCGTACACGGTCGTCATCTGCGACGAGGCGCACACCGCGCTCGGCGAGAAGACCTCGGCCTCGATCCGCGCCTGGAGCGGCCCGATCTTCGTCGGCATGACCGCGACCGGCGCGCTCATCGCCCGCCACGTCACCGACCTCTTCCCCACCCAGACGAGCCGCTTCGATCTCGCGCAGGCCGCTCGCCGCGGGGTGATCGCGCCGCTGCGCTGCCTGCGGATCCCGCCCGGCCCGGGGGTGCGCACGATCGCCAAGGTGCCGCTGCGCCGGGGCGAGGTCGACACCGAGTTCGACCAGGAGATGCTCGCCGAGCTGCTCGACCAGACGCCGTTCAACCTGGCGATCGCCGACCTCTACAAGACGCGCTTCAACGGGGTGCCGGGCGTCGTCTACGCCGCGGGCGTCAAGCACGCGTACAACGTCGCCGAGTCGTTCCGTGCGGTCGGCATCAAGGCCAAGGCGGTGTCCGGCGAGACGCCCAAGCGCGAGCTCGCGCGGGTGCTCGCCGACTACGAGTCGGGCAAGGTCGACGTGCTCGTCAACGCGCAGCTCCTCGCCGAGGGCTGGAACAGTCCGCGGGCGACTGTCTGCATGCACCTCGCGCCGACCGCCTCCAAGCGGATCTACCAGCAGCGCGTCGGTCGCGTCACCCGCCGCCATCCGGGCAAGGAGGCGGGAATCGTCGTCGACTTCGTCCACCCCGCGACCAAGCACGACGACCCGGTGGTCACGCTCCACTCGCTGCTCGACCGCGACGTCTACCGCGGCGGCGCGATCGTCGTCGGGCCCGTGCGCCGCGGCCGCGGGCGGCGGATTCGCGTCGAGCGCCGGGTGCTGCCGGTCACCCCTGACCCCGAGCGCAGAGCCGAGGTGTTCGAGCGCGAGCTCTGGCGGATCGCCGTCGAGCACCTCGACTACGGCGAGCAGCACGTGTGGGCGGCGCTCGCCGGCGCGCGGGTGGCCCCGAACGGCTGGCGGCGCGCGAAGGCGATGCTCCACTTCGACCGTCAGGGCGAGCTGAAGCGGCGCTTCCTGATCACCGCGGTGCAGCGCAACAAGAGCTCCCAGCTGCGGCTGCGGGCGCTGCAGGAGATCGCCTCCAGCCGCGACCCCGAGGCGTTCGACACCGCGATCGACATCATGGGCGGCTGGCCTCGGGACGAGCGCCGTGAGGGCGTGAAGATCATGCTGCAGGCGCTCGCCGAGCGCCGCATCGGCCGCCGCGACCAGGCGAACGCGTGGATCTGGCGGATGGCCGAGTACACGCGCGAGGTGCACGAGGAGTACGCGGTGCAGCGCTGGCCGGAGACGAAGCGGCTGCTCGGGCTGCTCGTCAACTCGAGCGGCCCCGCCCATGCCCGCAACGCCCGCCGGCTCGTGCACGCCTCGCGCAAGGAGGACCGGCGGCTGTCGGCGGCGCTGCTCGCGGCCGCGCTGGCGCACACGCCGGAGGCCGAGGAGGCGCTGCGCGGAGCCCGCACACGCATGGCGCGCAAGCCGGCGGCGCTCGCCCGTGAGCTGCTGCGCAACTTCCCGAAGGGCCGCCGCGGGTCAAAGCGCCGCAAGCGCAAGGGCCAGGGCGCCGCCGCCGACGGCGAGGCGACCCCGGAGACGACGGAGGCGCTGGCGACCGAGGAGACGGATCTCGAGGCGGGCGACTCGGCCACCTACGACGATGACGACGATCGGGACGAGGACGACGATCGGGACAGGGACGTCGCGGGCGACGAGGAGGAGGGCCCGGATGACGGGACCGACGCTTCGCAGGACGACGCGCCTGAGGACGAGACCGACGAGGCTTCCGAGGACGGCGGTCTCGCCGACGTCGAGCCGTTGCCGCGCGAGCCGACCCCCGGCACGGACGCCGAGGCGGCCGCCTGAGCCGCCGACGCCGGTTTCAGCCCTCGTCGCCGGGGAGCTCGTAGCGCGCGACGGTGAACGCGATCAGCATCGGCACGTGGACCGCGTACACGGCGATCGAGAGCGTGAGCACGACCAGCGCGCCGCCGCTCACGTGGTCGCGCACGAACGCGTACTCGATCATGCCCGCGGTGATCGCGTAGGCGAGCAGCGCCCAGCGCCCGATCTGGAGGAAGCGCTCCCAGGCGAAGCCCCGCACCCGGGAGAGCGCGAGCAGGTTGGCGACGAGCAGCGCCGCCGAGAGCCCGAGCAGCACGACGGCCGGCGCGAGCGGCACGTGCCGCGGCAGATGCGCCGAGAGGTAGATGCCGCCCGCGATGATGAGGGCGAGCGACGCCATGCCGATCTCGGTCACGGGGGGCAGGCGCGGCTCGGCCGCGCCGGGCGACTCCGCCGCCGCCGGCGTCGTCCCGGGCCCGGGTGACAGCGGGGTCGCGCTCATGAGGAGCCGAGCTTCGTCATGATCACGAGCGTCGCGATCTGCATGGCGCCGGTGATCGCGGCACAGTAGATGAAGCGCTTCATCAGGCGCTCGATCACCGCGGGCCGCGGACGCGGCTTCTTCAGCTCGACGAGCACCGCGATGTTCGCCGGCTCGAGCAGGCCGAGCGCGATGACCGCCATCACCCCGACGACGATGAAGCTCGCGACCACCCAGGCGTGCTCCGGATAGCTCTCAAGGACGGTGCCGAGATGGTCGCCGAGCTGCCAGCCGGCGGCGAGCGTGACCGTGACGACGGTCGGCATGAGGAGCACCATCTTGGGCATCAGCTTCGTCGTCATCTCGATCCGGGCGGGGATTGACAGCCGCCCCAGGATCGGGCCGAGCACGAAGCCGAGGAACAGGTCGACGATCGTCCACGCCGCGCCGAACGCGACGTGCAGGAACATGAGCGGCCACACGGTGTTGACCGCGATCGCGACGACCAGGCCGACGAGCACCACCGCGACCGGGATCAACCCGGCGCGCGGGACGATGTCGAACTCCAGCCGTCCGGGGGGTCCACCGGTCGGCTGTCCCGGAGGTGATTCCGCCCCCACGGTGACGCTGCTCACTCTCACTCCTCCTGCTTCCCGCGGTCCTCGTGGCGACCCGCCTGCCCCTCGGGCGCCACTCCCTGGAGCGCGACGGTACCACTCCGCCTCAGGCGCGTCCAGGAGCGCGCTCCCGTGGCCCTTCAGGCGCGTGCCCGGTGGCTGCCGCGCTGGACGGCGTGGCGACCGCGCTCGAGATGGACCTCCCCGGCGTCGAGCGCGACCGGGCCCGCTCCGGCACGGACGATCAGCCGCCCCCGGGCGTCGATCCCGTCGGCGAGCCCGGTGCCGCCGCTCCAGGTCACGGTCCGGTGGCGCAGGGCATCGCGCTCCCGGAGCTCGGCGAGCACGGCCGCCTCGTCCTCCGCGAGCACCCGCTCGAGCTCGGCGAGGAGCGCGGCGAGCGCGGGCTCACGCGCGTCGGCGGACAGCCCGAGCGTCGCCGACCGGGCCGCGAGGTCAGCGCCCAGTGAGCGCAGCTCGACCGCGAGGTTGAGCCCGATCCCGAGCACCGCCCAGCCGGCCTGTGGGCGGCCCTCGACGAGGATCCCGGCGACCTTGCGGCCGTCGAGCAGGACATCGTTCGGCCACTTCACCATCGCGCGGCGACCCGCGACATCGAGCCGCTCGGCGACGAGCGCGACGGCGACGCCGGCGGCGAGTGAGAGCAGCGGGGCCGGGCGGCGGATGACGAGCGAGGCGAGCAGCGCGCTGTCGGCGGGGGCCGTCCAGGCTCGGCCCTGCCGGCCGCGCCCCGCGGTCTGCTCGGAGGCAGTGACGAGCGTCCCGTGAGGGGCCCCCGCGGCGGCGAGCTCCCGCGCCCGGAGATTCGTCGAATCGACCCGCCGCAGGTGCAGCCGCGGCGTGCCGAGGCGCACCGGAAGCCGGTCCGCGGCCGCCCGGCGCGGCGCGCCCCGGCCTGACCGGTCCGACCGGGGGTCCGGCCCTCGCCCTGGGCTCACGCCGCGCCGATGCGGAGCTCGTCGCCGGCGCCGACCCCGAATCGGTCGGCCGCCGACCCGTGCGAGACGGCGAGCGAGAGCGCGCCGCCCGAATCCTCGTAGAGCAGCGACTCCCCGGGGTCGACGTCGGAGAAGATGCGCCCGACCGCCACCGGGATCGCCTCGTCCCCCACCTCGACGACCAGCCGCTCACGCCCCGCGAGCCCCGCGGCGCCGAGGTCGGCGAGGCCCGCGCCCAGCTCGAGGTTGCCGAACCGGTCGACGGCCGCGACGCGCGCAACGAGCGCGCCGTCCGCCACCCGCGGCCGCGGGTCATCGAGCGCGACCAGTGAGGCCGGGTCGATCGCCGCGCCCGCCTCCTCGAGCCGCGCCCCGTCGGCGAGCGCGGCCGCGACCGGCGCGAACACGTCGCGACCGTGGAACGTCGCAGACACGGGCGAGAGCGCGAACGGCGAGCCCGCGAGGTCGACCGCCGCGGCCACGCCGCCCGCGGCGCGCGCGGCGGGCCCCAGGAGGCCGTTGTCGGGTCCGACGAGGAGCCGGCCGTCCGCGGCCCGGAGCGCCACGCCGCGTCGGGCGCCGCCGACGCCCGGATCGACGACGCCGAGGAGCACGCCCGGCGGCAGGAACGGCACCGCCCGGGCAAGCGCGGTCGCGCCGGCGCGAACGTCCTGGGGCGGGATCCCGTGGCAGAGGTCGATGATCCGCGCCCGCGGGCAGCGCCGCGCGATGACGCCATGGCAGACGCCGACGAACGGATCGGCGAGCCCGTAGTCGGTGAGGAACGTGATGACGGGGTCGGGCATCGCGGATCGGGTGAGGCCCGGGTGCGCCTCGCGGCGGGCCACCGGAGAGGGTAACCCCCGACCGACGAGAGCCGATATTGACCGGTCAGCGACTCTTTAGAATCGGCGCCGACCGTCCGAACAAGAGGGTATGGACGACACCGCTCGGGAGGCGAGCGCGGCGGCGGACCGCTGCGTGCTCATTCGCCGCCAGGCGATCTTCGACCCCCAGGAGCGGGTCTCGGGCTACGAGCTGCTGCTCGACACCGGTGCGCCGCCCGCCGAGGACGAGCAGGCGCAGGGGTTGCTCACGAGCGCGGTGGTCGACATCGGCCTGCGGCGCATCGTCGGGACCCGCCGCGCGTACCTCACGGCAACGCCGGCGTTGCTGGCGGACGCGGCCGCCCTCCGGCTCTCTCCCGAGCAGGTCGTGCTCCTGGTGCCCGCCCAGCCGGTCGGACGCTCGCTCCTCAGGACGCTGAGAGGGCTCGTCGGCGCGGGGTTCGAGATCGGCGTCGGCGCGTGGGCGCTCGACGGCGGCGCCGAGCCGCTGCTTCGGCTGGCGAGCGTCGTCAAGCTCGATTTCCGCTTCGGCACCCGCGAGCTCGCGCTGCTCATGACCCGCCGGGACGAGCTCCACGCCCGTGGGGCGACGCTGATCGCCGGCCAGGTGCAGACGTGGGGCGAGTACGAGCGCTGCCTCGGGCTCGGGTTCGACGCCTTCCAGGGCGAGTATCTCGCCCACCCCGCCCCGATCGCCGGCCGCCGCACGCCGACCGCCGCCGCAGGGGCGCTCGGGGCCGCGCTCCGCGCCCGCGGGCCGCGCGCGTTCGAGGAGCTCGAGCGCGTGATCTGCGAGGACGCGGGGCTCGCGCACCGCTTCCTGCGCGTCGCGGACTGCGCGCTCTTCGGCGGGCGCACGCGGGTGCGTTCGGTGCATGACGCGCTCACGCGGCTCGGCACCGAGACCGCGCGTCGGTGGGCGATGCTCACGATCGTCGCCGGGTTGGCCGACGCCGGCTCGCCCGCGGCGCGACACTTCCTCGGGGTCGGCCTGCATCGCGCCCGGCTGTGCGAGCTCCTCGCGCGCCGCCAGCGCCAGGGCTGTCCGGATCGCGCCTTCTCCGCCGGCCTCCTGTCCGTGCTGCCCGCCGTGACGAGCGAGCCGCTCGATGAGCTCCTCGCCCACCTCCCGATCGACGAGGCGCTCGCCCGGGCGCTCACCGACTATCTCGGCGCCGAGGGCCAGATGCTCGCCGCGATCGTCGCCCACGAGCGCGGGGAGCGGGCGGGCGAGGACACCGAGCCGGGACTCCTGGCGGCGATCGGCCGCATCTACGCCGAGGCGCTGCTGTGGGCCGACGAGACCGCCCGCCGGCTCGGCTGAGGTCGCGGCGGGCGCGCGTCAGCCGCGCGTCGCGTCGGCGACGATCGCGTCGTGCGGCGAGCGTGCGTCAGCCGCGCGTCGCGTCGGCGACGATCGCGTCGAGCAGCCCGTCGATGTCGTGCCGCTCGGCCTCGAGCGCGGGCTCGCGGCCGAACTCCCGGAGCGTCGCGGTCGTCACGGGGCCGATCGAGGCCAGGCGGGTGTCCGGGCCGATCGCGTCGGCGGCCTGGACGAGCAGATAGCGGACGGTCGAGGACGAGGTGAAGGTCACGTAGTCGGCGCGGGCGAGCGCGCGCCGCTGGGCGTCGGTGAGCGGCTCGACGACGGTCTCGTAGAGGGCGAGGACATCGACGTCGGCGCCGCGGGCGCGCAGCGCATCCGGCAGCACGTCGCGCGCCTCGGCGGCGCGGGCGACGAGCGCGCGGCGGGGCGCGGGGGGACCGCTCGCGTCGAGCGCCTCGACGAGCCCCTCGGCGACGAACCGCTCCGGGACGACATCGGCGCGGATGCCGCGCGACGCGAGTGCCCGCGCCGTGCCCGGCCCGATCGCGGCGACGCGCGCGCCGTGCAGCGCCCGAGCGTCCCGCCCTGCCGCGGTGAGACGCTCGAATAGGCAGGCGACACCGTTCGGACTCGTCAGGCAGACGAGGTCGTAGCGCTCGAGCTCATCGGGCAGGCCGCCCGGCAGGGGCCGGATCCGGATGACGGGCGCCTCGACGACATCGGCGCCAAGCGCGTGCAGTCGCGCGGCGAGCCCGCTCGCCTGCGCGCGGGCGCGGGTGACGGCGACCGTGCGGCCGTGCAGCGGCCGAGCCTCGAGCCACGCGAGCGTTTCCCGCAGTGCGGCGACGGCCCCGAACAGCGCAATCGCCGGAGCGCGGATGCCCGCGTCGGCGGCGAGCGGCGCGATCGTATCGAGCGTGCCGGTGACGACCCGCTGCCCGGGGAGGGTGCCGCGCTCGATCACCGCGGCGGGCTCGTCGCGGGCGCGCCCGCCGCGCTCCAGGCGCTCGGCGATCGCCGCCAGGCGCGCGACCCCCATGTAGACCGCGACCGTCCCCGGGAACCCGGCGAGCGCCTCCCAGTCGAGCGCGGACTCGGGCTTGGCCGGATCCTCGTGGCCGGTGACGAACGCGACCGCGCTCGCCGCGTCGCGGTGGGTGACGGGGATCCCCGCATAGGCGGCGGCGGCGACCGCCGCGGTGATGCCCGGCACGACCTCGTAGGGGATGCCGGCCTCGCGCAGCAGCTCGGCCTCCTCGCCGCCGCGGCCGAACACGAACGGGTCACCCCCCTTGAGCCGCACGACCGTCCGCCCGGCCGCACCATGCTCCAGCAGCAGCCGGCCGATCTCCTCCTGGGTCACCGACGGGACGCCGCCCTCCTTGCCGACGTAGAGGCGCTCGGCGTCGGGCCGGGCGCCGTCGAGGGCGCTGGCCGGGATCAGCCGGTCGTGGACGATCACGTCGGCGGCGGCGATCAGCTCAAGCGCGCGGGCGGTGAGCAGGCCGGGGTCGCCGGGGCCCGCCCCGACCAGATACACGGTCATGCCGCAACCCGCCCGGTCATGCCGCAACCCGCCCGGTCACGCGGCGACCTGCCGCTCGGCGCGCTCGAGCAGATCGGGCGCGCCGGCCGCGAGCATCCGCTCCGCGCAGCGCAGCCCGACCTCGTCCGCGGGCCCCGTGACCTCGTCGCGCAGCCACTCCGAGCCGTCGGGCAGGCCCGCCCAAGCGGTGAGCGTGAGCAGGCCGTCGGCGCGCGGGCGCGCGTGGGCGCCGACCGGCGTGTGGCAGGAGGCGCCGAGCGCGCGCACGAGCGTGCGCTCGGCGGTGAGACATGCGGTCGCCTCGAGGTCCCGCGCGGCGTCGAGGCGGGAGTCCGCGGCGAGCTCGCCGACGCGACCCTCGATGGCGAGCGCGCCCTGCCCGGCGGCGGGCACGAGCTCATCGGCGATCGCGCTCACCGCATCGGCGCGCCCGAGGCGGTCGAGCCCCGCGAGCGCGAGCACGAGCGCGTCGGCCTCGCCGGCCGCGAGCTTGCGCAGGCGCGTGTCGACGTTGCCGCGAAGCTCGACGACCTCGAGGTCCGGGCGGGCGGCGCGCAGCTGCGCGGTCCGTCGCAGCGAGGCGGTGCCGACGCGTGCGCCCTCGGCGAGCGCGCTGAGCCCGGCGGCCCCGCAGAACGCGTCGCGGGCGTCGGCGCGCGCCGGGACGGCGACGATCTCCAGCCCCGGCGGCAGCTCGGTCGGGACGTCCTTGGCGGAGTGCACGGCGACGTCGATCTCGTGGTCGAGCAGCGCCCGCTCGAGCTCGGACACCCAGCGCGACTTGTCGAGCGCCGCGGCGCCGCGGTCGCCGAGCGTCGTCACGGTGACGATCTCGACCTCGATCCCGCCGACGCGGAGCGCCTCGGCGACCGACTCCGCCTGGATGAGCGCGAGCGGACTGCCCCGCGTGCCGACGCGCAGTGCCACGTGGGTCAGGCGGGACGCCGCAGCGGACGGACCTCGGCGAGCGGCTCGGGGACGGCCCGCGGGGGCTCCGCGGGCGTGGCAGGCTCAAGCTCCTCGCCGCCGACCGACAGCCCGAACAGGTCGCGGACGACCGCCATACGCACGTGCAGGCGCTCGTCGGAGAGGTCCTTGAGGCGGAGCGTCGGCTCGTGGAGCACCCGGTTGACGATCGTGCGGGCGAGCCGCTCGACCCGCTCGCGGTCGCGCGGCGAGGCGGTCTCCCAGCGGCCGGCGTTCTCGGCGACGACCTCCTCGGCGATCCGTGCGGCACGGGAGCGCAGGGCCGCGATCGTGGGCAGCACCTCGAGCGACCCGAGCCACGAGGCGAACTCCTGGATCTCCTGCTCGATGATCGTCTCGGCGCGCCGCGCCTCCGCCTGGCGAACCTGCCGGTTGCGGGCGACGACCGCCTCGAGGTCATCGATGTCGCGCAGCGTGATCCCCGGGACGCGCCCGCACGCGGCCTCGATGTCGCGCGGCACCGCGAGGTCGATGAGGAGCAGCGGGCGTCCCCCGCGCTCGCGCATCACCTCGGCGATCTCATCGACCTCGATCAGCAGGTGCGGTGAGGCGGTCGCGGCGAAGACGATGTCCGCGGCGAGGAGCGCGTCGGGGAGCTCGTCGAACGACAGGCTGCGGCCGCCGTACTGGGCGGCGAGGCTGAGCGCTCGCGCCCGGCGGCGGCTCGCCACGAACACCAGCTCGGCGCCGGTCCCGGAGAGCGCGCGGGCGGCGAGCTCGCTCGTCTCGCCGGTGCCGATGAGCACGACCTCGCGACCCGCGAGCGACCCGAGCCGCTCGGCGGCAAGCGCGACCGCGACCGTCGGCGCGGACAGGCGCCGCTCGCCGATCGCCGTTTCCGCGCGCACCCGCTTGCCGGTCGCGAGCGCCGCCTCGAACAGGTGGTTGGTGAGCGGGCCGGTCGCCCGCTGCCCAAGCGCCGACTCATAGGCGCGCTTGACCTGTCCCTGGATCTGGTCCTCGCCGACGATCATCGAGTCCAGGCCGGAGACGACCCGGTACAGGTGGCGCGCGGCGTCGCAGTTGTGGTGGGCGTAGATCGCCTCGGTGAGCTCGGTCGGGCGGATCCCGGCGTGTCGAGCGAGGAGCGAGAGCACCGCCGACTCGGCGGCGACGGGATCGGAGGCGACCGCGTACACCTCGGTGCGGTTGCAGGTGGAGATCGTCACCACCTCCCGCACGCCGGCTTGTTCCCGCAGCTCGCGGGCGAGCTCGCCCGCACGGGCCTCGGGCAGCGCGAGCCGCTCGCGGATCTCGACCGGCGCGGTCTTGTGCGAGGCGCCGAGGACAAGCAACCGGCTCACAGGCGCGATCCGGAGCGCTCCGCGTCCTGAGCCGCCGCGGTCGTCTCGGCGCGCGCCGCCTCGACCTCGCGTCGCAACCGCTCGAGCTCACGCTCCACCCGCCGCGCGCGGGCGGCCATGATCGCCACGTAGACGAGGACGATCACGAACACGACGATGTAGGCGGCGGCGACGAACTTCCCGGCCTTGCCGAGCGGCAGCGCCGGCGCGGAGGCGAGCAGCGCGATCACAGCGGCGCCGCCGACCGGCCGTACGGCCTCTCGAGGTCCTCGCCGATGAGTGTGCGGCGCAGCCGACGCACCTGGGAGCGCAGGTTCTTGGCGGCCATCTCGTACTTCCAGAGCGTCACGTACAACAGCGCGATCCCGATCGTGGAGACGAGGAACGTCACCCCCATCGACGGGGGCAGGTGCGCGCCGGTGAGCGTGAGCACGCGCGGGTGCACGAACGCGGTCGCCTGGCTGACCGCGAGGAAGTTGAGCGGGACGAACGCGCCGCAGGTGATCGCGAACACGGACGCATAGCGCGCCTGGCGCTCGGGATCCTCGATCGAGAAGCGCAGCGGCTGGTAGGTGCAGAAGAGCAGGATCACGATCAGGAACGAGACGAGCGTCGGCTCGTTCCATACCCACCAGTGTCCCCACGACGCCTTCGCCCAGATCGAGCCGCTGATCAGCCCGCCGATCCCGAAGATGAGCGCCATGTGGATCGCGACATAGGAGCGCATGTCCCACACGCGATCCCCGGTCCGCAGGTAGCCGATCCCCATGAGGCCGCCGAACACGAATCCGCAGAGCGACACGATCGCCAGCGGCACGTGGATGTAGAAGATCTTCTGGATGAACCCCTGCTCGGCGTCGAGCGGGGCGTAGAAGAACACCATCGCCAGCGCGGCGGCGATGACCAGGACGGTGAGGAGCGAGAGGCTCCTCAGGCCGCGCCCATATGTGCGGGAGGGCGTCATTCCTCGAGGAGAAAGTCGAACACCGCGTATGCGAGCAGTGCGAACACGAGATCATAGAGGCCGAGGGTCCCCATCCAGCGCACTGGAGGGGCCGTCGGTGCGTGCGCTGACCGAAGGATCGGACCCGCGGCGCGCGCGGCGGCGATGAGCGCCGGCACGAGCAGCGGCAGGCCGATCATCGGGCCGATCAGGTCGCGCGCTCGGGTGTGGACGGCGACCGCGGACACGAGCGTGCCGATCACCGCCAGCGCGAGGTTCGTGAGCGCGAGCACCGCGACGAGTCCGGGGAGCACACGCCCGAGCCCCGGCTCCAGGAGCAGCAGCTTGAATGCCGGCACCGCGATCACCTCGAGCACGACGAGGAACAGGTAGAGCGCGCCCGCCTTGGCGAGGAGCATCGCGCTGCGGTCGACCGGGGCAAGCAGGAACCCGTCGAAGCCCCCCTGCTCGCGCTCCGCGACGAACAGCCGGTTGATCCCGAGCATCGCCGCGAACAGCAGCGCGATCACGAACACGCCGGCCGCCTCCTGGCCGGAGAGCGTGTCGCGGTCCAGGGCGAAGTGGAAGATGACGATCGTCACCACGGCGAACAGCACCATCGCGGGCAGCGTGTCCGCCGAGCGCAGCTCCTGGCGCAGGTCCTTGCGGAGCACCGCCCACGCGGTCCTCATCGGTTCGGCTCCCGGTGAGGCGCTGCCGACATCATGCGCCCGCTCCCCGCGGCGACGCCCAGGGGGCCCTCATGCGTAGAGCTCCCGCACCGCCGCGTCGGTGAGCGCGGACGGGTCCCCGTAGTGCGCGACCCGCCCGTCCCGGAGCGCGAGCACCTGGTCGGCCTCGGCGAGCGCCGCGCGCGGGTCATGGCTCGTGAGCACGCGCGTGCGGCCGCTCGCCCGCCCGACGAGCGGCTCGATCAGCTCGCCCGCGGCCGGGTCGAGGTTTGCGCGCGGCTCATCGAGCAGCAGGAGCGGCGGATCGTGCAGGATCGTCCGCGCGACCGCGATCCGCTGCACCATGCCGCGGCTGTACGTGCGCACCGGCTCATCGGCGCGGCGGTCCATCTGCACGCTGCGCAGCACCTCGTCGACGCGGGCGAGCGGCAGACGGTGAAGCCGGGCGTGGTAGACGAGATTCTCCCGGGCGGTGAGCTCGCGGTAGAGCAGCGGCTCGTGGGCGAGGAGCCCGAGCCGGCCCCGCACCCGGTGAGCGGCGCGCGGCAGCGCCTCGCCGAAGATCTCGACCGAGCCGCGCTGGGCACGCAGCAGCGTCGCCAGGATCCGCAGCAGCGTCGACTTGCCCGCCCCGTTGCGACCGAGCACCGCGAGCGTCTGCCCCGCCGGCAGGCTCAGGCTCACATCCTGGAGCGCCGCCCGCTCGCCGAACCAGCGGGAGACCGAGCGCAGCTCAATGGCCGGGGGTTCGCTCACCGGCCCGGCGCTGGAGCGTCGCGACGACGTGCTGGAGGGTCGGGGCGATCACCGGGAAGACCTCGCCGATCGCTCGCGGGTTGCCGGGGAAGTTGACGATCAGCGTGCGGCCGGCGATCCCCGACACCCCGCGCGCGAGGATCCCCATCGGCGTGTGGCGCACCGCCTCGGCGCGCATCGCCTCCGCGAACCCGGGCGCGTCGCGCTCGATCACCGCCCGCGTCGCCTCGGGCGTCACGTCGTCGTCGGTGAAGCCCGTCCCCCCGGTCGTGAAGATGAGGTCGACGCCCCCCTCGACCTGGCGGCGGAGCCAGCACTCGATCGCCTCGCGGTCGTCGGCGAGCACGTCGCGGGCGACGATCTCGGCGCCGGCGTCCTCGGCGTGGCGGGCGAGCTCGCCGCCCGAGCGGTCCTCGGTCTCGCCGCGCGCGACCGAGCTTGAGACCGTGAGGATCGCGGCTCTCACGGGCAGTCGGCGAGCGCGCGCAGCGCCCGGCAGATCTCCTCGCGGCGCCAGGAAATGTCGCCGAGCCGCTCCGTGAGCGCCGAGCGGTTGACGCGCTGGAGGTTGTCGAATGACGCGACGCACTCGTCCGGCAGCCCGTCCGCCGGCCCGAGCTGAATCTCGGTCGGAATCTCACGGACGGTGCGCGTCACCGGCGCGACCACAATCCCGGTGAGCACCTCGGTCGCCTCAGAGCGCGTCACCACGAGCACCGGCCGCCGCTGTGTCTCCACCTCCGCCCACCAGACCTCCGCCTGGCGCGGCGTGCTCACCATGGCTCCTCGGCGACGAGCGCGCGGGTGGCCGCGTCGAGGCCCGCGAGCTCGTCGGCCGTCTGCGGACGGCGCTTGTACGCCTCCGCGATCCGCAACCCGACCGATCGGCGCTCGTGCGTCTCCACAAGTTGATGGAGAGCGAGCCGCACGGCCTCGGAGCGGTTGGCGACGACACCCTCCGCGATCAGAGCGTCGACCTCCCTGAGCAGAGCGTCGTCGAGGCGCGTGACAATCTGTGTCATGCGAATAGCATTGCACAACGCATCACGATTGGCCGCGGACCCAAGCTCCGGACCGACCGCCCGACTTCTCAAGCAGCGCAACCGAGGCGATCTCCGCGCCGCGCTCGACGCCCTTGACCATGTCGTAGACGGTGAGCGCGGCGACCGAGGCGGCGGTGAGCGCCTCCATCTCGACGCCCGTCGGCCCGGTCGTGCGCGCCTCCGCGGTGAGCGTGATCTCGCCGGCCTCGGCGTCGATCTCGCCCGCGACGCCGAGGAACGTGAGCGCGAGCGGATGGCAGAGCGGGATCAGCTCGGAGGTGCGCTTGCCCGCCTGGATCCCGGCGATCCGCGCGGTCGAGATCACGTCGCCCTTGGGGGCATCGCCGGCGGCGACGAGCGCGGCGGTCGCCGGAGAGACCCGCACGACGGCGCGGGCGAGCGCCCGGCGCTCGGTCGACGGCTTCTCGCCGACGTCGACCATGCGAGCGCTGCCGCGCGCGTCGAGGTGGGTGAGCGCATCCGGACGGTCATGCTGGGCATCGAAGCCACGCATATCGTGGGTGAGATGCCCACCGCCCTCGGTGGGCAGGTCGGGACTCACGCGACGGCGTGCGCGTGCTGGGCGGCCTCGATCAGCGCCCGCACGCCCTCCCGGTCCCCGCGGCGCAGCAGCGCGACCGGATCGGGGTCGCCGTTCACGATCGACTCGAAGAACTCCTTGCGGTCCTGGTAGGTCGGCAGTGTCCCCTTCGCCCAGCCGCGGACGTCGTTGAGCATCACCGCGAGCTCCGCGTACTCGGTGCCGAACAGCTCGGCGATCTCCCGCTTCATGCGCTTGGCGAGCGCGGGCGAGGCGCCGGCGGTGGAGATCGCGACCGCAAGCGGGCCGGTGCGGACGATCGCCGGCAGGATGAAGTTGCACAGCGGCGGGACGTCGACGACGTTGACGAGCATCGCGCGGCGCTCGGCGTCCTCGTAGACGCGGATGTTCACATCGGTGTCGCCGGTCGCGGCGATCGCGATGAGGCAGCCGTCGAGATCGGCCGCCTCGTACTCGTGCCGGCGCCACTCGATCGACCCCTCGGCCGCGAGGCGCTGAAGCTCCGGGTGGGCATCCGGCGCGACGAGCACGACGTCGCCGTCGCAGGCGAGCAGGCCCTCGACCTTCTCCAGGCCGACGTCACCGCCGCCGACGACGAGGCAGCGCCGCCCGCTGAGCCGCAGGCAGGCGATGTAGAACGGCGTCTCGAGCATGCCCTGCACACACGACTGATCGCAGATCCCCCTGCGCAGCTGGCAGACGCATTCCTTGCCGGCGTAGGCCTGGGCGGGCATGGCTGAAAGGGTAGTAACGGGCCGGCCGTCAGGCGACCGCACGGGCCCGGTCGAGCAGCGCCTCGGCGAGGGCGGCCGCGAGCGGCCGACCGCACGCGGGGTCGACGAGGATCAGCGACGGCATCGTGGCGCTGCCCGAGAGCTCGATCACGCCGACGCCGAGCACGACGTCCGCCCCGTCCCGGTGCGTGGTGGCGCACAGCACGAGCCGTTCACGCGGGTCGGAGCGCACGAGGCGCGCGAGCTCGAACTCCTCGCACACGACGCCCGCCCGCGCGGCGATCGAGCGCAGACCCTCGAGGTCGCGCAGGCGCACGCGCCGCATCGCCAGCGGCGAGCCGTCCGCCAGCGTGACGGCGGGCTCCGCCGCGCTGTGATGATCGAGGGCGCTCATCGGTTCATCAGCCTATCCGTTTGATCTTTACCCGTTCTTGACGTCGCGCGACCGTCGGATGTCGGCGAGCCGCCCTCGGAACTCCGCCTCGGCGTCGTCGGGCTCGTAGAACCGCTCGCCGGCCACCGATGGCGGCAGCAGCTCCTGGGGGGAGACATGCCCCGGCCGGGCGTGCGGATAGTCGTACTCACCGCGGGCGCGGACGCCGGAGCGCAGGTAGGCGGGCGGCGGCTCGGCGCCGTGCTCACGCACGTAGCCGCGGGCCGCCCCGATCGCGCGCTTCGTCGCGTCGGACTTCGGGGCGAGCGACAGGTAGATCGCCGCCTGGGCGAGCGCGAACTCGGCCTCCGGCAGGCCGACGTGCTCGACCGCGGCGGCGGCCGCCGTCGCCACCGACAGCGCCTGCGGGTCGGCGTTCCCGACGTCCTCGGAGGCGAGGATCACCATGCGGCGCACGATGAAGCCGGGGTCCTCCCCGCCCTCGAGCATCACCGCCAGGTAGTACAGGGACGCGTCGGGGTCCGAGCCGCGGGTCGCCTTGATCCAGGCCGAGATCGTGTCGTAGTGGTTGTCGGCCTGGCGGTCGTAGAGGATCGCGCGGCGCTGCATCGCGTCCTCGGCGTGCTCAAGGGTCACCGGCGGCGCCGGTTCGTCCGCCGCGTCGGAATCGACCGGACCGGCCGCCTCGCAGGCGAGCTCCAGCGCGTTGAGCGCCGAGCGGGCATCCCCGCCCGAGCGCTCGGCGAGGAAATCGATGGCCTCGGTCGTGACCCGTGACTGCGGTCCGCAGTGGCCACGCTCGATCGCGCGCTCCAGCAGCACCCGCACGTCCTCGGGCCCGAGCGGCTCCAGCTCGTACAGGCGCGTGCGCGAGATGAGCGCCGAGTTGACGCTGAAGAACGGGTTCTCGGTGGTCGCCCCGACGAGCGTCACGAGGCCGTCCTCGACGGCGGGCAGCAGCGCGTCCTGCTGGGCCTTGTTGAAGCGGTGGATCTCGTCGAGGAAGAAGACCGTGCGCCGGCCGTTGGTCCTGAGTCGCTCCCGGGCGCGCTCCATCACCGCCCGAACCTCCGCCCGTCCGGCCTGCACCGCGCTCTCCTCCTCGAACGCGGCGTCGCTCGCGCTCGCCACCAGCCGCGCGAGCGTCGTCTTGCCGCTGCCCGGCGGCCCGTGCAGGATCATCGAGTGGGGCCGGCCCTCCTCGATCGCGCGGCGCAGCGCCGAGCCGTGGGCGAGCAGCCTGGGCTGGCCGACGAGCTCATCGAGCGTCGTGGGGCGCAGGCGGGTGGCGAGCGGTACCGCCGGGCCGCCGGGCGCGGGGTGGCCGGGCCGCGTGGGGTCACCGCCCGACCGGGCGTCGTCGCCGCCCGACCGCCCGGGGTCACGGGGCGCCCGGGCGGCGTCACGGGACGCCGGAGGCTCCTCCTCGCCGAACAGGCGGTCCATGGCCGCAGTATGGCCCGACTGCCGGACCGGCTCTCTGCGGCCGGCGAGCGATTTCATCCCACCGCAGGATGAGATCGCTCACGTCGCGGCGCGGCCGGGCGCTCGGCGGCCGAGGCGCGGCCGGGTGCTCGGCGGCCGAGGCGCGGCCGGGTGCTCGGCGGCTGAGGCGCGGCCGGGTGCTCAGCGGCCGAGGATCGCCAGCGCGGCGTCGTGCAGCAGCCCGTTCGTGGCCAGGCCCCCGTCGGCGCCCGCGTGAGAGGGAGCGCCGGTGAGGTCGGTGAAGCGGCCGCCGGCCTCGGTGACGATCACCAGCGGAGCGGCGAGGTCCCACACCGACACGAGCGGATCGCAGGCGATCTCGGCCGCCCCCTCGGCGACGAGCATGTACTGCCAGAAGTCCCCGTACCCGCGCGTCCGCGCGACCCGTTCGGCCAGCTCGCGCAGCTGCGGCTCGCGCCCGGCTCGCCACCAGTCCTCCAGACCGCCGAAGCAGAACTGCGCGTCGGCCAGCTCGTTCGCCGCGGACACCGAGATCCGCCGCGCGGGCGCGCCCGGACCGCCCTCCCGCACGTGCGCGCCCTCGCCGCGCGCGGCCCACCAGCGCCGGCCGAGCGCGGGCGCGGAGACGACGCCGACGACGGGCTCACCGTGCGCCTCGAGGGCCACGAGCGTCGCCCACACCGGGGTGCGCCGCACGTAGCCCTGGGTGCCGTCGATCGGGTCGATGATCCAGAGGCGGCCGGTTGCCGGCGGTGTCGTTGTGGAGTCGTTGGCGGGCCTGTCGCCCCCCTGGCCGTATTCCTCGCCGAGGATCCCGTCGGCGGGGCGCGCCGTCTCCAGGTGGGCGCGCAGCGTGCGCTCGACGAGCGTGTCGGCCTCGGAGACCGGCGTCATGTCGGACTTCGTGTCGACCGCGAGGTCGAGCGCGCCAAAGCGCGCCATCGTGATCTCATCGGCGAGGTCGGCGAGCCGCAGCGCGAGGCGCAGATCGGCGCTCTCGGGGTCGGACGGGAGTGGCGACACGGCGCGCATCGTACGGGTCGGCCGTCGCGCGGGCGCCCCGGCGGTTAGTGTCCAGCCGGTGAGCGGCGACCTGCAGAGCGAGACCGTCGAGCTGCTCCAGCGGCTGATCCGGTTCGACACAGTCAACCCGCCCGGCAACGAGCGGCCGGCGATCGAGCACCTCGAGCGCTACTGCGCGGCCGCGGGCTTCGCCTGCGTCGTGCTGGCCGACGATCCCGAGCGGCCGAACCTGGTGGCGACGCTCGGCGATCCGGAGAGCGGGCCGGTGCTCTGCCTGCTCGGCCACGTCGACACCGTGCTCGCCGATCCCGAGGCGTGGGAGCACGATCCGTGGTCGGGGGACGTCGCCGACGGCTGCGTGTGGGGCCGCGGCGCGCTCGACATGAAGAGCCAGGTGGCCGCCGAGGCGGTCGCGGCTGTCTCGCTCGCCCGGGACGGCTGGCGCCCGGCCCGCGGCGCGGTGCGGCTCGTATTCGTCTCCGACGAGGAGACCGGCGGTGACGTCGGCGCCCGCTGGCTGTGCGAGAACCATCCCGACGCGGTCCGCTGCACGATGCTGCTCAACGAGGGCGCCGGCGAGGTGTTCGAGTTCGCCGGCCGCCGCCACTACGGCGTCTGCTGCGCCGAGAAGGGGATCTACCGGTTCACGATCACCGCGCACGGCGAGGCCGGCCACGCCTCGATGCCGACGGTCGGCGACAACGCGCTGCTCAAGCTCGGGCCGGTGCTCGGCGCGCTCGCCGACCCGCCGCCCGACTACGTGGTGACCGAGGCGCCCGCGGCGCTCCTCTCGGGCCTCGGTCTCGATCCGGACGATCCCGCCGGCGCGCTGCGAACGCTGCGTGAGCAGGATCCGATGCTGTTCGTGCTCGCGGCGCCGATGTTCGAGATCACGCTCACGCCGACGATGGCCTCGGCCTCGCAGAAGATGAACGTGATCCCCTCCCGGGCCGAGATCCGCGTCGACTGCCGCACGCCACCGGGCCTTGGCGAGGCGGAGACCCGCGCGCGGATCGAGCGGGTGCTCGGGATCGGCGACTCGCGCGACGGCCCGCTCACGATCGAGTTCACCGAGCGGACGATCGGCAACGCCTCGCCGGTGCGCTCCGAGCTCATGTCGTTCATCGAGAGCTGGGTCGAGCGGGAGGACCCGGGGGCGAGCGCGGTCCCGCTCATCCTCCCCGGGTTCTCGGACTCCAACTGGTTCCGGACCGCGTTCCCGGAGTGCGTCGCCTACGGGTTCTTCCCGCAGCGCCATCAGTCGCTGCTCCAGACCGCGCCGCTCGTCCACAACGCGAACGAGCGCATCGACGTCCGGGACCTCGGCGTCGCGGCGGGCTTCTACCGCGACTGCCTCACCGGCCTGCTCGGCTGAGCGCGCGGCTCGCCCCAATAGACTCGCGCCATGTCGACGACGGTGAGCACGCGTCTGGATCCCGAGATCTTCCGCCTGCCGGTGCAGCGCATTCGGGAGGGCTACTACTCCGACGCGTACTTCGTGTTCACGAAGAAGCTCCTGGAGGACGAGGGCGTGCACCCGCGCGTCACGATGCAGGTCTTCCAGAAGGAGGACTCGGTGCTCGGGGGCATCGACGAGGCGATCGCGGTGCTCAAGCTCTGCTCCGGCCGGGAGGTCGACGGCGAGTGGATGCCCGGGTGGGACGAGCTCATCGTGCATGCGCTCAACGAGGGCGACCGGATCTCCCCGCGCGAGACGGTGATGACGATCGAGGGCGACTACTCGCTGTTCGCCCACCTCGAGACGGTCTACCTCGGCTCGCTCGCCCGGCGCTCGCTCATCATGCGCAACGTCCACGAGGTCGTGCAGGCCGCCCAGGGCAAGGAGATCATCTACTTCCCGGCCCGCCACGACCACTGGCTCGTGCAGACCGGCGACGGGTGGAGCGCCCACGTCGCCGGCGCGATCGGCGTCTCGACCGACGCCCAGGCCTCGTGGTGGGGCGGCCGCGGGATCGGCACCGTCCCGCACGGGCTGATCGCGGCCTACGGCGGCGACACGGTGCTCGCCGCGCGGCGCTTCGCCGACCGCTACCACGGGACGATGAACATCACCGTGCTCGTCGACTTCGTCAACGACTCGGTGGGGACGGCGCTCGCGGTCGCCGAGGCACTCGGCCCGAAGCTGTGGGGCGTGCGCCTCGACACCTCGGAGCTGCTCGTCGACCGTTCGCTGATCGAGGAGATGGGCGCGTTCAAGCCGACCGGCGTCAACCCGCGGCTCGTCGAGAAGGTCCGCGGCGCGCTCGACGGCGCCGGCTTCGGCGACGTGAAGATCGTCGTCTCGGGCGGCTTCAACGCCGAGCGGATCCGGGAGTTCGAGGCCGCGGGGGTGCCCGTCGACGCCTACGGCGTCGGATCCTCGCTGATCCGCGGCCAGAACGACTTCACCGCCGACATCGTGCTCCGCGACGGGCAACCGTGCGCGAAGTTCGGCCGCCACTACGCGCCGAACCCGCGGTTGCGTCGAGTCACCTGACCAGGGAACTCAGGAAATCGCGGCCGGCGGCCGATGGGAGGGGGTGCGGATGACCTTCGCCAGCTTCCTCGGCTACTACGACGTGACGGCGTGGCTGCAGGCGTGGCTGCCGATCTTCTTCATGGCGCTGCTCGTGATCGGGCTGTTCAGCGTGCGGGCGATGATGCCCCGCACCCGTCCCAAGGAGATCAAGCCCGACGCCGCGCCCCCGATCGCGTGGGACGAGATCGCCGGCGCCGACGAGGCCAAGGAGGAGCTCCGCGAGGTCGTCGACTACCTGCGCGACACCAGGCGCTTCCGGGCGCTCGGCGCCCGCGTGCCCCGCGGCGTGCTCCTCTACGGACCGCCCGGCACGGGCAAGACGCTGCTCGCCAAGGCGGTCGCCCACGAGTCCGGCGCGGTCTTCTACTCGCAGTCGGCGGCGTCGTTCGTCGAGATGTTCGTCGGCGTCGGCGCGGCCCGGATCCGCCGCCTGTTCAAGTCCGCGCGCAAGCACGCGCCCGCGATCGTGTTCATCGACGAGCTCGACGCCGTCGGCGGACACCGCGGCTCGGACATCGGCACGAGCGAGCGCGACCAGACGCTCAACCAGCTGCTCGTCGAGATGGACGGCTTCTCCTCGACCGCCGACGTCGTCGTGATCGCCGCCTCGAACCTGCTGGAGAAGCTCGATCCGGCGCTGCTGCGACCCGGGCGCTTCGACCGGCAGATCTTCGTCTCGCCGCCCGACGTCGCGGGCCGCGAGCGCATCCTCCGCGTCCACTCGCGGAACAAGCCCGTCGCCGACGACGTCGACTTCGCGCTGCTCGCGCGGCAGACGTCGGGGCTCACCGGCGCCGACCTCGCGAACATCTGCAACGAGGCCGCGATCTTCGCCGGCCGGCGGGGCGCCGACCGGGTGGAGGCCGGCGACTTCGACACCGCGCTGGAACGGGTCGTCGCCGGCATGCAGTCGCACCGGCGCCTGTCGCTCCACGAGCGGCGCGTCGTCGCCTACCACGAGGCGGGCCACGCGGTGTGCGGCGAGCTGTTGCCGTCCGTCGACCCGGTCCACCGCATCTCGATCATCCCCCGCGGGCGGGCGCTCGGCTACACGCTCAACCTGCCCGAGGAGGACCGCTACCTGAAGACCCGAGAGGAGCTGATCGACGTGATGACGATGCTCCTCGGGGGGCGCGCCGCCGAGGAGCTCGTCATCGGCTCGATCACGAACGGCGCCGCCGACGACCTCAGCCGCGTCACCCAGATCGCGCAGTCGATGGTCGGGGAATGGGCGATGGGCACCGGGATCACCTCGCTGCGCGTCGCCTCCGGCGAGACCTCCGAGGCGCTGCGGCGGATGATCGACGACGAGGTCCGGGAGCTCGCCGACGAGGCGATGCGCTCCGCGATCGAGCTGCTCGCCGCGCACCGCCCGCAGCTCGACGCGCTCGCGGGCCAGCTCCTCGCCGAGGAGTCGCTCGAGCGCGAGGACATCGACCGCGTGATGGCGGACGTGCCCCGGGCCCGGCCGGCGCGGCGTCCGGAGAGCGGCCTCGGGCTCGCGGCGGCCGATCCGGGCGACGACCCGGCCTCGAGCCGCTCGTAAGCGTCGCCCGGACTCCGACGGCCGTCGCGCTCGCCCCGGCCTTGAGCCGCTCGCAGCGCCCGCACCGGGCACGGATCGCGGGGCGCGACAATCTCGCTCCGTGACCTCGACCGCGCAAGCACGCCGCGCCCACGGCCGATCGGCCCGCGGGCGCTCCGCGGGCCGGGCGTCCCGTCGGCGCGAGGGGGCGCTCGCACTCGCGCTCTACCTCGCGCTCGCGTTCGGGCTCATCGGCCGCGCGGCGCTCGCCGGCCGCGGCGGCTTCGGGTCCGGGACGCTCGGCACCGGGCCCGACGTGCAGATCTTCGTGTGGGGGCTGCGCTGGTGGCCGCACGCGCTCGGACACGGCCTCGATCCGCTCAAGGCCTCGGTCGTCTGGCCGCCGACGGGCGGCGCCGTGCTGTGGTCAACGACCGTGCCCCTGCTGAGCGTGCTCGCGACGCCGCTCACGCTGACGGTCGGGTCGCTTGCCACCTGGAACGTGCTGATCGTGCTCGCGCCGGCGACCGCGGCCTGGGCGGCCTGGCTGCTCTGCGCCGAGCTTGGGGCGGGCCCGCCGGGCGCCGTGTTCGGCGGCGCCCTGTTCGGCTTCGGCTCGTTCGTGCTCTGCGAGGACATCGCCCACCTGCAGTTGTCCGCCTGCCTGCTGCTGCCGCTCGCCGCCCGGGTCGCGGTCCGGGGCGTGCGGGCCGGCGCGTCCGCGGGCTCGCTCGCGCTCGCAAGCGGCGCGATCGTCGTCGCACAGTTCCTCATCTTCCCCGAGCTGCTCGTGACGCTCGGCCTGATGGCGATCATCGGGCTCGTGGCGGCGCTCTGGCTGCTCGGCGACGAGCGTGACGCACTGCTTCGCACCGCGCGCGCGATGGCAGCCGGAGCGCTTGCCGGCGCGCTCGTCATCTCGCCGCTCGTCGTGCAGATGCTCACGCACGTGCCGCGCGGCTCGAGCGGCGCGGTCGCCTGGCCGATCGACCTGCTCAACTTCGCCGTTCCGACGGTCCGGACCGCGCTGGGGGGCCCGTCGCTCACCGGCATCTCCGCACGCTTTCCCGGGAACGTCGCCGAGCAGACGGGCTACCTCGGGCTGCCGCTGCTGCTCGTGATCCTCGCCTGGGGGTGGCGCGAGCGCGGGCGTCCCGGGGCGCGGCTCCTGCTCGTGATGCTTGCGGTGGCCGTGCTGCTCGCGCTCGGCTCCTCGCTCACGGTCGACGGTGCGCGCACGATCTGGCTGCCGTGGGCGGCGCTTGCGAAGCTGCCGTTCCTCCGCGACGCGCTGCCCGCGCGGATGACGGTGTTCGTGTCGCTGTGCGCGTCGGTGATCGCCGCCCGTTGGGTCGGCGACGCTCGGCTCCCCCCGTGGCTGCGGGCGTGCGCGGTCGCGCTGATCGTCGCCTCGCTCGTCCCGTCCGCGTGGCCGTTCCAGCCCGAGCCGCCGGCGGCACGCAGCCGTGCCGTCGCCCGCGCGCTTCGCGGCCAGCGGGTGCTGTCGCTGCCGTTCTTCGACGTCCGCGAGCGAGGCCTGCTCGTCCAGCAGTCCCACGACTTCCGCTTCGGACTGATCGACGGCTGGCTGCAGCTGCGCCCGCGCGGCTGGGCGACCGACCTCCCCGGCACGGCGCTCACCGCCAGGGCACTCGCGCGCCTGGGCGGCCGGGACACCGCCCGGTTCGTCGCCGATCTCCGGGCCGCGGGGATCACGCGACTGCTGCTCTGGGAGGAGCCGCCCGGGCTGCTCGCCGCGCTCCACCTCCCGTATGAGCGACTCGACGGCGTCGTGATCGTGCGCGTCTCAGCCCCGTGAGGGGCTCCGGCGGCGGCGTCGGCTCGGTGCGGCGGACGTCGAGCTCGCCGGCCTCGGTGCGGCGGATCTCGGGTTCGTCAGGCGTGGTGCGCGGCGTCGGGCTCGTCGGGCTCCGGGTGCAGCTCCTCGCGCGGGTTGCGGAGCACGATCGGCCGTCCCCGCGACCGCTGCAGCATGATGAACCCGCACGTCCCGAGCAGCGCCGGGACCCAGAGCGCGATCGCGTGATACGTGATCGCGGCCGCCGTCGACACGGTCCCGCCGACGCCGTACACGACGAGCATCCCGACGAGGCTGCCGTCGAGCACGCCGATGCCGCCGGGGACGGGGATGAAGTTCGACAAATATCCGATCTGATAGGCGAGCACGACGGGCGCGAGCGGCGGCACTCGACCGGCGGCGGCGAAGCACGCGAACAGCACCCCGATGTCGCACCACAGGTAGGCGACCGCGCCGATGATCCGCCAGTCGGGACGAAACGTGAGCCGCTCGGTGTCCCGCACGCTCGCCGCCGTCGTCGTCAGCAGCGTCCGCACCCGCCCCGGCCGCAGCCGCCCCGCGAGCCGGTCCGCGTAGCGGGGCATCGCCAGGAACACGGCGAGCACGAGGCAGCCGACCGCCGCCGGGGCGACGCTCAAAAGCGGGTTGCGCGGGCCCGGAAGCCCGACGAACAGCCCGACGCCGGCGAGGATGAGCGTGATCACGTTGATCGCGCTCGTGTAGAGGAACAGCACCGCCGAGCGCTCGGCGATCGCCCCCGCCGGCGCGCCCCGCTCGACCATCAGCCAGCCGCCGACCGCGAGGCTGCCGGCGCCCCCGAGCGCCACCGCGGCTCCGAACGCCTCCTCGCTCAGCGCCACCCAGGTGCCGAGCCGCAGCGGCGCCCGCTCGAACACCCGCAGGAACGCGAGCACGTAACCGGCGCACGACAGGACCTCCAGCACGACGCCGACCACGAGCCACGGCGCGTCCAGCTGCGAGACGGTGTGCGCCACGCCCCGCAGGCCGGGGACCCCGAGCAGGAGCCCCACGGCGAGCGCGATCCCCAGCACGAGCGTGATGAACCCGTTGCGCAGCCGGCGCCGCGCGCCGGCGACGTCGGGCTGCCCCTCCGGCGGTGACGGGTCCGGGCTCACATTCGGGACGCTCCGCCGAGGGAGAGCCCGGGTGGGGAGTCGAGTTCCGCCGTCACCTCGACCGGCACGATACGCGCCGGGCCGACGAACGTTCGGGCGATATCGTGGCGGCGATGCTCGGCGCGATCGACCACATCGGCGTCGCGGTGCCGTCGATCGACGCCGCGCTGCCGCTCTACCGCGACGTGCTCGGGATGGCGCTCGCGCACCGCGAGACGGTGGAGGAGCAGGGTGTGAGCGCGGCGCTGCTCGACGTCGGCGCGAGCCATGTCGAGCTGATCGAGCCCCTGTCCGCCGACGGCGGCGTCGCCCGCTTCCTCGCCGACCGCGGGCCGGGCCTGCATCACGTCGCCTACCGCGTCGACGCGATCGAGGAGGCGCTCGAGGCGTGCCGACGCGCCGGGCTGCGCCTCATCGACGAGCGACCGCGCACGGGCATCCGCGGCTCGCGCGTCGCGTTCCTGCATCCCAAGGCGACCGGCGGGGTGCTCACCGAAATCGTCCAGCCGACCAAAGGACACTGAACATGAGCGATGGAGTGAAGCCACAGAAGATCAGCATCGGGTTCCTCGGTGGGCAGGTGCTCGGGGCGCGGGTGGCCAGCGACGAGCTCGCCAAGCTGCGCGCCGCGCTGGGCCAGCGCCCCGAGGGTCCGAACAGCACGGCCACCGGCTGGCACGACCTCACCGCCGAGGACGGCACGGTCGCGCTCGACCTCGCCAAGGTCGTCTACGTGCTCGTCGACGCCGAGGGCCCGCACGTCGGCTTCGGCAGCTGAGCGCCGTGCGTCCCGGGCTCATCCTCCAGCACGCCGCGACGGGGCCGCCCGGGCGCCTCGGCGAGTGGGCCGACGCGCGCGGCATCGCGTACCACGTGCACGACAGCTCCGAGGTCCCAGCGGAGCTCGACCCGCGCGAGTTCGCGTTCGTCGCTCCACTGGGGTCGGCGCGCTCGGCGAACGACACCGACGTCGAGTGGGTCGCGGCCGAGATCGAGCTCCTGCGCCACGCCGTGCAGGCGGACGTCCCGGTGCTCGGGCTGTGCTGGGGCGGGCAGGCGCTCGCCAAGGCGCTCGGCGGCACGGTCGGTCCCGCGCCGTTTCACGAGAAGGACTGGATCGCGATCGCGAGCGCCGACCCCGAGATCCCCGCCGGCCCCTGGCTGCACTACCACACCGAGGTCTTCACCATGCCAAGCGACGCGGTCGAGCTCGCGCGCAGCCCCGCCGGCCCGGCGGCGTTCCGGATCGGGCCGCACCTCGGCATCCAGTTCCATCCGGAGGCCGACGCCGAGATGGCCGATGCGTGGGCGGCGAAGGATCCCGACCAGACCGACGCCTCGCGCGCCGCGCTCGCGGCCGCCGGGCGGCGCTGGGAGGGTCCGGCCCGTGCGCTCGCGATGGCCCTGTTCGACGGATGGTGGACGCGCGCGAACGCCTGGGTCAGCGCGCACGCGCGGGCCCGCGTCGCTCGCCGCGCACCATGAGCCGCGGATCGTCGAGGCGCGACAGCGGTCCGGCTGGCGCCCGCCGGCGGCGCTGGGCATCTGAACCACCCATGGCGTGGGTCAGATGCCCAGCGGCCTACGGAAGCCGGTCCCGGGCCGCGGACCTGCGGCGCGGCCTCAGCGCGTGAACAGCGTCGAGAGCACGACCTGCGTGACCGTCCGCGTCACGCCGGGCGTCGCGCGGATCCGCTCGAGCGCGAGCTCAAGCGCCTTCGTGTCCTCGGCCATCACGTGGAGGATCGCGCTCGCCTCGCCGGCGACGGTGTGCGCGGACACGACGCCCGGCTCGGTCGCGACCGCGGCCCGGACCGCGCTCGCCGACATGTCCCCGTCGCAGTAGAGATCGACGAACGCCTCGGCACGCCAGCCGAACGCCTCGGGGTCGACCGTTGCGGTGTAGCCGAGCAGGACTCCCTCCTGCTCCAGGCGATCCACCCGGCGCTTGACCGCGGGCGCCGAGAGGTGCACGTGGTTGCCGATGTCCTGGAACGAACGGCGCGCGTTCTCCCGGAGCAGCGCAACGATTCTCTCATCCGTGGCGTCCATAGGCGGGTGCTGAAGCGAGCACACGCAACGTATCACCCTTGTCGCCGCGGGCTCAGCGGTGGATCATTGCGGTGCGCCGGGCCGGGAACGGCCCGGTGTTGCGATGGAGGACCCACCGCAGCGGGTTCGGTTTCGTGATGTCTGGGGAGGCATCGCGGTACGCGTCCGGTGGATTGCGACGCGCCGCAGCAGGGGCGGCGCGTCGTCATCCCGCACGGTCGCGGGCTCCTTCCCGATCGGAGCGCGCGTCCGGTCCGCGCGGCCGCGCGCGGAACAGCGGATGTCGGCGAGGGCCGCCCGGCGACCGCGCCTCCTACAGTCTCACGCCGTTGCCACCGACCGATCTCGATCTCCGCCTGCTCACGCTCGCCCGCACGCGCGGCCACACCCCCGCGCGTGACCGCACGGTCATGGTGTTCTCGCGCGCCGGCGAGCATGCGGCCTGCTGGCTCGCGCTCGGGCTGGCGGGCGCGGCCACCGACGGCGCACGGCCCGCGCGGCGCGCGGCATGGCTGCGCGGCGCCGGCCTCGTCGCCGGCTCGTACGCGCTCAACACCGCGATCAAGTTCGCCGTGCGCCGGCCACGACCGCAGTTGCCCGGCCTCGAGCCGCTCACCCCGACGGTCACGCGGCTGTCGTTCCCGAGCGCGCACGCGACGACGAGCTTCGCCGCCGCCCGCGCCTACGGGACGCTGATGCCCGCCGCGCCGCTCTACGCGGCGGCGCTCGCCCTCGCGCTCAGCCGCGTCTATCTCGGCGTGCACTACCCGTCCGACATCCTCGCCGGCGCGCTGCTCGGGACGCTGCTCGCGGGGGCCGGTGAGACGACACGGGACGCGCGATGGCGGTGACGGACGAGAGGACGGGGACGGCGCGGACGGCCGACACGAGGGGGAGCGCGCGATGGCGGTGACGGAGGAGAAGACGGGGACGGCGCAGACGGCCGACACGAGGGGGACCGCGCGATGGCGATGAAGGTGGGGATCGTCGGCATGCCGAACGCCGGCAAGTCCTCCCTGTTCACGGCGCTCACCGGCGTCGCCGCGGAGGCGGCCAACTATCCGTTCACGACGATCGAGCCGAACGTCGCGATCGTCCCGGTGACCGACGAGCGGCTGAACCGCGTGGCTGACACGGTCGGCGCCTCGAAGATCGTCTGGGACACGATCGCCTTCCACGACATCGCGGGGCTCGTCGCGGGGGCGCACAAGGGCGAGGGGCTCGGCAACCAGTTCCTCGCGAACATCCGGGAGACCGACGCGATCGTCCACGTCGTCCGCGCCCACACCGACGAGAGCGTCGTGCACCCGGAGGGCCGGGTCGACCCGCTGCACGACATCGAGACGATCGAGACCGAGCTCATGTACGCCGACCTCGAGCAGGCCGAGCGGCGGCTTGAGCGCGTCGTGCGCCTCGCCCGCGGCGGCGACCGTCACGCCGTCGCCGAGGAGGGCTGGCTGCGCGAGGTGATCGCGGCGCTCCAGGCGGGACGGCCGGCCCGCACGGTGCCGGCGCCGGACGACGCGGCGGACGCGATGTCGCTGCTCTCGCCACTCACCGCCAAGCCGGTGCTGTTCGTCGCCAACGTCGAGGAGGGAAGCGACGAGGTCCCGGCCGCGATCGCCGAATACGCGGCCTCGGTGAACGCGCGCGCGGTCGCCGTGTCGGCCCGCCTGGAGGCCGAGCTCTCGGAGCTCAGCGAGGCGGACGCCGATGCGATGCGCGCCGACCTCGGGTTGAGGGAGTCGAGCCTTCAGACGGTGGTGCGCGGCGCGTTCGAGCTGCTGCGGCTGATCGCGTTCTTCACCGCCGGCGAGGACAAGCCCGCGCAGTCCTGGCACCTGCGGCGCGGCCTGTCGGTGTGGCACGCCGCCGGGCAGATCCACTCCGACATCCAGCGCGGGTTCGTCCGTGCCGAGGTCGTCGGCTGGGAGGAGCTCGTCGATGCCGGCGGCTACGCGGGCGCCCGTGAGCGCGGCACGCTCCGCCTCGAGGGCCGCGACTACGTGGTCGCCGACGGTGACGTGATCATCGTCAAGTTCACCCCCTGACACTCCATCTGTGAGCGCTCACAGGGGTCAACCGCCCGTCGCAAGCGCATGCGCGGCACCTGTCCACCGCCGGTTGACGTGTGAGCGCTCACACCCTGAGTGAGTCGAACAGCGGTCGAGTCGGTCGTCGATTCTGAGCAGCTTTTCCGTGCATTTGCCGACGATTTCCGTCCACGTGGCTTGACGATGGCCGTGTGACTCTGGACACTTGGCTAGTGCCAAACGCTACAGGGCTGTCCACCATGACCAACATGAACTCCCCGCTCACACCCTCCCGCATCATGCTGCTGGCGGGCTCCAGCTCGCCAAGCGCGAAAGGCGCCGGCGTGGCGGTCAAGCGCTACCGGCTCGCGCGGGCACGGCTCGAGGGCCGGCCGTGGATCGCGAGAACTCAGAGCTCGGCGAGCGAGCCGGCTCGCTCCAGCCGCTCGGCCAGCCTCATCATCGAGTAGCCGCGGGCGGCCCGGGCGCCGCCGACGAGGTCCGTCTCCCGGTCCACGGGGAGCTCCACCTCGGGCGGGCGCAGCGTGGCGATCTCCCGGAACGCCCGGAGCGCCTCGGCGTGCTCGGAGAGCGCCGCGGCCACCCGTGGCCGCTCGTCGGCGGCGGCGGCGATCGCGCCCTCGAGCGAGCCGTGACGGGCGAGCAGATCGGCCGCCGTCTTGGCGCCGATCCCGGGCGCGCCCGGCAGGCCATCGGAGGGGTCGCCACGGAGCGCGATGAAGTCCGGGACGAGCTCCGGCCTCACGCCGTACCGGCGCTCGACCTCGGCTGCGTCGACGCTCTCGAACCCCTGCTTGCCCGCCTTGAGGAACACGACCCTCACCCGCTCGGACGCGCACTGGTACATGTCGCGGTCGCCGGTCATCACGAGCGCCCGACCGCCGCGTCCGGACTCGGCGAGCGCGAGCGCCCCCAGCAGGTCGTCGGCCTCGAGCTCCTCGGCGCCGAGGCTCGTCCAGCCGAACGCCTCGAACAGCGCCGGCGCGCGGTCGAACTGCCACTGCAGCGCGTCGGGCACCGGCGGTCGGGCGGCGTGGTAGGCCGGGTAGAGCCGCGTGCGGTAGCGGGCCGCCTCGGCGCCCCAACAGACGACGACCGCGCGCGGCAGCGTCTCGGCGGCGATCCGCAGGACGAGGTTGACCGCGCCAAGCAGCGCGTTCACCGGATGCCCGTCGCCGTCGGTGATCGAGTCCGGCAGCGCGAAGAACGAGCGGTAGAGGACGAACGGGCCGTCGATGGCGAGCAGCGGCGCGGGCTCCGGGGGCACCCGGCGCATTGAAGCGCGTCCCGGGCGCGGGAGCGCGGCGAGGGCGCCACCCTGTCAGAGGGGCGGGAGGGCGCGAGCGCGCCGGAGGGAGGGCGTCAGCCGACGGAGAACGACAGCCAGGTCGACGGCAGGCCGAACGCCTGGGCGAGCTGCGCGCCGCTCACGGTCCGCGTCCCCCGCGTGCCGATGACCCGCGCCGAGACGACCCGCGGCGAGACGCCATGCCGGGTGACGACGATGCGCTCGAGCCGGCCGCGCACGAGCGGGCCGAGCTCGCGGGTGGCGCGCGCGACGCTCAGCGTCACCGTCCAGCGGTGGTACGGGTTGCCGGCGACGTCGTCGTAGGGGTCGGGGACGCCGATCAGCCAGGGCTCGGCCGAGGCGCCCGCCCACACGTTCTGGATCGACTCGGTCTCCCCGCCGGAGCTTGCGAAGAAGTACGTGGGCACCGGCGTGCCGCGGTAGGTGACGACCTCGCCCGCGGTGGCGGCGACGGCGGCGTTCGTCGTCGCCGTCTCGGCGCTCACGCCGCCGTACACCTGCGAGCGGGTGTCGTCGTAGAGCGAGTAGCCATCGCCGCCGACGCTCGAGGTGAGCGCATACGTGCGCGCCGCGATCGCCTGGGCCTCGAGCGCCGCCGGCGCCCACGAGGCGTCCATCTCCTCGGCGACGACGCCCCGCACGTAGTCGTCGAGGCCGACGACGTCGACCGTCTGCACCCCACCGGTGGGGATCGCGCTGAACCGCAGCGCGCCACGGTAGCTGCGCCCGTCCGTGGTGAGCGGACCGGAGCCGGTGACGGTGAGCGAGCCGTTCGCGGTGGCGACCGTCCGGCCGGAGGCGGACAGGACACGGAGGCCGAGCCCCGAGGCGATGACCGTATACGTGCCACCGGCGCTCAGCCTCGCCGCGCCCGCGCGGGTGGCGCCGCTGAACGACGCGCGGCCGGTCCCGATGAGCACGTGGACCGCCTGCCGCGGATCGGCGTGCCCGAGCGTGGTGCCGCTGTAGTAGTGCGCGAGGATCGCCGCCGCCGAGGCGCCGTGCAGCGCGTAGCCCTCCGCTCCGTACTGGCTCATGCCGACGCCGTGGCCGTCGCCGGCGCCGCGGATCACGACCTGTCCGGGCTTGGCGGACGCGCGCCCCGCGCCGCCGGGAGCCGGGCCGGTGAGGCCCGAGCCCCCGCGTCCCGTCCCGCGCGTGACGTTCACGAGTCCCGACCCGCCGGAGGCGTCCGGGCCCGCCGGGAGCGCCGAGCCGTCGGCCGGGCGCGCGGCGCGCGCCAGCGGCGAGCCCGTGAGCGCGACGAGCGCGCACAGGAGCACGGCCGTGGCCGCCCGGGCGGGGCGGGGCCGCGGCGCGGTGAGATAGGGTGGCCTCATCGTGAGCACTCGCAAGGCGTCGGACGTGTTCGTGCAGTGTCTCGAAGCCGAGGGAGTGCAGTACGTGTTCGGCATCCCGGGCGAGGAGACGCTCGACCTGAACGAGTCGCTCGCGGACTCCTCGGTGCGCTTCGTTCCGGTGCGCCACGAGCAGGGCGGCGCGTACATGGCCGACGCGTATGGGCGGCTGACCGGCCGAGCCGGCGTGTGCCTGGGCACGCTCGGCCCGGGCGCCACGAACCTCGTGACGGCGGTCGCCGACGCGTTCCTCGACCGGGCGCCGCTGGTCGCGCTGACCGGCCAGTCAGATCTCGAGCGCATGCACAAGGAGTCACACCAGTACATCGACCTCATCGGCATCCTGCGCCCAGTCGTGAAATGGAACGCCCGGGTGTCGAGCCCGGAGATCGTCCCGGAGGTCGTGCGCAAGGCGTTCAAGGTCGCCGAGTCCGAGAAGCCCGGCTCGACCCACCTCGAGCTCCCCGAGGACGTCATGCAGCGCCCGCTCGACGCACAGCCCCTGCCGCCGCACGCGCCGGTCCAGCCCGAGCCGGGCATGCGCGAGCTGCAGCGCGCGACCGAGATCATCATGGCCGCGGAGCATCCGGTGATCCTCGCCGGCAACGGCGCGATCCGCACCCACGCAAGCCGGGCGCTGCGCGCGTTCGTGCACACGACCGGCATCCCGGTCGCCGAGACGTTCATGGCCAAGGGGCTGATCGACTACGAGGACCCGCACGCGCTGGGGACGGTCGGGCTGCAGTCGCGCGACTATGAGATGGCGGGCTTCGACGACGCCGACGTCGTGATCGCGGTCGGCTACGACCTCGTCGAGCACAAGCCCGAGAACTGGAACCCCCGCCAGGACAAGCGGATCATCGTGATCGACACCGTTCCGGCCGAGATCGACGAGTTCTTCATGCCGGCGGTCGAGCTTGTCGGCGATATCGCGAGCGTGCTCGCGCGGCTGGCCGCCGGCTGCAGCCGCCCGAGCGGCGACGGCGGGCGGGAGCGCGACGATCGCCTGCGCGAGCTCACGCTCGGGGCGCTGCGCGACGGCGAGCGGGACGACCATTTCCCGATGCGCCCGCCGCGGGTGCTCTCCGAGCTGCGCAGCGTGCTCGGCCGCACCGACCTGCTCGTCTCCGACGTCGGCCTGCACAAGCTGTGGATCGGCCGCATGTTCCCCGCCCACGAGCCGGGGACCGTGCTCATCGCCAACGGCCTCGCGGGCATGGGTTTTGCGCTGCCGACGGCGATTGCGGCGAAGCTCGTGCACCCGTCGCGCCACGTCGTCACCGTGTCGGGCGACGGCGGCTTTCTCATGAACTGCCAGGAGCTCGAGACCGCCGTGCGGCTGCGCACGCCGATCGTCAACGTCATCTGGGAGAACCGTCAGTTCGGCTCGATCGTGTGGAAGCAGGACAAGAAGTTCGGCCGCCACTTCGGCGTCGACTTCGGCCCCACCGACTTCGTCAAGCTCGCCGAGGCGTTCGGCGCCGCCGCCTGGCGCTGCACCGACGCCGGCGACTTCGGCGTCCGGCTCCGGCACGCGCTCACGCTCGAGGTGCCATCGGTGATCGTCGTCCCCATCGACTACTCGATCGACGTCGCGATCTCCCGCGAGCTCGGCGCCGAGACGGTCGCCACCTGAGCGTCCCGCGTCCGCCGCGGCCGGCGGACCGCCCGTCGTCCGCGCGCCGCCGGCGGAGCGTCCGTCGTCCGCCGCGGCTGGAAGTCGCTGGGCATCTCGGCCACGTCACGCGTGCGTGAGATGCCCAGCGCCACCGGGGCCGGCGGCTCAGCCGTGCGGCATCGCCATCTTGTGCAGGTCCATCGCCTTCTCGTAGGTCGCCTCGTCGACGCCCTTCTCATAGGCGACCTCGCGGAGCATGCGCCCGGAGGTGGCGGCCTCCTTGACGATCTCCCCCGCCTTGTCGTAGCCGATGTAGGGGTTGAGCGCGGTCGCGGCCGCGAGCGTCGACTCGGCCGAGCGGTGGCAGCCGTCCTCGTTGGCCCTGATGCCGTCGACGCACTTCTCCTTGAACGCGCGGGCTGTCGTGGTGAGGAGGCGAATCGACTCGAGCAGGTTGCGCGCGATCAGCGGGATGCGCACATTGAGCTCGAAGTTGCCCTCGAGGCCGCCGATCGTGATCGCGGTGTCGTTGCCGATCACCTGGGCGGAGACCTGGAGCACGACCTCCGGGAGCACGGGGTTGACCTTGCCGGGCATGATCGAGGAGCCCTTCTGCAGCTCCGGCAGAAGGATCTCGCCGATCCCCGCCCGCGGACCGGAGCCCATGAGCGCAAGGTCGTTTGCGATCTTCGTGAGCGACACCGCGATCACCTTGAGCGCGCCGGAGAGCTCGACGAGCGCGTCGCGGTTGCCCTGCGCCTCGAACGGGTCCTCGGGCGCGCGGATCTCCAGGCCTGTCGCCGCGGAGAGCTTCGCGCGCACGCGCGCGGCGAACTCCGGATGGGTGTTGAGGCCGGTGCCGGTGGCGGTGCCGCCGAGCGGGATCTGCGCGACCTGCGGCAGCGCGTTCCTCACGCGGCGCTGGCCGAGGCGGATCTGGGCGGCGTAGCCGGAGAACTCCTGGCCGAGCGTCACCGGCACCGCGTCCATCAGGTGCGTGCGGCCGGACTTCACGATGTCGTGGAACTCGTCGGCGCGCGCCGTGAACGACGCCTCCAGCCCGGCGAGCGCCGGCAGCAGCTCCTCGGTCGCCTCCTGGAGCGCCGCCAGGTGCACGGCCGAGGGGAACACGTCGTTGGAGGACTGGCCCATGTTGACGTGGTCGTTCGGGTGCACGCCCTCGCCCGCGAGGTGGGCGATCACCTCGTTCGCGTTCATGTTCGTCGAGGTGCCGGAGCCGGTCTGGAAGACGTCGATCGGGAACTGGTCGTCGAACTCGCCGGCGGCGACGCGGTCCGCGGCTGCGGCGATCCGCTCGGCGACGGCGCCGTCGAGCAGCTCGAGCTCGGCGTTCACGCGCGCCGCGGCGCCCTTGATCCGGCCCAGCCAGCGCACGACCGGGACCGGAACCCGCTCACCGGAGATCGGGAAGTTGCCGATCGCCTTCGTCGTCTCGCCCCCCCACAGCTGCTCGTTCTCCTGGAGGCTCATGTCGTCCTTTCTGTGGCGGATCCCGCCTGCCGGGAGCCCGCGTCGCGTACACGGAAATCTGATCGCAACGCTACCGCTCGCCGGCGGGGCGCCGGCGCGCCCGGACGCGACCGGTCAGCCACAGAACGCGATCAGCTCACGGGCGACGCCGACCGGGTCGTCGTAGGCGATCAGGAAGCCCGCGCCGGGCAGCGTCCGCAGCTGCCCGTGCGGAAGCAGATCGAGCGCCTCGCGCGCCGCGGCGAGCGGATGCGCGCGGTCCTCCTCCCCCCAGAGCAGCAGAACGGGGATCGTCACGCGCGCGTAGGCGTCGAGCAGGTCGCTCTGGGCCTCGACCGGCCAGCGGCGGGCGAACTTCGCCCACGACCGGGCGCGGTTGCCGTTTCCGCCGACATCCGCGAACGCGTGGCGGACGAGGTCGCGGGCGGCCTGGTTGCGCTGCGCGGAGAGCCGCTCGCCGAGTGCGGGGCGGAACACGAGCCTCGCCCCGTGGGCGAGCGCGCGGTCGAGGCCCGGCAGCGCCGCGAGCCGGCAGGCGGCACGCCAGGCGGCGCGCGCGGCCCAGAACTCGTCGCGGCGGTGCAGGCGGGTGCCCATGACGACGAGCCGCTCGGGCGCAAGCGAGCCGGCCGCGACCGCCCGCAGCGCGAGCTCAGCGCCGAGGTCGTGGCCGGCGATCCGGCAGCGCTCGCCGCCGACCTCGCGGCAGAACCCGGCGATCACATCGGTCAGCCACTCCGGCGAGTACGGGTGGCGCGGGCGGTCCTCGGAGTCGCCGTGCAGCGGCAGGTCGGGCACGACGACGCGCAGCCGCGCGGCGAGCGGCGCGACGATCGGCTCCCACTCGCGGTGCGAGAGGCCGAGCGAGTGCAGGAGCACGATCACGGGGCCCGTCCCGGTCTCGCGGTAGGCGATGCGCGCGCCGTCGGGGTGGTGGTGGAGGCGCAGGCGCATCGGATGCGATCCTGTCAGCTCCGCGACGCGCCGGGGCCGCCGCTCCGACGAGCAGGGCCGGAGCCCGGAACCCGCCAGAACTCCGAATTTGCGCAAAACGAGCGCCCCGCGGTGCTCTTCCCGCCCAGAGGTTGTGCAATTGCTGCCGTAGCTGCCCAACCCTCCCGATCAGGCGATGCAATGTGGTGCATGAGGAACACGAACGGCAGTCCGCTCGGCCTGTCGACTTCACAGGCAGCACAAGCACTCGGCGTCTCGCTCGGGACCATCCGGCGCTGGTCGGACATGGGATACCTCCAGTCCTACCGGACTCCGGGCGGGCAGCGCCGCTTCAGCCAGGAGCAGATCGATCAGTTCCTGGGAACGCTTGAGCAGCCCGGGGTCGATCCATTGCTCGAGCGCAAGAGCGCCTGACTCAGCGCTCGCGGGCGCCTGACTCAGCGCCCGGACACTCGACGGCCCCCGCCGGCGGAGCAACGTGCGCCGGCGGGCCGCCGGCGTGCGGTGACCTGGACGGAGAGCCGGCGCGGCCCGCGGACGCGTGGCGACCCGGACACGGCGCGGCCGCCGCTCAGCGGCCGGCGCCCGCCTTGCGGATGATCTCCTCGATGCCGAGCTCCTCGTCGAAGTCGGCCGTGTCCGCGTGGCGGTATTCGACGCCCTCGCCGGAGAGCAGGCCGGCCAGCACCTCGACGTAGCGGCCGTCGAGCTGGGTGCCGGCCACGCGGCGCAGCTCGGTGAGCGCCTCGAACGAGCTCTTGCGCGTTCGATACGTGTCGCTCGCGGTGA